>ERZ1023182.14-NODE-14-length-61550-cov-16.678185_pt1 | contig 61550 bp, 49 predicted proteins | sample MGYA00380437_ERZ1023182 | MGnify/ENA primary metagenome ERZ1023182 (study PRJEB33173, sample SAMEA4830395) | metagenome | study: EMG produced TPA metagenomics assembly of the PRJEB25223 data set...
ACAATTGGAAATCTCTAGCTTTTTTGTGGTCGAGAACTATTTTGTCCCAGGCTCACTTTATCTATCATTAATATTCTTCGAAAATCTCTTCAAACCACGTCAGCTTCACCTTGCCGTAGGTATGGTTACTGACTTCGTCAGTTCTATCCACAACCTCAAAACAGTGTTTTGAGCAACCTGCGGCTAGTTTCCTAGTTTTCTCTTTGATTTTCATTGAGTATAAAATCCCAGTTTTTCAAAGATTTCTGAGAAATTTTGGCTGATTGTCTCAAGTGACACTTGCACTTCTTCTCGAGTTTGATTGTTCTTGACCGTCACTTGTCCGCTTTCGACTTCACTCTCTCCTAGGGTGATGAGGGTCTTAGCCGCAAAGACATCGGCTGACTTGAATTGAGCTTTGAGTTTACGGTTAAGGTAATCACGCTCTGCTTTGAAACCTTGTTGGTGAAGGGCTTGTACCAACTCCAAAGCCTTGACATTTGCCACTTCACCCAAGACTGCTATATAGACATCTAGGGCGTTTTCGATAGGGAGAGCCACACCTTGCTTTTCAAGAATGAGAAGCAGGCGCTCTACACCAAGCCCAAAACCAAATCCAGCAGTTTCAGGGCCTCCAAAGTAAGCAACCAAACCATCGTAGCGACCACCCGCACAGACTGTCAAGTCATTGCCCTCAATCTCTGTGATAAACTCGAAAATGGTGTGGTTGTAGTAGTCCAGACCACGCACCATATTGGTATCGATGATGTAATCTACTCCAAGATTTTCCAACATCTGACGCACAGCATCAAAATGAGCTTGGCTTTCTTCATCAAGAAAGTCCAAGATAGACGGCGCATTCTCTACTGCCACCTTGTCTTCTTTTTCCTTAGAATCCAAGACACGAAGAGGATTTTCCTCCAAGCGACGTTGGCTATCCTTAGACAAGATCTCCTTGAGCGGTGTCAAATAGTCAATCAAGGCTTGGCGGTAGGCTGCACGGCTCTCAGGATTTCCAAGAGTGTTGAGGTGCAATTCGACACCTTGGATGCCGATTTCTTTCAAGAAATGGGCTGCCATAGCGATTGTTTCCACATCGGTAGCTGGATTGCTAGAGCCAAAACACTCAACACCAATCTGGTGGAATTGGCGCAAGCGCCCTGCCTGTGGACGCTCATAACGGAACATAGGTCCCATATAGTAGAACTTGCTTGGCTTTTGCACTTCTGGGGCGAAGAGTTTATTTTCCACATAGGAACGGACAACGGGTGCAGTTCCTTCTGGACGGAGGGTGATATGGCGGTCACCCTTGTCATAGAAATCATACATTTCCTTGGTTACGATATCGGTTGTATCTCCGACAGAGCGACTGATAACCTCGTAATGCTCAAAAATAGGCGTGCGCACTTCTGCGTAGTTGTAGCGTTTGAAAATTTCACGGGCAAAGCCCTCAACGTACTGCCACTTGGCAGATTCAGCAGGTAAAATATCCTGCGTTCCTTTTGGTTTTTGTAATTTCATAGGGAATCCTCTTTAAACTTAATAGTCTTATTTTACCATAAATAAAGGGATTAAAACAGTAAGAAAAAAATTAGGATTTAGATATCATTTTTGAGATTAAGAATTGTCAAAAAAATAGCTAGCAAGGAAAAACCAACAAATAGCATCCAAGTCAACTGCATGTTCCATACGGCTACTAGTGAAAAACAAGCTGTTCCCACAGGTATGGATAAGGTAAACAATAGACCTAAAAAATTACTAGTACGAGCTAGAACCTCTGGAGCTAGATTTTTCATGAGCATGGCACTAATCTTTGGTTGAACTTTACCAGACACATACAGAGTAAAGAAGAGAAATAGCAAACCAAGCACGACTTGATTGAATAAATTAGCCAAACCAACTAGACTAAGTCCTACGGTCGCCCACATCATCAATCTAGGCAAGGACTGCTTCCCAAAATAATCATTGCCCGTAAGGCTACTGATGATGATTGCTACTAAAACACAGAATTGACTGATAAATAGTGCCTCTGTATAAGAAAAATTCAAGAGAGAATGGCTCAAAAAGAAGATATTATAAATTCCACCCAAAGCGCCACCCAAGGAATTAATAAGCAAGACAGCAAAGAGCATAAAACCAAAGTTTTTCTGTCCACTTTTAAGAAAAACAAGACGTAAATTTCGGTAAATTGTTAGGAACTGCTCTTTGATAGATAGCTTCTCATTTTTTAGGTTTTCACCATCAGCAGATGATATTGACAGGCTCAATTTGCTTTTTCCTAAAAAGAGGATAGTGGCTGATACTAGGTAAAAGCAGGCATTGATCCCCACAACGAGAGAAAAATTGTTGACCGATAGAGCTAAGAGCCAGACTCCGAAAGCTTGACCACCAATAGCTGAAATATAGGTGATGAACTGTGAAAAAGAATAAGCCTCCATCAGATCATCTTCAGCTACTTTTTCCTTAATAAGAGGCATACGCAGGCCACCTGCAAAATCACTGATGACATCACTAATGACATTGATCAAACACAGGCTAGAAAAGGCAAAGAGACTAGCTTGCTGAACAACTAGGGCTACTAGAAAAAATAGAACAGCCTGAAACAAACCGCTATAGACCATCCATTTGACCTTGTCCCTCGTGTAATCTGCCCGAATCCCTGCAAAAACTGTAAAGAAGGTCGGAAGAATCATGACAATATTCGCCATAGCAACAGCAAAAGATGCTTGTGACAAGGTCGATGCATAGACGATAAAGACCAGGTTGAAAATCGAAGCACCAAAAGCATTGAAGAAGCGTGATAAAGTCAAAATTCTATAAGCTGGATTTCTAAACAATAGTTTCATAGATAATCTCCCTCCTTGTTCTAAGTTCTACATCAAGAATAGCTTTAGTATAGCACTTATGAATTTGCGAAACGATTCTTTTGAATATATGCAACAAACAAAATAAGCAAAAAAACGATAGAACTTTTGTAATGACCTGAGAGAGGGCAACAGTTCTATCGCTTCAAATTTTTTTCTTAGTTTGCAGATATTCAAGAATCGAGAGTTTTTCTATAGTATTCGGCAGATTTATTACAACCAAGCATCTCAAAAATACGGACAGCATCCTCCATCTTTTTTGTCCTTCCTTGACTCTACCTTGCTTGCTATCAAGGAGACCTTCTGCCCACAGATAAACAATTCGGAAATAGGTCTCATTTTCCTTGTAGAAATGCTCTTCGATAACACGTTTAAAATAAGAGACATTGGTAAATTCTTCACACTCAATACTAGCTAAAAAGCCATTCAATAGTATAGTATGAAAAAGGTTTCGATTGCCAGACATTTCCATTAGAAAATCAGATTTACGTACCATTTCTCGTACATATCTAGTAAAAAGAGAAACAGATAAAAATGGAGAACTGACTGAAAATAAATTGAGTTCATAGATTCCCCAGATCTCGGTAGAAAACAAATAATCATGAAGGACTTTTCCTTCCTCTGCTGTTAACTCTACCCTTTCATCCATGCTCTTCATATAAGACTTGATCATAATGGCATTTAGAATATGTTTCTGTTTGTTGTGAGAATGGGCATGCTTTTGATACTCCCTGCGATATAAGTCCTCAAGAGGTGCTATATTCTTTGGTTCCAAGACATCTGTAATTTCTTTTTTCAACTCAGAATCTGTATCATACTGGAAACCTCTCGCCAGAAAGAGGATCTCCTCCACACTGGCAGATATATTTTCCAGAGCAAATAGAAACTTTTCCACCGAAAGCTCACTCTGACCTGTTTCAAAACGGGACAACATAGACGACGAAAATTGTCCTCCGGTTGCTTGTCTCAGTGAGATATTGCTTGACTCTCGTAATTGTCTAAAGACTTTTCCAATCTGCTCCATAGACTTCCCCTTGATTCCGTATTTTCTTCATTTTATCATATTTTTCAGAAAATTCATCAAAAACTTGCCAAATTGTCAGAATTATGAGAAAATAGAGGATATTTATCATGTGGAGGGACTGCTATGAGAGACGATATCAAAATCAATGACCGTGCTTTGGCCTTGCAAGACCAAATTATCGAAAAACTAGAGAAAGTTTTTGATACAGATGTGGAATTGGATGTTTACAATCTAGGTCTGATTTATGAAATCAATCTGGATGAAACGGGGCTCTGCAAGATTGTCATGACCTTCACCGATACTGCCTGTGATTGCGCCGAAAGCCTGCCTATTGAAATCGTGGCAGGTCTGAAACAAATCGAGGGTATCAAAGATATCAAGGTTGAAGTTACCTGGTCGCCTGCTTGGAAAATCACACGAATCAGTCGCTATGGCCGTATTGCCCTTGGACTACCACCTCGTTAAGCAGGCCAATCACTTTTAAAGATGAAAAAAGCAAGCCGAAAATGGCTTGCTTTTTGATACTCAATGAAAATCAAAGGGCAAACTAGAAAACTAGCCGCAGGTTGCTCAAAACACTGTTTTGAAGTTATGGATAGAACTGACGAAGTCAGTAACCATACCTACGGCAAGGCGACGTTGACGTGATTTGAAGAGATTTTCGAGTATGAGTTTATTTTTTACCTGACTTGTCCATATTCCAGAAGTCTGTCACGGCTCCGCGTGAAGCAGATGATACGATGTGGGCATATTTACCGAGGACACCACGGCTGTAAAGTGGTGGCAAGGTTGTTTCTGCCTTGCGTTTTTCAAGTTCTTCTTCGGATACGGCCATGGAAATTTCTTTGGTATCTTGGTCAACCGTAACGATATCGCCGGTACGGAGATAGGCAATTGGTCCACCATCCTGAGCTTCAGGAGCGATATGTCCAACAACCAGACCATAAGTACCACCAGAGAAACGTCCGTCCGTCAAGAGGGCCACCTTATCTCCCTGACCTTTACCAACAATCATTGAAGAAAGTGAGAGCATCTCTGGCATACCAGGCCCACCCTTAGGTCCAACGAAACGAACAACGACAACATCGCCATCAACGATTTTATCTGTCAAGACAGCCTGAATCGCATCTTCTTCTGAGTCAAAGACTTTAGCAGGTCCAACGTGACGACGCACTTTAACACCTGATACCTTGGCAACTGCACCGTCAGGAGCAAGGTTCCCGTTCAAGATGATAAGCGGACCATCCGCACGTTTTGGATTTTCAAGTGGCATGATAACTTTTTGGCCTGGAGTCAAGTCTGCAAAGTCAGCCAAGTTTTCAGCTACAGTCTTACCAGTACATGTGATGCGATCTCCGTGAAGGAAACCATTTGCCAACAAGTACTTCATAACCGCAGGGACACCACCGACTTCGTAGAGGTCTTGGAAGACATACTGACCGGATGGTTTCAAGTCGGCCAAGTGAGGCACACGTTCTTGAATCGTATTGAAGTCCTCAAGTGACAAGTCAACATTTGCGGCATGGGCAATGGCGAGCAAGTGAAGAGTGGCGTTTGTAGAACCACCGAGAGCCATCGTTACAGTGATAGCATCTTCAAAGGCTTCACGAGTCAAGATATCTGATGGTTTGAGACCAAGTTCCAACATCTTAACAACAGCACGTCCTGCTGCTTCGATATCTTCTTTCTTATCAGCTGATTCAGCTGGGTGAGAGGATGACCCTGGCAAACTCATCCCTAGAACTTCGATAGCAGTTGCCATGGTATTAGCAGTATACATACCACCACAACCACCAGGGCCAGGGCAGGCATTACATTCAAGACGTTTCACGTCCTCAGCTGTCATATCACCGTGGTTCCATTTTCCGATACCTTCAAAGACAGAAACCAAGTCGATATCTTTACCATCAAGATTTCCCGGTGCAATAGTTCCACCATAGGCGAAAATAGCTGGGATATCCATATTAGCAATAGCAATCATAGATCCAGGCATGTTCTTGTCACAGCCACCGATAGCGACAAAGGCATCCACGTTGTGACCACTCATAGCCGCCTCGATGGAGTCCGCGATGATGTCACGAGATGTTAGAGAGAAACGCATACCAGGCGTTCCCATAGCGATCCCGTCTGCTACGGTAATGGTTCCAAACTGTACAGGCCAAGCGCCTGCAGATTTGACACCTTCTTTAGCCAGTTTCCCGAAATCATGCAAGTGAATGTTACATGGTGTATTTTCCGCCCAAGTCGAAATCACTCCCACAATCGGTGTTTCAAAGTCCTTATCTGTCATACCAGTCGCACGAAGCATAGCACGGTTAGGTGATTTAACCATGCTGTCATAAATGCTACTGCGGTGACGTTTATCTAATTCAGTCATCTTATCCCTCCCATTTCAGTTTTTACTATTATAGCACAATTTTCGCATGAAGAACAGAATAAAAATCTTGAATTTTCAGAAAATTCTATACACATGTGAAATATTTAAAATTAAAAACAACAAAGCGGATTAGTGCACTTTCTGATGACCAGAATATGCTTTTTAATCCGCTTTCTTTAAATAACGTAATGTAATTTTTACAGAAATTCTTTCAGATAAGTGTATTTAACATCTATCTTGCATTATAAATTTCTAGAACCTTCTCTTTTATATTCGATTCACTCAAACCATACTCATTAAGAAGATAATCCATTTTCCCTACTTGACCGAATCTTTCTTGAACACCCATCCGATGAATTTTTGTTATTCCATCATCAGAGAATAATTCACATAAAACACTGCCAATTCCACCTATCTGATTGTGGTTTTCTACAGTAAATATAGTTTTTCCACTTAACATTGTTTTTATCTGTTCTGGTATCGGTTTGATTCTAAATAAATCTATCACACTTACTGAATAACCTAATTTAGACAGTTCATCTGCAACTCGAATACTTGGAGCAACCATTATGCCAGAAGCAACGATTACAACATCTTCACCATGTCTTAACTCAATGTAGCCTTTAGAAAAATCTTCTCCACCTTGATATACAGCCTCTGGAGCTTTTCTAATTGTTCGAATATATTTTAGTCCTTTTAAGTCTAATGTCTGATTCAATATTTCACGAAATTGGATATCATCAGTTGCTTCGAAAATGATTGATTTAGGAATTAAACGTAACAATCCAATTTCTTCAAATGGCATATGTGTCCCACCATTCATTTCTGCAGTTACTCCTGCATCTGATCCAATCACAGTGGCATCCAATTGTGCGTATCCAAGAGAAATAAATAATTGATCAAATACTCTTCGTGAAGCAAAAGGACCAAATGTATGAAGATAAGGTCTAAACCCCTGAATAGGCAAGCCTGCTGCAAGGCCGACCATTTCTGCTTCCATAATCCCAACATTCACATAACGGTCTCCAAAGTCCTTTTCAAGATTATGAGTAGCCATCGAACTTGACAAATCGGCTTCTAAGACTACTATATCAGAATAACTTTGATTAGCCTCTAAAAGGAAGTCTCTATATACATGCCGTAATTCTTTCGTACTTCTCATCATTCTGTTTCCTCCAATTCCTGACTTAATCTTTCTACAACTGAAGTTAACATTTGTTTCTCCTCTACAGTAGGGCGAAGATGATGATTGGATTTCATTTCTTCCAGCTCTTGAACCCCTTGACCTTTAATAGTATCTAATACAATGCACTTAGGTGATAAATTATTTGACTGTTTTAATTGGACAATCCCTTCATAAATTTCTCTAATATCTGAACCCTTGACCCTAATGGATTCAAATCCAAATGCTGAAAATTTTTCTACGAAATCACCTGGATTACATATATCCTTTGTAAAACCATCTAATTGTTTTTTGTTATCATCAACAAATACAATTAAGTTGGATAACTGTTGATGAGAAGCAAACTGTATAGCCTCCCAACATTGTCCCTCATTTAACTCACCATCTCCAACAATAGCATAAGTATAAAAGGGACTCTTTCTTATTCTCTGACCATATGCAAGTCCAGTTGCAACACTAATTCCTTGTCCTAAAGAGCCCGTTGTCATATCTATGCCTGGCGTTAGATTTCTATCAGGATGAGACGGTAATTTGGTTCCATTTGTATTTAAAGAATATAAGAATTCTTTGTCAAAGAAACCATTCAAATAGAGTGTACTGTATAGAGCTAATCCTCCGTGACCTTTTGATAATATGAAATAATCTCTATCTCGTGCTACAAATATTTCTGGAGTCATTGGCATTATTTCACCATAAAGCACTGCTAAAACTTCTACGATAGACAGACTTCCTCCGTAATGTCCGAATCCAAGATGATTCAATGTTCTAAGAGTATTTAATCGAATGTTAGTCGCAAATTTTCTTAACTCATCTTCCCTATTTTTACTTAAAATCATCCCTTATTCCTCCTTTGCAGATGGCTTTTTAATAAAGGATACTCCAAACATAACTGCTAAAATAAGAACAAGACCAATCACAATGCCTGCTTGTGAGCCAAATTGATTTAACATTCCTAAAATAATTCCTGATAGACCAAAATCTGCATCTGAGAAAGTTGATCCTTGGAAACCAAGTCCTCCCAAAACTGGCATTAAAAAGACTGGAAGAAAACTGATTAAAATACCTTGTAAAAATGCTCCAATAGTGGCTCCACGAACACCACCAGATGCATTCCCAATGACACCTGCAGTCGCTCCACAGAAGAAATGAGGCACAACACCTGGTAAGATAACAACCGTTCCTGAAGCAATCATAATTGCCATACTTACTAAACCACCAACAAAACTAGAGATAAATCCAATTAGAACTGCATTGGGTGCATAAGTATAAACAATCGGACAATCCAAAGCAGGTTTTGAATTAGGTACAAGACGCTCTGAAATACCTTTAAAGGCTGGAACAATTTCACCCAAAATAAGGCGAACACCTGCTAAAATAACAAATACCCCTGCTGCAAATTGACCTGCTAATTGTAAAGCATAAACTAGACCACTTGTACCACTACTGATTTCTTTTTCTATATATTCTGACCCTGCAAAGATAGCTACAATAATGTAAATAACTGCCATGGATAAAGTAATACTAACAGTGCTATCACGTAAAAAAGCTAAACTCTTTGGAAATTTAATGTCCTCTGTTGATTTTGATTTGTCACCGATAAGGCTACCAGTAAAACCACTCAACCAATATCCCAAAGAACTGAAATGACCTAAAGCCACCTTGTCATTTCCAGTTAATTGAACCATATATTTTTGCACAAATGCTGGGGAAATACTCATAATAATACCGAGTGCTAATCCTCCTAGTAAGATAAGAGGCAAGCTAGTAAAGCCAGCAACTGATAAAATGACCGCAATCATACACGCCATATATAGAGTGTGGTGCCCTGTTAAAAAGATATATTTAAATCGAGTAAAACGAGCGATTAAGATATTGAACACCATGCCTGCAAACATAATCATTGCAGTAGCTGAGCCATATGTTGTTAAAGCTACAGCTACAATTGCTTCATTATTCGGCACAACGCCAGATAAATGAAAAGCATGTTCAAACATGGTACCAAATGGATTCAAAGAATTTTGTACAATTCCTGCACCACCAGATACAACTAAGAAACCAACAAAGGTCTTAATTCCACCTTTAATAATATCAGGTAATTTCTTCTTCTGAAGAACTAATCCTAAGATTGCAATTAAAGCTACTAAAATAGCTGGTGTACTAACAATATCCAATATGAACTTCATCATGACGCTAGCCTCCTATATAAGTCCTTTTTCTTCACAAATTTTAGTAATTAATTCTCGTAGTTCGTCCATATCAATAATACTATTTAAGATACGAACATCTCCAAGATGACTAGCTGAATCAGCTAGATCACGACCAACAATCCAAATATCAGCTGCATTTGGATTTGCTCCACCTAAATCATAATGTTCAACTTCTACATCCGAAACATTCAAATCACTCAATACAGATTCAATATTCATCTGTACCATAAAACTTGAACCTAATCCTGAACCACAAGCTGTACCAATTTTTAACATTATCTAATCCTCCTGTTTAATTATCATTTTAATGTCATCATAGTTTTTTGATGATATTAAAGTTTGAACATGATTTTTATCTCTTAAAATTGTTGTTAAATGTGACAAAGCCTTTAAATGACTCTCATTATCAATGGCTGCAATACAAATCAACAATCTTACCTCTTGTTCTGGATTGTCCAATAAATAAATCGGTTCTTCCAAAACTAACATTGACATTCCTATTTCATTCACACCTTCATCTGGCCGAGCGTGAGGAATTGCTACTCCCTTCCCTAAATTAATAAAAGGCCCAAACTCTTCTACTTTTCGAATCATTGCCTCAGGATAGTTCTCAGTTACCTTATGTTGATCCAAAAGCGGTTTAGCTGCTAAACGAATCGCCTCCTTCCATCCTAATTTTTGCGAACTAACCTGATAGGTTTCTTTGGTAATAAGTTGTTCTAGCACTGGTACAATTTCCTTTCTATCATTTTTTTGATAAAGATAATTCTTTAACGCCAATCTTAATTCCAATTCTTGTGTAATAATTCCATATCTTTTGACAATATTCAGGATTCGTTCAATCTCAAAATCTCCATACTCTAAATTCGGAAAATCTTTTAACACTAGTTCTACTAGTTGTATTGCTTGCTCTTCAGTCATCATAACCGAAACTAGATAATTTGGCTTTTCTGTCTCCACCTTTATGGTAGAAAAAACCATATCATAGTCACTACTAGCTTTCACCTGTAAATCATCAATCTTTGAGGTTCCTATAAACTCAATTTGAGGAAATAATGCTAATAGATTCTCTTTTAACATCAATGAAGAACTAACACCATTAGGACAAATGATTGCTGCTTTATACCATTTTTGAGGCAAAGTATCTGCTTTCTTTAAATAACCTCCGAAATGGATAACAAAATATGCTGTTTCACTATCAGGTATGGGATTGTCAATAGCGTCCATCAAGGGCATCAAAGAATCTTTGACTAATTCAAATAAATCAGGATAATGTTCTTTAACATGCAATACATATTCATTTGAACTAGGTAGGCCGAACTTTAATCTATAGTAAGCCGGTATAAGGTGGCGGCGAAGATTTTCTCTCAATCCTTCCCTTTGTTTAAAATGTAACAAAGAAATATCTTCCATTCTACTTATAATAGCCTCTGTTAATTGATTAAAGTAAACCGGAGCAACATCTACTTCACCTTCAAAGCAACTTGATAATAAAACTGTGATATAGCGATAATCATCCTCAGAAAACACCGTATCTATAATTCCCAAATCAACCACTGTATCCAATAAAATAGTGGTTATATCTTGAATAACAGGAGATACTAATGTCTCTGAAAGACATACTCTTTCAACATCCCTTTGATACCTACACAGAATGAATACTAAACCGAAAAGGCAAACTTTTAATTGATTAACAATAGGTACTAGCTGTAGCTTCTCATAATAATCTTTAACTACCTGATTTATCAAATCATCAGTTAATGAATACCCCCAACTGGATAAAACATAATCCAAACCCCAAATCCCTATGGAGGATTCCAGCAACTCACTAAGCATTTGAAAAGCTAAACGGTGCTTATTCCACTCTGAACCGTGTAAAGTATAACCTTTTGCTCTACTGTACCCTAGCTCCAAATCATTATCTAACATAATCTTTCTTAATGATTGAATATCAGATAAGGTTGTATTCTTACTTACTTTCAAAAAGTCTTGGTAATGATTATTCGATATAAAATCTAATCGGCAAAAAGTGTAAAGATAGATTAAAGCTAAGCGAGTCGACTTTGGTAAAACCAATTCATCCGACTTAATAATATCTGTCAAAGACTGCTTCGTACGATTTGATAAACTATAGCGACCTTGCTTTTTATCCAGCACTATCCCCTTATTAGCTAGATAAGGCACTAAATAATCTATTCCTTCTTTGACTTCCTTTATAGGTAAGCTCACCTTAACAGATAATTCATATAATGATAGCTCACAATGATCCATCAAAGTCATCAAAATAACTAGTGCTCTATAATCAAACATTTCTCTTCCTTTCTAACTACAATTATAGTGTAAAAGTTATAAGAATAAAAGAGTATTTGAGCACAATATAATCTCACCTTTTAAAAGAAATTATTGGGCTGAAACTTTTTAGTGATTATTTTTCAACTTTCTATTGACTTTATAAATTAAAGTGATATCATTTAGATATAAAATAATGGGAGGTCATTCTTATGACTGAAAAACTAATCAATTCAAAACCAAATGGTGTATTCGCATTGATTCTCATTGAGTTGACGCTCGTACTTGGTGTCTTTATATTTATAATGGGGGTTGGTTCGGAAAACATTTTTGGAATTATTATCGGACCTTTACTAATCGTAATTGCAGCGCTAACTCATGCTGGTTTAAAAGTTGTCAAACCTCAGGAAGCTCTGGTTCTGACACTCTTTGGTAATTATACAGGTACCATCAAAGAACCTGGTTTTTACTTTGTCAATCCCTTCAGCGTAGCAGTCAACCCTGCAAACCACACTCGACTTGGACAAAGTGGTGATGTTAGCACAAAATCTCCTTTTTTAGGAGCTAAATCATCAAATGACAATGATGTAAATCTTGAAATTGGCAAGAAACACATTTCCCTCAAAGTCATGACCTTGAGCAATTCTCGTCAAAAAATCAATGATTGCTTAGGAAACCCTGTAGAAATCGGTATCGCGGTAACTTGGAGAGTTGTCGATACCGCTAAGGCAGTCTTCAACGTTGATAACTACAAAGAATATCTTTCATTGCAATGTGATAGCGCCCTCCGTAATATTGTCCGCATCTATCCTTACGATGTGTCTCCTAATGTGGATACTACGGGTGACGGGCAAGCAGATGAAGGTAGTCTCCGTGGCTCTAGCGAAATTGTTGCTAACCGTATTCGTGAGGAAATTCAAAGTCGCGTAGGAGATGCTGGCTTGGAAATCCTTGAAGCACGTATCACTTACCTAGCTTATGCTCCAGAAATTGCTGCCGTTATGCTTCAACGCCAACAAGCATCTGCCATTATTGATGCACGAAAGATGATTGTAGATGGTGCTGTAGGAATGGTTGAAATGGCACTAGAACGGCTCAATGAAGGGGAATTGGTAGAACTTGACGAAGAACGAAAATCTGCCATGGTTTCAAATCTCCTTGTCGTTCTTTGTGGCAATCATGATGCACAACCAATTGTCAACACAGGAAGTCTTTACTAAAGATGGCTGAAGCTAAAAAAAAGCAGATCCCCCTTCGACTCTCAACAAAGTTATACGCTGCACTCGCATCATGGGCAGAAGACGACTTTCGTTCAGTCAATGGGCAAATCGAATATCTCCTCACAGAGTGTGTCAAGCAACGGAAGAAAGACGGAAAATACGTATCAGAAACCATTGACGAACCATTTGAGATTGATATTTAACATCTTCTCCTGTCTGACAAGTCGGACAGGAGAATTTTTTCATCTTTTTTTGTCAAGTAACTTTACTTTACAAAAAAAATGTGTTATCCTAGTATGGTTGATGAAAATCAGTAGATTGAATCGAATATAAATACCTAAAGGAGAAATCAAAATGGCAGTACCTGCACGTCGCACTTCAAAAGCGAAGAAAAACAAACGTCGTACACACTACAAAGTAACAGCTCCATCTGTAAACTTTGACGAAACTACTGGAGATTACTCACGTTCTCACCGTGTATCACTTAAAGGATACTACAAAGGACGTAAAATCGCTAAAGCTGCATCAGCTGAATAATAGAAGGGAGATACCATGCGCGTAAATATTACACTTGAACACAAAGAATCTGGTGAACGCTTGTACCTTACTTCTAAAAACAAACGTAACACTCCAGACCGCCTTCAATTGAAGAAATACTCACCAAAACTTCGCAAACACGTTGTGTTTACAGAAGTTAAATAATTGAGTAAACCAAAAGCCCTTGAAACCAACATTTCAAAGGCTTTTTTCTTTTTGTTTTAGGAAAATAACTGAATTTTAACTGATTAAATATTCCGTAATGATATATGAATAATAAAAAACGGATAACTTCTAGTCTTGATTAAAGTTTAAATTTGGTATCAGAACAGCTCCGTATGCCCCTTCAGAAAACATACCAACATATAATCTAAACTTCTCTATCATTGGTGTAATAAGTGCTTGTTGAAATTCATCATCCTGCGAAATATCTTCTGGTAAATCTGAAGCTAAGACCGAATATCTGGCATCAATGTCAGCAATAACTCGATACTGACTATCTGGGTATGAAATTTCCATCTTTATCAGAATAAGTTGATTCTCTTGTCCTTCCTCTCTGTCAGGAAAATTTAAATTAATCGAAGCTCTTCCATCTTCTTCAACTTCTCCAGTGTTATGAGTATTAAATTCAAATTTACTAAATGTTATTCTTCTTATCTCAATATTTTTTGTCTTCATTTTAACCTCCAATAGACCATGAAACTACTTTATTATCTTGGAGTCTATTATTAGTAATATTCTGCTCTTTATAAGGTTGTATTTTTTCAGATTGATTTTTTATAATGATTGTTTGGTGAATATGTTGCTCTGGTGCAGAAACCTTTTCAGCAATGGTTTGACTAAGTTTTTTAGTCATATCTTTAAATTGCTCTGTTAGCTGTTCAACAGCATTTTGAGTTTGTTTGAATAACCCGTCATTAATCAATTGTACTATAGTTTGATTTAAGCTGACTCCTTCAATTTCAGAGCGTTCTTTAACATCTCTATGTAAGGTTTTAGGTAATCTTAGCGTTATTTTTCCACTATACTCTTCCAGAGAGTTCTCAAAAGGTTCTTTAATTTTTCTCCCCCACTCAAGGTTGGCCTCAATCCAGTCTGCTTTAGCTAATTCAATCTCATCATAAACTTCTCCTAAAGATTCACCATAAACGATTAATCCTGGTAACTCTTTAATAGAGGCAGTAAACAATAATTCACCCTCGTCATAAATTTTTTCAATTAAAATCGGATAGTTCAATCCAAGATAATATTCTTTATCTTTCATCATTTAAACCCTCCTCCAATTCTATCACTTTCTCAATCATTTTTATAACTTTCTTCACATAAACTGGCTTTATCGGCTTATGTCGCGGTATTGGATAGCTTTCTTCCAATAAAGCATGAGAGGTTATTGAATGATTGGTTCCTTGCTTCCACATAAAACCATATTTTTTACACAGAGATTCTAAGCGTTCAGGGGTAACAGATTTGGGGTTATTTTTTATTTTTTGCAACTCTTTTTCCTTGCCCATGATGTACCTCATTTACAGCGACACTATATATGGTGTCACAATAATTATATCCCAAAAATTCGCTAATTTCAAGGATTTCTTTTAATTTTAATAAAATATCTGAATTTCATAAGATAATTAAAAAATTATTTCAGCCAAATCTATCATAGCTTGTTCAATCTTATCTTTTCCCTTTTGCATAACATGAAGGTAGATTTTTTCTATCTCTCTACTATCTTCTGAATGTCCTACAAATTCTCGAATAACGTTTAGGCTTACATTCTTCTCTGCCATAACTGAAACAAAGCTATGTCGAAACATGTGAGGAACTATATGAATAGGTCTACCAAAATCTACTAAGTCATCAATATCTTTATAAGGTTTTCCGCTTTTCTTATTATACTTTGCCAACTGGCTAGCTTCACCTCTTAAGAACATTGAAATTTCTGTATGGTACATTGGGCTACCTTGTTGATTTTTGCCTTTAACGTAGATTCTAGTAAATATATAGCCCATATCTTTATAAGTTGGATAAATAATACCATTAAGGAAAGTGCAAGGGCGCATTTGATTGAAAGCCAGGGAGTGAAGGCAGTAAAGTCAATGCCTTTTGCCGTAAATCCAGCAAACTCAAGCCGCTAACAGCTGAAGATAAAGCCTATAACCATGCGCTATCTAAGGAGAGAAGCAAGGTTGAGAACATCTTTGCCAAAGTAAAAACGTTTAAAATGTTTTCAACAACCTATCGAAATCATCGTAAACGCTTCGGATTACGAATGAATTTGATTGCTGGTATTATCAATCATGAACTAGGATTCTAGTTTTGCAGGAAGTCTATTGAAATACTAAGCCTACACAGACTGATTCCAATTGTTTTTTAGATTTCAATTTTACCATTCTTCATAGTCAAAACCATCATAATCTGGATATTGTTCTAGCGACGTTCCAACCGAACGTACGAGATAAGCTTCTTCGTCCTCTGTCTCGATTTCTCTCAGCACTTGGCATTCAAAACGCCATTCATCACCGAAGTCGAAAATAAACTTAAATTTTTGTTTGACACTTAGGCTATCCAGATAGACATTTTCTGTGTAACGTTCTTCAACATCGTCACTAACAAAGCTAAGAAAGTAAGAATCTGCATGACTCCACTCAACATTATCCATGAAAAATGCGTGAGCATGATCAATTGCAAAATCAAAACTCCATAAAATCACATCTGCTAGTTCCGCTAACGTTTTTGTTTTTGGAATCTATATATGTCGGTAGCAACCTTTTTTAAATTTGACGGAAATGATCCAAGCTTCTACAGATGCTGGCTTTTCAGCTTCTATTTCTTGTTTTACTAATTTTAAGTGTAGCATAATACCTCCAATTGCTCATCGATAGAATTGCTCTTAGGAAACATTCACTTTCTGCTATTTTATCATAAGTTTGTCTAACTGTAGCATTTGAAACCAGATAATTCTTCTGTTTCACGCGAAACACCCTGCGCCAAGCAAGGTATTCTTGTTTTTATACTCAATGAAAATCAAAGAGCAAACTAGGAAGCTAGCTGCAGGCTGCTCAAAACACTGTTTTGAGGTTGTAGATGGAAGCTGACGTGGTTTGAAGAGATTTTCGAAGAGTATTAAGTCGTATAAATCGTCGACGCTGTCGCAATGGTATGCCACTGGTTAGCTGTAGTTGCTGCGAAGTCCTTGTCTGCGTAGAAGTCAGTAAATGGTAGGATTTCAACTTCCAGCTCGTCGATGCGGTCAAGCTGGCCAGCCAGATAAACCTCGATACGGCTTTCTGCTCGTTTGATGCGTTGCAAGAGTCCGCCCATACGGATGTCAACTGTATCCAAACCAAAGACCTTGTTTTCTTTCAGCCATTGGTGACTAAAGAGGGCATGGAAGTCTTCAATTTGGCTTCTAAGTTCTGGTAATTCTTGTCTGGCGATTTGTTGTAAACTTTCTTTATCATCCGCTTGGTAGGCCTGACGAATGCGTCGTCCCACATCTACTTTGCTACTTAAAATAGCATTCAACTGGGCCTGAGTTTCAAAGAGATAAGCATAGTTTCCAGCTTTTTCTTTAATGTCAGCAATAGTTCCCGCCGCCTGAGCGAAGTGTGGCTTGTCCTGTTCAGGTGTCATGTGTCGGTCAAGTATCGGACAGAGAACATCCTGATAAAAGACATAGCGGTTGGGATTGATGCCACTGAGATTACCTGGTAGGTCTGGTAAGAGGTTGGCAAGGTCAATCTGCATAAAATCCTCAACCGTTAGACCAGTATTGGTCTTGAAATGCGCAGACAAACTATCTAGGTCATTGCGATAGCTGAGTTCTGCCCAGATTTGCAAGCTTGGTAGGATAGAGAACTGGGCAGTTTCACCACCATTGTCTCCCCAACCCGTTACGATGACTTCTTTAATCTGATTGGCACGGCAGGCTTTATTAGCCTCGATAGCCACTAGACGGCTAAAATGGTTGTGAGGTGTAAAGCCAATCCACTTCCAAGCTCCCCCTGCAAATGCAAGGTCATGGCTAATCTTGTGATGATTGCGGAAATTACGGTTGTATTTTTCCTCGCTATCCTGATAATAATCCCAGTAAACCAGAGTCACACGGTCTTTGAGACGGTCTAGGTAGACACGAGTTTCCTCTGTAATTTCCACATCACGGTCGTACTGGCCATCCGCTGACATGAGTTTGAAGAACATATCACTCCACATCTGGCAGTGGAAACCATATTTGTCAGCAATATCCAGCACGCGCTCCAAGTGTTGGCACATGAGGAGACTACGATCCACAACACCGTCCAGAATCAGGTAGCGTCCCAAACCAACCAAGTGGGCTTCATCCATCCCGATATTGACCTTGCGAGTCTTCAGTTTAGACAACGTGGCAAACATGCTATCAATCAGGTCATAAACCTTTTCTTCGCCAATGAGAAGAATGTCCTCTACATCACGGAGCTCTTGCACTTCCTTGACACCCCATTTGACGAAGGCTGACAAATGGGTCAAGGTCTGAATGCAAGGCACAAAGGTCATGTCAAACTGTTGGGCATAGGCTTCGATTTCCTGCAACTCCTCAACTGAATAAGCTCCACGGAAATAGCCAAAGTAAGGTTGCCCTTCAATCTGGTAAGTGTCTTCCATGTAAAGCTCAAAGGTTGAGTAGCCCATGAGAGCCAATATCTCAATCATCTGCTTGGCAGAAGCGACATTTAGCACCGCATTTCGAGAACAGTCAACCATGTAAGCCAAATCTTCGTAAGCTGCTTGTTCCTCAATCTCTACTTTATCAGCTTCTGCTAGAACTGTTACCAACAAGGACAAGGCACGATAAAGTTGGTGAGGTTTGCGGTAGGTCAATTGATAGTGACCATCCTCACCCTTGATAGAGATAGAGGCTTGGTCAGACTGAGCGACTGACACCTCAACATCTGGCAGAGAAATGTGACCTTTTAAAACCTCAATAGCTTGCGTTTGTTTGGGACTAAGTCCTGTAAATCTTACCATTGCTTTTCCTCCTGTAGCCAGTTGACAAGGGCACCGTAGAGATTGGCATCTGCATGATAGGTGCAGGCCTGGATAACTGGTGCGACCGTGTATTCTTCGTAGGTATCGACAAAGTTATCAACAGCCTTCTTAATACCTTGGATAAAATCTGGATTTTGACTGATAGAGCCACCCAGACTGATGACATCTGGATCGATCAGATACTGGATATTGAGCAAGCCTTGCGCCAGATTGCGGTTCATGCGCTCAATCTTCTTGACAAAGAGCATTACCAGCTGCGGCCTCTTGGTAAATCTTGCGACCGTCCCAATCAGTATGACCAGATTTTTCAATCACATATCGTACCATATTCCCAGTTGACGCTAGTTGCGACCAGTTATTAAGTTTTTCAGCAGGGGCAAGGGTTGTCATGTAGCCAAATTCTCCACCCAGACCGTGGCGACCTCGATGAAGTCTACCATTGATAGTCATGGTTCCACCAATTCCTGTCCCAATCACGACACAGGCTGCATTTTCAAGCTCTGGATGAGCTAGTAGTTCACTGAGTCCAACGCAGTTGGCATCATTTTCTAAATGGACAGGTAGCTGATAAGAGCTAAGCGCCTCATGCCAAGAAAAGCCATGGATGTAGGGCACCGCACTCAAGCCATCAATCACACCTGTCTCTTGATTGACTGCACCTGGAACACTCATAGCAATCCCACTGTAATCCTGTTCTGACAAGCGTTGATCTAGCCACGCTAGTAAATCCTCCAAGTTTTCAGGCGTTGAAATACTTGTCTTATCCAGTATTTTCCCATCAGGAGTCAGACTGGCAAACTTAATCCCAGTCCCTCCGATATCAATCGTTGCAATGGTCATTGTTTTTACCATAAAAAGGGGCGAATCAGCAGTTAGTTCTTACTTTTTCGCCCCTCCTTTCTTTTGATGTTTACTTTTTGAAATTAAATTTCTTCTTTTTTGATGAATTCTGTACGAATCTCTTGTGGAGCCAATAGTCCTGAATGAACTGGATATGGTCGCTCAAGTAAGTCAAGAATGGTTTGTTGATGTTCTGATATGCGCACATTTTCTTGACTCATATTATAGTAACGGAGGACATAGCCTTCTTCATTTTCCGCCACTTTAAAGGCTGTTGGACAGATTTGCGGTATGCTGAGAACAGAATGGCTCAAGAGGCTACCAGTCGCAACCACGCTTCCTTCCTGTCTAGCAACCTGAATGCTGGTAAACGGTGTCTGCAAGGCTTTGGCACGACGATAGGCTGAGAAGCGTTCTTGGGCTTGGTGGCATTCAAGTGCAAACTCGACTTCAAACTCACGCAAGCATTGTGCTTCTGGCGTTGGGAAGTATCCCCAGTCACCTAGCTCACCTGATGCACGCAAAATGGTCACGGCAATGGTGTTATCCCCAAGGATTTCGTATTCATTCAATCCCTTATTGGATACAGTCACCCCTTTTTCATCGTCATACAGACTGACAAAAGCTTGTTGGTGTTGAGGATTTTCAGGATTTTCCCATGAAGCAGCTGGTTTGTTTGGTCGTGTCACCACCTCATAGATACTTTCAGAATCATTGCTTGGACGCGTGTTATGAGTCTTGACCAAGAGACGGATACGGTGATCCTTGGCAGTGTTAGTAAAGCGAGTCTTGAAGCGGATTTGTGGACAGTCAACTCAGTTTCCAGAGGAATGTTTGTCAATTCTTCTGACCGTCCAGCCTCACGCTTCATAAACTCGATGATACCTTGTTGCTCTTCTTCTAGCTTTTCATCCGCACTGACAGGCACGGTCAATTCATGTTTGAGCAAGATTTTAGCATAGCGATCTGTGTTTTCCAAGACCTCGTGGTCCTTAAGCTCTGCAAAGATTGGCTCTGTTCCTTTTGGTTGGAAATAGATATACTCGTTTCCGATGTCCCCACGGTCTTCAAAGCGGATAAAGTCTTCATAGGCTTCGTGAGTTGTCTTATCATAGACTGTGATGTTGTCATCCACACTCACCGTTACGAATGGTGTATCAATCACTCCGTTTTGGTAAATACCCTCACGGTGTTCTTGTTCTCCTTCCAGCAATTGGAAGGTTGTCCAAGAAAGCGGTGCTAGGTGAACTGGAATGGTCACGCGCACTTGTCGAGCAATACGAGCTTGGCGGAACTTGTCTTTTGGTAAATCGTATTCAAAATTAGCTCCGAGGTCTTCGATTGTAGCCTCTACAGGACGACCATCCAAGTCCTCCACACGGTAACTTGGCAAGATAAGAGCAGCCATCTTTTTGTAGCCTTCTGTTGGGTGCAATTCCTTGAAATCACAAGTCGCCACATCAATCACTGTGCTGACAGTATCGACCTTATCATGCAAGCCTGTGTTAATGACAGTAAAGAGATAGTCACTTTGAGCCTTATCCGTAGCAATTTTACCCTTCCACTCGTTGAGCAAATTACTTTTAACAAAGTTTCCTACTTGGTTGACCTTGGCAAAACGCGTTTCCATCTCGCGGTGAACTTCGTCCACGCTACAGCCACAGATACTATCATGTGGCGCATTCTGCAAAAGTGTTTTCCAAGCATAAGTCAACTGGTCCTTGTGGTTGTGTCCACCAGTGATAATAGTCAAGGGTTCTACCACTTGCTCTAGGAGGTTGCTATTTTCTTGGAAGGCTTGTTTTAGGTAAATGCGGGATGAAGAAGTGTTGGCAAGTGTGTACCAGCCATCTGTTTCCTGACTGGTCAACTCGCCTGTAACAGTTGATAAGTGTTCAGGAAGCGCACCTTCTACAGCTTGAACATATTCATCAAAAGAACTATGAACAAAGATTACATCCGGGAAGAGTTCATTTGCCACACGAATGGCTTCGCTCAGATTTTTCTGTACAGGCTGGTGGTCACAGCCGTTCATCATCAACCATTGGTTGGTCGAAGCGTAGGCACGCACATCTGACAATTTTTGTTTCCAGAAGGTCAAGGCCTCATCTTTGTCAACTGGGATTTCATTCCCATTACTGTACCAGTTGGCAAAGAGAATACCTAAAACACGACTACCATCCACACCCTGCCAGTACATTTCTGAAAACTGGGATGTAAACTGCTCATCTTCAAGGACTTGGTTGTCAAATCCAATCGGCTTCACACCACGACCAAAGGCCGCCACGTGAATGCCTGATTTTTGAAGAATTTGAGGCGCTTGTCCCATATTTCCAAAGGTATCTGGAAAGTAGCCAATCTGGGTTGATTTACCCCATTTGGCAGCTTCTTGTTGACCAATCAAGGTATTGCGGACATTGGCTTCACTGGAGATCAAGTAGTCATCCTGCAAGATGTAAAAGGGACCAATTTTAAGTTTGCCCTCGTCAATGTAGCGTTGGACCTTGTCGCGATTTTCAGGGCGAATTTGTAAGTAGTCATCAAGGACAATAGTTTGTCCATCCAAGTGGAAACTCTTGAACTCAGGGTCATTTTCAAAGAGATCAAAGAGATTGTCAAACAATTCCACCAACTGCATACGATGGCTTTCAAAAGGCAAGTACCACTCACGGTCCCAGTGACTATGTGAGATAATATGTACAACAACATTTTCCATGAAGTAAAACCTCATTCTAAATTTAAATTTTAACGTTTTAAATGTAAACTTGTGATTCTGATAAGAATCGGTTGAGCTAAAGCGAGCCCCTTAGCGAATATCCAAGTAATCCAAGACCAACTCACAGAACATCATGTTAGCCCAGGAGAACCATTCACGAGAGTAGAGAGTTGGGTCATCCACGTGGAAGCTTTCATGCATAAGACCTGTACCGCCATCGCAAGCAACCAGCTGATCCAGCAAGAATTTTTTCTCTGCCTTATCTCTTGTTGTCAAGCCTTGGATAGAAAGGGCGATTGGCCAGATATAGCGATAGAAGGTATGAGAACTGCCGAGACCGCTTGCGTATTCTCCTTGGTAGAAATATGGATTTTCAGGGCTCAGAATGGTACGGCGAGTAGCTTGATACACTTCATCATCGACCGAACAGTAGCCCAGATAGGGCGCAGCTAGTAGACTTGGTACGTTTGGATCATCCATAATGCTGGCATTTCCTAGGCCATCCACTTCAAAGGCATAAATCTTTTCACCCTTACTGTTGGTGGTGTAAGCGTAGTTTTCGATTCCTTCTTGGATTTCATCCTGAAGACGCTTGGCATCAGCAATAACACTCTGGCTATCAGCTAGGTTTAATGCTGCGAAGATTTCTTGCACATAACCCAAGACTACTACAGCAAACATATTTGACGGAATCAAGTAGCTATACTGGCAGCAGTCATCACTCGGACGAAAGGCTGACCAAGTCATACCTGTCACTGCAAAGTCAGGTCCAAAGCCATCATTTACCAAGGTGTCTTCCTTACGGTCCGTATCTCGGACAAAACGATAAGGAGAGTTCTTGTGGTCTTGTTCAACTGTCCATAGATGGAGAATTTCCTTAGTCGCTGCGACAAAAGTTTCATCAAACTGACTAGTCTCGCCAGTCTCTTTCCAGAGAAGATAAGCCAACTGCAAAGGATAGCAAAGCGAATCCACCTCATACTTGCGCTCCCAGATCCAGCCGTTAAGGTCTGTGTGGTCAGTCTCGTGGTGCCCCTTCCAGTTTTCCTCAATGTTGAAGGAGTTAGCATAGGGATCCTTGAGTACCAAGGTTATCTGACGTTTGACCAAACCTGCAATGGTCTGACGCAGGAGGGCATCTCTTTTAGCTACATGAAGGTAGGGTCTGAGTTGGGCTGTCGAATCCCGAAGCCACATGGCAGGAATATCCCCAGTCAAGACAAAAGTTGAACCATCTTCTAAGATTTCAACCGTATTGTCCAAGGTATCGGTGTAGCAACGCTCGAAGACATCAACCCACTCTGGATGGTCCTTAGCCCGCTCTGCTACTTCATCTAGCCATTCTCTAACAATTTCTTTCGAATAAATCATCGTGCAATTCCCTCTTTCAAACAAGTTTCATGTTCAGTATATAGCTTTTGAGACAGAAAATACATACACAAATGATAGTCATTTTTCTACAAAATAGTTATCTTTAAAACTCCTTTTCTAAAGGCCCTCTTTTTCTGATATAATGTAGAAAAACAGCTAAAGGAAAGACTATGAAACCACTACTTGAAACCATCGATACCCGCTTTGGAACTACCAACAAGCATGCCTTTTCTCGGGGAAATACCCTGCCATACACAGGCGTGCCTTTTGGGATGAATTACTTTGTGCCCCAGACCAGTGACCAGGATGGATCTTGGTTTTTTGATCCGCATCTGCCTATCTTTCAGGGGATTCGATTAACTCACCAGCCCAGTCCTTGGATTGGGGACTACTCTTGGCTCCTTCTGACACCTGTCACCAGTCAACTGGGTGGAGACAGCCTCTTTCACCGCCAGTCTTCTTATGATATAGATAAAGCTTGCTTCCAGCCTCACTATTTGAAGCTCTTTTCTCTGCGTTATCAGATTGAAACCCAGCTCACACCGACTTGCTATGGTGCTTCTATTCGTTTGAATCAAAAGCAAGGCAAAGCCCTCTCCCTCTATCTTCACGCAGCAGATGAACTGACCGTAGAGCAAATAGATAAGCGGACTCTGGCTCTCAGACAAGAAGGCAAAACAGAGACCAATAAAAATCCACTGATGCTCTTCACTGCCCTGCAAATGAACACGGATATTCTTGCTATCAGCCAAGAAGCTGGAGACTGGCGAATTGACTTAGCAAGTAGTCAAACCGAGATGCAACTAGCCACTTCTTTCATCTCTCCTTCTCAAGCTCTAATCAATCTACCTCAAGAAGATTTTGATAGCTGTAAAACAAGTGCCCAAGCGGATTGGGAAAATCTCCTCCATCGTTTTGACATTATAGAGACAGGAGAGGCTGACCGAACCTTCTTTGACCACTGCCTCTACAGACTCTTCCTCTTCCCACAGACTTTTTATGAGGTTGATGAGTCAGGGCAAGCCATCCACATGGATCTGGCTACTGGTACTGTCAAGCCTGGTGTCCTCTTTAGCAACAATGGTTTCTGGGATACCTTCCGCACCACCTTCCCCCTCTTTGCCCTTATCATACCGGAGCACTATCAACGCTTTTTAGAAGGTTTCCTCAATAGCTACCGCGATACTGGTTTCCTTCCAAAATGGCTGGCTCCAGATGAACGGGGTATGATGCCAGGTACACTTTTAGACGGTATTATCGCAGATAGCGCCTGCAAGGACATGGCCCCTGACCTAGAAGGAGAACTCTTCCAAGCCATGCTCGAAACAGCCAGCAAAGCCGACCCTCTCGGAATCAATGGCCGCCACGGACTAGCCCAATACCAAGAACTAGGTTACCTCTCTACCGACCACCACGAAAGTGTTAGCCATACTCTAGACTATGCCTATAGTGACTTTTGTATCGCTAGCTGTGCCAAAAAACTAGAGAACATAGAAATCGCTGAAACCTACAAGGCTGCTTCACAAAATTACCGCCAGCTATTTGACGCTGAGACAGGTTACATGCGAGCACGAGACAATCAAGGAAACTTTCACCCTGACTTCTCTCCTTATAGTTGGGGGCGAGACTACGCTGAATGCTCTGCCATTCAAGCTACTTTAGGCGTTCTCCACGACATCCCTGGCTTAATCCAACTGATGGGTGGAAAAGAAACCTTTAGCAACTATCTTTTGAAAGCCTGTCAAGATGCTCCCCTCTTTGAAACAACAGGCTATGGTTACGAAATTCACGAAATGAGCGAGATGGCTACTGCTCCTTTTGGACAAATAGCCATTTCCAACCAGCCTAGTTTCCACATTCCTTATCTCTTCCGCTACAGCGATTACCCTGACTACACTGCCCTTCTTATCAAGACTCTTCGTCAGAAAGCCTTTCAGCCAAGTTGGGAAGCCTATCCTGGTGATGAAGATAATGGCAGTCTCTCAGCCTGGTACATCTGGTCAGCTCTCGGTTTTTATCCGACCTGTCCAGGAAAACCAAGCTATGACCTCGGAATCCCTCTCTTTGACCATCTACGAGTCTACCTCGCTAAAGAAGATAAATGGCTGGATATCCATACTAAACAAAACCACAACCATTTTAACTTTGTCAAAGAATGCCGACTGGACAAAACACTCGTATCAACTATTCAACACCAAGACTTCTTAAAAGCTGAACAACTAACTTTCACCCTCAGCTGGCTACCAAGTCAGCCGTCAACTTCCTGAAATGCAAAAATCTCCTAGCAGGCTTTCCTGCTAGGAGATTTTCTTATGAGAGGTATTTGTTTAATACTCAATGAAAATCAAAGAGCAAACTAGGAAGCTAGCCGTAGACTGTACTTGAGTACGGCAAGGCGAAGCTAACGCGGTTTGAAGAGATTTTCGAAGAGTTTAAGCTTTAAAAATCGGATTTATTATTCGATAATTATCAAACAATCTACCAATTAAGCTTCTTCGTCTTCTTTACGACGACGGCCTGCAAGACCAAGGTAAGGCACTTGCGGCTGCTACTACCATAGCTACAGTAGAATCTGCTGTACCTGTATTTGGCAACTCTTTAGCGACTGTACGCGCGTTTGCTGCTGCTTGGTTGGCATTTGCTGCTTGAGCAGTAGCTGGAGCTACAGCTGGTGTTTGAGCAGCTTGGTCCTTAGCTGGGCTTGTATGGTCAGTTGCTGGAGAAACTTTAGCCATGAAGTCTTCGATACGTTTAACCATTGCATCCACTTCATCTTGGCTTGCTTTCGGATCTGCAAATACTTTCTTAGCGTCTGCCAATAAGTCAGTCGCTTCTTTTGCAGTTTCTGCATCAAGCTTAGCTGATTCTTGGATAATCAATTCATCTAATTGATGGATAGCACCTTAAACACAAGAAAGGTACAGAGATGCAAAACCATTATACTACAAAAGGCAAACATTTGACAATCGATAGCCGTCGCTTAATCGAAAGATGGAAAAAAAGAAATGAATTATGAAGATATTTTATCTCGTTTCAACTAAAATATGAGCTTGATCAATCAGCTGTCCACCAACAGTCAGGTTCAGATAAAAATCCAAGATCTTGTCGGCAGCAAAATACAGAGTTGGTATGCTCAAGTCTTTTTTGCTTTCCCCTGCTTGGAATTGAAGGACTTGAATCTCGTCCTGATAGGCGACACCATGGACACCTGTCCCCGGTTGAATCGAAATCTTAGCCTCTAAAGAGGAGCTACTTTCACTACGTTCAATCCTAAAATGAAGAGTCTCTCCCTTTGTAACAGCTAGGCTTTTTTCTGCAAATGCTAGTTCCTGAACAACTTCTTTTTTTGATAATCCAGGAGTTTTATAAAGGGAAATCTTGGTCAATACAGGAATAGATTGTGCCTCTGTAATCATCACGCGCACCTTCTGTGCCTCTACTAGCGGACCTCGCAAGAGGCGCTTATGACCAACTGTGAAGCCCCTGCCGAATTCTTGCCAGACGTCATCCACCTCTACTTGCACATAAAAAGTAGCGATTCGTTGCCCTAGCTTCAAATCTTCTCTTAACTCAATTACATCAAAAGTTTTAGGAGAACCTAAGTCGAGTTCTAACTGGATTGGCAAGCCTACATCGCTTGCCCCAGAGCTAGTTTTAAGGCCATCTGTCAGATGATGACAAGCAAAGTCTACGGAAAGAGCTGAACCAGATATCTCAGCTCCCAGAGCCAAATCTTTTTTATAGAGCTCATTACGATAGGCCGCAAATTCATAAAGGCGTTCAACATCCTTTGCATCAAAGAGCCCATCTTTATTCGGCGGAATATTAAGCAGGAGTGGAGTTCCTCTCCCAACCGAGTGAAAGTAGATTTCTACCAATTCCTCGAGAGACTTAGGATACTGATCCTCATGGTAGAACCAGCCCGGCCGGATAGAGACATCTGCCTCACCAATTGAAAAAATCGTACCCGAAGGATCTCCGTGCTGAAGATAGTCCAGCTCTGCTTCTGTTCCTAGTTTGTCAGGATTCACCTTTTGCCATAGGGGATCACCTGCATAGCCTCGTTCATTACCAATCCAGCGAATGCTAGTGCCTTCTGTTGAAAAAATCAAGCAATCGCCCTGCAGGTCACGAATGGTTTCAAACCATGTCTCAAATTCATAATTGACCTTTTGCGCGCCCTCTCCTCTGGCACCATCCATCCAAACCTCAGCAAATTTCCCTCCATTTCCATAGGCAGGATTTGATAAGATTTCCTTCAGCTGAGCCAGATAATAGGCATTGTAGTCCGCTTCTCGGTCCACATGATAGAGGGGACTATGGGCATCCCACGGTGACAGGTAGACCCCCATATCCATATCAAACTCTGTGGCAGCTTGAGATACTTCAAGAAGCAAGTCGCCCTTTCCTCTTCTCCAAGGACTGACCTTAATCGAATAATCTGTGTGAGCTGTCGGATAAAGGACAAAGCCATCGTGGTGCTTGACCACCAAAATCAACTTTTTGAAGCCCGTTTCCTTGAGCACACGAACCCACTCACGTGCGTCTAACTGTGTCGGGTTAAAGCGTTCAGGATCCTCCTGACCTGTTCCCCATTCCTGATTATAAAAAGTATTAGGTCCAAAATGGATAAAGGCTACTAGTTCATCCTCTAAATACGCTAACTGGACCTGACTAGGCAAGGGGCTATGCGGTTTTATTTCTCTTACCATACTACTTCCTATCTACATTTTCTTAACTTTTTGGCATGTACTTGCAATTCTGTTAACGCTAGTGGATTTACCAAGTTTTCAAATCGAAGACGAAGGGCATAGGTTTCCACCTTGTCAAATTCAAAACGAAGCTCTTCATCCTTGTCACCTGACACTTTTCGGATAGTTGATACCGGTCGCCAATTCTCCTCTTGTTTGAGAGCAGAATCCTTATCCAAATGGTTTGGAGTCCGAGGCAAAGTAGGCTCATTCCCTATGTAATAATCAATAAAGCTAGGCTCCACCGCCACGTATTCTTGATTCTCAACATAATACAAGGTCAGGTTATCCACAAATCGCGGTTTTAAAATCCCTACATTTCCAAAAAGAATACCCACGCTGGCTTGCTCTGACTTGGTAATCCAAGTATTGGCTGTCGATTTCTTCCGAGAAATGACCTTGTCATTGAGGTAAGAGGCAGGGTGATTCGATTCTGAGTGAGAAGCAAAGACCAGAGGTAGGTTGGAGCCTGTCCACTGATTGGAAATAACTTCCCCATCTACACTAGCATCTGTCACATGAATGGTGACTGTTGCTGGTAACTTACAGCCCACTACTTGTCCTGTGAACACACATTCTCCTACCTGAGCATAGACTTGGGGTTCGAGTTCATCCTAAGTCACCTTGGCCGTATCTCGTCTGCCATCTGATAAGACTAGCTTAACTCGGTCTGGTAAATGTGGGGCTTCCTTGACAAGCGTCCAAACCCTCTCAGACTCAATAGCACAAATCCCTTGAACACAAACCTGAGCAGAAGCCTCTAAATCCAGACCCTCTAGCTGACCAGATACCGTAAACTCATGAAATCTTGCCAAATCTTCTTCAAGAATCTCCTCCCAGACAACCTTGACTCGTTTTGCACCGCCTGACTCATAGTCTACCAAGACTAAAAATGGTAACTGTGGATAAGTTCCCTTATCTGTATACAAGCGAAGTGGTCTTACAAAAACTGCCTGCCCTAGTGAGGTATTTTCTGCAATCTGCAAATGAGTTTGATAGGTCTTCCCTTGATAAATGGCGTGAATAGCCAAGTCGCCTGCAGACAAGCAATGAAGTACTCCCTGCTTGATAATGGCGTGGGCACTACCACTCGTCTCCCAAAACACTTCACTATTCCCTACCTTGTTCACAGGGTTATCCACAGTTTGTGGATAAAGTCCAATAGCTGGGGAAGCTCCTTCTTGCAAACCTGCCTGATCGTCCACTCGAATCTCCAACAAGCGCTGATTTTTCACTGGCTGGCAATCAAAAGCCTCTCCCACTAAGAGATCAAAACTTGCTGGCTCTAGCCCTCTGGCACTAGCTTTTACTCTTACTTGACCTGCCTGCTCCAAGCTCTGAGCCTGATAACGTTCACGACTGGCCTGCCTGCCGTTGTCCACACCCACAATACGAGCTGGTCCTTCAATTTTGAAATGAAGCTGATTGGAAGCACTCGGCACCCAATTTCCATCCTTGTCCAATACATCAAAATAGAGATAGAGGAGGTCTTGCCCATCTGGCTCTAGTTGTGTTCTCTCGGCATGTAACCCAATTTTAGCAGGCTTACCCGCAGTCACCACCCTATCTTCTGCCACAATCTGACCTTGACGGTCATAGGCCACAACACGCAATTCTCCCGGTTGATAAGCCAAACGCCACCGGTTGATAAGCCAAACGCCATTCGAGATAGAGTTGGTCAGAACCTTCTCCCTCTTGATATTTTCTGCCATCTGAAGTCCATTTCTCTTGAAAAGTCTTCCTGCCTTGAGATTTTCCATTGAGAAATAGCTCTACTGGACCAGCATTTGAATACACTCGAACCGGGATATCCCCATACTTATCCACAGCTTGTTGATAACTCTTGTGGATTTCCCAATTCCAGTGGGGCAGGATATGAACCACGGGATGCTGATCTAGGTCCAACCACTGACTTTGATAGAGATAATAATCATTTTTAGGAATCCTCGCCGTGTCCACAATCCCAAAATAAGAACTCTTGACAGGCGTGTCATTTTGATTGTGCCAAGGGGTCGGCTCACCGATATAGTCCACTCCTGTCCAGATAAACTGACCTGCGTAGTCTAGCCTATTTCTATCTGCTATCAAAGAAGCCGTCGCTGTCTTCCCCCAAGGAACTCGATCATTGCCATAGTCTGACTGTTCAAAATTCCGCACGCGACGATTATCCCCAACCTATTCCTTATCTGGGCGAAAATAGCTATCACACGTTCGGGTAGCCGATGAGGTTTCAGACCCGTAAAGTCGCCACTTGGGATGTCTTTTGCGAATCCCGTCAATATTATCTTCCGAGTAATTCAACCCCACCACATCCAGCAAATCAGCAATCTTTTCATGACCTCCAGAACCATCTCCAAAGCGAAATTGATCCATTCCCATGGTCACAAAACGGCTATCATCAACCTCCTTAACCCTTTCTAGCAAGCGTTTGACAGTTTTCAATGAATGAACATCGCTATTTGCTTCGCTGACTTCATTTCCCAAAGACCACATAAAAATCGCTGGATTGTTCTTGCCACGCTCAATCATAGTGCGCAAATCGTAATCCGACCAGAAATCGCCTGCTTTCGCTTCTGGATGAGTCGCTTCTTCCTCAAAAAAGCGACCATAGTCATATTCTTTCTTGCCTCCATACCAGATATCAAAGGCTTCTTCTTGGATGAGTAGACCCATTTTGGCAACCACATCCAGCAAAATACTACTGGCTGGATTATGCGTGATTCGAATCGCATTGACGCCCATTTCCTTCATCTGGCGCAAGCGTCTCTCAGCAGCTGACCTGTTTTCCATAGTTCCCAACGCTCCGTAGTCATGGCGCAAACAAACCCCATGAATCTTCAACCAGCGACCATTTAGAAAGAAGCCCTTATCTGCTTGCCAATCCATATAGCGGTAACCAAAATTCTCCTCTTCTTCATCAGCTAAAATGCCATTTTTGTAAAGGCGAGTCTTCAATTGGTAAAGGTGAGGGGAATCAATATCCCAAAGCAAAGGTTGAAAAATGGATATTGCTTGTTGGAAATGATGTTTTTCCCCAGCTTCAATCACTACAGAATTTGTCGCCTGGCAATCAGAAAGCTGCTGTTCTTCATACCAAATACTCTGTTCCAAATACACCGACACAGACTGAAGTCCGTCATTTGAAACCTTGCTGTCAAGCTGAGTTTCCACCCATCCATCTCTTTGTTCCTTGAGCTTGGGGCTTTCTATCTTAATCCCATACAAATCCAGATGCACCAGATCTGTAATCAACAATTTTGCTTCTCGGTAAATACCGCTACCAGAGTACCAACGGCTGCTAGGTTGCTGATTGTCCACAAAAACTGCAAGCTGGTTGGCCGTCCCATCGTTTCTCAGATAAGGCGTGATATCATAAGAAAAGGGCGTATAGCCATTGGGATAATAGCCCAGCACTTGCCCGTTGATATAGACTTGGGCATTCATGTAAACCCCGTCAAAGAGTAAACGCACCGATACAAGACTGGCATCTTCTTCCAAGTAAAACTGCGTCCGGTACCAGGCCTGACCCCCATTTAGCTGACCACCCTCATTTTGCGCTGGCGAATACTGGTCAAAATCATTGTAAATACTCCAGTCATGTGGCACTTGAATAGCCTGCCAATTTTCCCTCTGAAAATCCGGCGCCAAGGCCTCTTCTTTCCCTACCTCTTGACTAAAAAACCAGTGATTTCGTAAAACTTCTTCTCTTCTCATACAAGCATTCCTCTTTAAACGACTCGATTTACTTGACTATAGCACAAAACAAAAGCGCTTTCAATATTTCCTCCATCACTTCCTAAATACTCAGAAAAGATTCTATAATTTGTGGAAAAGTCTGAAAATCACTCCATATTCAAGCAAACTGTAATTTTCAAGAAACAGGGTCAAACCTTACAAGAGCGCAAAAAACACCTCTCTGAATGTTCATTCCAGAGAGATGTCCCTTTTGTCTTAACTATTGTAAATCGACTGTCTAAAGTCATCTGAATCTTTGAGATAAGCTTTATAAATCGCTTTTTTGAGTTTTTGAACTGGAGTTTCAATAAAGGTATAGGTGCGCGCAGTTGTTTTGCCTGCCTTAATCTGTTTCAACTCCTCTTGAACAGCTTTCTGCATCAATTCTTTTAACTTCTGACTTGTCAGACTTATTTGCTGACCTTCATATTGGATTGTCAAAGGTTTCAATTGATCAATCTTAGCTACTCTTTCCTTGAACTGTGCTTTTTTGAACTCAGCATAGCTCTTACCATTCAAAATTTTATTGAAAATGTAAGTATCAGATAGAGGCTTGTTCTCAGCCTCTGCTGCTTGTTTGTATTGATTTGACACATAAGGAACAAATCCTTCATAATAGCCCAAAGCAGCCATCAATTCAAAGGCTTGTTTTCTAAAGGTGATGTCCCCACTCATACCAGAGTCATTTTGACTAACACCATAAATGGTATCAAACATATCAACGGTATAATAACCATTTGCTGTAATTTTTCCTTTATCTGAAAAACCAGCAATGATATAACGATTGACCAGGATATGATTGTCAATCAAACTATCAATATCTGTCAATTTTTTGGCATCTTCTAAGGTCAGAGATTGAATTTCCTCACTTTTATGAGTCGGTTTAACCGCTGTATTACGGTAATCTACCCAAGTTCTAGGACCTGATGAAGTGATTGGCGCTATTTTTTTGAAATAACTCATTTTGTCTTCTGTAGATAAGCCTCTACTTGCCTCAGCTTCTAGATAATCTAGAGTATAAAGGACATCGAAACTTCCCTTCATATAAGATTTCAAATCTTCTGCTGTTTTAAATCGATCAGGTGTTCTATTGTAAAATCCATTCTTATCACTCTCATCACATACAAAGTTGAGATTGAAATAAGTATCCTTTTCTGGATTATAGGAGTTTTCAAAAATACCACGCGCATAAAACTCTGCTCCTGTACCATCTCGACGACCATGATTATTAAACAAGACCGTTCTATCTAGTAAGTGCGTCATTTCGTGAGAGTAAGTCGCTGAACCTCTATCATCCAGAACTCTATCTATGAAGTAACGGACACCCACTCCATTCGCTTCTGCACCTACATTTTGCGATGGTGAATACAGTCCTAGAGGTGTCATAAAGTCTTTAACCCCTTTATCTGCTGTTGGTCCTGATTCTTTAGACCATGTTGTCCCTATTCCAGCAGACGTATCCGTCGTGTATTTTTTCATCGTGTCTACAATCACTCTATTTGTAACTAATTTAGAACGATTTTCTTCTTTTGTAATTCTGTATAAAGTATCAACGTATGCAGCCTGTCTTGTCGCAGTTAATTCTATCAATTCTTTAACCTTATTAAGCTCTCCGGTATACTTAGCTTTATTTGTTTTCTCTAAAGAAGTATCCATATACGTTCCGATGTTTCCGTAGGTTACCGTCGCTATGTTAGTTATAGCATACACGCTTGGTTCTTTAATGTTCACCAAACCTAACAATGTAGCAATGTTTTGTTGTTTTCTATTATTTATTTGAAGTCCTTCAGCTCCATATTTTTCAGGATCAGTAGTTAATTTAGTATATAATTCTACTTTTTCATCGGTTTTTTCTTTCGAAGCTTTTTCAACTACGATAGCTTTAGTCGCTTTCTTCAACCACGTATCGCCATCCATATTAGTGAATGTCATTCTATTGTAGTCTAGGAAATCTAATAGTGTAGTCTTATTCGTTATTTTACTAAAGTATTTCTCAAATGTTTTTGGACTATTCGTTAATCTTAATTCATCATAACTCATAGATCCAAGGTGTGTTAACCAATCTAAAGAAGTAAGGTCTTTTTTACCGAACGAGCTTGGATTATAAGCTAGAATATCACGGATGTTGGCATCTCCAAAATCAATATTATAAAAACGATTGATATAGGATAGACCTAATAATATTTTTTCTTTATTAGCTTCAATATCACCTTTTACTTTTTCTCTATTTTGTTGATTGTCACCTAAAATACTCAAGGTATGCGCCGCAACTTTTTTCAAACTAACTTCTAAATCGGTTTTAGTCGCATCGAGTGTTTCTTTAATCGATAATTTTTCAAGATACTCTTTTCGTAGAATTTCTCTTACTTCATCATCCCTTATCTGCGGATTAGTTTTTTGTAATTCTTTTCGTTTTAAGAATAAATCTCGATTTATTTCTATATCTGATGGAGCTAACTGCGCTTTTAACTTTTCATTTGTCAACAAGTCTACATTTCTCATCTCCGCAGTAGCTTCCGTTACGTTTACTGCATTTTCTAATTCGCTATTAACTGGGAGTAAATGAGGTTTCTCTTCTTTAGTACCAACCAAGATTACTTTTTGGCGCATAGCTTTAGTTGTTTCAGTTTTCTCTACTGGATTTGTTAACTCTCCTGTCTCCGGATTAACTTCATAAGTTTTAGTGACGGTTGTTTCCCCTTGCTCACCTGCATCTTCAACTTTTTCTTTACCTTTTGGAAGTGTTGAATCTTCTTTCTTCAATTCAGTGATTTCTATAGGTGACACTAGCTTTTCTACGTTTCCTACTTTTATTACTTTATCTTTAGCTGGAGTGTTTTCTATTGTAGTTTCTTCTGAGATAGATCCTGTTTGTTCATTTACTTTATAAACACGAATAGTGGTTGTTTCTTCGTCCTGACCTTGATTTCTGACTTCTTTGACACCTTTATCAAGTGACTCATCCGCGACAAACTGTTCACGTCTTTTGACTGTTGATCTTGTTTCTTCTACATTCCCAACCTTAACAATTCTATCCACCGGTTGTTTCTCTATTTTTGTCGAAGTGTTTTCTACTATTTTCCCAGTACTTTCATCAAAACTGTAAGAAGTAGTTATCACTTCCTTACCATTTTCGCCTGCTACTTCTACTTGTTGCTCTTGGTAATTTAAAGCTGGCGATGCTGTATAGATTGTTTTATAGTCCAGTACTTTTTCTTTAGTTACTGGACTCGGGACAGTTGGTTGCACTTGTGAATCTGACTGCTCTTGGGGAGCTAAGGGGTCAGGCTGAACAGCTGGAGCTGGTTCATTTCCTTGACTTGGGTTGACCTCTGGAGATGGAGCCGTTTGTTCTGGTTGTTTTTGGGGTTCTTGTGGGGCAGTTTCACCAGCATCTTTTGCCCCCTCAACTGAGTTCTCCAGCTGGTTCTCCTCAACCTTTTGTCCCACAGGGGATTGATCTTCTTCTCGTTCTGGTTGCTTCGGCTCGGCTTCGGGTTTATCAGGTGTTTGTTTCTCGCCCGATGTCGCTTCTGTACCCGGCGTTTCTTCTGCTCCTGGTGTTGGTTGTCCTATTCCATCAACTGGTTTTGTCTCTGTTTCATTCTCTACTATTGGAGTTTTTTCAGGTTGAACTGGTTTAACTTCCTCTGGCTCTGGAGTTACAGGTTGTGTTGGTTTTGGTGCAACTTCTTCCTTAGTCCCAACTGCAATCACCTTGTTCACTGGTTCTTTTGTGATTATATTTTCTATAACTTTGCTAGACTTTTCCCCATTAACGACAGTGACTTCCGTATAGATGGTGCGTTCACCAACAACACCTTCTTGAACAACTTTAGTTTGCCCTTTAGCTAAGGTTGCATCTTCTTGTTCTATCGTTTGGAAAGCAACCTCCTCTGTAGTGATTAACAATTCTGGTTTCTCTACTGTGACATTTAACACACCTTCCTCAGGACTTGTTTTATGATCACTATTATCTTTTGCTTTCGGTTGTTCTACTTGGGGATTTCCTGCAACTTCTTCCTTAGTCCCTATAGGCACCATTTCATCAGGAGCTTCAACAATTTTCTCAACTGCGTAAGATGGTTGAGGAGATTGCACAAGGTCTTCAGTCGAGCTGAAATAAGATGCAGTCTGTGGTACAATCTTCTTAGATTGAGGCTCTGAACTGTCCTCCTTTTGAGATAATGCTGGCGACTCTACCTTATCGACAGAAAGTTCCTTGTTACCACTATCTCTTACCAAATAATATCCCGTAAATTCATATCCTTGAACTCTTTCAGGACTTGGTAAAAACTGACCTTCTACTCTCTTAACAAGGGCTGGTTGCAATTCTACCAGATTTTCGAAAGCAGAGATGGATGCTCCCCATCCACCAACAGCAAAGACTGTCACAAGGAAGTAAGACGCTCCCCTTTTTCTCTTGATTAAAGTGAAGGAAAGCAATAATAATCCTGCTCCCAGGATAAACGTCCCATCATTAGAAAAAAGACCTGTTTCTGGTAATCTTGTAGCCAATTTTCGATAGACAAAGTAGTATTCTTTTCCCTCTTTTACCTCAATCTTATTTTCTTCAAACCATTGCAACTCAGATTTCAGCTTTTCAGATAAATCCTGCTCATCCAAATAATGACTTGAAATTAGTGTTGAACTCGTTTCGGTAGCCTGTACAGGCTGAGCATCCATACCAGCAAAAAATAAACTCGTTCCTAGCAAGACCGAACAAGCTCCTATTGCATATTTCCTCAAAGAAAAACGCTGCTTTCGCTCAAATTGAAATTCTTTCATCCCATCTCCCATCATTCATTATTACTGTATATTTAATATATCAGAAATAGTTTGTATTCACAAATCTTTCTAGTTATTCCCTTATCATTCCAAGTTAAGGGCAACAACATACAATAATTTTTATTTAATACTCTTCGAAAATCTCTTCAAACCACGTCAGCTTCCATCTGCAACCTCAAAACAGTGTTTTGAGCAACCTGCGGCTAGCTTCCTAGTTTGCTCTTTGATTTTCATTGAGTATAAATGTATATCAATGTTCTTTGTTTTTCTTAACAAACGCAACGCAAAAAGAGCCTGTTGCCAAGCTCTTTAGTCTATTATTTCTTCTCAGCGCGGAGGGCTGACAAGATTTGTGTACGGATATCATCCACACCATTTGGCGTATTTGGTAAAAAGATCGTTTGATTTCCTTTAGAAGCAAAGGTATTCAAGGTATCCAAGTACTGGTTGGTCAAGAGAATGGACATGATTTGTTCTTCTGTCATACCAACATTGGCTTCCTTGAGTTCGGTGATAGACTCTGCCAATCCATCCACAATCGCCTTACGTTGTTGGGCAATCCCCACACCATGAAGACGATCTTTTTCTGCTTCGGCTTCAGCTGCAGTGACGATTTTAATCTTGTCGGCTTCTGCCAATTCTTGCGCTGCAACCCGCTTACGTTGCGCTGCATTGATTTCATTCATGGATTGCTTAACTTCTGCATCTGGTTCGACCTTGGTAATCAAGGTTTTCACGATAATGTAGCCATAAGTTGTCATTTCTTCTGCTACTTGGTGTTGAACTTCAAGGGCAATCTCATCTTTTTTCTCAAACAATTCATCCAAAGTTAATTTGGGAACAGAAGAGCGAAGGGCGTCTTCAATATAAGATTTAATCTGAGATTCTGGACGCATGAGTTTATAGTAGGCATCTGTCACGCTCTGCTCATTGACACGGTACTGAGTCGCTACATTCATCATAACGAACACATTGTCCTTGGTCTTAGTCTCAACCACAATATCGCTTTGCAACAAACGCAACTGAATCCGCGCTGCAATCGAGTCGATCCCAAAAGGCAAGCGAATATGAATACCGCTATTGGCAACCTTTTGGTATTTCCCAAAGCGTTCAATAATCGCCACCGACTGCTGACGAACCACATAAACTGTGCTCAGTGTGACTATCAGCAATAGGAACACACAAACAATCAGAAAAATCATGAAAAATATTGCCATAATGGAACCTCCACAAGTATTTTTCTAGTATTATAGCACATTTAAAGAAGGCTGTGCAGTTTTTACTGCGATTTTTCCTGAAATGTCAATAATTAGAGGTGAAGCCAAATTTCAAGTTACTAATCTCTTTTTTTCACTGCATTAACTTCTATAGAATCTTCATCCATAGTCAGAGAATGACTTACCTTAATTTTTCTCTCGTGCTATACTATTTATGAAATTAATGAATAGGAGATATTTCATGAAATCAGCAAAAACTACTGTTACAATCCTTTCTGCACTTGCATCTGTCGTCTTATTATCTAGTTGTGCAACAAAGTCTACAGAAACACAGACAAGCAATAAGAGCTCATCTGATAATCAGATTACAATGACATATGACCAACTACGGTCAAGAGAAAATTCTATGTCAACCCTTTGGTATCAAAAATCAGCTGAAACCAAAGCCTTGTATCTACAAGGTTATAATGTTGCCACAGATCGTCTAAAGGAATTACTGAAAACAGAATCAGACAAGCCTTATTCAATCGTTTTGAACTTAGATGAAACAGTCTTAGATAATAGTCCTTATCAAGTTCAAAATATCAAAGACGGAACAGCATTCACACCTGAAAATTGGGATATTTGGGTTCAAAAAGCTGCAGCAAAAGCCGTCCCAGGAGCTAAGGAGTTTCTTCAATTTGCCAATCAAAACGGCATCCAAATTTACTATATTTCTGACCGCTCAGTTAATCAAATAGATGCTACGATTAAAAATCTAGAAAACGAAGGAATCCCTGTACAAGGGCGTGATCACCTCATGCTCTTAGAAAGTGGTGTAAAATCCAAAGAAGGGCGTCGCCAAGCAGTTCAAGAGAAAACTAATCTAGTATTACTATTTGGTGATAACCTCGTAGACTTTGCAGATTTTTCGAAGACTTCTGAATCTGACCGTGATAAACAACTTGAAGAATTGCAAAAAGAATTCGGTGAAAAATTCATCATCTTCCCAAATTCAATGTACGGATCATGGGAAACAACTGTCTACGCTGGCAATAAATTGGATGCTAAAGGTCAAGTGGAAGAACGCCAAAAGGCTTTGCAAGGTTTTAATAAATAAAACAAATAAGCTGATTCTATATAAACTAAGGCTAACTTACAATCTTCAAAAAGTGGATAGGAAGGAATTCTGATAATCAGAAAACTTTCCTATCCACTTTTTGAATTGATATAACATCAAGCTTTTATACATCTGATACTATATGTTTTTTGATTTTAAAGACTTTTTGCCTATCCCCTATATTTCAAGAATTAAGCAATCTTGATGATCTAAATTTGTTGTGATATAATATTTTTGTCATCGGTTACCGATTACGTTCCTATGGGTTCGTGAGAGGAGGTGAAACTAATGAGCCTTATCATAGAGCTCGCTCTTACTATTATAGCGGATGTTATAGCTGGAATTATCTTGTATTTCGTCTGCAGATGGCTAGATAGTAAGAAGTAGACCGACTGACTAGCCTATCAACACCCGTTAAATCGCTAAGATACGTCAAAAAAGCCCTTAACTACGGCAATAGTTAAGGGCTTTGGTGTTCTAATGAACCTTATCAATTAACTATATTCTAGCATATAAACCCCAAGATTTCAAGCATTAAGTAAGGTTGATGGTCTAAATTTATTGTGGTATACTATTTTTGTCATCGGTTACCGATTACGTTCCTTACGGTTCGTGAGAGGAGGTGAAACTAATGAACCTTGCCCCAGAGCTCGTTCTTACTATTATAGCGGACGTCATCGCAGGAATTATCTTGTATTTCGTCTGCAAATGACTAGATGGTAAGAAGTAGACCGACTGACTAGCCTATCAACACCCGTTAAATCGCTAAGATACGTCAAAAAAGCCCTTAACTACGGCAATAGTTAGGGGCTTTGGTGTTCTAATGAACCTTGCTTATCAAGTTTATTCTAACATACAGGCCCAGATATTTCAAGAGTTTTATTTATTTTTTACAGTTCTGTAAGGTCTATAGTGAAGTTAGCCATCTAGTACCCAAAAACCGACTAGCTCTTATGAACTAGCCGGTTTTCTCATCAATGTGCCAACATTTCTTGGGCGATTTCTTGGCCAGATAGGTTATCTGGGTAGTAGGTTGGCCAGTTATCCATTTCTTCAAAGAGGGCTTCTTGGCTTGTGCCTCCAAAGAAGATATGGAAATGTTCTGCCTTAACTGGGGCGATATTGTGGTCACTAAACTGAACATATTTGAATTGTCCAGCGTCAGCATCTGTGGCTTCAAAGAGGAAGCGAACACCACGATTGCCTTTCTTGTAAGTCAAGATTTTCTTACCAACATACTTGTAGGTGAATTTCTTGCTTTGTCCACCTTGAACAAATTCCATAGTATTATCAGTAATATTAATCTTAGTCACATCTGTCTGATAGCCTTTTGTATAGTAAGCCTTGTACTCAGCCTGGTTCATCTTACCAGTCAACTTAGCCTTGTAGTCAAAGACTTGGTCAAACGTGCCATCTTCAAGGAAAGGATAAACTGATTGCCAGTTACCTACATAGTCACTCAAGGTGCGATCCTTGACAGCTGCATCCTCAAAGTAACCATTTTGAACTGTCTTGGTATCCTCTGCCTTTTCAGGCTCGATTGCTGGGCCTTCTTGGTCCGTTGTTTGTTTCAGAGCCTTGAGGTTTTTCTCCATCACGGAAATGTAGTTTTCGCCAGCCTTGGTATCCTCTTCTGTCAGACTTTCCAAAGGATTGAGGACATCTGTTTTGACACCTGCTTCTTTTGAAAGTGTGTTAGCAAGGGCTTGTGAAGCATTTTCTTCAAAGTAGATATAGGCAATCTTATTTTTCTTGACGTACTCTGTCAATTCCGCCAAGCGAGCAGCTGATGGCTCTGCATCTGGAGAGAGGCCTGAAATTGCGACTTGTTTGAGTCCATAGTCTAAGGCAAGGTAGTTAAAGGCTGCGTGTTGAGTCACAAAGCTCTTTTGTTTGGCTTGAAACAAGCCTTCTGCATAAGCCTTATCCAAGGCTTGCAATTTTTCAATATAGGCAGCAGCATTCTTCTCAAAGGTCTCTTTTTTATCAGGATAATCTGCTGACAAGCTATCACGGATATGCTCTACTAGTTTAATGGCACGAACTGGTGATAACCAAACATGGGGATCGAACTCATGGTGATGGCCTTCTTCTCCATGGTCATGGTCTCCCTCTTCTTCCTCACCACCTGGTAAGAGCAACATATCCCCTGTTGCCTTGATGGTTTTGACCTTTTTCTTATCCAAAGTATCTAGCAATTTAGGTACCCATGTTTCCATGTTTTCATTTTCATAAACAAAGGTGTCTGCGTCTTGGATTTTGGCAACTGCCTTGGCAGACGGTTCATATTCATGGGGTTCTGTACCAGCACCGATTAGGAGTTCTACATTAGCAGTATCTCCTGCAACTTGCTTGGTAAATTCATAGACAGGGTAAAAGGTTGTCACGATATTTAGTTTGCCATCTGCCTGCTTTTGATTGGAACAAGCCACTAAAAACAAGGCACATAGACTGGCTAGCAATAAGCTAATTTTTTTCATGATATTCTCCTATTTGATAAAACGTCTTACTAAACTGATTAGCAAGAAAACAGTTACAAAAATAATGGTAATACTTGCACTTGCAGGTGTTTCTGCATAGTAGGAAATGTAAAGCCCTGCTACCATTCCCAAAAATCCAATAGCACTGGCAAGCAGCATAACCGATTTAAAGTTTTTCCCCAGACGCAGGGCAATACTAGCTGGCAAGACCATGATAGTCGATACCAGAAGAGCTCCCGCAGCTGGAATCATAAGGGCAATGGCCACCCCTGTCACCATGTTAAAAAGAATGGACATGGTACGAACTGGCAAGCCATCCACAAAGGCCGTATCTTCGTCAAAAGTTAAGATATACATAGGACGAAGAAAGAGAAAGGTCAAAATCAAAACAACCGCCGCAATGACAAAGAGGGAAATGACCTGTTCTTCACTGATAGTCACGATCGAACCAAAGAGATATTGGTCCAAACTCATTGAACTAGAGCTTTTACCCTTACTCATGACAATCAGAGAAACAGCCAGACCTGTTGACATGAGAATAGCTGTCCCGATTTCCATAAAGCTCTTGTAAACCGTACGGAGATACTCCAGAAAGACCGCCGCAATCAAGACAATAGCAATCGTAGAAACAGTTGGCGAAATCCCCAAAACCAACCCAAAAGCTACACCTGAAAGTGAGACATGACTGAGGGTATCACTCATCAAACTCTGACGACGCAAGATGAGGAAGGTTCCAAGAACTGGCGAGAAAAGACTCATGGCAATAACAGCCAGAAAGGCACGCTGCATAAAGTCATAAGATAATAAACTAAGCATGGCCCACCTCCTGATCATTCTCATGAACGTTGAAACAACGCCATGGCGAGTCTTGGTTACGAACTAGATGAATATTGCGATCCGCATAGTCCTTCACTTCTTCAGGGTCATGGGTAATCATCAAAACAGCCTTGCCATGATGATGGGCGCTGTGGTGCATGAGTTCGTAAAATTCATTTTTACTTCCTGCATCCATACCCGTTGTCGGCTCATCTAGGATAAACACATCTGGGTCAGAAGCAAACATACGCGCAATCACCGCTCGCTGCTTTTGCCCTCCAGAAAGAGACCCCAAGCGTTTGTCTCGATGTTCCCACATGCCAACTGAGTCCAGACTGGCCTTGATATGCTCCTCATCATGAGCATTCAAACGACGGAACCATCCTTTTCTCGGATAGCGACCCGACTTGACAAATTCATAGACCGTACTTGGAAAACCAGCATTAAAACTGGCAATTTGTTGAGGAAGATAGGCTATTCTCAATTTCTTATCTTGCGTATTTGTCTTTGAAATAGTCACCTTTCCAATGCGTGGTTGCAGAATTCCAAGACTGGCCTTGATGAGCGTCGTCTTAGCCGCTCCATTTTCCCCAGTCAAGGTAACAAATTCCCCACTATCAACACTATAATTGATATGTTCAAGAACAGGCTCCTTATCATAATAGAAGGACAAATCCTCTACCGTAATATATCTCATTATTTGATTTCTCCTACTAAAGCAGTCAAAAACTGCTGAATCACTTTTTGTTCATTTGGAGTAAACTGAGTCGCCACTTGTTCATAGGTTAAAAGTGTATGCTCATGGTGATGGTGGTGCTCCTCAGCGATTGGACGAGCCAAGTCAGTCAACTGATAAAAAATCACACGCGCATCTTTAGAATCTTTAGATGTTTCCAACATCCCTTCCTTGACCAAAGACTTAATGGCCTTGGTAACTGCCGCCTGACTGACATTGAGACGACGGGCCAATTCTGAATTTGTTAAAGATTCCTCTGACAAGAGCATAAGGATATGCTCCTGAGTATTGGTCAGAGCCACCTCGCTAGTGCAATGACCTATTAGGATTTCATGCTGATTTTCCGCCTGCAAAATCACCTCATTCAAAAAAGCATCGATATCCTTTGCTAGCTGTCTCATATCTGACTCCTTTCCTTTTAGACTTCTCTTTTTTAAGAGAAAAATACTATTCTTTGACATTTTGTTTACCAGTTAATTATATCACAAGCAAAAAAAGAGTCAAGAAAAAACGTGAAAACTAGTTTCATTCTTGAACTCTTCTATATTATATTATCTATTGAAATTCTTTGACATCTCCATCATAAGTCGCCCAATCTTTGCTGAAAAAGCGCTCATTCAGATGATAAGTCGGAGCTGGTGTGGGATTGGATAGGAAAGGATCAACTGCCTTGTCAAAAGCCAACCAACCCAACCAACCAAGGTGAATGGTGTCCTTCATAAAGAAAGGCTCCCCGCCGTCCTTAGAAAAATCTGCTATATTGGTAAAACCTTGACTTTCTAACTGGTAGCGAATCTTCTGCACCGTTTGTTGGTACATATCCTCTCGTAGACCAGCATAGTCCATCCATTTTTTATTAACAGGTGGAATGATAAAAATCGGGTTTACCTTAGATTTAGAAAACTGTGTTAAAACCAACTGCAAGTCATTATACTCTGGCGACTTGAGATAGGTAAAGCTTTTCTGAGAATCCTTTAATTTCTTCAAATCCTTCTTGATCTGCTCATTATAGAAATAATTTTCCATTCCCAGATCATTATTGGAAGTATTTTTTTCAGCATCTGCTTTGACAACATCTCCTATTGCTTGATAAGAAAACTGGTCTGGCAAGATTTTTAAATACTTAGCTACATGCTTATCGTAGTTAACATAGCCTCTAACCGAAAACTGACCAAAAAAGGAGGCTTGGCGTTCATTAAAACGAGCCAATAATTCAATCATTTCATTGTCTGCTGTCGACAATTCTTCTTTACTTGCCAACTTCTGAACCAGGTCCTTCATAGCTACGTTTGGGAACTGTTGCAGTAAGCGAGTCGCTGCATATTGACTAGCCTGATCCCCAGATTGATGTTTCAGAAAACTAGTCAACTGGTCTCCATTAAAATACTGCTGGAAGGCTGCTGGCTCATAGCCATTTTTACTGAACCACTGAGGTGAGATAACATACACAACTTGTTTATTCTCCAGCTGTGGTAGCATCTGTTGCATTCCAAAATATTGGTTAAGCGATGCAGCTCCCCCCTGTCCTAAAAGATAAGGACGGTAGGAACGATTGTATTTCTCAGCTAATACCGCAGGATGAGCACCGTCAAAACGAAGCCATTCACTAGAGCCAAAGAAGGGAACAAAACGCACATTTGGATCAGATAGTGCTCTGACTTTTTGACTTCGCTCCTTAAAACTATCGATAGTAGTAGCCACCGCTGAACGCTTTTCAGCTCCTAGATTATGACGCATCTCAGTAGGATAAAAGAAAATGAGCAGAAAAACCAACAAACCAGCGATCAAGACCGGTCCGAAGATCATCCATAAGCGTTTAAGCATTTTGTAGCTCCACAATACCAGCTATGATTTTATTAGCTGTATTCCAGTCGTCACGACCAAACTCTGTTACAGGGACACGAATGTCAAAACGGTTCTCAATCTCCACAATCAACTCAACCGTTCCCATACTATCCAAGACACCTGCATCAAAAAGATCTTCATCCATCATGTCAGAAACATCTTCCATAAACAACTCATCAATAATTTCGATAACTTCTGATTTGATATCCATATTTTATTTCCTTTTATTTTTTAAACCATAGATTATTCAAGAATCCAGAAAAGATTAAGAATGACAACATGACAACATGGAAAGTGACAACCATGCCAAGCAACTGAATCCAGCGATTCTCAGGTAGGGCAGCCTTCCCTGCTTTTTTCCGTTCCTTATTGAGCGTTTTTTTCTTGCGAACCCAGGCATCATTGATAACCAAGCCTAGTCCATGAAAGAGTCCATAGGCGATATAGTACCAGGTCACGCCATGCCAAAATCCCATAATCAGCATATTTACAATGTAGGCCATGCTTGAGGTTACATTACGATTTTTAAAGACTTTCTTTCTGGTTAACACCATCACCATTCGCATAAAGACAAAGTCGCGGAACCAGAAGGACAGACTCATATGCCAGCGATTCCAAAACTCCTTTAAATCCCTTGATAAAAAGGGCTTGTTAAAGTTGATAGGGCTACGGATTCCCATCAAGTTTGAGATGGCCAAAGCAAACATAGAATAACCTGCAAAGTCAAAGAAGAGCTCCAGACCAAAAGTATACATAACTGCCAAGGCATAGAGATTAAAGAAGCCACCTGACTGCAAGGCTAAATTCTTCAGAGGAGGTAGTAAGGTCTCTCCTAAAACATGAGCTAGGATAAACTTATACAAAAAGCCCCGCATGATATAGCGGACAGATTCATCCAGCATATCCATCAACTCATCTCGCTCAGGAATGGCCTGATAATTTTCATTAAATCGCTTAAAGCGATCGATTGGACCACTCGAGAAAGTTGGCATGAATAGAAGGAAACGGAGGAATTTCCAGAGGGTAAAATCCTTAATCACTCCATCTCTCAGCTCGATGATCATCCCAACCGAACGAAAGGTCAGGTAAGAAATTCCCAAGAACCCAAGCAAAGACTGCGTTCCATTGATAGCTGGTTGCACCTTGACAAAGATAATCGGAAGTAGGGACAGAAAACTAACTAAGTAGAAGACCCACTTGCCATCCTTGCTTTTTCGATAATGCTTGTAGAAAAGCAGGATCAATATTTCCCAGCAAAGGTAAATACCCAAGGCAGCTAGTTGATTGGTCTTTCCACCCACCAACATGGTGACAATAAAGAAGAGACTTACCAACACTTCATACCAGGCAAAGCGTTTCTTGAAAAAGAGGCCTATAAAGATGGGCAAGATTGCAGCAATCACATAAACAAAATACTGAGGATTGCCATATGGCTCTAAATGAGGAAGCTGTTGAAAAAACTCCATCATCTCTTATTCACCTCGTTAATCAATCCTTTGATGTCAATCTTTCCATTTGGAGTTAGTGGCAAACTGTCTCGGTAAAGGAATTTAGATGGCATCATGTAGGACATCATGATGTCTGTCAGGTCTTCCTTGATGGCCTTGGTAATATCGATATCTCGCTCAAACTGCTCACGAACACCGTCTTTTAAGATGACATAAGCCAATAGATTTTGTACCTTGTGGTCCTTGTTATAGCGCGGTACTGCGACAGCAGATTCGATAAAGCGAGACTTGTTGAGGTTTTGAGAGACATCTTCTAACTCAATGCGGTAACCGTTAAACTTAATCTGGAAGTCCATGCGTCCGCCGTAGAGAAGCAAGCCCTCATCTGTCATGGTTCCCACATCGCCTGTGTGATAGGCTGGCAGACCTTCAAACTCAAAGAAGGCTTCTGCTGTTTTTTCAGGATTGTTCATATAACCTTTTGAAACAGCTGGCCCAGAAACAATGATTTCTCCCTGTTCGCCATTTGGCAGTTTATTTCCTTCCTCGTCAATAATAAAGGTTGGAGAATCAGCCTTGGTATAGCCGATTGGTAGGCGTTTGAGAGTCGCTAACATCTCGTCTGTCACGGCAACTGCTGACAGAGCTACTGTCGCTTCTGTTGGGCCGTAAGCATTGATGATACGGGCATTTGGGAAACGCTCGCGCAGTTTTTGAGCTGTTTTGACCGTCAATTCTTCACCATCAAAGTAGAAATGCGTGATTCCAGGCATTTTCTCACTGTTGAAGTATTCAGACAACATGGCCATATCTGCAAAGGATGGTGTTGATGTCCAGATAGCGATTGGCAATGAAAAGATAGCCGCAAAGAGTTGCTTAAAGTCCTGAGTGATGACTGAAGGAAGAGTGAAAAGCGTACCACCAAGTGCCAAGGTCGGTGCCCAATACATGACAGACAAGTCAAAAGAATAAGGTGGCTGTGCCAGCATTTGCGGACGACTCGGTGTCGCAAATTCCTTATCCGTAATCATCCAGTTTGTAAAGCTGAGGAGATTATCATGTGAAATCTGCACTCCCTTAGGCTTACCAGTCGTACCAGAAGTAAAGATAATGTAGTAATTATCATCTCCCTTGACTGGATGCGTGATTTCATAGTTATTCCCTTGAGCAAAGGCTTCTTGAACCTGAGCTAGATTTATCATTGGTGTAGAAACCTGCTCCAAGGGAAAGTCTGAAATGGCAATAATCAAGCTTGGCTCTGCTACTTCTAAAATAGCTGAAACTCGCTCCAAGGCCGAATGGCTATCAATTGGAATGTAGGCATGACCTGACTTAGTCAGCGCTACAAAGGTTGCCAACATTTCATATTCTTGGCCACCAAAAACAACCACAGGAGACTTCTCAGGCAAGCCTAGTTGGTCAATGACTGCAGCCAAACTATCCGAATCAGCCTTTAAATCGCCATAAGTGTATTCCTGCCCCAAAACATTATAGACAGGATAGCTAGGCTGTGTCTGAGCAAAATGCTCAATGGTTTCAATCATATCTGCTATTGGTTTATTTGACACAATAGGGATTCTCCTTCAAGTTAAAATTCATTATAGATAAAGCTTCCTTGACCCTGACCAAGATAGCTAAAGAAGTAAAGCAGCCCTAGAAAGATAAGAAAATACAAGGCTGTCCGACCAAGAAAGAGGTACAATTCTTTTCTCTGTTTCATCAAGAAAAACCATTCATTTCTGTAATTTTTCGCTAAAATAAGAGTGATTCTTACTAGCTTATTTTTCTACCATTGTACCACTTTATATAGTATCTTTTCAATTGTTTACCGTATGTTTCCAATAGATTTCAGCTTATTTTAAGGATTATGCGGTTTTTCTATGTCTATTTCAAAAGAAAAAAGCCTGAGATTTTCATCTCAAGCTCTATCAAAATAATTGTTTTCTAATACTCAATGAAAATCAAAGAGCAAACTAGGAAGCTAGCCGCAAGCTGTACTTGAGTACGGTAAGGCGACGCTGACGTGGTTTGAAGAGATTTTCGAAGAGTATAAACTAGAAAAGTGAGAATACAAGCACGGCCAAGGCTGCTCCGATAACAGGGCCTACAACAGGAATCCAAGCGTAAGACCAGTCTCCGTCTCCCTTGTTTGGAATTGGCAAGATGCTGTGCATGATACGAGGTCCAAGGTCACGAGCTGGGTTCAAGGCATAACCTGTTGTCCCACCTAGTGATAGACCGATACCGACAATCAAAGTTCCCACTGCAAAGGTTCCGATACCTGCCTGAAAATCGTAAAGACCCAAAGCAAAGATTGTCAACACCAAAACAAAAGTTCCAAGGATTTCGCTAATCAAGTTTGATACAGTATCCTTGATGGCTGGTCCAGTACTGAAGGTTGCCAGGATATTGCCTGCATTTTCTTCTACCTCATAATGCGGTTTGAATTGCAACCAAACCAAAATCTGACCCAGCATAGCCCCTGCGAACTGGGCTAGGATATAAGGGAATACTGATGCCCAAGGCAAGTCACCTTTTAAAGCTACACCAACTGTCACAGCTGGATTTAAATGAGCTGGGCTGAGTTTTCCAGATACAAATACTGCAACCGCAACTGCAATCCCCCAACCCATAGTAATCACAATCCAACCTGCACTGTTGCTCTTGGTTTTTGGAAGAACCACACCTGCAACAACACCATTTCCTAGAAGAATCAGGATTAAAGTCCCTAAAAATTCTCCAAATAATTCACTCATCATTTTTCTGTCTCCATTAAAAAAGGGGCGGGCGACAAGGATTGCTACCCTCCACCTCTTTTATTTTTTCTTAATTTTTTAATTCTGCTAAATCGTTGTTAGCAAGAGCTGCTTCGACATCAACACGGTAAGTTGCTTTTTCTTCTTCTGTCCAGTCATAGAATCGTCCCATTTCATCCAAAACTGGTTCAACGATACTATCCAAGCTATCACGCATAAAGAGCATGTGATTGGTACGACGAAGAAGGAAGTCAACTGGACTAAGAGTCAACTCATTGCGCATTGCATAGTGAAGGGACAAGGTGTCTGCCAAGCTAAGACCTGGCGCTTGTTCCAAGCTGTGAGCAAGTGCAAAGACCTTCGGTGCATTTGAACCGTAAAGATTTGCTAGGTAATGAGCTTCCTTGCTATCCAAACCACGTGAAACTCCAAGTTGCGCAAAGGCTTCGATTTCTGAATCCACATTTGCTGGGTTCAATTCTCCACCTGAAACAGGGTAAGTCTTAGAGTTGATGAGTTTAAAGCTGCGGTCAAATTCTGCTTTGAGGATGTCAACCACGCGCTCCATAGCTCCTTCAGCCATCTTACGGTAGTCTGTGATTTTACCACCAGCAAGAGTCAAAAGACCATTGTCATCACGGTCCAAGCTAGACCCACGAGAAACTGCAGATGGATCCAAATGTTTCTCAGATGTGCTACTTTCAAGCTTGCTGACAGCAGACTCAACATCTTCACGTGTTTTTTCTTTGGAGAGATAAGATTCAACAGTCGCAATCAAGTTGTCAAAGCTTTCATCACTGATGGTACCGTTATTTCCACCATTATAGTCAGAGGCACTGTTCCCTGCAATCAATGGACGAAGACCTGCCCAGCTGCTTTCGATATCATCAATGGTGATGTTGGATTCTGGGAAGCGGTTGTTGACAATGCCAAGTAGATAATCTACATCTTCTTGAGTTACTTTTGGATGCTCCAAATCACCTGTGTAGTCTGTATCAGTTGTACCAAAGTAAGTCTTGTTTTCACGTGGGAGAACAAAGACCATACGACCGTCACCCAAACCTGTGTCGAAGTAAACTGGCTGTGAAACCTTGATTTTGCTTGAATCCACTACCAAGTGAACTCCCTTAGTTGGACGTATTTGTGAGAATTGCGTTCCCTTATTAGACAAATTGCGTACTTTATCGCTCCAAGGACCTGTTGTATTGATAACCAGACGAGCCTTGATTTCAAAGACTTGGTCTGTCAAGAGATCACGAGCTACAACACCTGTAATCTTGCCACTTTCGTCAAAGAGGAAGCCTTCTGCTTTAACGTGGTTGGCAATGAGGGCACCGTCTTGGTTGGCACGTTTGATGTTTTCAATCACAAGACGCGCATCGTTGTTACGGAAGTCAAGGTAAACCCCACCTCCTACCAAACCTTCTTTCTTCAAGTTTGGCTGGCGTTCCAAGACTTGATCCTTGCTCAAGACCTTGTTTGCAGCTGGTGTATTGTTGACACCTGCCAAAAGGTCATACAAATCCATAGCTACTTTAAGACGGAAAAGGCTAAAGGTAGCTCCATCTTCTTCATAAACTGGCAAAAGCATTGGGTCTGGTTTTGGAATGTGTGGTGCGATTTGTTGAACCACTGCACGTTCAGAAACCGTATCTGAGACCACTTCTACGTCGAATTGTTTGAGGTAACGCAGACCTCCGTGAACCAATTTTGTTGAACGGCTGGATGTTCCTTCTGCGAAGTCCTGCATTTCAATCAAACCAGTCTCAAGACCGCTAGCTGCCGCCTGCAAGGCTACACCAGCCCCTGTGATTCCTCCACCGATAATCAAGAGGTCCAGGGTACGTTCCTGCATTTTTTTAATTGACAATTCACGTGTTTTCTTTGAAAATTCCATACTTACACACTTTCTAAATAAATCGCTTTATTCTGCCAGTATTAGTCGTCTACTTCCGCAAAGACTTGAGTTGCTTTCACAGCCTTCTTCCAGCCCTTGTAGAGTTGTTCCTTGCGAGATTCATTCATAGATGGCTCAAAGAGTTCTCCTGTCTCGTTCAAGAGTTTCAACTCGTCCAAGTCTTTCCAGTACCCTACTGATAAACCTGCTAGGAAGGCCGCGCCTAGAGCTGTTGTTTCCAAGTTTTTAGCACGTGCAATGTCAATGCCTAAAATATCCGCCTGGAACTGCATGAGGAAGTTGTTCATGGCTGCACCACCATCCACCTTCAGTACTTGAATCACGGTCTGAGTATCCACTTGCATGGTGTCGATGATGTCACGCACTTGATAAGCAATAGATTGCAAAGTCGCCTTGATAAAGTCTTCTTTGCTTGTTCCACGAGTCAAACCAAAGACGGAACCACGAGCATTTTGGTTCCAGTATGGAGCTCCTAGACCTGTAAAGGCTGGCACGACATAAACTTCATCATCATTGTGAGAATCACGAGCGTATTTTTCAGATTCTGGTGAATTTTCAACCATGCGAAGACCGTCACGAATCCACTGAATAGCACTTCCTGCGATGAATATTGAACCTTCCAAGGCATAGTAAACCTTGCCGTTGATTCCGTAACCAATCGTTGTCAAGAGGTTGTTTTCAGACAACTGCATTTCTTCCCCAGTATTCATGATGATAAAAGAACCTGTTCCATAAGTATTTTTAACCATACCAGGTTCAAAAGCCAACTGTCCAAAGAGGGCTGCTTGTTGGTCCCCAGCCATACCTGAGATTGGAACTTCACCACCGTAGAAATGGAATGGAGCTGTCTTACCGTAGATTTCAGAGTTAGAACGAACTTCTGGCAGCATAGCCTTCGGAATGTTGAGAATTTCCAAAATCTCATCATCCCATTTGAGTTCTTTAATGTTATAAAGCATGGTACGAGCTGCATTTGAGTAGTCAGTCACGTGAGTCGCACCGTCAGTCAATTTCCAAACCAACCAAGTATCGATGGTACCAAAGAGCAATTCACCCTTTTCTGCTCTCTCTTGAGCGCCCTCTACATGATCCAAAATCCAACGAACTTTGGTAGCTGAGAAGTAAGCATCGATGATCAAACCAGTCTTTTCATGGAATTTTTCCACATAACCTTGGCTTTTTAGTTGTTCAGCCAAAGGTGCTGTCTGGCGTGATTGCCAAACGATAGCGTTGTAGATAGGAAGTCCTGTTTTCTTATCCCAGACAACCGTTGTTTCACGCTGGTTAGTAATCCCGATTGCCTCGATTTGATTTGGCTTGACACCACTTTCGATGAAAGCACCCGCAATAACTGACTGTACTGAGTTCCAAATTTCATTGGCATTGTGCTCAACCCAACCTGCTTGTGGGAAAATCTGAGTAAACTCTTTTTGACTCGAGCTAACCTTTTCCCCTTTTTTGTTGAAAATGATGGCACGAGAACTTGTAGTTCCCTGGTCAATGGCCATAATGTATTTTTCTTGTGACATGTGCTGTCCTCCTGATAAAGATCTTGAGGATATTTCCTCTTTACACTTACTAGTATACAAAATAAAGCGCTTTCTTGCTTATCAACTTTTTTTAATTTTTAAAAAAATGTGAGGAGATTGTGTGAATTTCACAAAAAGACCTGGAAGCACCAAGCCTTTTAAGTGAATAATAACTGGCGAATCCCTGCCAAATCTTCCATATCCAAGTCGTTTTTTAAATAATAGACTGGTGTCTGTTCCCTCTTATGAATAGGATTATTTGTAACCAGCAAATCATAATGCCGACTAGGGTCATAAGCTTCAATGGTAATAAAACGATTGTATTCCAAATACCGTTTCAAAATGGCTGCCATCCTTGAAAAGACAAGAAAACCAGATGTCAAATCCAGACCAATCCGCATATGCTGGCCACCGTTTTCAGCCATATATTCGATTAACTGGAGCCATTCCCAGAGAATCTTCTTATCTAAATCTGTCCCCTGTTGAAAAGCAGGTAGAGCATGAAAAATCTCCTCTGCTGTCTCTTTAAAATCATGTTCCATCAGTAAATATGGATGACGATTCTCTAACTGGTACTTGTAGCGATCCTGTAAAATATAGCCCTTATAGAGATAGACTTGAGCACAAAGCTGACTGAGTTCATAGGTAACGTGATCCTCTGTATAATCACCTAGCAACTCCTCCTTCTTCATTTTTTGAATCAATTGCGTCAGCAAATCGGCTAACTGCCCTCCAAAACCAAGGATATACTCCATAGTATGAAGAGGAAGAATGCGATGAGATAGGAGGAAAGAGAAGAATATCATCATCTCACCATCCTCAGTTCCTAGAGGAAGGTGTTGCCCAGCAAAAAAGGACGGAGCCTTTCTCAGCAAACGAAGGTAGAAAATATTGTCAAAATACCCTCGCATTTTCTCTTCTATGACCTGAAACTGACAGGCGTTGACCCGAAGACGTTGTTGACTGATGTGAGACCAGAGAACCAAGTCCAATTTCTGCCCCGCAGACAAACTTGCACCGCAGATTTCCTCTAAATTGGCAATCTCCTGTTTTCTCTCTGGTTTCTGCATGTGACCTTCCCATTCCTGACTCGACCAGACCTTTCGGAAAAGACAGAAATAGAAATAGCGAATCTGATGTTCTGGACCTCGCCAACGTCCATTTTGGATGGATAAATCAAATTCTGACAAAATCTGATTTAAACCAGCCAAGTGACGACCAAGCGTAGCCTCGCTAATCACCAATTCTTGAGCCAGCTGATGGGCTAAAAACTGTTGGTGGCAGAGAAGATAAACCAAAATTTGGTATTTAACAGCACTCTCCAAAAACAAGCTCCGAATATCTCTCCCCTTGGTAGCTGCACCGATAGACAGACGCAGATTTTCATCTTCTGAGTGAATAGTCAGTTCTAAGCCACTATCCAAAACCTTGTCATTGAGCAGGGTGACATATTTGGTTAGGGTTGCTTTTGAAAATCCTGTTTCTTCCATTACAGCCTTGACGGTCGTCTGAGACTCTTGTAATAGAAAGGAAAGGATTGAAAATTGACCACACTCGGCTTTCTCCATCAAATCTCCTAAATACATTTGTTACCCCTTTCATTTTCTACCTTAAGCATAGCATAAATCTTACAAATGCTGAAATAATCTGTTTCTCTTTTTATTTTCATGCTGATTTCCTGGTCCATTATCCTGAAAATCAGTAAACACACGGCTCCCCCTTTGGGCATTTTTATGCTAAAATAGTAGCTATGGATAAAATTATTAAAACTATATCAGAAAGCGGAGCCTTTCGTGCTTTTGTCCTTGATAGCACGGAAACCGTCCGCACTGCTCAAGAAAAACATCAAACCCAAGCTAGCTCAACTGTAGCGCTTGGTCGAACTCTTATCGCCAGCCAAATTCTCGCAGCCAATGAAAAAGGAAATACCAAACTTACAGTTAAGGTGTTGGGATCTAGCTCTCTAGGTTCTATCATCACCGTCGCTGATACCAAGGGGAATGTCAAAGGTTACGTTCAAAATCCTGGTGTTGACATTAAAAAGACCGCAACTGGTGAAGTTCTAGTCGGACCTGTTGTTGGAAATGGGCAATTCCTCGTTATCACAGACTACGGCATTGGAAATCCTTATACTTCCTTGACCCCACTCATCTCTGGAGAGATTGGGGAAGACCTTGCTTTCTACCTAACAGAAAGCCAACAAACCCCTTCTGCAGTCGGCCTCAATGTCCTTTTGGACGAGGAAGACAAGGTCAAGGTTGCAGGTGGTTTCCTAGTTCAAGTCTTACCAGGAGCCAAGGAAAAAGAGATTGCTCGCTTTGAAAAACGCATCCAAGAAATGCCAGCTATCTCGACCCTTCTGGAAAGTGAAGACCATATCGAAGCCCTCCTCAAAGCAACCTACGGTGACGAGGCCTACAAGCGACTCTCTGAAGAAGAAATCCGTTTCCAATGTGACTGTAGCCATGAACGCTTTATGAACGCTCTTGCCAGCCTTCCAAGCTCAGACTTACAGGAAATGAAAGAGGAAGACCACGGGGCAGAAATCACTTGTCAATTCTGCCAAACTACTTACAACTTTGATGAGAAGGACCTGGAGGAACTCATTCGTGACAAATCTTAATACACCTTTTATGATTGGCAATGTTGAGATTCCCAATCGTACCGTTTTAGCGCCTATGGCTGGCGTGACCAACTCAGCCTTTCGTACCATCGCAAAAGAGCTCGGAGCTGGACTCGTTGTAATGGAAATGGTCTCTGACAAGGGAATCCAATACAACAACGAAAAAACCCTGCACATGCTTCATATCGATGAAGGCGAAAACCCTGTCTCTATCCAACTTTTTGGTAGCGATGAAGACAGCCTAGCACGCGCAGCAGAATTTATACAAGAAAACACTAAGACCGATATCGTCGATATCAACATGGGCTGCCCTGTCAACAAAATCGTGAAGAACGAAGCTGGTGCTATGTGGCTCAAGGATCCTGACAAGATCTACTCTATCATCAACAAGGTCCAATCTGTCCTTGATATTCCACTTACTGTCAAAATGCGTATCGGCTGGGCGGACCCATCTCTTGCAGTAGAAAATGCCCTCGCTGCTGAAGCAGCAGGTGTTTCTGCCCTTGCCATGCACGGTCGTACCCGCGAACAAATGTATACTGGTCACGCTGACCTTGAGACCCTTCACAAGGTCGCTCAAGCTCTAAGCAAGATTCCCTTCATCGCCAACGGTGATATCCGTACGGTCCAAGAAGCCAAGCAACGTATCGAAGAAGTCGGTGCTGACGCAGTCATGATTGGTCGCGCTGCCATGGGAAATCCCTACCTCTTCAACCAAATCAACCATTACTTTGAAACAGGAGAAATCCTACCTGATTTGACCTTTGAAGATAAGATGAAAATCGCCTACGAACACTTGAAACGATTGATTAACCTCAAAGGAGAAAACGTCGCAGTTCGTGAATTCCGTGGCCTCGCTCCTCACTACCTCCGTGGAACATCTGGCGCTGCCAAACTCCGTGGAGCCATTTCCCAAGCTAGCACCCTAGCAGAGATTGAAGCTCTCTTGCAATTGGAGAAGGCTTAATAGTTTAAAACCCGTAACTCTCTTAAAGAGTCTCTTGAGTACCGCCATTCTTTCCTCATCAAAAAAACTCCGTAGTCTCTAGCGCCATAAATCCGGCTAGAGATTACAGAGTTATTTTTTAATCTAAACTTCCTACAAGGGTATATTATCTACTGAAAGGATATGGTATTTGTAGGGAATACTTTAAAGAGTTCTTACAGGAAGTCAGTATTAACTAGTTATATTAGGTTTAGCTTACCCATTCACCATTGGCATTGACTCTATAGCCATCTACAGTTGTGTTGACTACAAGGGCACCTAAGCCATTGACATAGTACCATTTATCTGATACTTTGAACCATTGGCTTGCTTTCATAGCACCTGATGCTTCAAGATAGTACCAGGTATTTCCATCTTTCACCCAATCTGTTGCCATTGAACCGTTAGCGTTGAGGTAGTACCATGAGCCATTGTTTTGGAGCCATCCTGTTGCCATTGAACCGTTAGCGTTGAGGTAGTACCATGAACCATTGTTTTGGAGCCATCCTGTCGCCATAGCACCATTAGCGTTTAGATAGTACCATGAACCGTTGTTTTGGAGCCATCCTGTCGCCATTGAACCATCAGTATTGTAGAAGTACCACATACCGTTTTCTTGTTTCCAGCCTGCTTTTGGTTGTTCAGCTGACTTCTCTGTTTTTGGAGCAGATGGCTTCTGATTTTCAATACCGGGTTGCGCCGGGGTGTGTGGTTTCTCCAGTCCTTCTACAATCTGCTTGATTCGCTCAAAAGCCGGAGCGAAATCTTTTTCAAAATAACGTTTTAAGCTATCATTTTCTAAACTAGCATATGTTAAGCTACTTGTTTGTTTGATATGGCTTACAAATTCCTTTTCAATTTCTGGATTATTAGGATATGCTTTTCTATAACCAGCTACCTTTCTAGTCATGACTTCGATTTTCGCATGAGTTTGGTAATAAATACAATCATCTATAAACTTCTGTAACGATTCCTTAGTATACGTTTTATTTCCCAAATTCTCTTTAAATTTTGCAATTTTTTTAGGTATAGTTTCTTTGTCTTCGTCCCAGATATATTTTTTCTGTACCATATAATCAGAATCATTAGCTGGTAATTCTGGTAACTTATCAACTTCTGCAATTCCTTGATTTAATTTTTCCAGTTCACGTTTGGCTTCTTTAATCAACTCTTGCAACTTATCATCTATTTTTTGCACTTGTTGGCTATTTTTCTCAACGTTTCGAGCAAATTCCAACTTCACTCTGAGCGCTTCATCATTTGTTTTTGCCTCGTCCAATTTTTTCAGTGCATCTTTTTCTAGCTCACGAAGTTTTTGAACGTCAGCATCGTCATAAATCTTATCTTTTTCTAAATGCTTTTCCTTAACAATTTCTGCCTCTTTCTTGCGATAGAGCTCTTGCATTTCCTTTTCAAATTTTGATTTTGTCGAGGTGAAAAGCTTGTCCAAGTTCTGAAGAAACTTAACTTTTGTTCCATTTAGCTTATCACGATAGCCTCCTGAAGCCTTAATATCTTTTTCGGCCTCTTGATGGATTTCTGCTATTTTTTTCAGCATAGCATCCTTATCTTCATTCGTAATGCCTTTTTGCTCGAACATCCTTTGGATCTGTTCCTCTTGGTATTTAAACTCTTCCTCAACTTTGGATAGTTCAAGATATTGAAAGTCTAGTTGGTTTAAGTATTCTCTGTGAACACCAAACAACCCGTCTACATCATTTTGTTTTACCTTAACAATTTTTTCCTTATAGGATTTCTTTTGCTCTGACGTGAGACTGGATTCGTCTATCTCTTTTTCCAACTTTTCTTTTATTTCAGAAAATCCACCCAATAGTTTTCCACTACCATCAATGATACCTCCCCAGCCAGACTTCGCATCATTTTCTTTTTCTCTATTAGTAGCTGCAATCTCCGTAGTCTTAACACTATCATCCTTTACAAGCCCACTTGCATGAGCAACACTCCCCATAAAGAAGCTAGCTACTAGTACACTAGCCACTCCTACACTAAATTTGCGAATAGAATAACGCATTCTTCTTTCATGATTTGATTTAGACATGTCTATATCCTCCATAATTTTAACTAACTACAGTGTATCCTGCTAATATGAATTGTATATGAAGTTTGCTACATTATTTTCGCTATCCTCTCATTCTTCCATTTGGAATAATAACTTCCTGCAGTAATTTCTCTTCCTCTGCTATTCTATGGTATAAAATAATAGCATATACAGGAAAAATAAAGATGAATGTCACGTAAGCATGGCTCACTAGGGCTAAACCAACTAGTTCAGGTAATATATTTAAAAAGTAATTAGGATGCTTTACAGTTCTAAAAAGGAAGTGATCTACAAATTTGTGATTATTGACAAGCATAAGCTTTACTGTCCAAATATCTCCCAACAAGTGAATCACCAACATCAACATCAGCATAGAAAAAATAAGCAAGACTAAACCAACCATGCCCATGCCATCAAACATTGTCTTGTGCACCATCGCCTCAACGAAGCAAGAGAGATAGAAAATAATATGTGCAAACGTCAATCGTTTTGTATTCTCAACCCCAAATTCTTGCCCACCGTTGCTAAGGATTCGTTTCTCATTCTCTATCGAACGCTTTAAAAAAATCAATCGAATAAGGAATGTTATTAAAATAATTGCTAATACCATATTAGTATCCTTTCTTTTATCTATACAAAGAATAACACCCCTATGTTAACCCTATATGAACTGTAACAAAAAAGAACGGAATACTTTCCGTTCCTGCTATTTGAGCACCTAATCTATCTGCAAGTCAATCTTAAACTCCATACCGCGTTCATAGGGGAGAAAACTATAATCCATTTGATAACTTTCTAAAATATTATTCACAATGTAAAGACCCAAACCGGAACCTTCAGCCTTATCTGTTACGATTTGAGAATGATAGAATATATCAAATAAATGCTCTAGTTCTTGGTCACTTAGAGGCGCACATGTATTTTTGATTGAGAGATAGCCATCTTGCTCAGATATCATCACACAGCCATTTTGATCTGAATATTTGATAGCATTACTAATCAGGTTTGTTAAAACCTTATCTAATGCTTTCAGACTCATGCTAACTCTTGTAGCATCTGTCAATTGATTTTCAATTGTAACGCCTCTTGAATGAGCTAATTCTTGATAACGTGATAAAATATCTACTAAAACTGTTTTCACAGTCAAGGTCTCACGACACTCTGTCCATTCTTGAAATTTAGAAGACTCCAATACTTCTTCTAACAGGTGGCTCATCTGGTCAATCGTATTTATACTCCTTGCTATATACTTAGGATGATCTTTATAATCCCCAATATTGTACTGCATATTTTCTAGAATAATTCGAAGACTGGCTAAAGGGGTTTTCAACTCATGTGATGCTCCACGAACAAAAGAAACTTTCTGATTTTGCAACCTGACAATCCGTTCATTTCTTCTCTCTGATTCATCAATGACTCTCAGCAAGTTTTCATACACATCATTGATTTGCTTTCCAACTTCCCCAACTTCATCCTTTCGCATTTCATTAAAGCGAATATTATGATCCAACTCCTGCATCTTACTTGTAATTTTTGATATATAAAAGAGAGGCTCCAATAAACGTTTCGTATAGAAGTAGGAAAAGAGAAAGGCAAATACAAGCGTTGCTAGAAAGGTATAAGGGAGATAGAGAAACATAATTCGTGTTGCCTCTTTATAAATATCCACACCTTGAATAAATTGAATGGTTACCTTTTTACCATCAGCCGTCGTAATCTGACGATCAATTGTTACGATATAGCTAGTGGGACTTCCTTCCTTTATTTCCAAGTCGTGCACAAGGGAAATTCTCTTATCCAGTACATCATCTTTCAAATGGGCAGATCTACGAAGAGACTTCGAATAGGATTCCAGCAAACTAGGCAGTTCCTGAATCTTTTTCCCTTCCAAATATTTGACCATAATAGTCGCACTCTCATTAAACTTCTCACCTTCTTGCTGAATGTAATAAAAAGGAAAGGTCAGATAGATAGCAATGTGGATAATCAAAGCAATTGCACCAAAAAGCGAAAAACTTCTTAAAAATGATTTGGTTAATAATTTAGGATTTTTTATCATAAGCTAATTTTATATCCGACATTTTTCACTGTTACAATGCAATCCAGATCCAACTTCTTACGAAGATTTCGAATGTAAACATCAACTACTCTATCAAGAGGCAAATCTGCAAAATCATTTGAGATAGACTCGAGTATCTGCTCTCTACTCAAAATCTGGTTCTTATGTTGAATCAAACATTTTAAAACCAACAATTCTTTCGGCTTAATCGCAACCTCCTCGTTCTTAACTCGAGCTTGGTAGGATGTGAAATCCACTGTCACATCCTGATAATGCCAAATATCCTCCACAACATAGTAACGCCTAAGCAAGGCTTGAATACGCTTGACTAGGACTACCAGTGAAAATGGTTTCGTCACATGGTCATCAGCATAAAGGTCAAATACCTGCATCTGAGTTTCCTCATCTCCGAGCGCACTTAAAACAATCACAGGAATATCATGATTTCTATTAATTTCTTTTAACACTTCAAAACCACTCTTCCTAGGCATCATTAAATCCAGTACCATGAGATGGATAGGGAGATCTTGAAATTTTTCCAAGGCCTCCTGTCCATCCTTAGCCACAATGACATGATAACCCTCTTCTGTCAGAAATGCTGCAATTCCTTCTCTAATCATTTCCTCGTCATCTGCAACTAAAATGTTCATCCATTCCCCTTCTTAACCTATCTAAGATTCACTCTTTTGCTAGGTTTACATTATTTCCATTTCGTACGTAAAAAAGAAACAGGGCTCTATTGAAATGGTGGAAATTTCAGGAAACTCTGCTCTTTTTCATTCTATCCAAATCTTGACATCTATCTATTCTTATTATAACCAACATTTACATATTGTCAACTTGTTTCCTTTGGTTTTATAAAAATAAATATAAAAAAATCAGGATTGCTCCTGATTCTCCATTTTTATGCAATATCAAATTTTAACTGGTCTGCTTTGACACCAATCTTGAGAGTCTTACCTGCTACCAGTTCTCCCTTGAGGAGGAGTTCTGCTAGCTTGTCTTCCACTTCTGTTTGCAGTGTTCTGCGAAGTGGGCGAGCTCCCATCTCTGGGTCATATCCTTGATTTGCTAACA
>ERZ1023182.19-NODE-19-length-54978-cov-15.900825_pt1 | contig 54978 bp, 43 predicted proteins | sample MGYA00380437_ERZ1023182 | MGnify/ENA primary metagenome ERZ1023182 (study PRJEB33173, sample SAMEA4830395) | metagenome | study: EMG produced TPA metagenomics assembly of the PRJEB25223 data set...
TTTATTGAGTTCTTGACTCAAGCTCTCTTTCGCTGGGCTAAGCGGTTGCTTATTGACATCTGTCAAGCCTGCTTTCGCCTCCTCTAGTTTCTGCTTCGCGTCCTCTAGTTTTTGCTTGGCTTCATTAACTTCTGTTTCAGAAGCATTGGCGTTGTTGATGACTTCCTCAGCTTTGTTCAAGGCTTCTTGAGCTTGCTGCTTCGCCTCTTCGTAAGCTTGCTTACTTGCGTCTGTCTTACCTGCTGTCGCCGCGTCTTTATTGAGTTCTTGACTCAAGCTCTCTTTCGCTGGGCTAAGCGGTTGCTTATTGGACTCTTTCACTTCATACGAAACACTAACAAATTCTGTACTTTGATCCTGATAAGTCACAAATACTTCAAGAGTATGCTGCCCAAGAGTAGTTGGGTAAGCTGTACCTTCTTTCAACTTAGCTGATTGCTTGTTATTCACAATAACCGCATTAAGCAAATCAGTATCTGTAGGGCTATTTCCACCAACTACTCTACTAATCTTCCTAGTTTCTACATCATGAGCAAGTGTTGTAATCAATGTCGGCGTCTCTACACTCTTGGTATCACCCTTCCCTGCTGTCGCAACTGCTGTTACTGTTCGGTTGCCATGTACTGAGTTAGCTGGAAATACCCAAGTGTTATCACGTTTTTGAATCCCTGTTGCCGTCCAACCTTCAGATTTTTTTACAATTATAGTATCTACAGCTGTATCACTTCTAGGGATACTGAAAACAACTTCATCAGCATCTTGAGGAACATTCACAAGAGTTTCGCCGTTATCTCTATTAGTGTGTGTTAAGGTTGCTGGTGCTTTTGATTTGACTACAAAGGTAACATCAACACCTTCACTAATGTGATCAGCCGGTGTATTGCCGTCTTTTTCATAAAATTTTACTTTATAGGTAAAGGTTCCAACGGTATCAAAGTTAGGAGTATTTTCCCATTTGGCAATAAAGTCACTTGGGAATGGCTTTTCTTGCCCTTTTTCTTTATAGACAACGGCATCTTGCGGTTTATCTATGTATTTTTTCAAGTCAGGACTGCCAACTTCTCCCTCAATTTTTTTACCTTCTACAGTACGTTTATTGGCAACATAGATACTCGTATCATCACTAACTGCATCAAATACAGTTTGTGTTGCTTTTAATGGGAGTGAGGACGAGCCTGGTTCTGCTGTCGCATCTGTTTGACGTAAGTATTGCCCGTCAGCCAGCTTATACTTCCATACTCCATTTTTTAAGAGCCCTTCTCCTGGTGCTAAGGCAGCGAAATCTTTTGTATTATTAACTGTAATTTCTTTTACAATCTCTATCCCTTTACCAGTTTGCAACTTCAATGTCACTTTTGTAGCATTTTGAAGGGCAGTACCAGAAATTTCTCTATCAGCATCAGTTACCTTCGGCATCCCCTGTTGTTCTGTATCCGTCGGAGTGATTGTCGGTACATCTGGTTTGGCTACCTGCGAATGAGAAATATCAATAGTAGAACCGTCTGGGAAGCCAAGCACAGCCACCCTTTCCTTGTCATCTGTATTGCCTACACTATAAGTTGTGCTGGTTGGAAGCTGGGTGTTTTGACGATTGATTTCCTCTATTTTATCCTTAAAACGTGTCTTGGCTGCTGTTGTAAAGTTACCATTAGTGATATCTGTGTCACTGTAGGTTACCTTTTGAGCAGGAGTTGGATACTGAACAGCGTCACGATAGTAATCTGCATAACTTTGAATGATGACATTTCTTTCAAGGATATTAGATTCCACCCCTGCAGCATCAATAGTAGACAAGAGCAGTCTATAATTACCTGGATCGATTCGTCCTCGGGCATTTGTTCTAACAGTTTGGTTCGTTCCACTTGTATATAAACGAACACGTAATTTACCTCTATTAGAGGCTGAGTATCCTACAGTGAGACCTGCATCATCTTCAGAATCCTCCCCTTTAAAGAAGTCTTTCAACTCATCTACTGTAGGCGATGGAATCTCTTGACCATCTTGGATTTCTTTACCAGTTTCCCAGTCAACTGTAGGTCTAGTATTGGTTGGTTGACCAGACAAAATCCACTCAAATTGACCTTGTCTCCCCATCGGAACTACTCCACCGATATCTCTACCACTATAATAGTGAGCTCTGAATTTCACGTTTCCACTGTCACCTCCAATGGTAAACGGTGGACTGTACGAGGCATCATCCGTGGCTTTAACTTTGAGCGTAACCTTGGTCAGAGCTGGATTCGTTGGGTCTGTCTCACTCACAAGTTCTAACTTACTTGCCCTATTGGCATCTGTATCAAGAGTCCAGACATCGTTCACCTTCTTGAGTCCGATATCTACTCCACCTCTTTCTACCGAACCTCCTATGCGGATATAGCCAGAAGTGGTGTCATGCGGAATGTGAAGGGTGATATCACGTCCAGCTCGAAGCGGCGTATCAATAGTGGCGCGCCCCATCAAAATATCAATGTCTTTTGGTTCAGATTCTAGACCATCTTTCACTTGCACAAGACGGATTTTCGTAGAACTATATTTAGCATTGCTATTTGATATTGTTTGAGTCAGGAATTCATCTGCTGCAAGCGTATAAGACCAACTACCATCGGCAGCCACATCTACTTCTTTCTCACTACCATTTTGTAAAGTTAATTTAACTTTTTCTGCACCCTGCATAGCCTGACCTGTAATCGTGCGAGCAGTTGATAAAAGACCCGGTACGGCAACCCTTGCACGACTTTCTAAACCATTCACCGTCGGTACTGTCGGCTTAGACTGAACCGTTATAGTGATTTCTTCAGTCGAACCATCCGTGTAGGTCAAAGTTGCTGGAATTTCTTTTGTAGTTCCTGCAGCAATAGCAGTTTGTGTTTGTTTAGCTGCGACGGATTGTTTATTGTTAGCTATTACACCTGTCAATAATTGGTCATCAGTTGGTGTCGCATTTGCAGCGATGACAACGTTTTGGGTTGTCGGAGTTGTGTGTTCTGGAACTGTTTTAGTAAAGGTACGCTCTTTACTCTCTCCCTCACCACTTCCTGCTTTAGCACTTGCAGTCACTGTACGATTGCCACTCAATTTTGTATATGCTAGCGTTATCTTAGTGACTCCATTTGTGCTAGCAAGCTCAAGACCTGAGTCAGGTGAAAGCGTCCAGCTACCGTCTTGACCCTTAGTTGCAGTAGCAGTTTTCAGCTCTGTATCACTCACTAGATAGTTGATAGTTGCTGTATCCGCATTATTTGGGAGCGTCAACACTATATCTCCATTATGACGAATAGAGCTATCAAATTCGACAGGTTGCGGTGCTTTCGCTCTCGCTTCTGCATCTATACTCAACTTGCTATCGTTATCTGCATTTCCTACAACCTTACTACCGTCTGCTACTTGGCTTGCTGGAACCGTAATGGTCAGAATGCCTGTTGTGTTGTCTTTATTGACTAGAAGACCTGAATTCGCCGGCGCTGACCATGTGCCGTCTTGAGCCTTGGCTAACTCAACTGTCTTCGCTTGATTTTGACCTTCTGGAGTATACGTCACAGAAGCCTTCTTGGCTTCACTTGGTACAACGACATCTACCGAACCATCGTCTTTACTTGTCGCGCTGACACCATCCAAACGTTCTTTAGCTACTAAAGTTGCAGCTTCACTGTAGTCCGAATCTGCTTTTTGCTGTTTGATACTTACAGAACTACCGACTTTAGCTGTACCTGCTGTCAAGTGAACTGTAGCTGTTCCATCATTATTATTTAGAATTTGAACTGTCGGTTGATTAGTTCCTCCAACCTTATCCCATTGATTGTTATCCCCTTTTTCAAAGGTCACAGTCTGTTCCTGAGCAGCATCATCTCTAAACGTGATTACTGCCTTATTGGCATTTTCTTTTCCGACAACCGCTGTGATTGCTAAATCATTACGGTTTTGACCAAGTTCTGGCTGACTTGGTTTAGTAGAAAGGACTGTCACTTCGACCTGCGTTTCAACTTTTTGACCACGAAGTTCTGCAGGGACATCATTTCCTCTACCGAAGCTTGTCTCTACCGTGTAGGTCTCTTTCCCTACTCTAGCCGAACTTGGCTTATTGCCATTCTTCCATGCATAGCTAACACCTGATGGAAGAGTTTCTGTATTGGCTACCTGTGTGACGTAGTCAGCAGCAACTGGATCAAATGCTTCACCTACAGTTACTCTTGTCTTGGCAACACCATTAACTTCTAGGCTGTATACCTTAGCATCTACCTCTTGATCCTGAATATCTGTCACGGCTATCCCGTTTTGACCAGCTCTTGGATAGGTTACCTTGATTTTTGGAAGAGTTTTCCCAACCTCTACTTTACTTGGATTTCCTTTCCAACTGAGTCCAGTTTGTCCTTCTACTGTAACATAGTTGCTCAAGTCGTCTGCAACGATATCTTGTCCTTTGTCTTTCACAACTGCTTTAGCGCTCGGAACAGCTAGCGTCTTGACTGTAAAAGTTACTTCTTGCTCTTTTGTATGACCAGGCAAGCGAACAAAGAGTTTTTCAGTTCGTGTGCCTGCCTGACCTTTGGCAATGTTTTGACCAGATTCCCAACGTCCTGTTGTGCCATCAGCGACCGCACTTCCGTCTGAAAGATTGAGTAAGGTAGAAAGCGTTGCCTTATTGAGGTTGCTCAAACCAGCAATATGACCCGTTCCTGCCAAGGTTTGAATGGTTCCTTTTGCAGACACAGTAATCTGGGTACTTGTTACTGCATCGCTACTGTCAGACTCCACACGTTGATCCTGATTATTTGGTGAATAGATAGACTTGACAGTGATATTCGCTGAAGCAGGGATATCAGCCGTAGGCGTAATAGTTGCGGTTGTCAATTGACTGTATAAACTATTGTTTTTCGGAACTTCAACCTTACCTAAAACAGTATCACCATCACGCAATTCAAGCGTTGTTCCTGGTGTCGCATTCTGAATCACTACGTTTGAACGTGTGCCTGCTTGACCTGTCAAATTGCTTGCAATTCTTGGTTTAGCTGGTTTCGTAATAAAGGTAATTTCTTCGGTTTCTTCAGCTAGATTATCTGCCTTGTTATTGCCTCCATCCGCATTGGGATAGTAAACTTTAATCTTATTGGTCTTCTTACCGAGCCAGTCATCATTCACCTTGCCCCATGTTTCCGAACCATACTCTCTATTAGCTGTCTCATCCTTCTTCCAAGCGTACTCTGTTTCTTGCGGCAACTCAGGCGAACCATCTGCCTTTTTGACATAGCTCTTAGCTGTGGTTGAGGCAAAGTTTTCCCCAATTGTACGAGTATATTCCCTTTTCTGAGCTTGTGCATGATAGCTAGTAAACGTCACTTGATACTCTCTGATGACTGTTGAGCTAGGTCCGTCATTGCCTGGGTAAACAACTTCTATTGTTTTTTGTTGAGTTCCTGGTCGTGAAACATCTGGAGCTTGTCCATCTTTCCAACGCACAGTGACATTATTTGGTTTATCAATCGTTGCATTGCCATCTCTAAATTGGATATAGTTTTCTGCTTCTGTACCATTAGATAGAGTACCTTGTTTGTTATTGTAAGAGCTTACTTTCAGACTCGCTGGCGCATAGACATGAACTGGTACATCAACCCTAGCGTCTCCTTGACCTGGAATCCTTACATTGGCACTGTAGTTACGTGTATCTAATCTACTATAGTCTGGATTTTGTACCCAGCTCGCACTTGCATTATTAGGGAGCGCTGTGCGGCGATCAGCGTCCGTATCGTCATTGTAACGAATGCGGTCTTTGACATTGCCTGTGTAAGTTTCATCCTTGATGACATGAATTCCATTAGCTACCAAACTTTCCTTGACGGTCAGGGTATCACTACTATCTGACTCTGTGCGTTGGTCAGTGTTTGTAATCTCATAGATAACTTTAGTCGCAATTTTTTGATCTTTTCGTAAGACCTCACCAGAGTTAAGCGTAAGCTCAATCCCATTTTTAATCCTGTAATCCCCGTCTTTTAGAACTGATACACGTCCAATTTCACGAGGATTTCTAGGATTTGCCATGTCGTAAGCAACAACTGTTGTTCCACTATTGACATTATTGACAGTCAGGGTATTTTTTCCTACCTTGCCAAGACTGGTTTGAATGCTTGGTTTGACTGGCTTAACGATGAAAGTTCCTTCTAGTATTTCATATCGTTCACCGCCGTCGTCTTTACGACTATCATACCTGCCACTATCACCTGGATAGCGAACCATCAATTTCTCACTTTTCTTACCTAAATAACGAGTATTCCAATCTCGAATAACAGAGGAATAGGTTGAGCCATTTGCACCAGAAGAATGTTCCCAGTAAGCACGCAAATTATCTAGTTGAAAATGAGACTTTGCATTATAGTTAATGTAGCGTCTACCATCCGTAGGATTTCTACGATTGATAAACTCCCCACCATAGGTTGCTGTATAGCGATTCTGTGTTAAAGTCGCATGATAGACAGGGGTGTTAATAGTTACAAATTTTTCTTGTTTTACATCTGCACCACTTTCACTCGTTAGGTGGTAGGTGATTTTGATACGACCTGTTTTATTAAGTCCTTCCTGTGCAGTACTTGGTTTTTCCGCCCAGGCAACATCTACTCCAGCTGGTTTTTGAACCTCTTGATTATTAGCGTTTTTAAACTTGATATAGTTAACTGGATCATCGCCATGTATCAAGGATTTACCTTTGACCTGTCCGAATCGACTTTGCTTGGCTTCTACTTTTACTTCAGAACTATTTTCTTTAGGCGGAACTGAGCGAGGGCTCCGTGGTTGGATAGTGGTTACTGGATTTTTCGAAGAAAACAGCCCATCTCTTACATCATCCTCATCATCCTCATCATCCTCATCATCGCCAAGTGGAATAGGGTCATAGTCAGACTGATTGTTTTTGAGCGTCCGCGGCTGGAGGAGGCTGGTGCTGCTTGTTTGATTAGAAACAAGGTTGTCTGGAGTAGCTAGAGTTGCAGATATTAGACCTGCCTTTTCTGGGCTAGGTGTCAAGACTTGATTGACACGGCTTGTAAGTTCTGCCATCAGTCTTGCTTGTTCGTCCACCTGTGCTTGCGTCGCTTGAGGGTCGCTCAAAACTGCCTTAGCTGCTGCTAGGCGCGCTTCCACTTCAGCATGAAGTTCCTGCATTGAGCTAAGCGTTAGTTTTTCCAACAAAGCTTGCAGATTGCTTTGGGTTGATTTGGCTGCCTCAACTGGCGCTTCTTGCCCTTTCAACTCGTCTACCGATTTGAGTTCAAGTGGCTGGCGAGTTGAAACCTTGCTCGAGTCTTCCTCATACGAGGTTCCTGGATCCCCATCTGCGTTGCTATCAGAGTCTACCTTAACGATATCACTTGCCGTAGTTGGAGTAATCGTTTCACTCGCTGCCACAGCTCCGTTGGCAAAAAACATCAGAGCCGCTACCGCAACACTGGCAGCACCAAAGTGGTACTTACGAATGGAATAACGGAAGACCTTTTCCCCGTTATCATCACGATATGATTTTTTCATGATTGAATTACCTCTCGTTTTTTCCTTTCTGGAGGTACTAAAAAATACCCCCCCCTAAATATTTTAGTATTTAAGGAAAGGATATGTTTTTTTCTTTTTGTTCCCTAGCTTGTCAAAAGACAAGTTTTGAGACAGTATTATTATATACTATTTTTACAAATTTGAACAGCAAAACGCTAACTTTTTTAACATTCCGATAAGTGATAGATGTTGGCAAGTTATTATCAAAATACTTGTCATTTTTCACCCAAACAAGATTGCATTTTCTTCATTGAAAAAAGCCTTTCTTTCTGCTATAATCGTATAAAATACTTACTTTAGGAGTTCTTATGAAAGTTGTTAAATTTGGAGGTAGTTCTCTTGCCTCTGCTAGTCAATTAGAAAAAGTTTTAAATATCGTTAAAAGCGATTCAGAGCGTCGTTTTGTAGTCGTTTCTGCGCCTGGTAAACGCAATGCTGAAGATACTAAGGTTACGGATGCCCTGATTAAATACTACCGCGACTATGTTGCGAGTAACGATATTAGCAAGAGCCAAAGCTGGATTATCGACCGCTATGCTGCTATGGTTAGTGAATTGGGACTAAAACCAGCTGTGCTAGAAAAAATTTCTAAAAGCATTCACGCCTTGGCCACTCTTCCTATTGAAGAAAATGAATTTCTCTACGATACTTTCCTAGCAGCCGGTGAAAATAACAATGCCAAATTGATTGCTGCCTACTTTAACCAAAATGGTATTGATGCACGCTATATGCACCCTAGAGAAGCTGGGATTATGGTCACAAGTGAACCTGGTCACGCTCGCATCATTCCATCAAGTTATGACAAGATTGAAGAATTGACAAACACCAATGAAGTCCTTGTCATTCCTGGTTTCTTTGGTGTCACTAAGGAAAATCAAATCTGTACTTTCTCACGTGGAGGATCTGATATTACAGGTTCTATCATTGCTGCTGGTGTCAAAGCTGACCTCTATGAAAACTTTACGGACGTTGATGGTATCTTTGCAGCCCACCCTGGTATTATCCACCAACCACACTCGATTCCTGAGTTGACCTACCGTGAAATGCGCGAGTTGGCCTATGCAGGCTTCTCAGTCCTTCATGACGAGGCTCTTCTTCCTGCCTACCGTGGAAAAATTCCTCTGGTTATCAAGAATACCAACAACCCTGACCATCCAGGTACTCGTATCGTTCTAAAACACAGTAATGATGAATTTCCAGTTGTGGGAATTGCTGGTGACTCAGGCTTTGTCAGCATTAACATGTCGAAATACCTCATGAACCGTGAGGTTGGATTTGGCCGCAAGGTTCTGCAAATCCTGGAAGAACTTAACATCGGTTGGGAACATATGCCAACAGGTATCGACGATCTTTCTATCATTCTCCGTTCTCGCGAACTAACTCCCATCAAGGAAGAAGAAATCCTGCGTCAGTTGGTTCAAAAGACTAAAGTAGATCAGGCAGAAATCGAACACGACCTTTCTATCATTATGATTGTTGGTGAAAAAATGAAGAGCCACATCGGAGTGACTGCTACTGCGACACGCGCTCTATCTGAAAACAAAATCAACATCCAGATGATGTCTCAAGGTTCTAGTGAAGTTTCTATCATGTTTGTTGTCAATAAAGACCAAGAGAAAGCAGCAATTAAAGCCCTCTACAATGCCTTTTTTGGAGAAAGTAAGGAAGACTAAGCATGGCCCAATCACTTAACAAAACAGTACTCCTCAGTACGACAGGCACTTCCTACCTCTCTATCGCTGGGAAAGTTGGGAAATTCCTTGTCGGAGATCAGGCTTTGGAATTTTACCCAGATGTCAATGTCGAACAATTTATCCAGATTCCTTGGAGCCATATCAATCAGATTGGAGCCAATGTCACTGGACGCAAAATCAGCCGCCACTTCGAAGTCTTTACAGACAAAGGAAAATTCCTCTTTGCTTCAAAAGACTCAGGTGCCATTCTCAAAATTGCACGCGAAAAACTAGGCAATGACAAGGTCGTCAAACTTCCGACCCTGATTCAGACAATTAGCCAAAAATTTAAAAATCTATTTGCAAAAAAGTAGAAACTTTAGTATAATCATAACAACGGATAAGTAGGTTATCTTCTTCTTTCAGAAAGTCTGCGGGTACTGCGAGCAGATAGGAGGGATAGGTGAAATTCTACCGTTAGTAACAATTACATACACAATCAAGTGCATACCTGTGAAGTTGGATGGAACCGTGACCCTACCACTCCAACGTTTTGTCAGGTGTGCTTTTTTCATAAAGGAGTTCTTATGTTAGATATCAAACGTATTCGTACAGATTTTGAAGCTGTCGCAGAAAAATTAGCTACACGTGGTGTAGATACTACTGTCTTGAATGAAATGAAAGAAATCGATGCTAAACGTCGTAACATCTTGGTCAAGGTTGAAACTCTCAAAGCAGAACGTAACACAGTTTCTGCTGAGATTGCCCAAGCTAAGCGCAACAAGGAAAATACAGATGACAAGATTGCTGCCATGCAAAATCTATCTGCTGAGGTTAAAGCCTTGGATGCTGAATTGGCAGAAATCGATGCTAAATTGACAGAATTTACAACGACTCTTCCAAATATCCCAGCTGACAGCGTTCCTGTTGGGGCTGACGAAGACGACAATGTGGAAGTTCGCCGTTGGGGTACTCCACGCGAGTTTGACTTCGAACCTAAAGCTCACTGGGATCTCGGTGAAGACCTTGGTATCCTTGACTGGGAACGCGGTGGTAAGGTAACAGGCGCTCGCTTCCTCTTCTATAAAGGCCTCGGTGCTCGTTTGGAACGTGCTATCTACAACTTTATGTTGGATGAACATGGAAAAGAAGGCTATACTGAAGTCATCACACCTTACATAGTCAACCATGATTCTATGTTTGGTACTGGTCAGTATCCAAAATTTAAGGAAGATACTTTTGAACTCAGCGATACCAACTTTGTCTTGATTCCAACTGCTGAAGTTCCTCTGACAAACTACTACCGTGATGAAATCTTAGACGGCAAAGATCTTCCAATCTACTTCACTGCTATGAGTCCGTCATTCCGTTCTGAGGCTGGTTCTGCCGGTCGTGATACGCGTGGCTTGATCCGTTTGCACCAATTCCACAAGGTTGAAATGGTCAAATTTGCCAAACCAGAAGAATCTTACGAAGAATTGGAAAAAATGACAGCCAACGCTGAAAACATTCTTCAAAAACTCAACCTTCCATACCGTGTCGTTGCTCTCTCTACTGGAGATATGGGCTTCTCAGCTGCGAAGACTTACGACTTGGAAGTGTGGATTCCAGCACAAAACAATTACCGTGAAATCTCAAGCTGTTCAAACACAGAAGATTTCCAAGCCCGTCGTGCCCAAATCCGTTACCGTGATGAAGCAGATAGCAAGGTGAAACTCCTTCATACCTTGAACGGTTCTGGACTTGCAGTTGGACGTACAGTGGCTGCAATTCTTGAAAATTACCAAAATGAAGATGGTTCTGTGACCATCCCAGAAGCACTTCGTCCATACATGGGTGGAGCTGAAGTCATCAAACCATAAAAAATAAGGTTTAGCTATTTCTAGCTAGACCTTTTTTCGTAACCAAATCAGATAAGCACCTAGTACAAAGAATAAAATAGTTAGGCATATAATGGTTTCAGCCAATACCAGGTAATCCAGAAATGGAAGTTTCAAAATTCCCTGAGCCATCTTGAGCGAGGTCGCTGTGATAATGGTTGGGAAGGTGAGGGCTGAGAAGGCTGGTTGAAAACCTTGTTTTAAAATGTTGGGCAGACGAGTTAAAACAAAGAAAAAGAAGGATTGAGAAGCCAAAATCATGACAATCAAGACCCAAGTCGGCAGGCTGGTTCCTCCTACTCGAACTAGAGAAGCCAAGAGTAGAGAGAAAGGAGCACAGTAGATTCCTTCTTGTCCAAGCAAGGCTAGTGGGAGTGGATGTTTCTTTAAATCGCTATAAATAAGGGGATAGAGATAGAAGGTCAAGAGAAAACCAAAACTCAAGGTCGCATAGGCAATTTCGATAATACCTACCAGAGGATAGGTCAAGGCAGCCACTGCTATCCCCACATAGAGAACCGTCCAGCTTGGAGTGGCATGAACCCTCCGCCCTGGACAAGCAAACTTGATGGTAAAACCAGCAATCAAGGCCAAATCCAAGAGAAATGAAAACCACCAAATCCCTTGTGCTACCAAAGGAAGATAAGAGAATACGCGAAAGACATAGGTCGATAAAATCATCCCAGCCATAGGAAAGGTTGCCATTCCTGACAAAAGAGGGGGCTTGGTCAATTCTTGCTTGGTTTCTTTCCAATTAAAGAGATGCAGAATTAGAAAGTAAATCCATAAAACCAAACCAGTCAGACTAAAAAGATGGGACAGAACCGGCAACGTATCTAAAATAAGATTTCCAGCTCCTGCCAAACCTAGCAAACAACCTGAAAATACTAAGGGGAGTTTTTTCATCCTAACCTCCAATAATCATGTTAGTTTCAGTATAACATAAAAGCGCTTAAATGAGGATTTAAAAAAACGAAGTCCGCTTATTTCAGACTTCATTTTACTCAGATATGAATTAGGCATAAGGTTGCAATTCTGGATTAATTGGTGTATTAGCTAAGTTGTTGGCATAGTTACAGAGGATTGCTAGGCTAACACCAAAAACCACATCCAAGGCATTTTGTTGAGTGTAGCCAGCTTCTAAAAACTCAGACAAGGCTTCATCTCCTACACGACCCTTGGTATTGATAACTACCAAGGTAAACTTAGCTAGTGTATCCAATTTAGGATCTGTTTCAATTGGAGTACGATTGCGAAGAGCTTGAATCAAGTCATCATTCATCTGGATTTGTTTGATGGAAAAGGCTGTGTGACCTGCGACACAGAAGGCACAACCATTGGTCACGGCTGCCGTGATTTGCACCACTTCACGCTCAACGGGTATCAGGCTGTTGCGACGGTGGATAGATGAGACAATTTGGTAGGCTTCTAAAACAGTCGGGGCATTGGCCAAGAGACCGATTAGGTTGGGAATATAGCCATTGTTGGCTTTTGCTACTGTTTCAAGAATTTCTTTCACTTCTGCTGGTGCTGACTCTACTGTATGGATAGTAAATGTTGTCATAAGATACCTCTTTTCTTGTTATTGACACTAATATTGTTGGAAAATCTTATAAAATCCTGATTCCTAAGTTTATCTAAGATAAAGCTTTATTCTCTTATAAGATTTTCGTTGTATATTAGTTTATCACACTTCCAATCACTTGTATAATATATATTATATATTAGCTTGATAAAAATCATTTATAGGCAAAAAAATCACACGAGCTGTGTGATTCCATTATTTGTCAAAATACTTTTTAGTTTCAGCAATAACGACTGGCGACAAGACCAAGAGGGCAATCAAGTTTGGCAGAGCCATCAAGGCGTTAACGATATCTGCGATAATCCAGACCATATCCAACTCGATAAATCCTCCTAACAAGACCATGAGCACAAAAACCACACGGTAGAGCCAGATAAAGCGAACCCCAAAGAGGAACTCAAAACAGCGTTCTCCGTAATAGTTACAACCTAGAATCGTTGTAAAGGAAAAAAGTACAAGGAAGATGGTCAAGAGGGCAGGCCCAAAGTGTGAAAAGACTGTTGAGAAAGCTGACTGAGTCAAGGCAACCCCATTCAAGTCACCACTCCAAACTCCAGTTACCAAGATGGTCAAACCAGTTAGAGTACAAATGATGAGGGTATCAATAAAGGTTCCTGTCATGGAAATCAAACCTTGCTCTACTGGTTCATTTGTCTTGGCAGCTGCAGCTGCAATAGGAGCAGAACCCAGACCAGATTCGTTTGAGAACACACCACGCGCCACACCATTTTGAATAGCCATCCGAACGCTAGCACCAGCAAATCCACCTACCGCAGCAAGGGGACTAAAAGCTGAGGTAAAGACTAAAGCGATTGTGCCAGGGATTTTTCCGATATTAAAGAAAATAACTGTAAGAGTTCCTAAGATATAAATGATGGCCATAAAAGGAACAACAGTAGTTGAAACCTTAGAAATAGACTTGAGTCCACCAAAGACTGCAATCGCTACAAAGACAGACAAGACGAGAGCTGTGATGGCTGGCGAAATCGTCGTTGTATTTTGGATAGATTCTGTAATCGAGTTGACTTGGGTGAAGGTTCCGATTCCCAAGAGAGCAACCAATACTCCTGCTACTGCAAACAAAACAGCAAGTGGTCGCCACTTTTCTCCCATCCCTAGAAGGATATAGTGCATGGGACCTCCCGCTACTGCACCATGGTCGTCCTTGGTGCGGTATTTGATGGCCAAGAGTCCTTCCGCATACTTGGTAGCCATTCCAAAGAAAGCCGCCATCCACATCCAAAATAGAGCTCCTGGTCCACCAACCTTGATAGCCGTCGCAACTCCTATGATATTTCCTGTTCCAACAGTTGATGCCAAGGCTGTACACAGAGCTGCAAAACTGGATACATCACCATGTCCCTTATCCTGGATAAAAATAAGCTGAAAGGCCTTGGGCAGACGCAAAACCTGCAAGAGTCCTAGCCGAATAGTTAGGTAAATCCCTGTTCCGACCAATAAAATCAAGAGGGGCGGTCCCCAAGCAAAAGCATCGATTGATTTAAGCAATTCTAACATTTCCTTCTCCTATCGTTTCAACCCTAAAAGAAAGAGCACATGCAAGATACATGTACTCTGGAATGCTTAGATAAATGCTAAAAAGCGGTCTATCCTAGCTCTGTCCTTTTACCTGAGAGTTTGAGCAGTTGCCTGCCTTGCCCCTTCGGTGCCTTTACGGTCTCTCCAGAGTTCCGTCCATTTACAGTCATGGAAAATCAAACGATTCCCCACTTCTATTAAACTTCATTCGGTGTTGGTATTTAATTGATTCTAATTTTACAAAAAATGTTGGCTTTTGTCAATGTGTTTATTAGTAAAAATTAGTTCAACAGTTTTTACTTTATAAAGTCCAGAATACTGCTATCCTTTAAAAGTGACAATAGTCGCACCACTGCCTCCAGCATTTTGTGGGGCATAGCCGAAACTCTTGACATGTTTGTTTCTTTGCAAGTATTTGGTAACTCCTTCACGGATGACTCCTGTTCCGATACCATGGATGATATCAACTTGAGCCATATTGTTAAGCAAGGCTTGGTCGATGAAGGTATCTAGCTCATTCATGGCTTCTTCATAGCGCTTGCCTCGAAGATCCAGTCTAGCTTGAGGTCCTCGCCCAGAAGTTCGTTTCACAACATTGACCTGTTTCTTCTTGACTGTTTTTTCTTGCTGGGCTTGAACAAGATCAAACTCTTTCTCTTCCAAGGTCGTCTTAATCAAGCCAACTTGGGCTTCCCAGCGGCCGTCCTTGAGTTGACTGGTCAAGGTACCACGCTGACCATAACTGAGAACCACGATATCATCTCCCACCTTTGGAGTTCGTTTTTTCTTGGCCTTTTGAAGGACCTTGTTTTTAGACAAGTCCACTTTTTCAGGAGCCAATTTTTTCAACTTGGCCTTGGCTTCAATGATTTCGTGGGGCTTGAGTTGGGATTTACTGTGGAGATTTTTGAGAATCTGGTCACTTTCACTTAGGGCCATATCCACAATCTCAGCAGCCTGTTCACGCGCCTTGTTAAGCTCGGTTTCCTTTTCACGATTAAGCTCGTTGTAGAGTTTTTTTAGCGCACGGTTCATCTTGAGATTTTCTTGCTCCACCTCACGGATATTGTCCAAGCGTTTGCGGCTTTCCAGCGTCTGCTCTTCTAATTGCTCAATGATACGATTGACGTCATTGTCCTGATCGATCTGCTGACTGGCATCTCCTACGATAACTTCAGATAGGCCTAGACGTTTGGAAATTTCAAAGGCATTACTTCGGCCAGGAACACCCTGCATAAAGCGATAGGTCGGGCGAAGAGTTGCAGTATCAAACTCCATACTGGCATTTTGCACAAAGGCTGTCTCAATACCGTAGGCCTTGAGTTCTGGATAGTGGGTCGTCGCCATGGTCTTGATTTGACGCAGGCGAAGGTCCTCCAGAATAGCCATGGCAAGGGCTGCTCCCTCTTGGGGATCAGTACCAGCCCCCAACTCATCCAAAAGTAAGAGTGAATGTTGGTTGACCTTGCCAAGAATATCCACGATATTGGTCATATGGCTAGAGAAGGTAGACAAACTCTGCTCAATAGACTGCTCATCTCCAATATCAGCAAAGATTTCTTCAAAAACACCAACACGACTTCCCTTGTCTGCTAAAATCGGCAATCCTGACTGGGCCATGACCTGTGTCAAGCCCAGAGTTTTGAGCATGATGGTCTTCCCACCTGTATTGGGACCTGTAATGACAATAGCTGTTAAATCTTGACCAAAATGGACATCATTTGCGACGGCATTTTTGACCAAAGGATGGCAGACATGGAGCAGTTGAATCTCTTGATTTTCTGACAGCTGAGGCACGACTGCTTGTCTTTCTTGGATAAATCGAACCTTGGCACGAATCAAGTCCAGATGACCGATAATCCAAGCGTCATTAGCAATCTCAGCCGCATGAGGGCGGACACGCTCAGAAATTTCTTGGAGAATGCGAAGCATTTCATAGCGCTCATCTGCTCGCAGACTAGCAATTTCTTCGCTCAGTTTGACTACCTCACGGGGTTCGATATAGACGGTGTTTCCACTAGCAGAAATATCATGAACGACACCTGCAATCTTATTGCGGTAGGTGTTTTTGACTGGTAAAACCTGACGGCCATTTCTGCTAGCAACAATTCCTTCCGTCAACATTTGCGCTTTTTGCTTGAGCAAGTCTTGTAAAACACCGCGTACCTGACTCTCGCTATCATGTATTTTTCGACGGATTCGCGCCAATTCTTCACTGGCAAAATTTTCAATGAAGCCTGCATCATTAAAGGCCTGAAGATTTCCTTGTAATTGCGGAAAATCATGTAATTTCTCAAACCAAAGGGCTAATTCTTCCAAGCTGACATTTTCCAGATTGGCGTAAAAATTTTGAAGTTCTCGGCTGGCAAGAAGCACGCGTTTCAAGAGTAGGAACTCCTCGATATTGAGATCCGCTCCCATCTCCAACCTCTTGCAGACTCCTCCAATTTCCTTAGTTGAGAGAATAGTAAAATGCGGTTGCTCGACGAAAAGAGCCTGCATTTCCTTCATCTCAGCAAAAGCCTGTTTGATTTTATCTGCTTTGTCAGTCGGAGCCAGCTGTCTCAATTGCTCCAAGCCCTGCTCGGTCAACAAATGAGGCTCAAACAAGGCCTTGACCTTATCGAACTCTAATGTTTCTAATATTTTCTTATTCATCTTTATTTCCTTGTCTTTGAATGTCTAGGTGTGGTAGCTTTTTACATTCTGATAGATTCGAGTCAAATCTGTAAACAAAGGGCTAGGAAAACTCCTGCCCTTTTTATCCGATTAAATTTGTCACCCAGATTTGTTTGAGCCAACTGGTTGTTATCGGTATGCTCTGGATGATGTGTTTTGCGACGATACTCTTTTCAAGAGGATTTTGTATAACTGCCATGGGGATGGTCGCCAAGATTGTCAAGGCCATTTGCAAGACAAATAAGGTCACCAACATGGACAAGATACCTGCTGAAACTTGGAACAACTTACCACCCAGTTTTTTGCTAGGAATCAAGTGTAAGAGAAGACCAAGCAAACGACCAATGCTATAGACAATCCCAAATACAAGCAAGTAGCCGATACCTGCATAAAAGACCTTATCCAGCTGAAAGAGTTGATCCGATGGGAAAAAGAAAGTCCCCTGACCTTCCTGCGAATTTGCATAAGGAAGCAATAAATGGAATTGCTCTCCAAGCCCCTTATAAAACTGGCCAGCCATAAAAGCCGATGCCATGGCTGAAATCAGGTAATAAACCTGTAAGAGCAGGCCTCTCCGATAGCCGATATAAAATCCCCAAACCAAGACCAATAGAAGAAGGAATGAAATCATAAGGAATCCTCAATCTTGCTCTGTTCTTGCTTACAAGTCACAAGCTTGTGACGGAGTTCTTCTAGCTCTTGCTCCTTATCGTCAAATTCAATCTCACGGCTGAGCTGAGTTGATAAACAGTTGACTGCCAACAAAAGAGCGATTGTTTCATCATCTGCGCTAGGCATTTGTTCTTTAATTGCTTGGTATTTTTCTGTCGCAACCTTAGCGATTTCCTCCATAAAAAGGTTATCATGTTCGCTTGTCAAGGTTAACGATTTTTTCCCGAATGTAAATTTGAATCGATTTAGATTTGCCATAAAATTCACCTCACGATATTATACCAAAATTCGCTAATTTTGTCAGTTTTTACAAATTTTACTGCTTTTGTGGTACAATAGAAACTATGGCAAGTATCACACTCACACCAAGCGAAAAGGATATTCAGGCTTTTCTTGAACACTATCAAACCAGTCTGGCTCCTAGCAAGAATCCCTATATCCGCTACTTTTTGAAACTACCTCAAGCAACGGTTTCTATCTATACTTCTGGAAAAATCTTGCTTCAGGGTGAAGGGGCTGAAAAATACGCCAGTTTCTTTGGCTATCAAGCTGTAGAGCAAACCAGCGGACAAAATCTTCCTTTAATTGGGACAGATGAGGTGGGAAATGGTTCCTACTTTGGTGGGCTTGCAGTTGTGGCTGCCTTTGTCACACCTGACCAGCACGACTTTTTACGAAAACTCGGTGTGGGGGATTCTAAGACTCTGACCGACCAAAAGATCCGTCAGATTGCTCCTATTCTCAAGGAAAAAATCCAGCACCAGGCACTCCTTCTCTCACCCAGCAAGTACAACGAGGTCATCGGAGACCGCTACAATGCTGTTTCGGTTAAGATTGCCCTCCATAATCAGGCTATCTATCTCCTCCTTCAAAAAGATGTTCAGCCTGAGAAAATTGTGATTGATGCCTTTACCAGTGCTAAAAATTATGACAAGTACTTGGCACAAGAGGCCAATCGTTTCAGCAATCCTATCAGCTTAGAAGAAAAGGCTGAGGGCAAATACTTGGCTGTTGCAGTTTCTTCCATCATTGCGCGTGATCTCTTTCTGGAAAATCTTGAAAATTTGGGACGAGAACTGGGTTATCAGCTTCCAAGTGGAGCTGGAACGGCTTCTGACAAGGTGGCTAGCCAGATTTTGCAAGCTTATGGTATGCAGGGACTCAACTTCTGCGCTAAGCTACACTTTAAAAATACTGAAAAAGCGAAAAACGCTTAGAAAGGTAAGTTATGAATTTATTTAAAAATTTCTTAAAAGAGTGGGGATTATTCCTCCTGATTCTGTCATTACTAGCTTTGAGCCGTATCTTTTTTTGGAGCAATGTTCGCGTAGAAGGACATTCCATGGATCCGACCCTAGCGGATGGTGAAATCCTCTTTGTTGTTAAGCACCTCCCTATTGACCGTTTTGATATCGTGGTGGCCCATGAGGAAGATGGCAATAAGGACATCGTCAAGCGCGTGATTGGAATGCCTGGCGATACCATCCGTTACGAAAATGATAAACTCTACATCAATGACAAAGAAACGGACGAACCTTATCTAGCAGACTATATCAAACGCTTCAAGGACGACAAACTCCAAAGCACCTACTCAGGCAAGGGATTTGAAGGAAATAAAGGAACTTTCTTTAGAAGTATCGCTCAAAAAGCTCAATCCTTCACAGTTGATGTCAACTACAATACCAACTTTAGCTTTACAGTTCCAGAAGGAGAATACCTTCTCCTTGGAGACGACCGCTTGGTTTCGAGCGACAGCCGCCACGTAGGTACCTTCAAAGCAAAAGATATCACAGGGGAAGCTAAATTCCGCTTCTGGCCAATCACCCGTATCGGAACATTTTAAGAGACCTAAGAGGCCGAGAATCACCAATCTCAGCCTCTTCTTCTATCGTGAGAAAATGATTGGTAACTATCTAAACTTACCAGAACAGAAACACCTCAACTCTCACCTATTCATGCAAAGGAATTTTATGGAAGTTTATTTTTCAGGAACCATTGAACGGATTATTTTTGAAAATCCCAGCAATTTTTATCGCATCCTCCTCCTAGAAATCGACGATACGGACGCAGAGGATTTTGATGATTTTGAAATCATTGTCACAGGAACCATGGCTGATGTAATTGAGGGCGAAGACTATACTTTTTGGGGGCAAATTGTCCAGCACTCCAAGTATGGAGAACAACTGCAAATCAGTCGTTATGATCGCGCAAAACCAACTAGTAAGGGCTTGGTCAAGTACTTTTCAAGTAGCCATTTCAAGGGGATTGGTCTCAAGACAGCTCAGAAAATCGTAGATACCTATGGCGAAAATACCATTGACGAAATTTTGCAACACCCAGAAAAGTTAGAAGGCATCGCAGGACTCTCTGCCAAAAATCGCGAGACTTTCGTCTCCACTCTCCGTCTCAACTACGGAACGGAGATGGTTTTGGCCAAACTAGCCAACTACGGCATTCCCAACAAACTAGCCTTTCAGATTCAAGACTTTTACAAGGAAGAAACCCTTGATGTGGTTGAAAATTATCCCTACCAGCTGGTTGAGGATATCAAGGGTTTGGGCTTTACCATTGCTGACCAACTAGCTGAGGAACTAGGCATCGAAAGTCAGGCTCCTGAACGCTTCCGCGCCGGTCTAGTTCACAGTCTTTTTCAGGCCTGTATGGAAACAGGGGACACCTATGTTGAAGCACGGGATTTGCTGGAACAAACCCTTACTCTCCTTGAGTCTTCCCGCCCCGTGGAACTGGATCCCAGCCAAGTGGCCCAAGAACTCTCCTACCTGATCGAAGAAGACAAGGTTCAGCAGGTTGATACAAAAATTTTTGACAACAGCCTCTTTTTCGCTGAGGAAGGCATCCGCAGTCACTTGGTTCGTATCCTTGAAAAAGGAAAACAGAAGAGTCATGATTTAGAAACCATTCAAAAACATATCACTACTATCGAGAAAGAGCTTGGAATTGAGTATGATAACATTCAAAAACAGGCTATCTGTGATACTATCCAGAATAAGGTCTTTATCCTGACAGGTGGACCTGGTACTGGTAAGACAACTGTTATCAATGGGATCATCGCTGTTTATGCCCTTTTAGAAGGACTTGACTTCAGGAATAAAAGCAATCTGCCCATTCTTCTTGCTGCTCCAACTGGACGAGCAGCTCGCCGCATGAATGAATTGACAGGTTTGCCTAGCGCGACCATACACCGCCACTTGGGAATGACAGGCGACGATGATACCAGCCATCTGGAAGATTATCTGGATGCCGACTTTATCATCGTGGATGAATTTTCCATGGTGGATACTTGGCTGGCCAACCAACTCTTCTCCAACATCTCTTCTAACAGTAAGATCCTCATCGTGGGAGACAGCGACCAGTTGCCTTCTTTCAGCCCTGGACAGGTTCTAGCGGATCTGCTTCATATTCCCTTGATTCCTCAGACTCGCTTGGAAAAAATTTATCGACAAAGCGAAGAATCAACCATCGTCACCCTAGCTAGTCAGATTCGACAGGGCATCTTGCCAGCTGATTTCACCCAAAAAAAAGCTGACCGTTCCTACTTTGAAATTGCTAGTGGCCATATTCCTGCCACCATTGAAAAAATCTTAGGTGCCGCCCTCAGAAATGGTATCCCTGCCCGTGATATCCAAGTTCTGGCTCCTATGTACCGAGGGACGGCAGGGATTGATGCTATCAATCAACTCACGCAAGACCTGCTCAATCCCCCACAAAAAGATCAACTCAGTTTTGAAGCTCCTCAGTGCCACTATCGTAAGGGAGACAAGGTCATTCATTTGATTAACGATGCTGAAATCAATGTCTTTAATGGGGATTTAGGAGCTATCACAGACCTGATTCCTGGTAAATACACCGAATCGAAACAAGACGAGATTGTCATTGATTTTGATGGTAATGAAGTCTCTTACCCCCGTAACGAATGGTACAAGATTCGCTTGGCCTATGCCATGAGTATTCATAAATCTCAGGGAAGTGAGTTCCCAGTTGTCATCCTACCGATTACTAGTGCTAGCCGACGTATGCTGGAGCGAAATCTCATCTACACAGCCATTACACGTGCCAAGAGCAAACTCATCTTACTAGGCGAATTACAAGCCTTCGACTATGCTACCCAACACATCGGAACTGCCCGAAAAACCTATCTGATTGAACGCTTCAGTGATCTACTGGAGAATGTTGAAGAAAAGCAACAAGCTGTCTCTGAAACAGTCACATCAAGTGCCTCTGAACAATCCTACATCCTAACCGAAGAAAACTGGGACCGCATCCCAGCCATGATTAGGATTACAGACACAGACCTCAAAGAGATTTTTGGAAAATAGTGCATCAGAAAACCCACCAATTCAGGTGGGTTTTCTGTTTATTAAGATTATTTTACTGTTACTGTGCTTGTAATCAATTCAACAGCTTTTTTGATTGTGATATCATGTTTCAACATGTCAGCTGAAAGCAAGCTTTGTACTTGAGCAACTTCCATGTTGTAGTCTGCTGCCAATTGCTCAACTTCTTTTTGGATTTCTTCTTCTGAAGCATCAAATCCTTCAGCTTTGGCAACTGCTTCGATAACAAGGTTAGTCTTAGTACGTGACTCAGCTTCTGCTTGGTATTGGTTGTGAAGGTCTTCTTGAGTAGTTCCAGTGATTTGGAAGTACATGTCAGGGTTGATCCCTTGACGTTGCAAGTTCCCAAGGAATTCATTTACTGAACGGTGAACTTCTTCGTGGATCATTTCTTCTGGAAGTTCTACGATTTCAGCGTTTTCTACAGCTGTATCAATTGCTGCACCTTCAACTGCATCTTTGTAAGCTTCTTCTTTAGCAGCAGCCAATTCTTTGCGGTATTTTTCTTTCAAGTCAGCAAGTGTTTCAACTTCTTCATCAATGTCTTTTGCAAGTTCATCGTCAAGAGCTGGAACTTCTTTAGCTTTTACTTCGTGGATAGTTGTCACGAATTTAGCTTCTTTACCTGCAAGGTCTTCTACTTGGTAGTCTTCTGGGAATGTTACGATAACATCAACGGTTTCGCCAGCTGAGTGACCTACCAATTGGTCTTCGAAACCAGGGATGAATTGACCTGAACCAAGTCCAAGTGAGAAGTTTTCACCTTTTCCACCGTCAAATTCAACACCGTCGATAGAACCAACGAAGTCGATCACAACAGTGTCGCCGTTTTCAGCAGCAGCTTCCTTGATAACCAATTCAGCCAGGTTGTTGCGTTCGCGTTCGATACGCTCTTCAAAATCAGCGTCAGTTACTTCTTTTTCTACATCAACTGATACTTCAAGGTTTTTGTAGTCACCCAATTTTACTTCAGGTTTTGTAACGACTTCAGCAGTGATAACCCAGTCTTGACCTTTTTCCATTGAAGTTACGTCAATTTTTGGTTGGGCAACCACTTCAAGACCAGCTTCTTTTACAGCTGCTTCATAAGCGTTTGGCAAAAGAGCGTTCATAACGTCTTGGTAAAGTGATTCTTCACCAAATTTTTTGTCGAAGATAGGACGTGGAAGGTGACCTTTACGGAAACCTGGAACATTAAGAGATTTCTTCACTGACTTGAAGACACGGTCCAATTCTGGTTTGATTTGGTCTTGAGAGATAGTGAAAGTCAAGACACCACGGTTTGTTTCTTTGTTTTCAAATGATACAGACATTCTGTCATTTCTCCTTAAAATTTTTTAAATACAGTCTATTATAACATTTTCTATAAATAAAATCTAGACTAATGCAGCCAATTATAGACAACAAACCTTTTTCCTAACTAAAACACTCATAAAGTATAGACAATTTTAGACTACTTTGGATATCTTTTGGTTAGTCATTTTCCAAAACTAATTTATCTAATTTTTCAGTTATATTTGACTTCATCTTCTCAGTAACATGAGTATAAACACTTAAAATCTTTGTTTCATTAGTATAATCTACACAATCCATTATCGCTGTTATAGGTACTTCCAATTCAGCAAGCAAACTTATATGCGAATATCTAAAAACATGAGCAGTCAATACAAAATCATCTTTCTTAATCTCACTTTTCCTAAAACTGTTTTTCAAAAAGTAATTGAAACAAGTTATCATTAAGGAAGAACCATTATTTGTAAATATATAATCACCTTCTTCTAAAAGAGGATATTCTTTTAAAATTTCTAACACTCTATCACTAATACCAATTACTCTATATGAAACTAAACTTTTCTGACTATCCAAAAACACTTCGTTATTGGACGATTACATTATAGTAAAACGAAATAAGAACAGGACAAATCGATCAGGACAGTCAAATCAATTTCTAACAATGTTTTAGAAGTAGAGGTGTACTATTATAGTTTCAATCTACTATACAAGACGAAATTGAAGAAATCTTTCCATTATAAAACGCATATTATCAAGGTTTTTAAACACCTAATAATATGCGTTTTTTCCTATTTTAAAGACTTTTATCCACCTATTATACAAAGTTAAGTATCCATCACAGTTTACAATTAGCCTTCATTACCTAACCCATTCACCATCCTTCAAGAGAGTAACCTTTAAGAACCGAATAAATAAATGACAAATTTCGTTCATTTAATTTAACTGCACTGTTAATTTGATTAGCTCCATCTCCTAAAGTATGCACTCCTACTACGCGGTGACTAGCATCATAAACTGCAGATCCACTAGACCTCTCTAAAGTATCAACTTGGTAATCCAAGAACATGCCATCATCACTTAAAACTTGTTTTTTATCTGTATACATTTGATAAATTTTAAAATTATATGATGGATAGCCTGTGATAGTCACAGTTATTCCTGTCAAATTTTTTTGACTAGTAGGAAGACCCAAAGTCCCTAATTTTGCACCAATGGGCTCTTCTAGAATTAATAAAGCCAAGTCATATTCCCTTGCATCCTTAGAATTTAAATTTCTAAATTCCTTCAAATAACGAACTTCCTTTACTTTGATCTTTCCAAATAGTTCTTGACTTGGACTAACAGCCGGAAGAACATAAATATCATCCGCTTCTTTCCCATAGTCATGTCTGTAGTAGTTGTGAGCCGCTGTAATTAACACATTATCTTTAATAAAATTCGCACTTCCCCTCCCTTCTACATTCATTCCATCGGCTACTCCATAATACTTAGATAAAACCATAGCTGAAGTCGAATACGGATACTGTAAAGTATTATCAATTTTAATCAAATCATCATTCCCGATAATACTTCTGATTGTTTTTGGTAGTATGAACCATACGTTGGTGAAATCTCAGATAATGAAGAATCATTAGACTCTGGACCTTTTTCTAGTGTCTCACTTACCTCATATTCTTCACCTGTACTAGAAATAACACTCAAAGCAGATACTGTCGATAACTGGCTAGCCAATAAAGTACTCGCAATAATTGAAATACCCAATTTTTTATAAACAGTTTTCTTCATTATTGTATCCTCCTAATGTAATTATAGCGTACTATTCTAAATTTCTTAATCTACTATAGAATCAAGAAATCTACCACCTTCTTTAAATACCCTCCATTATCACATAAACAGGTAAACTTTTCAATTAATGACTGCGCTTTTCAATCACGCTAGAGGTACTTGCTTGCTTCTTTGATACTAAGTTCAGCCATTCTTTCCTTGTTTTTCTCAATAAAGCATGCTACCCAAGTTGGATTCGTTTTGGAGTAGTCTCGCAGAGTCCAGCCAATGGCTTTATTGATAAAAAATTCTGTTTGGTTCAAGTTATGAAGTAGAATCTTTTCCATTAATTGAGTATTGGTCTTCTCTTTTCTTAACAACTGGTGGTCAATAGCGACACGTCTCAGCCAGATATTATCTGATAGGCTCCATTTTATACTCAATGAAAATCAAAGAGCAAACTAGGAAGCTAGCCGCAGGCTATACTTGAGTACGGCAAGGTGAAGCTGACGTGGTTTGAAGAGATTTTCGAAGAGTATTAAGATTATTTCTTCTAGTTCAGGGTGTTCATACACCAAACTCCCTACTACTCGATCTAGGATATCTACCGTGTCCCACCAGGATTTTGTCACGACTAACTGCTCTAGCTTAGGCAAATCGGTTTCCTTTAGATAAGACTGCATTGCTTTCAAATAGTTAGCAGCCACATATTGGTATTCTCTAGGCTCCTTTTCCCAGCAAGTGTCTGCAAAATCCCAATCGATAATCTTTGTTTTTTTCGCTTCTGGAAAATATTTTTATAGAGTTTATTTCTTGCAACCTAGAAAAGAAAATTGATGGCGCATATAGGCTTCCATGGGCCTTGCTTTTTTAGAGCCTTTTGCTGCTTCTAGCTCCTCAAGTAAATCTGCTAAACTCATCTAAAACTCCTCATGCCCCACCAAATGGTGCTGAAAGGCATAGACAGCCGCCTGGGTACGATCGCTGACTTCAAGTTTGGCAAGAATGTTGGACACGTGGGTCTTGACCGTCTTGAGAGAGATAAAGAGGTCATCTGCGATGCGCTGATTTTCGTAGCCCTTGGCGATGAGTTGGAGAACATCTCGCTCACGCGCAGTCAATTCTTCATGAAGTTCCATATGATTGCGGTGGTATTCAACCTTCTTGCTAACCTCTTGCTCAATGGCCAGCTCGCCAGCAGCTACCTTACTGACGGCATGAAGCAATTCATCTGCACTAGAAGTCTTGAGCATATAGCCACGAGCACCCGCGTTTAAGACAGGCATGATTTTTTCATTGTCCAAATAAGAGCTCACAATCAAAATCTTGGCTTCAGGCCATTCTTTGAGGATAGCCAAGGTCGCATCAATCCCATTCATCTCAGGCATGACAATATCCATAACAATAACATCCGGACGCAATTCCAAGGACAAGTCAATACCTTGAGACCCATTTGTAGCCTCGCCCACAACTTCTACATCGTCTTGGAGGTCAAAGTAGCTTTTCAAGCCCAATCGGACCATTTCATGGTCATCTACTAGTAAAATTTTCATCTTTACTCCTTGATCATTCATTGTCTAACAGGGGAATACGGATATCAACCGCCAGCCCTTGCTTGGGAGCTGTTAATAACTGAACCGTCCCTGCCATATCTTCAACTCGCTCCTTGATATTGCGGAGTCCATAACTCAAGTCATCTAAACTTCCCAACTGGAAACCAATCCCATTATCCACTACCTTCAGTTGCAATTCAACATCTGTCTGATAGAGATAGACATCCAGGCAAGATGCCTGGGCATGGCGGAGGGTATTGCTAATCAACTCTTGCAGGATACGGAAGATATGCTCCTCGATTTTCTTAGGCAATTTCGTCATATTCTGCTTGAGACTAACCCTAAGATCACTCTTGTCCTCAAGCTCTTTTAAGAGAATCTGAATCCCTTCTATCAAGCTCTTCTGCTCCAGTTCAACTGGTCGCAAATGCAAGAGCAAAACCCGCAAATCCTTCTGGGCTGTTTCTAAAATAGCTGTGACACTCTGCAACTGGGTCTGCATCTTTTCTCTATCCAATTTCAAAGCCTGCTGACTGATACCCGATAAAATCATGTGGGCCGCAAACAACTCCTGACTGACTGTATCGTGCAAATCCCGAGCAATTCGCTTCCGTTCCTTCTCGATGATTTCCTCTTCCTGAGCAAGGCTATGATTTTCAGCTTTTTGAAGAGCCTCTGTCAAAAGGTTAAGTTTACCTGATAAGGACTTGAAACTGGCATCCAAATCTGGATCTACAACCTGAACTACTTCTTGCCCTGCCAATAAACGCTTGAGATTAGCCTGCATTTTTCTTAGAGAAAGCTCTTCGATTCCTCGCCAAAACAGGGCTAAAAGACAGGTCATGGACATGCTGAATATCAACAATAAAAAGATAAATTTTTCTGTTTTTTCGACATCATGCAAGAAAATAGTCCAGTCAAAGTCAAGGATTTCCAGCAAGCTGTGGGAGAAAAATAAGACAAACAAGATGGAGATGAGAACAATAATGACATAAGCTTGTTTTTTCATCCTCTGACCACCTCAACATCTCCAATCATAGTGGTCAAGAAAATCTTGACACTCTTGTTACTCTTAAGATAGTCTCTTGTTTCTTGATGATAGTGTTCATTTCGGAGGGCTCGCTTGGGTTGGTTGAAAAAAGTCAAATCACCATAGAGACAGTTAACGCTGAGACTGACTTCCACATCTACAGGCACAATGATTTTGGTCGTTCCTACCATCTTTCTGAGGATAATGACATTGTCATGATTGGTTAAGATGACCCTCTCCAGATGAATAGTCTCCTTGCCCATGAAGCGAAAGAGATTGATATCATCAAATTGGCAAGTCTGGTAGCTTGAAAAATGATGGAGATTCCCAAACCAACGATTTTTCTCCTTCTTAACCGTCACTACCTCTTCAAACACCAAATTGGTCTGCTCTTTTTCCTGATTCATCATTGGATAAAGAAGAAAGAGGCTGTATATAACCGCAACAAAAATAGCTAAAATCACAAAAGGATTGAGCATAACGATGAAAAAGAAGAGAATGGTTGCCGCTACTAAAAGAAGATTATTTCTCTCTTTACCAGTGTAGTAGCGAATCAAAAGCAAAAAGAGGAATAGTATCAGCAGAAAACGCGAAAAATGCTCTGATACCATCAAAATCAGAGCTCCTGTCAGAAGACAGGCTTCGATAAATAAAAAGATTTTAAATTTTCTCATAGGTTCATCCTCTCCCTTCTATTTTATCACAATTCAAAAAAGTCACCTCAGTCTGAGGATGGAAAAAAGGCGCTGGTTACGCCTTTTTCATCTGATCCTTTGCTTCTTTTAATTTTCCATAAAGAAGATAGTCTACTTTTTGTAGATCTGCTATGGTGGCACAGTTAAGGGAGCACATAATCAAGCGTAGATCTGCTTTCCAGCCTTGGACAATGCCAATCACTTCTTCAACTGTGTAGGTTTCAACCAATTCCAGAACGGTTCGTGACAATCCCACAGCCTTAGCACCAAAAACCAAGCACTTAATCATATCCAGCGGATTCCGAACCCCTCCACTAACCAAGAGTTCGACCTTATCTTTCCATTCTTGGGCATTGAGAAGGGCCTGCATGGTAGACTGACCCCATTGATTAAGGTAATCACGCTGGCCACTACGACGATTTTCGATATAGGCAAAGCTGGTGCCACCACGACCCGATAGGTCCACTGTACGAACACCAAATTCATAGGCTCTTTCTATTGTCTTGGCATCCATTCCAAAGCCCACTTCCTTGAGGACAATAGGAACGGGAATTTGCTTGCTATAATCTACTAGATGCGATTGCCAGCTTCTAAACTTCCTTTCTCCCTCGGGCATGAGTAATTCCTGCATGACATTGACATGCACTTGCAATAGAACAGGATTCATCTCTTCTACAGTCTGAAGTCCTAACTCGACAGGCTTGTCCAATCCAATATTGGTTCCAAGGAGAAGATTGGGATGACTAGACTTGACAGAAAAAGAATCATCCGTTGGATTTTTGAGGGCTGCGCTATAAGAACCCGTTACAAATAAAATACCACAGGATTCCGCCACCTGAGCCAGCTTTTGATTGATTTCTCTTCCCTTATTACTTCCACCAGTCATGGCATTGATATAAAAAGGAAAGTCCCACTTTCGACCAGCAAACTCTGTCGAAAGATCGATTTCATCCAGATTGTAAAGAGGCAAGGAAGAATGAAGCAGCTCCACCTCATCAAAGCTATTATAGGAACTTTTCTGCTCAAGGGCATAGAGGATATGCTCGTCCTTACGATTTGTCGTCATGTCCTATCCTTTCTTGATATAAGAGCTCAATCCCCAGATCGGCCCAACGATTTTTTAAGGTTTCGGTTGATTGTGCATCAAAACTCAAGGCGATGCCACAGTCACCACCACCAGCACCACTACTCTTAGCAACGGCCTGCAAATCTTGACTGGCTTCTTTCAACTGTCTAAGCAAAGGCGTGTAAATATCTGTACTCAAGCCTTCTAAAAGCTTGCTGGCTACTTCTACTTGCTCGATAATCTTTTCTGATTTCCCCTGTTCCAAGGCTTCGACCAAAGAAACCACCGTTTCTTTTGAGGAACTTAAAAAATTTTGATTGATATTTTGCTTGATTTGCTGGACCATGTGACTCGATACAGCGACTTCCTTGGTCCATCCCACTAAGAAATCACATTCTAAAGTTGGTTTCACTTGTGAAATTGAAAAGCCCCAATCACGCTCCAGAACTGTCGCCAAGTTTTCTTCTTCTAACCAAGCAGCCGCCTTCTGGCGATCAAATGACTGGTAGAGAACCAAATCCTCTGCCACAATACAGGCAAGGTCCCCCATAGACCCATTGTCTCCTCGCTTGAGCAAGACAGCACTAGTCAGCTTGAACAAGAGCTCCTGATCAACCGAAAGATTATATAGAGCCAGCAAAGCCTTGACAACCAAGACAACGACGCTACCGCTAGAACCAAGACCAAACTTTTTCCCTTCCCGTTCCATTTTTCCTCGAATTTCTAGAGAAAAAGGTCTTAAAGTTTGACCTCGATAAGTCAGGAAATCTTCCACTAAAGCAATTGTTTCTTGAATCAAGCTATAGTCAGGATTGGGCGTCAAGTCCACTGCGAAATCAAACAGATCTGAATAGATACGGTAACTATCAGAAAAAGCAATCTCGGCCCTCATATAGATGGGAATATCCTTTATCAAGGCTAACTGCCTTGGCTCTAAAATAGCATATTCCCCTGACCAATAGAGTTTTCCGCAAGTTTTAACAGCAATCATCTTGACTCAAATCCTTTGTTTTTGACACAATCAAGCGATAACGCTGAGCGAAGATTTCTGATAAATGCTTCAAGTCTGTCTCCTGACAGAGGACCTTGACATTGGGACCAGCATCCATAGTAAAGTAGCAGGCTTCCCCTTGCTCACGAAGCTGGCGGACAAAGTCCATGGCTTCATAAGAGGCATTGGTCAGATAAGAGAAGGATGGAGTGGCTGTTTTGGTCGTAGCGTGCATAGCAAGAGCATTTTTCTCCGTTAATTCCCCAATCTTGGCAAAATCATTTTCCTTGAGATAAACCAGCATATCCTGATAGTCTTTCTCAGACTGACGCACCCAGTCGTCAAAAGTCGTCGAAGTTTCCACACAAAGTTTCATCCCGTCACGGCTAGAGATTGGTTTTTTCTTATCCTCTAGCACCAACATCATCATAGCTAGTTTCAAGTCTGTCTCTACAGGGTAAATCACTCCGCTATCCTTATCCCAGGCACCTAACGGTCCATAAAAACTTCGAGAAGAAGATCCTGAGGCAAACTTAGCCTCCTGTGCCAACTGACTTCTATCCAATCCAAGCTGAAAATAAGCGTTGCAAGCCTTGACCAGGGCGGACAGACCACTAGAACTTGAGGACAGGCCCGCTGCGGTAGGCATATTGTTTTGAGTATCAATACGGACAAAGCCTTCACCATCTGGACGGTAACGGTCGATAATCTTACTCATCTTGGCATGCTCCGCCTCATTTTGTAGCTGACCATTGATATAAAAGGCATCAGCTGTTGCATCCGTCGGTAGAGATGACAAAGTCGTCTCCGTGTACATATTTTCCAAAGTCAGAGAGATACTGCTAGTAGCAGGCACCATCTCTTTTTCTTTTTTCTTTCCCCAGTATTTGATAATGGCAATATTTGCGTAGGAACGTACTGTTACAGGCTCTCTATCCATGTCTGAACAGCTCCTTTCTCTTCTAATCTTTCTGCTAGTTCTTGTGCTTGTGTCAAATCGGCTGCCAAGGCTATGATACAACCTCCTAGCCCACCACCGCTCATCTTGGCACCCAGAGCACCATGGTTAAGAGCTGTTTCAACCAAAGAGTCTGCCTCAGGGCTACTAACACCAATTTCTTTTAAATGTAAATGCGCTTGACTGAGGATTTGTCCCAGTCCTTCAGCATCTTTTCTTGTAATCGCTTCTTCTGCCTGCTGGGTCAATTCTCCCAAGGCATGCAAAAACGGTAGGGCATCCTTGCCCTTGTTTTGAACCACTTGGATGGCTTCACGAGTATGACCATAAACACCCGTATCGGCAATCACCAAATAGGCGGATAAATCCATCTCAAGTTCTGTAAATCCTACGTTCTTGATAAAGCGAATAGGTTGGTCTATGAAACAGGTCTTAGCATCCAAACCACTAGGATTCATATGGGCAATCATTTCAGCTCGATTGACCAAGATTTCTAGTACATCATGAGGCAGATCAGCCTGATAGTAGTCAAATACCGCACGAATGGCCGCTATGCTGATAGCCGCTGACGAACCCATCCCCCGTTTCTCAGGGATAGCCGAGTCAATCTCACAACGAATACAGGCTTCTGTGATATCCAAATACTCCAGTGAGGCATAAACCGCCATGGACAAGGTATCCTCCTCATAAAGGCGCCAAGGACTCTCTGCAGGAACTACCTTACAGGTCACCTCCACCTCCAAAAGAGGCAGGGAAATGGCAGGATAACCGTAAACGACCGCATGTTCCCCTATTAAAATTATCTTACTATGTGCCTGACCGACACCAACTTTTTTTGTCATTTTTTCCTTTTACTAGACGAAAAAACGTCTTATTTTTCATACAAGTATTAATTCTTTCCTATCTATTTTATTATATTTTCACAAAAAAAGCGATTGTTTCCATTCACAATCGCTTCTTTCATTATTGAACCCATTCGCCATTATAGTTGACAGAATAGCCATCTACAGTCGTATTCACTGCCAAGGCACCTGAGCTATAAGCGTAGTACCATCTGCCATTGACCTGGAACCAACCTGTCGTCATAGAACGACGAAAGAAACTCCATACCGTTAAGTAAAGAGGAAAGTCGTGAGGGAGCATGCGCCATTGACAACTTGTTTTAGTGACGTACAAAGTCTCATTAACAAGTACTCGTTTCGGCCATTTATAGGTGCGGTGTTTGGAGAAATAGGGTTCAATCTTAGCCCATTCTTGATCGTTTAAATCAGTATCATATGCTTTGCGTGTCATAACTCTAGTTTAACATTTTTTTGTGAATACAGGTTCTAAATAATCGACCACGAAAATTTCTTAAGTGGAAAACGCCTTATGAAGTATGCTACGGGAAAGTTATGCACTTAATTTGACAATTCAAGATGTAAAAATATATACTATAGTATATTGAAACTAGAATAGTACACCTCTACTTCTAAAACATTGTTAGAAATCGATTTGACTGTCCTGATCAATTTGTCCTGTTATTATTTCATTTTACTATAATATTTGACAAGTTATCCTAAAAGTATTATTATGTTGTTGTGTTATAGATTGATTGAATCTACCTAAAGGATCCTATTCAATTACTAGAACTATCACATACTCAAGGTCAGCTCACAGATGAGCAACTATTTTGGTTACAATATCTACTAAATTTAAGTCAAACAAATAATTTAGTCAAAATTAAAAAAATAGAGGAACATAAATATGATTACAAAACAGAATGTAATAGTGTTCTACGATTTTTACTAGATAAAACTGTAAATTCTGAAGGAAGGATCACTTCTTCAACAGAATTTGGAAATTTCGTAAGTAATTTATCATTCCAACACGGAATAGCTGGACTACTGTTTCCTCTAAATAAATTGTACCCCCCAGAACTGGATTCTAAAATACTCTCTATCATCAAGAAGGCAGTGACAATTAGAACGACACACACATATGAATATCAATACTCACTGCTATTTGGTGATGCAGGCTATCTATGGTTACTCCTACATTTATTTTCTATCAGTAAAAATCAATACTATCTACAATTAGCAAACGTCACCGCTAAGAAATTAATAGAGAATTATGATACTCTAGAGGAAATAGACTTTGCATTGGGAAAATCTGGTGTCCTATTACCATTAATAAAATACTATCAATTTACCAATGACAATACTCTTAAAACTTTCATCCACAATAGTATATGGGGAAATTTATCATTATTTCCTACAAAGAGATACAGCCAAAGAAAGCATTTTAGACTATAGCTTTGCTCATGGATATTGTGAAATTGCATATGCTTTATTTGCCTATTCTAAAGTCTTAGAACCTTCTATGTTCTATAATGATCTCCATACATTCCATGCTGAATTAAAAAAATTATTAGAAAAAGTTACTTCTAATACTGAAAATTTAGGAAATTTACAACTTTCTTGGTGCGAAGGAATTTCCGGAATAATCTTATATCTTTGTATGTACGATTGTGACGGAAACAAAGATATTATTAGTAAATATCAAGAATTTGTTTTTAACCATCATCTAAAAATGATGACAGGATATTGCCACGGAATAACTAGCTTACTACAAACCACTGTCTACAATCAAAACAAATTACTGATGAAAAAAATCCAACAGGTAATTTTAGCATGTTCTGAACGAGATGATCACGGTTTACTGATGTTTCAAGGAGATAGTGGTAAAGCAGATTTGTTTGACTTCGGAATAGGAAGCATGGGGTATATTGGTGTCTATTAAATAATAAATTCCCATTCGATGTGCAGACATAAGGAGAAATGTATGAAATTATTTTGGACAAACAACATATATAGACAGTTGCTGCTAAACAGCTGTTTTTCATCATTCGGCGACAGTATTTTCTACCTCGCCATTATCAATTATGTGGCTCAGTACAATTTCGCTCCGCTAGCGATTTTACTGATTTCCATTTCAGAGATGGTTCCCCTACTATCGCAACTCTTTCTCGGGATTCTAGGAGATTTTCAAGAAAATAGAGTCAAACACGCACTCTGGATTGCCAAAATCAAAATCCTGCTCTACGCTATTTTGACAGTATTTCTCGTCTTGTCGCCCTTTTCATTAGTTTCAGTCATTATGATTGTCATCATCAACCTCATCTCTGACACCTTGAGCTACCTGTCTGCCTACATGATGAACGCCCTCTACATCAGTGTAATTAAGGACGACCTGCATGATGCCATGGGGTTCAGGCAGTCTCTGATGAGGGTTGTCCGCATTGTCGCCAATCTGGCTGGCGCATTCCTTATCAATGTTATAAGTATTCAAACTATTTCCCTTATCAACACTCTGACTTTTGTCATTGCCTTTTTGGGCCTGTATGTTATTAGACATACCTTGTATGAGGTTGAAAAAAGGATTGAAATGTCACATACAGCACTGAGTTTTAAGAAATATTTTCAACATCTTAAACAGTCGCTGGCTGTGCTCCTGAGGTTAAAAGATACCGTCATACTACTGTTTCTGACGACCAGTATGATTGCCATCTTGGATGTGTCCCCTCGGCTGATTGCCCTCCGCTTCATCCAACAGACACTAGCACAACTGAGCATTGGGCAACTCCTCGCCATGCTCTCCATCATCATTTCTTGTGGAGCTATCCTTGGCAATATGACCAGCAGTAATCTATTTAAAAATATCCGTTTCACGCACCTCTTGGTTTTCTGTGAGATTTCCCTATTGGCTCTAATAACTAGTATCCTTTGTCAAGCCTATATCGTAATTTTCATGACCAGTTTCATCAGTTCTACGATTATCGGCATTCTCAGCCCTCGCCTACAAGCAGCTGTCTTTGCCCATATCCCCAGTGACAAGATGGGGACGGTGGGCTCTGCTCTGAGCACAGTAGACATTCTCGCCCCGTCCCTGCTCTCCCTATTAGCCCTATCCATAGCATCGGGCGTTTCGGTGCAGTTAGCATCGATATTTTTGTATCTTATTTTGATTGCTCTTATCTTTTGTCAATGGTTAGTCACGTTCAACACTCATAACTAACGAAAAAGCATGTGTAGATTTCACATGCTTTTAATCTCCCCAATCGTCAGGTCAAGTACAACAAAGTCACTTCTTTGATTAAGCGAGTGTTCTAATATAATTATAAGCGCCCTGTCATTACCGAACCCATTCGCCATTATAGTTGACAGAATAGCCATCTACGGTCGTATTCACTGCCAAAGCACCTGAGCTATAAGCATAGTACCAGTTGCCATTGACCTGGAACCAACCTGTCTTCATATCTCCATTACCTACATTTAGGTAGTACCAAGTTGAACCATCTTGATACCAACCAGTTGCCATTGCTCCTGAGGAACGGAGATAGTACCATTTATTACCTAGATATTGCCAACCTGTTTGCATAATACCAGTTGTTGGATCTAGGTAGTACCAAGTCGAATCATCGTTTATCCACCCCGCACGTCTTTCACCACCAAGGTAGTTTTCTCCATTAATTTCCGTCTTAGCTAGATAATACCAGTTAGACTGATCATAAAGCCAACCTGTCTCTAAAGAATGATTTTGATTAAAGTAATAGTTCGTATAATAACGCTTCTCTTCTTTATCTTCTGAATCTTCACGTTTTTCCCCGTACTTTCTTCCAACACTGTCTTTAGTTTTAATCTCTAATGTTTTCCAACCAACAAACTCTTGTAGCACTCCATTTTTATCGAAGTAGTACCACTCTGACTTTGGAAAACCTTCTAATCTGATACCATTTGGGTAAGGACCAATTGTACTACCTTTAGATGGAAACGGGATATATTGCCAGCCGACAACCATCTCTCCAGATAGAGAATCAAAATAATAGTACTTACCATCAATCACTCGCCAGTAGGTTTCTTTGAGGTCCCCCTTTTTGTAGTAGGTTCTTCCGTTTTCTTGGACAAACTGCCATCCTTCAGAATCATCTGCAAATACTGTACTGGTCCCTAGCAAACCAAAGAAAAATACTGTCAGTCCAACTTGCATAGTTTTTTTCAAAATTTTCATCTATATACCCTCCAATATTAAATCCACTCACCAGATGAGGCGAAATTATAAACTTTACCATCGATAGTTTGGCTACCTGTAACCATTGCTCCATTTGAATTGAGATAATACCATTTTCCATTTACTTTTGTCCAACCTATTTTCATATCTCCATTAGAAGGATCTAAATAGTACCAAGTTGAACCATCTTGATACCAGCCAGTTACCATAGCTCCTGATGAACGGAGGTAGTACCACTTGTTACCAAGGTATTGCCATCCTGTTTTCATATCACCATTTTTATTATCTAAGTAATACCATTTGCCTCGTACATATTTCCAACCTGTTGCCATAGAACCAGAGGAGCCAAAATAATACCATTTTCCGTTTACTTTTTGCCAATCTGTAAGCATCTTACCTGAAGCATCTAGGTAGTACCATGGAGCAGGTTTGCTTCTATCAATGTCAATAGTAACATGAAAATCTTGAGTCCAACCCTTAGCAACTTCACCAATTGGTAGTGGATTGTAAGAATCATCGCCAAAATTTCCTAGCTTATTTAAATAATACCAATGACCCTCTTCATAAATCCAGCCTGTCTTTACAGCATAATTATTATCAAAATAATAAGTTCTCTTTTCAGCAGATAGAGGATATTGTTCACCGTATACTTTTCCTGTATTTTCAGACGTTTTTGCCTCTAGTACTTGTTTATCTGTTTGTTCTAGCAAAGCACCATCTTGTCCAAAATAGTACCACTTCTCCTGAAGGCCAATTTCATTAACTGGTTGGTTATCGAATAAATTATCACGATAACCTGTTCCAGGAATTTCTAAGTATTGCCAACCGACAACCATCTCTCCAATATCACCAAAATAGTAAGTTTTACCGTCTATTTTATGCCAATAGATTGCTTTATGATCATCTTTTACATAATATTTTCTATTATCCTTATCAACAAATCGGCCACCTGTGGTATTCGCAAATACCGTATTTGTAGCTAGCAAACCAAAGAAAAAGACTGCTAGTAGAACTTGCATCATTTTTTTCAAAAGTTTCATCTATATATCCTCCTAAAACGATTGTAGCAAAGACCCGACTGCATGTCAATATATAAAAACTCCTCAAAAAAGCAGTTACACAACTGCAACTGCTTTTCTATTCTTGCATGGTATATCCAACACCACGCACAGTTTTAATGTAGCTTTTTTGTCCTTTAACATCAAGCTTGCTCCGTAGATAGCGGATATAGACATCTACGATATTTGTCTCGGTCGCACTTTCATACTTCCAAACACTTTCCAACAATTGCTCACGAGTCAATACTTTCTTGCTTCCCATAAGTGTCGCCAAAAGGTCATACTCACGGCGTGTCAGAGCAATCATCTCTTCACCACGATAAACCGTGTGATGTTCAACATCTATCCTAAGATTGCGGTAGGTCCTTGGAACTTTCATCAGACTGCAGTGTTGATCAATGAAGTCCCGACCTCGGAAGATCGCCGAAATACGCGCTACCAGATTTTCGATAAGGACTGGCTTATAGATGTATGAAACTGCAAAACGCTGAACAACTTCCAGCTCTTCTTGCAAGTCTTCCCAATGATCTAAAATCATGATGACTGAGGCAGGTTTAGTTCGGCTCAATTTTTCTGCAAAATCCTGAGCCATCATATCTCCCAGATTAACGTTCAATAAAATCAAATCATAGTCTGTCTGAAGAGCCATGGAGAGGGCTTTTTGCCCCTCCTCTACCAGATCAACCCGATACTGCTCTTTCTGGAGTTCCAAACTTAAAAAATGAGCTAGATTTCGTTCTTTCTCAAGTAATAAAATCCGTTTCCCCATGGCTAACCTACTTATTTTTCGTCATACCAAGAGTAGTGGAAGGTTCCTTCTTTGTCTTTACGTTGGTAAGTGTGAGCACCAAAGTAGTCACGTTGTGCTTGGATCAAGTTAGCTGGAAGGTCAGCTGAACGGTAGCTATCAAAGTAAGTAATAGCTGCTGAGAAAGTTGGCACTGGCACACCTGCTTGAACCGCAAGAGCTACGATATCACGTACTGCTTGTTGGTACTTAGCAGTAACATCCAAGAAGTACTCGTCCAAAAGAAGGTTGGCAAGATCTGCATCGCGGTTGTAAGCATCTGTAATCTTTTGCAAGAAACGAGAACGGATGATACAGCCATCACGCCAGATAGATGCGATATCTGCAAATGGCAAGTTCCAGTTGTTTTCTTTAGAGGCTACACGCAATTGAGCAAATCCTTGTGCGTATGAAATGATTTTTGAGAAGTAAAGGGCTTGACGGATCTTTTCAATCAATTCAGCCTTGTCTCCTTCAAAGTTGAAGGCAGCTGGTTTTGGAAGCACCTTGCTAGCATGTACACGTTCTTCTTTGTAAGTTGAAATGTAGCGTGCAAACACTGACTCAGTAATCAGTGACAATGGTACACCAAGGTCAAGAGATGATTGGCTAGTCCATTTACCAGTTCCCTTGTTACCTGCAGCATCAAGGATGTAGTCTACGATTGGTCCATCTTGGCCTTCATCGTCTTTACGGCTCAAGATATCAGCTGTGATTTCAATCAAGTAGCTGTCTAATTCACCCTTGTTCCACTCAGTAAAGATTTCAGCCATATCTTCTGCAGAAAGGCCTAGCAAGTGTTGCATCAAGTCATAGCTTTCTGCGATCAATTGCATATCACCGTACTCAATACCATTGTGAACCATTTTCACATAGTGACCAGCTCCATCAGGACCGATGTAAGTCACACATGGTTTGCCATCTTCTGGTGCTTTAGCTGAGATTTCTTCAAGAACATCCGCAACCAATTCGTAGGCTTCTTTTTGTCCACCAGGCATGATAGAAGGACCTTCAAGGGCACCTTTTTCACCACCAGAAACCCCAGTACCGATAAAGTTGATACCAGAGTTTGCCAATTCTTCATTACGACGGATGGTATCTTTGTAGAAAGTATTTCCACCGTCAATCAAGATATCACCCTTGTCAAGGTGCGGAAGAAGGGCTTGAATAGTAGCATCTGTACCAGGTCCAGCTTGAACCATCAGCATGATACGACGAGGTTTTTCGATTGAGTTTACAAAACTTTCAACGTCATAGCTTGGTACAAAATTCTTTTCAGGATGGCAAGCAATCACATCTTCCGTTTTTTCTTTACTACGGTTGTAGATAGCAACTGTGTAACCACGTGATTCAATATTAAGGGCAAGGTTACGACCCATTACGGCCATACCTACGACACCAAAGTTAGCTTTTGTCATTTGACACTCCTCTTGTTTCATTTGTTTTATTTTATCATTTTTACTTTTGAAAAGAAAGAATTTTGTAACGACTGCTTAGTAGTCCAAGTCATCCGCATGACCAGCGCCATTTCCGACAAAGTAGCCTGTCTTACAGTTAAGGGTAAAGAGATAGGTTCCATCTGGCTTATAGAGGTTGTAATAACCATTGCCGTTAACGATATTGACACGTTCAAGGATATATTGGTCTCCAGTGATATAGCCACGTGAACGTGAAGTCGCTAGAATTTGTTCCAAGACACCATCCGCAAAATCCCAGGCAGAGTTATTACTGTCATCAATAGCAGACTGATTATAGGCAACACGACTGGCACTTCTTTGAACAGCAACCCCTGCACTCGAGAGACCCATATTGACTTCACTGCGACTACTTCTAGTCTCATTTGAACTACTTGGTTTTGGCTCACTAGTCGTATTTGAACTTGCTTGACTTGAACTTGAGCTGCTAGTTTGACTTGAACTTGAGCTAGAAGTACTTGTTTGCTGGCTCTTACCAAGACTGATAGCCTTATCTAGCACTTTATCAAGCTCCGTATTTCCAGTTTTAATATCCGTAAATTTAGCATCCGATTTGGCTTTGGCATTGGTATCCAACACACCATCCACAATAGCTGGTTTCTCAAATTGAGCATTGACATCTTGAATAGCCTTGATTTGCGTTGCTAGACTATCATATTTAGATTTGGCTAGCGTATGTTCACGACTACCTTCCAGTTTATCAAGCAAGGTTTTGAGTTGACTCAGTTTATCAAACTGGCTATTCTTCAAAGCTGTTTTATTTCCATCTGTGTAGAAGGTATCATAAAGTGTATTAAAATCATCCACATCTGATTGATTGGCTGTAGTTGATTGAGAAGCTTCAATTTCCTTGGTCGAGCGATTCACTTGACGATAGACATAATAAGCACTGACACAGATAATCACTGATACAAGAGCCAAAGCGGTCAAAACAAAGCCTTTTTTACTTTTCTTTTCTGAGTCCTCTTGTTCCAGACGAGAAAGGTTTTGCTCCTCTTCCACTTCCTCAGTCATTTCTGTTGGATTTTCATCCTCTAGCAATAGAGGATCCAAGCCTTGCTCCTCATCGTCCAGAGGCAAGGGTAGTAAGATGTCTTCAGAAGATGGAACTTCCTTCGAATAAGCTTCTGACTCCTCTACAGCCTCACGCATCTCTTGAATTAAATCATCCAGACTCTGAGTTTCAACTAACTCCTCTTTTTTGTATTGACGAGTCGCAAACTTATCCGCCTCAATTTCATCTCTGTGTTGCTTAACATACTTGTCCAAAATGGAATCCTCAGGCAAGACTCCTACTTCCACTTCTTCATTTTTACGAATAGCTTGACCAACTGTTAGCTCTTTTGCTTCATCAAACTCAAATTGCGGTTCTTGACCTTCTTTTTTATGACGATTTCGTCTTTTTTTACTCATGAGTATCCCTTTCTATTTTACCTCTTGCCGTTTGACACGCTGACCAAAATATTGATACAGATCCACTTTCAAGGTTCCGTTGTATAACTTACGCTTCTTATCTGCTTGGCTACCATACTTGCTTTCAAAAGCTTCATCACTAGTCAGGATAAATTTGCTCCAAGTTTTCAGCGGTGCAAATACTTGCCCCATCTCAGCATAGAGCTTGGTCACCCCTGCATCATCTGACAAACGTTCACCATAAGGCGGATTGGAAATGATTACTCCATTGATTTTATCGGAACGTAAATCCTGCACGCGCATCTGCTTAAAAGTAATATCTCCTGCAACACCAGCTGCCTGAGCATTGGCCTTAGCAATTTCCACCATGCGAGCATCAATATCACAGCCCATGATATCCAACTCAAGCTTACGTTCTACTTTTTTAGCCGCTTCTGTGCGCACTTCTTGAATCAAGCGATCGCTGATCCAGTTCCATTCCTCAAATGCAAAAGAGCGACGAAGACCTGGCGCCATCTTTCTAGCAATCATAACTGCCTCAATACAGAAAGTCCCCGAACCACAGGTCGGATCAATCAAAGGCTTGTCTGGATACCAGTTAGAAAGTTGTAAAATGGCTGCTGCCATATTTTCCTTGATAGGAGCGCCACCTTTTTCGGTACGATAACCACGTTTAAAGAGGCTAGACCCGGTCGTATCAATCATGACAGTTGCCACATCTTTGAGAATAGAGACCTCAATCTTAAACTCTGGACCATTCTCCATCAGAGGAACCCCTTCTGGGCGAGCATAGTGTTTCTGCAATTTCTTGACAACAGCTTTCTTAGAAATAGCCTGAACACTGGGCTCATTGTGAAGTTTGGACTTAACACATTTAGCTTTTGAAATCGGGAACCGAGCTCCAAGTGGTAAATAATTTTCCCAATCTAAAGCGAAAACTCCCTGAAATAGCTCTTCAAAAGTCTTAGCTGGGAACGTTCCTACGATAATTTTGATACGATCTGCTGCCCGAAGCCAAAGGTTGGTTTCGATAATAGCTCTCACGTCTCCTTGAAAACGAACACGTCCATTTTCAACCTGACAATCGTAGCCCAACTCTCGCACTTCACGACCAACGACAGCCTCAAGCCCTGCTGCCACAGTTGCAATTAAATTAAATTCTTTTTTCATGTTACAGTCTTGCAAGACCTTTCTATATGTCCACTTTAAAAAATGAGGTTGAGAAAATTTCTCAGCCCCAACCTATATGCAATTTTCTATAAGCCATGTTTTGTTCCAGAAGTGACTAGGACCACTTCCTTCGATAATCATCTGTCTACCACTAACAGCTCTAACTGATAGCAATCAGAATACTACGTTCGTTTCCGCGTACTCCATGCCCCGACCAAAATTTGGGTTGCTAGCTTGAGGGGTTTACCGCGTTCCACTCTCTCTGTTTCCAGAAAGACTCCGTCACTGTGGCACTTTCAAGCCTACTCTGGCTTATCCAAGGACTTAGCCATTTCAACTGCCGTAACGATTTCTCGTCCCTAGGCTTATGGTTTCGCCTAGCACAAACACTACAGGCATCACAGCCTGTGCTAGCATGGACTTTCCTCATGAGAAGCAATTCTCCTCACGCGATTATCCAAAAATTGCACATCTCAAATAACTACTTAAAAATCTGAGTTATCTAAAATTTGTTTACCAAAAACTTCTTTTTCCAATCTATTCAGGCGTTTCAAAATATCAAAATTCGTCATAGAACTTGTAATTGCCGCTTCAAGGGGTTCTGCTTGAACTGGTGAAGGTTTCGGTTTACGAGTTAATTCTTCCTTCAAATCCGCAATTTCCTGACGAAGTGACTTGACCAAGGCAGCATAGGTTTCATAGTCCTTGATGACATCGTCTAAAAACTCGTCAACTTCTACTTTATTATAGCCACGGACTTCACGTCCAAACTCTTGTTCAAAAATATCTTTCGCTGAAAAAATAATACTTGCCATGTCTCTCTCCATTCTCGCTTGCTAGTATTATTATATAAAAAAAGGCAAACAAAAATCAAGGTCAAAGCTTCAATTTTCGGAAAAATTTTCAGCAAGTTCATTTAATTGATCAAATGTTAATCTCTTTATAAAATAGTCCTCTTGATTTTTCATCTTTTGGTAAAAATAAGCTAGTTTTGTTTCATTTTCTTCATCATAAAAAAGATAGGAACTAGTCGTGTTTTCCAGCAAAAACTGCTGGTAATCTCTTAACTGCCCCTTGTGTTCATAGCGAGGATAAGCATATTTGACAAAGTCTACCTGCTTAAAGCGACTCAGTTTCATCTGATTGCCTTCATTCCAATTTTCCCCATGGGTTTCAAAAGCAAAAATGGTGGCCAACTGGAAACCGTATTCGGTTTTCATCTCCTGAGCAACCTCTAAAACCCAATATTCAAAACCCAAACTTCCTGTAAACACAAGCCAAGACACCCCATCTGCTGCCATAGCCTCTAAATCTTTACGTATTGCTTTTTTTATCAATTTAAGACGAGGATCCTTGTCAGAAAACAAACCCAAATCAAAAGCAGAATAGCCTAAAACCAAAGCTGTAGCCATTTTTAACCCTTTCTGTGCAAATTTATGGTATAATAGAGTGATGTTATTGTACCAATAAGGAGAATTATGGTCAACTATCCACATAAACTTTCATCACAAAAAAGACAAACATCTCTTTCTCAACCCAAAAATTTCGCAAATCGAGGAATGTCTTTTGAAAAGATGATCAATGCTACCAACGACTACTATTTGTCTCAGGGCTTGGCTGTTATACACAAGAAACCAACCCCTATTCAAATTGTACGAGTGGACTATCCACAGCGAAGTCGTGCCAAGATTGTTGAAGCCTATTTTCGACAAGCTTCAACGACGGACTATTCTGGCGTTTATAATGGATATTACATCGACTTTGAAGCCAAGGAAACAAAACAAAAACGTGCGATTCCGATGAAAAATTTTCATCCACATCAGATTCAGCATATGGAACAAGTCCTTGCCCAACAAGGAATCTGCTTTGTCCTTCTTCACTTTTCTTCTCAGCAAGAAACCTACTTATTGCCGGCATTCGATTTGATTCGCTTCTATCATCAAGATAAGGGACAAAAATCAATGCCACTTGGATATATTCGAGAATATGGATATGAAATCAAGGCTGGTGCCTTCCCTCAAATTCCTTATCTCAATGTTATCAAAGAACATTTATTAGGTGGTAAAACAAGATGAACAAACCAACGATTCTGCGCCTAATCAAGTATCTGAGCATTAGCTTCTTAAGCTTGGTTATCGCAGCCATTGTCTTAGGCGGAGGAGTTTTTTTCTACTACGTTAGCAAGGCTCCTAGCCTATCCGAGAGTAAACTAGTTGCAACAACCTCTAGTAAAATCTACGACAATAAAAATCAACTCATTGCTGACTTGGGTTCTGAACGCCGCGTCAATGCCCAAGCTAATGATATTCCCACAGATTTGGTTAAGGCAATCGTTTCTATCGAAGACCATCGCTTCTTCGACCACAGGGGGATTGATACCATCCGTATCCTGGGAGCTTTCTTGCGCAATCTGCAAAGCAATTCCCTCCAAGGTGGATCAACTCTCACCCAACAGTTGATTAAGTTGACTTACTTTTCAACCTCGACTTCCGACCAGACTATTTCTCGTAAGGCTCAGGAAGCTTGGTTAGCGATTCAGTTAGAACAAAAAGCAACCAAACAAGAAATCTTAACCTACTATATAAATAAGGTCTACATGTCTAATGGCAACTATGGAATGCAGACGGCTGCCCAAAACTATTACGGCAAAGATTTGAGAGAACTATCACTACCTCAACTTGCCCTACTAGCAGGAATGCCACAGGCTCCGAATCAATACGATCCCTATTCTCATCCAGAAGCTGCCCTTGACCGTCGTAACTTGGTACTTTCAGAGATGAAAGGTCAAGGCTACATTTCTGCCGAACAGTATGAGAAGGCTATCAATACTCCTATTACTGATGGACTCCAAAGTTTGAAATCAGTCAATAGCTACCCAGCATATATGGACAATTATCTCAAAGAGGTTATCGACCAAGTAGAACAAGAAACTGGCTATAACCTTCTAACTACTGGAATGGATGTTTACACAAATGTAGACCAAGAGGCTCAAAAACGTCTGTGGGATATCTACAACTCCGATCAATACGTCTCTTACCCTGACGATGATTTGCAAGTCGCATCTACGGTCGTAGATGTTTCAAATGGTAAAGTCATTGCCCAACTTGGAGCTCGTCACCAAGCAAGTAACGTTTCATTTGGCACCAACCAAGCTGTAGAAACCAATCGTGACTGGGGTTCTTCTATGAAACCAATCACTGACTATGCTCCCGCTTTAGAATATGGAGTCTATGACTCTACTGCTTCTATTGTACATGATGTTCCTTATAACTATCCTGGTACTGATACTCCACTCTACAACTGGGATCATGTCTACTTTGGAAACATTACAATCCAGTATGCTCTTCAACAATCACGAAATGTCACGGCCGTTGAGACTTTGAATAAGGTCGGTCTAGATAGAGCTAAAACCTTCCTTAATGGTCTCGGTATCGACTATCCAAGCATGCACTATGCAAACGCCATTTCAAGTAACACAACTGAATCAGACAAAAAATATGGAGCAAGTAGTGAAAAGATGGCTGCTGCTTACGCTGCCTTTGCAAATGGTGGAACTTACTATAAACCAATGTATATCCATAAAGTCGTCTTTAGTGATGGAAGTGAAAAAGAGTTCTCTAATGTTGGGACTCGTGCCATGAAGGAAACGACAGCCTATATGATGACCGACATGATGAAAACAGTCTTGGCATACGGAACTGGTCGTGGAGCCTATCTCCCATGGTTAGCGCAAGCTGGTAAGACAGGTACTTCTAACTACACAGATGATGAAATTGAAAAACACATCAAGAACACTGGCTATGTAGCTCCAGATGAAATGTTTGTTGGTTATACTCGTAAGTATTCTATGGCTGTATGGACAGGTTATTCGAATCGTTTAACTCCTATTGTGGGTGATGGCTTCTATGTTGCAGCCAAAGTCTATCGTTCCATGATAAGTTATCTTTCTGAAAATAATCAACCAGAAGACTGGACGATGCCAGATGGCATCTATCGAAATGGGCAGTTTCTTTTCCAAAATGGAGCAAGACCTACTTGGACTGAAACAACATCCCAATCATCTTCAACAGAAAACTCCTCAACAAGTACAGAAGGCTCTACTAGCCAAGCACCAACAACAAGTCCTGATGCTAGTACTAATGGTCAAAACCAAGCACCAAATGTACCGGGAGCCAATCAAAATCCAGCTCCACAGACTCCTCAAGTTCAACAACAACCACAACAGTGAGATGAAAGAAAATCCTGAGAACTCTAAACTCAGGATTTTGTCATTTTCAAAATGAAATACAGAAATCAAGTACATTTTCCCACAATAAAACGCATACGATCAAGGCTTTATCACCTGACAATATGCGTTTTGCTTTTAAGGACTTTTTGCTCAGTCTCTTTTTGTTTTATTTGACATGTTTGGCAAGTTCTTCTTGCGCTTTTTTATTGGATTCTGCTTTTTCTTTCATCCATTTTTCTTGAGCTTTTTGGTATTCATCTGCAGTAACTGCCTTGTCTTGAAGTTCCAAGTATTTGTATAGGAGCGGATCGCTTGTTCCCTTGTTACCAGAGAAGGCAAACGGCATCGTAAATGGTACCATCTTAGACAAGATTGGGCGACCAGTAAGTGATGTCGTAGGGATAATCAAGGCACTATCTGTCAACCAAGCTTGGGCAACTGCGTATTTATCATAACGTTTTGCTACGTCTGTTGTCTCATTTCCAGCTTCAGTTACTAATTTCTCATAGTCGTTTAGACCAACAGTTTTAGCTGCAGCATTATCTGTACCAGAATCAAAGCCAAGGTAGGTTTTAGTGTTTTCACCAACTGATGGTTTGATAATATCAAGGTATGTTGATGGATCGGCAAAGTCAGGACTCCAACCAACATTATCTGAAATATCCCAATCTTCCCCAGCTGCTGTTTCAGCAAAGTAGGTAATATTCAAGACTTCATCTTTTTGCAGTTGTTGAATATCAATTACGACATTATCTGTACCCAAGGTTTCTTCAACCGATTGTTTGAAAGATTGGACACGTTGAACTTTTGTAGTTGCTGTCTGGTCAACTGGCATATCCAAATGAATTGGGAAGGTCACGCCTTCTGCCTGTAAAGCTGACTTAGCTTTAGCAAATTCAGCCTTGGCTTTTTCTGGATTGTAAAGACCATCTTGGGCATCTGCAAGATTGACATCCTTCCATTCATCCCCATAGGTTACTAATTTTTCTTTGACCATATCGCCAAAGTTTTTCCCATCTGCTTGAACAAATGTTGGTGGCACAAAGAGATTACGCAAGATTTTGCTTGCACCACTGGCACCGTTCACTTGTGAAGCATAGGCCGTACGATCAAAACCAAAGGCAATAGCCTGACGGAAATCCTTATTCAAGAGAGCCTTTTTAGTAGATGTCTTTTGTTCGTCGCTAGTCTTAGAAGTATATTTATAGGACTGACGATCAATATTTGTTCCCACTAGATACGTAGTCGAGTCTTGTTGAGTATAGACAATATTGTCTTTCATACTCTTCTCAAGCTCTGCGAAACTTGCACTTGTTGGATAGAGACGAGCTGCTGTAAAGCTTCCATCCTTAAAGTTTTCTGCTGGTTTGCTGGTATCTTGCCCATCCCAGAATGACAATTTAATCTTATCAACATGAACATTGTCCTTATCCCAGTAGTTCGGATTTTTCGCAAATTCTACGGAAGATTTAGCCACAAGAGATTTTAACAAATAAGGACCATTATACAAGATACTGCTTGGATCCGTAGCTTTGGCAAAATCATCCCCTTTTGAGTTCAAAAACTCTTCATTAACTGGCGCAAGTACACCCATGGTTGTTTTTGAATTCCAAAAAGTTTCAGGTTTGTTCAAAGTGTATTGGACTGTTTGATCATCAAGCGCTTTAATCCCGACTTGAGCAAAGTCTGTGATTTCACCTTTGGCATAGGCATCCAGACCTTTGATTGAATCTTGTACCAAGTAAAGGGCTTGTGATTTCTTATCTGTTGCATATTTAAGACCTGTCACAAAATCCTGAGCCTTAACAGGAGCGTACTCTTCTCCCTCAGATGTATACCACTTGGCATCTTGACGAATCTTATAAGTATAAGTTAAGCCATCCTTAGAAACAGACCAGTCTTCTGCCAATGAAGGAACAAGGTTCCCGTATTTATCATTTTCAAGCAATCCATCAATCACATTACTAGTAATCTCAGAAGTTGCTGCCTTACCAGTTGTCAAATAGTTGAGATTATCTGGATGTGTTTCGTAGGTAAACGCAAAGGTCTTTTCACCTTGAGCGCCTGAACCCCCAGAACAAGCAGCTAAAACACCAGCTGCTAATAAAGTTACTCCCACAAGAGCCAATACTTTTCTTGTTTTCATAGCATTCTCCTTTGTTTTTTATTCATTATAGACCCTTTTTCAAGTTCTGTCAATAGAATTTTCTGAATTTTAAGAGTTATTTGTTATATTTGATCCATTCTGAAAAGCATATTTACAGTTGATTGAAACTAGACTAGTACACAATAGGACAAATATAGCCTATATTCTTGTTTTTGTTGCTCAAAAATGGTATGATAAAATAAAAGGAGAAGATGATAATGCAAATTAATCTTGAGAATTTAGTTTCAATCACCGAAGCAAATCAAAATTTTTCTAAAGTTGCTCGTATGGTTGATAGCAAAGGCACAGCTGTTATTTTGAAAAATAATAAACCCAAATATATTTTAGTCGACTATAATACCCTGATTCAAGAAGAACAAACAGAAGCCATTATTGCTGATCAAACTGGTGTTGACGAGGTGGCAAATTCTATTTTATCACGCCATTTAGAGGCCTTTAAGGAATTAGCCAAATGAAGCGATTAACCACTGAACAGGTTCTTGCCTTACATCGCCAATTGATTGTAGCTTCGGGAGGAATGGATGGTATACGAGATAAAGGGTTAGTTGAGTCATCACTTTCTAATGTTTTTGATACCTATTTTGAAGTTGAGCAATATTTGACTATCGAAGAGAAGGCAGCTAGACTTTGTTATTCTTTGATTAAGAACCATGCTTTTTTAGATGGAAACAAACGCATTGGTATTTTTGTGATGCTTGTACTATTAGAAATTAACGATATTGTACTTGATTGTACTGATGAAGAATTAGTTCATCTTGGATTAGGTGTAGCAACATCAAAATTAACTTATGAAGATATTTTAGATTTTGTGAAAAACCATTGATACAAAAAGCAGGTGATTTTCTATCAATCACTTGCTTTGCTTTTAATTTATTCGAAAATAGTAACGGTGTGACTTTTTGGTAATCATACTCAATGAAAATCAAAGAGCAAACTAGGAAGCTAGCTGCAGGTTGCTCAAAGCACTGCTTTGAGGTTGTAGATAAGGCAACGTTGACGCAGTTTGCAGAGATTTTCGAAGAGTATAAGGAATTTCTCGTTCTGTATAGTTGACAACAGCATTTCCTTGATAGTTTTCTTCATGGAGAACTTTATGCTCAAAACGAAGACTACGGTATTCTAACTCACCATGTTTATAATCGAAGTATTGGTCGATCATCCCTGTAAAGACAACTTTTTCAGCAGAAGCTTCTAATTCTTGACGATTAGCAAAAAAGTCAAGGCCAAGTTCTACTTCTACATCCTTCATCATGTTTTCGATGATGACATTATAGCCACCGATTGGAATCCCTTGATAACGGTCGTTAAAATAATTATTATCAAAGGTTAAACGAACTGGTAGACGTTTGATGATAAAGGGTGGAAGGTCAGTCGCAGAACGTCCCCATTGCTTTTCAGTATACCCTTTAATCAACTTTTCATAAATATCTGAGCCGATCAACTTGATAGCCTATTCTTCTAAGTTTTTCGGTTCAACATCCTTCATATGAGCCGTTTGCTCAGCAATCTTATCTTTGACTTCTTGAGGAGTTTTTGTACCCCACATAGCATAGAAAGTATTCATATTGAAAGGTAGATTATAAAGGCTACCCTTGTAATTAGCTAGAGGCGAATTGATATAGTTGTTAAATTCAGCAAATTGATTAACATAATTCCAGACTTTCTTATTGGAAGTATGGAAGATATGGGCACCATATTTATGAACATTGATTCCTTCTACATTCTCACAGTAGATATTCCCACCAATGTGGTCACGTTTATCAATAACTTTTACTTTTTTTCCCCGCTTGGTTGCTTCATAAGCAAAAATTGCTCCTGACAAACCAGCACCAACGATTAGATAGTCGTACATAGTCTCTTTTATCTCTCATCTCCTTAACTATAGCAAAAGAGAGGATATTATACTCTTCGAAAATCTCTTCAAAGTACGTCAGCGTCCATCTGCAACCTCAGAACAGTATTTTGAGCTGACTTCGTCAGTTCTATCTACCACCTCAAAGCTGTACTTTGAGCTAGCTTCCCAGTTGCTCTTTGATTTTCATTGAGTATTCGTTTCAATCTATTTTAGCACAAAACAAATCATTTCTCAGTTTTCAATAGCCGAGTAATTTAAAAAGACAAGCACCAAAACTAATGTTTGTCTTTATGATTTTGCTTGAAAAGGCTATTTCTAACTATTTAACATGTTTTTCTGCTTCTTTTTGGGCTTTTTCGATTGCTTTTTTGCTTTCTTGCTCCCATTTGGTCTTAGCTTCTTCAAACTGTTTGGTTGTCACCGTATCTTTTTGCAATTTCATGTACTTGTAGTTATCGCCATCACCCTTGATGCCAACCAGTGAGTAGCCTCTTGTAAATGGCGTTACTTTGGTTACAGATGCTGTGCCACCACTTGACATAGCTGACATGACTAGAGAATTGTCAATCATTCAAGCCTGTGCTTCAGCATATTTTTCATAGCGTTTGGCAACATCTTTGTTTTCACTATGTGCATCTTTGAGCATCTTGGTGTAGGTATCAAGCCCCAAGCTAGTAATTTTTTCCTTGTCTTCCTTGGCATCTAGTCCAAAAATCTTGAGGTAGAAGCCATCCTCGGCATTGAAAGGATTGAGATAAGTTGATGGATCCTGATAGTCACCTACCCAACCATCAAAGTTCAAATCATAGTCACGATCAGCTGCTGTTGGCGCTAAGAAGGCTACGTTATTAAAATCATCTGTTGAAAGTTGCTGAACGTCAATGACAATGTTATCAGCACCCAAAACTGACTCAAGGGTCTGCTTAACTGAGTTCATACCAGTCACAGCATTTTTACTTGTCTGATCAACTGCCACATCCAAGTGAATTGGGAAGGTCACACCTTGACTTGTCAATTCTTTTTTAGCTTCCGCAAATTTTGCTTGGGCTTTTTCTTTGTTGAAATAGGCATCCTGAGTATCTTCCAAGTTAATACCTGACCATTCTGTTCCGTAATTGACCAATTTAGAAGCGACTACTTCTCCAAAGGTCTTGTCTCCAACTTGGACAAATGTAGAAGGCACTAGGGTGTTACGAAGGGTCTTGCTAGCTGCTTCTTCCCCATTTGATTGGGCAGAATAGGCTGTGCGATCCAGGGCAAAGTTCACCGCTTGACGGAAGTTTTTGTTCAAGACAGCTGTCTCAGTTGACTTCTTCTGCTCATCTGTCGTTTTAGCAGTGTGATTGTAAGCCTTACGATTGACATTGAAATTGAAATACCAAGAAGTCTTGTCCTGCAAGCTATAGACGATATTATCCTTATATTTCTCCTTGGTCTTGGCAAAGTTAGAACTATTTGGATAAACACCAGCGATTGAGTAAGCTCCACTTTCAAAGTTACGGATGGTCAATTCTTGGTCTGAACCATCAAAATAAGCCAATTTCACGTGTTCAATCGATACTTTGTCATGATCATAGTAATGCGGATTTTTCACATACTCAATCGATGATTTTGATGTGAAATCTTTTAACAAATAAGGTCCGCTATAGAGAATACTATCTGGAGATAGAGTTCCAAAATCTTTCCCTTTTGAATTTAGAAACTCTTCGTTTACTGGGAAAAGAATACTGTTCGTTGTTTTTGAATTCCAGTAAGGTTCTGGGCGTGTCAAAGTATACTCAACAGTCTGGTCGTCGATTGCTTTCACACCAACCTTAGAAAAGTCAGAATCCGCTCCTATAATATAATCATTCAAGCCCTTAATCGAGTTTTGAATCAAGTCAATGGCCTGTGATTTATTATCCACTGCGTACTTGATACCTGTCACAAAATCCTGAGCCTTGACTGGCGCGTACTCTTCACCGTCAGCCGTGAACCATTTGGCATCTTTTCTTAATTTATAGGTATAAGTCAGACCATCGCTTGAAACAGACCAGTCTTCTGCCAAAGATGGAACTAGATTCCCATAATTGTCATTTTCAAGCAAACCATCAACTAGATTGGTGATAATCGATGTATTATCTGCGTAGTAGTCTAATAAATAGTTAAATGTAGTTGGATTTCCACTAAAGGTCGATGAGTAAGTTTTTGTATCTGAACCTGATTGTCCGCAAGCAGCTAAAAGCAAAGCAGCCACAAAAGTCAGGCCTGTACTAAGGACACGCCTTTTTGTATTCATCTTCTTTCTCCTTTATGTTAGTTTTTATAACATAAGTTTATTTTACCAAAATCATGGGAATTTGTAAAGTTAATTGAATTTTGAGAATGAAAGTTTATAAATTTCGGGTATATAAAAACAAAGGATTTCTGCCTTTCATACAATCCTCCTTTGTTTTTATACGATTTATTAATTAAAAATTATTTGTGAAAACAAGCCTAGACTCATTTTACGTGTTTTTCTAAATCCTTTTGATACTGAGCATTCGATTCCAGTTTTTCCTTTTGCCACTTTTTGAAGGCCGCTTCATACTCTTTAGTTGTCACGATATCATTTTGAAGTTCCATACCTTTAAAAATAAATGGATCCCCCTTAATACCGACCTGTGAATAAGCTTTGGTAAATGGAACAGTACGACTAACCATAGGAGAGCCCCCTGAAGAAGCAACTGGAATAAGAAGTGAACTATCAGTAACCCAGGCCTGTGCCTTGGCATACTTTTCGTATCGTTTATCAAGATTACTTGTCTCAGAAGCCGCATCATCCAAGAGATTCTTGTATTCATCCAAGCCAACTTTCGCCACAACTTCAGGATCCTTGCCCTTTGTTATACCTAGATGTTTCAAGGCAGAACCCTTCTTAGCATCTAAAATATTGAGATAGGTTGCTGGGTCTTGGTAATCTGGTCCCCAACCTGTTCCGTTCAAATCATAGTCTTTTTGGGTTGGAACTTTTGCTTGAGAAGTAATACTTTCCTTCTCATTGTCTGTCATTTGAAGAACATCTATAATTACATTCTCCGTTCCAAGCGTTTCTTCAATTGATTGTTTTAGCGAATTGGTTTGTTGAACCGCAACTACATCTGTCTGTTCTACTGGCACATCCAAATGAATCGGGAAACTTACTCCCTTAGCTTGCAATTCTGACTTCGCTTTTTCAAATGCAGATTTAGCCTTTGTAGGATTGTAAATTGTATCCTTACCATCTGTGAGAGTCACATCTTTCCACTGTTCTCCATATTTCAGTAGTTCATCCTGAGCCAACTGTCCGAAGGTCTTCCCTGCTACTTGAACGTAATTATCTGGCACTAGACTATTACGAATAATCTTATCCGCACCCTCTTCACCATTTAATTGAGCTGTATAGGCGTGGCGATTAAATGCAAAATTAAGAGCCTGACGGAAGTTCTTATTGAGAAGAGCTTCTTTTGTTGATGTTTTTTGTGACTCATCTGTTTTAGCTGTTTTATTGTAAGACTGGCGGTTTACGTTCACAGTGAGGTAGTAGCTTGTTGCCTCTTGTGGACTATAGACAATCTTATCGCCGTATTCCTTTTTAGTTGATTCAAAGTTTGAGCTTGCTGGAAAAAGACGTGCAGTGGTATAGGCACCTTGTGTAAAACTACGAATTAAGGATTCTTGATCTGAACCATCATAGAATGTTAATTTCACATTATCAATCTTGACATTTTCCTTATCCCAATAGTTAGGATTTTTTTCATATTCAATCACAGATTTAGAAATCAAAGATTTCAAAAAATATGGACCATTGTAAAGAATACTTGATGGAGTTGGCGCTCCGTAATCCTTGCCTGTTGCATTCAAAAATTCTTCATTTACAGGAAGCATGGTTGCAGTGGTTACTTTAGAGTTCCAAAAACTTTCCGGTTGATTAAGGGTATATTCTACCGTATAATCATCAAGAGCTTTCACACCTACAGTTGAGAAGTCGTTTGTCTCACCACTAACATAAGCCTCCAATCCTTTGATGGATTTCTCAACCAAAGAAAGACCATCGGATTTTCCGTCTGCTGCATGCTTTAATCCGGTGACAAAATCCTGAGCTTTAACTTCCGCATACTCTTCTCCTTCTGAAGTATACCACTTCACACCTTTACGAAGTTTGTAGGTATAAGTCAAGCCATCTTTAGAAACTGACCAATCCTCTGCTAGAGAAGGAATGAGATCCCCATATTTATCATTCTCTAAAAGACCGTCGACGACATTACCTATTACGTCAGAAGTTGAACTTTTACTTGTAACGCTATAATCCAAGGATGATGGATCAACTGCATAAACATAAGAAAATGTTTTGGGAGCATCTGCATTCTTTTCACTTTTCCCACAAGCTGTTAAAAGAAGGGCTGTAGTCAAGGTCACTCCTGCTCCTAAGAGCCACTTTTTCGATTGCATAGGTAATCTCCTCGTAATATATAATCATGGGGATATTTCAATCCCAAGTTTTATTCGTTAT
>ERZ1023182.24-NODE-24-length-47634-cov-15.201854_pt1 | contig 47634 bp, 47 predicted proteins | sample MGYA00380437_ERZ1023182 | MGnify/ENA primary metagenome ERZ1023182 (study PRJEB33173, sample SAMEA4830395) | metagenome | study: EMG produced TPA metagenomics assembly of the PRJEB25223 data set...
CTTTTTCATAAATATGTCTCTTTTCTCATCCAAGAAATTAAAATAAAAATGATAAACTTTTTGAAAATAGGGGATTTGCCTACTTTATGATATAATGGAAAGAGTTAGATTGAAAGAGGTAGTGAGATGGACGCGAAATTAAGATACAAGGCAAAGAAGATCAAGATTGTCTTTTTTGATATTGATGATACATTGCGGAATTCAAAGACAGGGTTTATTCCAACTACAATTCCCACTGTTTTTAAACAGTTGCGTGAAAAAGGAATTTTAACAGGAATCGCCTCTGGACGTGGCATTTTTGGTGTTGTTCCAGAGATTCGTGATCTCAAGCCTGACTTTTTTGTAACTTTGAATGGGGCTTATATCGAAGATAAAAAAGGTCAGGTCATTTATCAGCATCAGATTGAAAAGTCAGATGTTGAGGAGTATATGTCTTGGGCTAAGCAAGAAGGAATTGAGTATGGCTTGGTTGGGAGTCATGATGCCAAGTTGTCGACTCGCACCGATATGATGAGTGAAGCTATCAATCCAATTTATCCCGACTTAGATGTAGATCCCGATTTCCATGAAAAAGAAGATATCTATCAGATGTGGACTTTTGAAGATAAGGGAGATGACTTGCACTTGCCTGACAGTCTCTCAGACAAACTTCGCATGGTTCGTTGGCATCAACATTCGTCTGATATTGTGCCGATTTCAGGCTCCAAAGCGACGGGGGTGGAAAAGGTTGTGGAACACCTTGGCTTGAAACCAGAGAAGGTCATGGTTTTTGGAGATGGTCTCAATGACTTGGAACTCTTTGATTATGCTGGAATCAGCGTTGCCATGGGAATTTCTCATGATAAAATCAAAGAAAAAGCAGATTATATTACAAAAACATTAGAAGAAGATGGCATTTTTGATGCCTTAGAAGTATTTGGTATGGTAGAAAAAGAATTGCATTTTCCACAAGTAGACATTGAAACAGTAGAAGGTCCTCTTGCGACTATTAAGACCAATCACGGAGACTTACGTATCAAGCTTTTCCCTGAACATGCTCCTAAAACAGTGGCTAACTTTGTATCTCTTTCAAAAGATGGCTACTATGATGGTGTCATTTTCCACCGTATTATCAAGGACTTTATGATCCAAGGTGGAGACCCAACTGGAACTGGTATGGGTGGCGAGTCAATCTACGGCGAATCTTTTGAGGATGAATTCTCAGAAGAGCTTTACAATATCCGTGGTGCTCTTTCCATGGCAAATGCTGGTCCAAATACCAACGGCAGCCAGTTCTTTATCGTGCAAAACCAACACCTACCTTATTCGAAGAAAGAAATTACTCGTGGTGGTTGGCCAGAACCGATTGCAGAAATCTATGCCAATCAAGGTGGGACACCTCACCTAGACCGCCGTCACACGGTTTTTGGTCAGTTAGCTGATGAAGTATCTTACGCTGTCTTGGATGCCATTGCTGCTGTTGAGACAGGAGCTATGGACAAGCCAGTTGAAGATGTTGTAATTGAAACTATTGAAATCGAGGACTAAGATGAAAATCGGTGATAAGCTAAAGGGGCGTATTACAGGGATTCAGCCCTACGGTGCCTTTGTTGAGTTAGAGACGGGTGATACGGGGCTGATTCACATTTCAGAAATTCGGACAGGATTTATTGAAAATATTCATGAAACCTTGAAAGTCGATGAAGAGGTTCAAGTTCAGGTAGTGGATTTAGATGAATTTACGGGGAAAGCCAGTCTTTCTATCCGCACTTTGGAGGAAGAAAAGTACCAGTTTCCTAGACGGAGACGCTTTTCAAGCGACCGCTTTAACTACGGTTTTGCTCCCTTTCGACGAATGCTACCAATCTGGACTGGAGAAGCTCTGCACCATTTAAAAAAGAAGAAGTAGTTTAGAGTTTTATATTTTTTTGTAATGTTAATATAAATTTATTATAATAGGACCATGGAAGAAGAACAATTATTAAAATCAGGAGAGCGCATTAACCAGCTCTTTTCGACAGATATCAAAATCATTCAAAATAGAGAGGTTTTTAGCTATTCGGTGGATAGTGTTCTCTTATCACGATTTCCACGTTTTCCTAAGAAGGGGTTGATTGTGGATTTCTGTGCTGGGAATGGAGCAGTGGGGCTTTTTGCTAGCACTCGTACTCAAGCACAGATATTGTCTGTTGAGATTCAGGAGCGTTTGGCGGATATGGCTGAACGCTCTGTCCGTTTGAATGGATTAGAGGAGCAAATGCAGGTCATCTGCGATGATTTGAAAAATATGCCTGCTCACATTCAGGGGAGTAAGGTGGATATGATTTTGTGTAATCCACCATATTTCAAGGTGGATCCTTATTCTAATCTGAACGAGAGTGAACATTATCTCTTGGCTCGACACGAAATCACGACTAATTTGGAAGAAATCTGTCGTAGTGCCCAGAGTATTCTCAAGTCTAATGGGCGTTTGGCCATGGTTCATCGTCCTGATCGACTTCTGGATATTTTGGATACGTTAAAACGACATAATCTAGCCCCTAAGCGCCTGCAGTTTGTTTATCCAAAAAGAGAAAAGGAAGCCAATATGCTTTTGATTGAGGCGATCAAGGATGGCTCAACAAGTGGCTTTAAGGTCTTACCTCCTTTGATTGTCCACAATGATGATGGCTCTTATACGCCCGAAATCGAAGAGATTTATTATGGATCATAAGGCTTATATGTACGTTCTGGAGTGTCGTGATGGATCCTACTATATAGGCTATACGACTGATGTGAGAAGACGCCTCGCTATCCACAATAGTGGGAAGGGAGCCAAATATACACGAGCACGCTTGCCAGTCAAACTTATCTATGCTCAAGGTTTTGCCAGTAAGGAAGAAGCCATGTCGGCTGAGGCTCTTCTCAAGCGTAAGAAGAGGCCACAGAAGGAAGAATTTTTATCTGAAAATCAAGATAGAAATTTACTCAGTTATTTTGAAGAATCGTGGGGAGTCCTTTGACTCCTCTTACCTTTGTCAAAAAGCGAAAAAAATGCTACAATAAAGAAAATAAACAAAATGAGGTATTACCATGTCCAAGATTCTAGTATTTGGTCACCAAAATCCAGACTCAGATGCCATCGGGTCATCTGTAGCTTTTGCCTACCTTGCAAAAGAAGCTTACGGTTTGGATACGGAAGCTGTTGCCCTTGGAACTCCAAATGAAGAAACAGCCTTTGTCTTGAACTATTTTGGTGTGGAAGCACCACGTGTTATCACTTCTGCCAAAGCAGAGGGGGCAGAGCAAGTTATCTTGACTGACCACAATGAATTCCAACAATCTGTATCAGATATCGCTGAAGTAGAAGTTTACGGTGTTGTAGACCACCACCGTGTGGCTAACTTTGAAACTGCAAGCCCACTTTACATGCGTTTGGAGCCAGTTGGATCAGCGTCTTCAATCGTTTACCGTATGTTCAAAGAACATGGTGTAGCTGTGCCTAAAGAGATTGCAGGTTTGATGCTTTCAGGTTTGATTTCAGATACCCTTCTTTTGAAATCACCAACAACACACCCAACAGATAAAATCATTGCTCCTGAATTGGTTGAATTGGCTGGTGTGAACTTGGAAGAATATGGTTTGGCAATGTTGAAAGCTGGTACCAACTTGGCTAGCAAATCTGCTGAAGAATTGATTGACATCGATGCTAAGACTTTTGAACTCAACGGAAATAATGTCCGTGTTGCCCAAGTGAACACAGTTGACATCGCTGAAGTTTTGGAACGCCAAGCAGAAATTGAAGCTGCAATGCAAGCTGCCAACGAATCAAACGGCTACTCTGACTTTGTCTTGATGATTACAGATATCGTCAACTCAAACTCAGAAATCTTGGCTCTTGGTGCCAATATGGACAAGGTCGAAGCGGCTTTCAACTTCAAACTTGAAAACAATCATGCCTTCCTTGCTGGTGCCGTTTCACGTAAGAAACAAGTGGTACCTCAATTGACTGAAAGCTTTAATGCGTAAGATTTTGGGTGTCAGCTCAAAATCGGAAAGGCTAGTTTGCCTTATATCGAAAGGAGTTTCGGCTCCTTTTTTTCTAGGAGTGAAGTATGTTAGAAAATGGTGATTTGATTTTTGTGAGAGATGGGTCAGACATGGGACAGGCCATCCAGACTTCCACAGGTAACTATAGCCATGTTGCCATTTATTTGGATGGGATGATTTATCATGCTAGTGGACAGGCTGGTGTTGTCTGTCAAGAACCGGCAGCCTTCTTTGAGTCCAATCATTTGTACGACCTCTATGTTTACCCAGAAATGGATATCCAGTCGGTGAAGGAAAGAGCTTGCAAACATTTTGGAGCACCCTACAATGCTTCTTTCTATCCAGATGCAGCTGGTTTCTACTGCTCCCAGTATATAGCAGAAATCCTACCTATTTTTGAAACTATTCCTATGAAATTTGGAGATGGGGAGCAGGAGATTAGTGATTTTTGGAGGGAGTATTACATAGAACTAGGTCTGCCTGTTCCTCTGAACCAAGCTGGTACCAATCCTAGTCAGTTGGCAGCATCGCCTCTGTTACAATGTAAAGAAAGGAATCTTCATGATTCAGATTTTTAATCCATCTCGTTTGACGAGACAGCCATTTTTGGAGAATTGATCCGATATCTGGACCAGTATGAGGATGTGATTCTACGGGAAATTAAGGCTCAATTTCCAGATGTTGCAGTTGATAAACTCATGGAAGAGTATATAAAGGCAGGCTTGATTCTACGTGAAAATAAACGCTATTACCTCAATTTTTCTATGCTTGAATCACTTGATAGTCTTGAACTGGATCAAGAGATTTTTGTCAGAGAAGCTAGTCCGGTCTATCAAGCCTTGTTGGAGCAGAGTTTTGAGACGGAATTGCGCAATCAAATCAATGCAGCTATTTTAGTTGAAAAGACGGACTTTGCGCGCATTAAAATGACCCTGTCCAATTATTTTTACAAGGTCAAACAGCAGTATCCTTTGACAGAAAAACAGCAGGAGCTCTATGACATTTTAGGAGATGTTAATCCTGAGTATGCCCTCAAGTATATGACGGCTTTTTTGTTGAAATTTCTCAAAAAAGACCAGCTTATGCAGAAATGCCGTGATATCTTTGTGGACAGTTTGGTTGTCTTAGGCTATATTGTGCAAAATGAAGATGGAAAGTATGAGTTGGCTATCGATTTTGATAAGGAGAGATTAACTTTCTACTTAGCGTGATTTCTTGTTTCTGAGCACATTGTTTGACTTTCCTTAGTATTCGGTATAAACTATATGTAACCGGTAACACATATCGGAATAAACTAAAGGAGACAATCATATGTCACTTGAAAACAAATTGGAACAAGCAACAGGCGCTGTCAAAGAAGGTTTTGGTAAAGTTACTGGAGACAGCAAGACAGAACTTGAAGGAGCTGTTGAAAAAACAGTTGCTAAGGCAAAAGACGTTGTAGAAGACGCAAAAGGTGCTGTAGAAGGTGCCGTTGAAGGTTTGAAAAACGTTTTTACTAAAGAATAGGAAAAAATCAAGGGTTTCATTTTCCCTTGATTTTTTCTATTCTTATAAATAATTTTCTGCGACGGCTGTATCTCCTGGGTAGGATTCTTTCCTGCCCTGGATGATTTGGTAACAATCGGCTCCCTTACCCGCAATAATAACTGCATCTAATTCGTGATTTGTGATAGCCATTGCCGCCTTGATGGCTTCTTGGCGATCCGCAATCTTTTCAACAGGATGATTGATGTAGCTACTAATTTCATCTGCAATGGCCATTGGGTCTTCATAGTTAGGGTCATCAGCAGTCAGAAAGACTTGAATCTCAGGGTGTTGATTGAGGAGGAGGCCAAAGTCCTTACGACGACTTTCTCCCTTGTTTCCTGTTGATCCCAGAACCAGAGCAATCTTTCCGGTTTGATGAGTTTCAACCACATTGATGAGTTTTTTCAGACTATCCCCATTGTGGGCATAGTCGATGAAGACCTTGGCTCCATTTTTCTGAGTGAGGACTTCCATACGACCAGGAACGCGGGTTGCAGCGATGCCTTTTTTGATGTCCTCAAGACTTGCTCCGAGACGGAGACAAGCAAGTCCAGCAGCAACTGCATTTTCTTGGTTGAAGTGACCAATCAGTTGGATATCATAATCTCCAGCGAGTTTACCCGTAGCTGAAAAGCTAAAGGCTTTGGAATTCTCGATTTGGTTATCAAATTGGCTACCATAGAAATCATGGTCTTGATCTTCAGCCTGTTCTTTCAAGACTGAGAAGTGCTCCATGTCACTGTTAATGATGACTGCTCGGCTATTTTCCATCAAGAGACGCTTGTGGTAGAAATAGTCTTCAAAGCTAGGGTGTTCAATCGGGCCGATATGGTCTGGGCTGATATTGAGGAAAACTCCCACATCAAAGGTTAGACCATAGACACGTTTGACCAGATAGGCTTGACTGGAGACTTCCATGATGAGGTGGGTACGGTCATTTTGCACAGCCTGATTCATCATGTCAAAGAGGTCAATACTCTCAGGGGTTGTCAACGCTGACTTAAAGAAAGTCTCGCCATCAAGAGTTGTGTTCATGGTCGACAACATAGCAGGTCGATGCCCTTGAGATAAGATGTTATAGGCGAAATAGGCTGCTGTTGTCTTACCCTTAGTACCAGTAAAGGCAAGGAGTTTGAGTTTTTCCTGTGGATTACCATAGAACTCCATGGCAATCAAACTCATGGCTTTCTTTATATCGTTCACAATGATGACAGGGATACCGACTTCGTAGTCCTTTTCAGCTACATACCAAGCTAAGCCTTGTGTTATAGCAGAAAGAAGGTATTCTTTTTTAAAGGCAGCGCCCTTGACGAAAAATAGGCTCTTTTCTTCGGCCTTGCGGCTGTCATAGCAGATGGTGTCAAAGACGACACTGTTGTAGTGGTAGTGGTAGTGTCCTTGGTCGATAATCTCGCGGAAGAGACCATCTTTCTTTAATATATCTAATACGGTTTCAATTTTTATCATACTTTCTATTGTAAACCGAAAGTCGCAAATTTACAAGTAACAAGGAAAAGTTTATAATGGAAGATAAGGAGTTTTTCCTAGTTATCAAAATTGAATGAGGAATCTATGTCGCACGAAAACAATCACCAGCAGGCTCAGATGTTACGGGGGACTGCTTGGCTAACGGCTAGTAACTTTATCAGTCGCCTACTCGGGGCTGTTTACATTATCCCTTGGTACATCTGGATGGGGACTTATGCAGCTAAGGCAAATGGTCTCTTTACCATGGGTTACAATATCTATGCTTGGTTCTTGTTGGTTTCAACAGCGGGGATTCCAGTTGCGGTGGCCAAGCAAGTTGCCAAGTATAATACCATGCGAGAAGAAGAGCATAGCTTTGCCCTGATTCGGAGCTTCTTAGGCTTTATGACAGGACTAGGTCTGGTTTTTGCTTTAGTCTTGTATGTCTTTGCTCCTTGGCTAGCAGACTTGTCTGGCGTGGGCAAAGACTTGATCCTAATCATGCAAAGCTTGGCTTGGGGAGTCTTGATTTTCCCGTCTATGAGTGTTATCCGAGGATTTTTCCAAGGGATGAATAACCTCAAACCTTATGCCATGAGTCAAATTGCTGAGCAGGTCATTCGTGTTATCTGGATGCTCCTAGCAACCTTTATCATTATGAAGCTCGGTTCAGGAGATTATCTAGCAGCCGTTACCCAATCAACCTTTGCTGCCTTTGTCGGTATGGTAGCCAGTTTTGCAGTCTTGATTTATTTCCTTGCCCAAGAAGGTTCACTCAAAAGAGTCTTTGAAACAGGAGATAAGATTAACAGTAAGCGTCTCTTGGTTGATACCATTAAGGAAGCCATTCCTTTTATCCTGACAGGGTCTGCCATCCAGCTCTTTCAGATTTTGGATCAGCTGACCTTTATCAATAGTATGAGCTGGTTTACCAACTACAGTAATGAGGACTTGGTTGTCATGTTTTCTTATTTCTCAGCCAATCCTAATAAAATCACGATGATTTTGATTTCTGTAGGGGTTTCGATTGGGAGTGTTGGTTTGCCACTTTTGACGGAAAACTATATCAAGGGGGACTTGAAGGCAGCTTCTCGTCTCGTTCAGGACAGTCTCACCCTACTCTTTATGTTCTTGCTACCAGCAACGGTTGGAGTGGTTATGGTAGGAGAACCTCTTTATACGGTCTTCTATGGTAAGCCAGATAGTTTGGCTATGGGCTTATTTGTCTTTACAGTTTTGCAGTCTATTATTTTAGGCTTGTACATGGTCTTGTCTCCAATGCTTCAGGCCATGTTCCGCAACCGCAAGGCCGTTCTCTATTTTATCTACGGTTCTATTGCCAAGCTAGTCTTGCAACTACCTACCATCGCCCTCTTCCACAGTTATGGTCCTTTGATTTCAACAACCATTGCTCTCATCATTCCTAACGTCTTGATGTATCGGGATATTTGTAAAGTAACTGGTGTCAAGCGCAAGGTGATTTTGAAGCGAACCATTTTAATCAGTTTGCTGACCCTAGTCATGTTTCTGTTAATAGGAACCATCCAGTGGCTGTTAGGATTTTTCTTCCAACCAAGTGGACGTTTGTGGAGCTTCTTTTATGTAGCTCTTGTCGGTGCCATGGGGGGTGGACTTTATATGGTTATGAGTCTGCGTACCTATTTATTAGATAAGGTAATAGGAAAAGCCCAAGCAGATCGCCTGCGAGCAAAATTTAAGCTTTCGTAAGGTAGCATTTATAAATAAAAGGAATAAGTTGAACAATCTTTTAGGAGAACTTGAACTTATTCCTTTTTTAGCGTCAAAATAGCTAAAATTATCTTTCAAAAATAGAAAATGAGTTTTTTTCGATTTTTTGGAAAAAATAATTGACTAAACAAACCAAACGTTGTATAATAAAACAAATATTTAAAGCAGGAGGTTCTGGAAATGAAAAAGTCTAAGAGCAAATATCTAACCTTGGCAGGTCTTGTCCTGGGTACAGGAGTTTTATTGAGCGCGTGTGGAAATTCTAGCACGGCGTCAAAAACATACAACTATGTTTATTCAAGTGATCCATCTAGCTTGAACTATCTAGCAGAAAACCGCGCAGCAACATCCGATATTGTTGCAAATTTGGTAGACGGGTTATTAGAAAATGACCAATATGGGAATATTATTCCATCATTAGCAGAGGATTGGACTGTTTCTCAGGACGGTTTGACCTATACCTACAAACTTCGTAAGGATGCCAAGTGGTTTACTTCTGAGGGAGAAGAATATGCGCCTGTAACTGCCCAGGATTTTGTGACAGGTTTGCAATATGCAGCTGATAAAAAATCAGAAGCCTTGTATCTAGTGCAGGACTCTGTTGCTGGTTTGGATGACTATATCACTGGTAAAACAAGCGACTTTTCAACTGTCGGTGTCAAGGCACTTGATGACCAAACGGTTCAATATACTTTGGTTAAACCAGAACTTTACTGGAATTCAAAAACACTTGCAACGATACTTTTTCCTGTTAATGCAGATTTCCTGAAATCAAAAGGGGATGATTTTGGGAAGGCGGATCCATCTAGTATTTTGTACAATGGACCTTTCTTGATGAAAGCACTTGTCTCAAAATCTGCTATTGAATATAAGAAAAACCCTAATTACTGGGATGCTAAGAATGTCTTTGTAGACGATGTGAAATTGACCTACTATGATGGTAGCGACCAAGAATCACTGGAACGTAATTTTACAGCTGGTGCTTATACTACGGCTCGTCTTTTTCCTAACAGCTCCAGCTATGAAGGGATTAAAGAAAAATACAAAAACAATATCATCTATAGTATGCAAAATTCAACTTCATATTTCTTTAATTTTAACCTAGATAGGAAGTCTTACAATTATACTTCTAAAACAAGTGACATTGAAAAGAAATCGACTCAGGAAGCAGTTCTCAATAAAAACTTCCGTCAGGCTATCAATTTTGCTTTTGACAGAACATCTTATGGGGCTCAGTCTGAAGGGAAAGAAGGTGCAACAAAGATTTTGCGTAACCTAGTGGTTCCTCCAAACTTTGTCAGTATCAAGGGAAAAGACTTTGGTGAAGTTGTAGCCTCTAAGATGGTCAACTATGGTAAGGAATGGCAAGGTATCAACTTTGCGGATGGTCAAGACCCTTACTACAATCCTGAGAAAGCCAAGGCTAAGTTTGCGGAAGCTAAGAAAGAACTCGAAGCAAAGGGTGTTCAATTCCCAATCCACTTGGATAAGACTGTGGAAGTAACAGATAAAGTAGGCATACAAGGAGTTAGTTCTATCAAACAATCAATTGAATCTGTTTTAGGTTCTGATAATGTAGTGATTGACATTCAGCAATTAACATCAGATGAGTTTGACAGTTCAGGCTATTTTGCTCAAACAGCTGCTCAGAAAGACTATGATTTATATCATGGCGGTTGGGGACCTGATTACCAAGATCCATCAACTTATCTGGACATCTTGAGTGTGAAGAGTGGCGGAATGCTGCAAAACTTCGGTTTAGAACCAGGTGAAGTTAATGAAAAAGCTAAGGCGGTTGGGCTTGATACCTATACTCAAATGTTGGAAGAAGCTAATAAAGAGCAAGATCCAGCCAAACGTTATGAGAAATATGCTGATATTCAAGCTTGGTTGATTGATAGTTCTTTAGTTCTTCCAAGTGTTTCGCGTGGGGGAACCCCATCATTGAGAAGAACCGTACCATTTGCTGGTGCCTATGGTTTAACCGGTACAAAAGGGGTTGAATCATATAAATACCTCAAAGTACAAGATAAGATTGTCACAACAGACGAATATGCAAAAGCCAGAGAAAAATGGTTGAAAGAAAAAGAAGAATCCAATAAAAAAGCCCAAGAAGAATTGGCAAAACATGTCAAATAAAATCTAATTGTAGATAAGTTTGTGTAAGAAGTCTTTGTGCTTAAAAACGCATAATATCAGGTATATAAAATCCTAGATGTTATGCGTTTTGTTATAGGAAGATTTATTAGATTTTATCCTCAAATTGAGTTATTCCTGACTTTATCCGTTGAAATATTATAAGGAGTATTTATGAAATTAAAATTATTAAGAGTAGATACTAAGGTGATTATGGGGAGTTTCTTCCTTGTTCTGTCTAGTCTACTTGCTTTGTTGCTTCCCCTTATCTTAAAGGGTTTAATAGATGGGAGTTCTATTGAAAATATAGGTTCCAAAGTATTTCAATCGTTTTTGATTTTTATTGGTCAAGCCTCGTTTTCTTCTATTGGTTACTATCTTTTTAGTCAATCGGGTGAAAAAAGATAGCAAAAATCAGGAAAAAAGTGATAGAGGGGTTGATTTATGCAGAGAAATCCTTCTTTGATAAGAACCAAAGTGGGGAGTTGACTTCTGCCATTGTCAATGATACGAGTGTCATTCGTGAGTTTTTAATTACGACTTTCCCAAATATTATTCTGAGTTTAGTTATGGTACTTGGTTCCATTGTAGTCTTATTTAGTCTTGATTGGAATCTTTCTCTACTTTTATTCATCACTCTTCCTTGTATGATGTTTATTATCTTGCCCCTTTCCAATATCAGTGAAAAGTATAGTCGTCGTTTACAGGAGGAAATCGGATTTTTAACAGGGCAATTGACTGAAAAGATTCAAGAACATGAATTAATTAAGACTAACCAAGCAGAGAAAAGTGTACAGGATGTTTTGGATAATTGTATTGAAAGGGTACAAAACAATTCACTGAAATCAGATAGGGTTACTTCTTTTGAGACCCCGTTTGCTCTCTTATTTATCTTTGCGACTATAGCTGTGATGCTAACCTATGGGGGTTATCGGGTCAGCGCAGGATATATATCTGTGGGAACCTTGGTTTCGTTTTTGATTTACCTCTTTCAATTACTTAATCCTATTAGTAATATAGCTAATTTTGTAACTGTTTATTCTAGGAGCAAGGGATCTTCAGTTGCACTGGAGAACTTGCTTGCAGTTCCTAAAGAAAAATTTGAGGGAGGAAAATCGGTATCAGGACAAGGGTTGAATTTTAACCATGTCTATTTTGGTTATGATGAAAATCGACCTGTCTTAAAGGATATTACTTTTTCAATTTCCAAGGGGCAAAAAATTGCTTTTGTTGGACCATCTGGATCAGGAAAATCAACGATTGTGCGTTTGCTAGAGCGGTTTTATAAGCCGCTTTCAGGAGATATTCTAATGGAGCAATCAAGTATATATGATTTTAACTTAAAAGAATGGAGAAGTAAAATCGCTTGGGTTTCACAAAATAATGCAGTCTTATCTGGCAGTATTCGTGACAATCTTTGTCTCGGTTTGAATCGCTTAGTAACTGATGATGAATTGATGAAAGTGCTAGACTTAGTATCACTAGGTGATGAGATTCGCTCCATGAAAGAGGGACTAGATACTGAAGTTGGTGAACGCGGACGACTCTTGTCAGGGGGACAAAGCCAAAGACTTCAAATAGCTAGAGCCTACTTAAAAGATGCTGAAATTCTTATATTTGATGAAGCCACTGCTAATCTTGATGCGGATTCTGAGTATGCGATTATCAGTAGCCTCTATTCTGTGCTAAAGGAGAAGACGGTTGTGATTATAGCGCATCGTTTGTCAACGGTAAAAGATGTGGATTGTATTTTCGTCTTAGAGGAGGGGAAAATCACTGGCTCAGGAACTCATAAGGAATTACTAGAAAATCATGAGCGTTATGCTCGTTTTGTGCAGGAGCAAATGATAGAGTGAAGGTGTCTTTTGAGATTCACCATTTTATAGTCTATTAAAGGGAGCAGGAAAAGCTCCCTTTTTATATAGTTTGAAACTATAACTAGCTCTTGAAAACAAGAAAACGAAGGATACAAAATAAGTGGTACAATAGTTACTATAGATTTGGAGGTATTGTATGAGCAAGGAATTACACCTTAACACAATTTTGGCCCAGGCGGGTATTAAATCAGATGACGCGACAGGTGCATTGGTGACACCGCTTCATTTTTCAACGACCTATCAGCATCCAGAGTTTGGTCGATCTACTGGGTTTGATTATACACGTACTAAAAATCCAACTCGCAGTAAGGCTGAGGAAGTCTTGGCGGTTATTGAGTCAGCAGACTATGCCCTAGCGACTAGCTCAGGGATGTCAGCTATTGTACTGGCCTTTAGCGTCTTTCCAGTAGGAAGTAAGGTCTTGGCAGTGCGTGATCTTTACGGTGGTTCTTTTCGCTGGTTTAACCAAGTGGAGCAGGAAGGTCGTTTCCATTTTACCTATGCCAATACAGAAGAAGAGTTGATTGCCGAGTTAGAAAAGGATGTGGATGTTCTCTATATCGAAACCCCAACCAATCCCTTGATGTTGGAATTTGATATCGAAAAACTAGCAAAATTGGCTCATGCTAAGGGTGCCAAAGTGGTGGTGGACAATACCTTCTATAGCCCTATCTACCAACGTCCGATTGAAGATGGAGCAGATATCGTTCTCCATTCAGCAACCAAGTATCTAGCAGGCCACAATGATGTCTTGGCTGGAGTGGTTGTGACCAATAGTTTAGAACTATACGAGAAGCTTTTTTACAATCTTAATACAACAGGGGCAGTCTTGTCTCCATTTGACAGCTACCAGTTGCTTCGTGGTCTCAAGACCTTGTCTCTTCGTATGGAGCGCTCAACAGCTAACGCCCAAGAAGTGGTTGTCTTTTTGAAGGATTCTCCAGCAGTTAAGGAAGTTCTCTACACTGGTCGTGGAGGCATGATTTCCTTTAAAGTAGCCGATGAAACACGCATTCCTCATATTTTGAACAGTCTCAAGGTCTTCTCTTTTGCGGAAAGTTTGGGTGGAGTGGAAAGTCTTATTACTTATCCAACGACTCAAACTCATGCTGATATTCCAGCAGAAGTACGCTATTCTTATGGTTTGACAGATGACCTCTTGCGTTTGTCTATTGGGATTGAGGATGCTAGAGATTTGATTGCAGATTTGCGCCAAGCCTTAGAAGGATAAGACAAAGATGGGAAAATATGATTTTACAAGCCTGCCCAACCGTTTAGGGCACCATACCTATAAATGGAAAGAAACAGAAACGGATAGTGAAGTTCTACCAGCTTGGATAGCGGATATGGACTTTGTGGTCTTGCCTGAAATCCGCCAAGCCGTGCAAACTTACGCAGACCAACTGGTTTATGGTTATACCTATGCCAGTGAAGACTTAATTAAGGAAGTTCAAAAGTGGGAAGCTACACAATACGGTTACAACTTTGACAAAGAGGCTCTTGTCTTTATCGAGGGTGTGGTACCAGCCATCTCAACAGCTATTCAAACCTTTACAAAAGAAGGCGAGGCGGTTTTAATTAACACGCCTGTCTACCCACCCTTTGCTCGCAGTGTCAAGTTGAATAATCGTAGATTGATTACTAATTCCTTAGTGGAAAAGGATGGTCTGTTTGAGATTGACTTTGACCAACTTGAAAAGGATTTGGTGGAAGAGGAGGTTGAACTCTATATTCTTTGCAACCCTCACAATCCTGGTGGACGTGTTTGGGAAAAAGAAGTGTTGGAGAAGATTGGCCAACTCTGCCAAAAACACGGTGTTTTGTTAGTTTCGGATGAGATTCACCAAGATTTGACCCTCTTTGGTCACAAACACCAGTCTTTCAATACCATCAATCCTGCCTTCAAAAATTTTGCTATCGTCTTGAGCAGTGCCACTAAAACATTTAATATTGCTGGAACAAAAAATTCCTATGCAGTCATTGAAAATCCTAAGTTGAGACTGGCTTTCCAGAAACGCCTGTTGGCCAATAATCAGCATGAAATTTCAGGCTTGGGTTATTTGGCGACAGAAGCTGCCTATCGATACGGTAAAGATTGGCTAGAGGAACTCAAGCAAGTCTTTGAAGACCACATCAATTATGTGGTGGATCTATTTGGAAAAGAGACTAAAATCAAGGTCATGAAACCGCAAGGTACCTACTTGATTTGGCTTGACTTTTCAGCCTATGACCTGACTGATGAAACATTGCAAGAGTTGTTGAGAAATGAAGCCAAGGTTATCCTCAACCGTGGTTTGGATTTTGGAGAGGAAGGAAGTCTCCATGCCCGCATCAATATAGCTATGCCCAAATCTCTGTTGCAAGAAGTCTGTCAGCGGATTGTGGCTACTTTTGCCAAATGTTAAAAATCCAGCCTTCTAGGAGAAAAGTCTTCCTAGAAGGCTATTTTCATAGGCGAAAATATGGTATAATAAACAGATAAGGTAAAGGTGAAAATATGGCTAAATTGATTCCGGGGAAAATTCGTATCGAAGGTGTTGCCCTTTATGAAACTGGTAAGGTTGATATCATCAAGGAAAAGAACAATCGACTCTACGCTCGCGTTGCAGAAGAAGAACTGCGCTATAGTTTAGAGGATGATTTGGTTTTTTGTGCCTGTGATTTTTTTCAAAAGAGGGGCTACTGTGTGCATTTGGCAGCGCTAGAGCATTTTCTAAAAAATGATGAGCGTGGTCAGGAAATCTTGTGGAGTCTGGAAGAAGGTCATGAAGAAAAAGAGGCCGTTGAAACCAAGGTGACCTTGGGTGGCAAGTTTTTGGATCGAATTTTATCTCCAAAATCAGGATGCGCCTATGAGTTATCAGCTGTGGGTCAGGTGGAAGCAGGAACCAATCATATCTTGTGGACTCTGAGAATCGGCCAAATCAATAGCCAAAAATACTATGTCATTCGGGATATTCCACTTTTTTTAAGGATTGTCGAGCAGAGAAAGTCGTATATGATTGGCAAGATTTATGAGGAGTCTCTTTCTTGGGAAGCCTTTGATGATGCCAGCCAAGAACTTTTGACTTTCTTGCACGGACTAACGGAGGAAGGGCTGGTTCCAGACCTCTTTTTCCAAAACCAAGGTCGGCACCTCTTTTTCCCTCTGACCTTTTTTGAGCAGGGTGTGAATTTACTGATGGCCTTGCCCCATTTTCAATTTGACCATCAAGTGGATAGCTACCAAACCCTGCTTTTTCAGGATATGCATGCTGATGCCAATCTATTTGCCTTTACAGTAACAGAATACTCGGACTATTTTGAAATGGAAATCAGTGAGAGTCCTAGGGTCAATGTCTTTTATCAAGGAGCAGTACTTTTCCATAAAGGTCAGGTTTATTTTTTAACAGACCAGCAGATGCGTCTTCTCAAGGAAATTAAAGCGTTACCTGTGGGTCAACAAGGAAAGAAATACCTGCAATTTGATAGCAGTGATCGAGACAAATTGGCCTCCTGTCTGACTCTTTTTATCCAGATGGGCACCGTTTCAGCTCCAGAACGTCTACAAATCAAAACTTTTGCGCCCTCTTTTTACTTTGACAGGGAAGAAGATAATCGGATTCGTTTAGAAATTCAGTTTGATTATGGAAATAGACAGGTATCTAGCCGACAAGAGCTAGAAGAATTACCATTTTCAAGTGACGCGGACTTAGAAGAAAGAATTTTCCAAGTCTGTTTGGCTGCGGGCTTTGAAGCCGATTTTCAATCTTGGCGTCAGGCCTTAAAAGCGGAGTCTGTCTATCATTTTTTTCATGATATCATTCCAGTCTTTGAAAAACTCGGGCATGTTGACCTATCAGATAAACTAGAAGAGCTTTATAGCCTAGCGAGTCCTCAGGTGCAGATTGCCTCCAAGGGAGGTCTCTTGGAAATCCAGTTTGATTTTCAAGATATTGCCCAGGAGGAAATCGACCAAGCCATGCAGGCCTTGGTTGCCAATCAGGATTTTTATATTGATTCGTCTAATCAAGTTTACTTTTTCGATGAAGAAACCAAGAAAATTCGTCAAAATTTACAGGAACTGGGGCAATTTGAATTAAAAGATGGGACTTTGCAGGCTAGGAAATCCTTGGCCTACAGTTTAGCTCATCTCTTTGAAGGGCGAGACCGTGTTTCTTTTTCACAAGAATTCCAGAATCTGGCCCAGGATTTGACACATCCAGAGGACTTTCCTCGACAGGCAACTCAGGTTCAGGCTGACTTGCGAGATTATCAGGAAAAGGGAATTGGCTGGTTGCAGATGCTCCATCATTATGGTTTTGGTGGGATTTTGGCTGATGATATGGGACTTGGGAAAACCCTTCAGACCATTGCTTTTTTGACTAGTCAAGTGACAAAAGAAAGTCGGGTTTTGATTCTCGCTCCGTCAGGTTTGATTTACAACTGGGCAGATGAGTTTCAGAAATTTGCTCCACAGTTGGATGTGGCTGTTGTTCATGGTTTGAAAGCAAGTCGTGAGGAGATTCTTGCCGAGAGCCATCAAATCTATGTGACTAGCTATGCCACCTTCCGTCAGGACAGTGAGTTTTATCAGGGGATGGCCTTTGACTTCCTTTTCTTAGATGAGGCTCAGGTCATGAAAAATGCCCAGACCAAGATTGCCCAGACCTTGAGACAATTTGTGGTGCCGTCGGTCTTTGCCTTGTCAGGAACTCCGATTGAAAACCATCTGGGTGAGCTGTGGTCTATTTTCCAAATCGTCATGCCCGGACTTTTGTCAAGCAAGAAAGAATTTATGAAATTGCCAGCAGAGCGAGTGGCTCAGTTTATCAAGCCTTTCGTGATGCGACGCAAGAAAGAAGAAGTTCTGACTGAATTGCCAGACTTGATTGAGGTGGTTTATAAAAATGAACTGGAAGACCAGCAAAAGGCTATTTACCTTGCCCAGTTACAACAGATGCGAGACCATCTGGCTCAAGTGTCAGAACAGGAATTTCAGCGAAGTCGTGTGGAAATTTTATCTGGTTTGATGCGCTTGCGTCAAATATGTGACACTCCTACCCTGTTTATGGAAGATTATCAGGGAGTCAGTGGCAAACTAGATAGTCTCCGAGACCTACTGGTACAGGTGGCAGACGGCGGACACCGTGTCTTGATTTTCTCTCAGTTCAAGGGAATGTTGGAAAAAATTGAACAAGAACTGCCAGACTTGGGCCTGACTTCCTTTAAAATTACGGGTTCAACCCCAGCCAAGGAAAGACAAGACATGACCAAGGCCTTTAATCAAGGAGAAAGAGATGCCTTTCTGATTTCCCTCAAGGCTGGTGGGGTCGGTCTGAACCTGACAGGTGCAGATACAGTGATCTTGGTTGACCTTTGGTGGAATCCTGCGGTGGAAGCGCAAGCCATTGGCCGTGCCCATCGGATGGGTCAGGAAGAAACGGTTGAGGTCTATCGCTTGGTGACCAAGGGAACCATTGAAGAAAAAATTCAGGAACTCCAAGAACAAAAGAAACATCTGGTGTCACAAGTATTGGACGGCACAGAGTCACGTGGTAGTCTGACCCTAGCAGAAATTAGAGAAATTTTGGGAATTTCTGAAGCCAGCACTTGAAAAATCAAGACAATACGCTATAATGAAGTGTTGAAAGGAAATAGAAAATGAAACAAGAACGATTTCCATTGGTGTCAGATGACGAGGTCATGTTGACTGAAATGCCAGTCATGAATCTCTATGATGAGTCTGATCTGATCAGTAATATCAAGGGTGAGTATCGAGATAAAAATTATTTAGAATGGGCTCCTATTGCTGAAGAAAAACCAGTAAAACCGATTGAAAAGCAAGTCGAGAAACCTAAAAAGGCTCCTTTAGGGGTTAAAAAAGAAGGAAAGAGCTATGCGGAGGTGGCGCGTGAAGAAGCGCGTGCGGACTTGAAAAAGAAACGCTCTGCTAACTACCTAACTCAGGATTTCAGCCTTGCGAGACGTCATTCTCAGCCCAGTCTAGTTAGACAGGGCAATCAACCGACAACTCCTTTCCAAAAGGAAAATCCTGGTGAATTTGTCAAATATAGCCAAAAATTGACCCAGTCTCATTATATCTTGGCGGAAGAAGTTCATTCTATCCCTACCAAGAATGAAGAAGTGTCAGCACCTGCTCCAAAGAAAAACAATTATGATTTTCTAAAGAAGAGCCAAATCTACAATAAAAAAAGTAAACAAACAGAACAAGAACGTCGGGTTGCCCAAGAGTTGAATCTGACCAGAATGACAGAATAGGGGGAGAAAACATGTCAAAGACATATCATTTTATCGGAATTAAGGGATCAGGGATGAGTGCCTTGGCCTTGATGTTGCACCAGATGGGGCACAAGGTTCAGGGATCAGATGTTGAAAAGTACTACTTTACCCAACGCGGTCTTGAGCAGGCAGGAATTACCATTCTTCCTTTTGATGAAAAGAATCTAGACGGTGATATGGAAATTATCGCTGGAAATGCCTTTCGTCCAGATAACAACGTCGAAATTGCCTATGCGGACAAAAATGGTATCAGCTACAAACGTTACCATGAGTTTCTAGGTAGCTTTATGCGTGACTTTGTTAGCATGGGAGTAGCAGGAGCACATGGAAAAACTTCAACGACAGGTATGTTGTCTCATGTCTTGTCTCACATTACAGATACCAGCTTCTTGATTGGAGATGGGACAGGTCGTGGTTCGGCCAATGCCAAATATTTTGTCTTTGAATCTGATGAATATGAGCGTCACTTCATGCCTTACCACCCAGAATACTCTATTATCACCAACATTGACTTTGACCATCCAGATTATTTCACAAGTCTCAAGGATGTTTTCAATGCCTTTAACGACTATGCCAAACAAATTACCAAGGGTCTTTTTGTCTATGGTGAAGATGCTGAATTGCGTAAGATTACGTCTGATGCACCAATTTATTATTATGGTTTTGAATCTGAAGGCAATGACTTTGTAGCTAGTGATCTTCTTCGTTCAACAACTGGTTCAACTTTCACTGTTCATTTCCGTGGACAAAACTTGGGGCAATTCCACATTCCAACCTTTGGTCGTCACAATATCATGAATGCGACAGCCGTTATTGGTCTTCTTTACACAGCAGGATTTGATTTGAACTTGGTGCGTGAGCACTTGAAAACATTTGCCGGTGTTAAACGTCGTTTCACTGAGAAAATTGTCAATGATACAGTGATTATCGATGACTTTGCCCACCATCCAACAGAAATTATTGCGACCTTGGATGCGGCTCGTCAGAAATACCCAAGCAAGGAAATTGTAGCAGTCTTTCAACCGCATACCTTTACAAGAACCATTGCCTTGTTGGACGACTTTGTCCATGCTTTAAACCAAGCAGATGCTGTTTATCTAGCGCAAATTTATGGCTCGGCTCGTGAAGTAGATCATGGTGACGTTAAGGTAGAAGACCTAGCCAACAAAATCAACAAAAAACACCAAGTGATTACTGTTGAAAATGTTTCTCCACTCCTAGACCATGACAATGCTGTTTACGTCTTTATGGGAGCAGGAGACATCCAAACCTATGAATACTCATTTGAGCGTCTCTTGTCTAACTTGACAAGCAATGTTCAATAGGATGTTCCCATGGAAATTCCAATTAAGATCATTCAGGCAAGCAAGTCTGATTTGCCTGAGATAGAGGCACTTCAGACCTCGTCTTTTCCAGCTGAAAAGCAGCAACCTTCCCATATTTTAGAAGAAAGTATCCGTAAGTGTGCGGATACCTTTCTTCTAGCTAGGGATGAAAATCAACTTTTAGGCTATATTTTATCAAGTCCCCAGTCAGACAATCCGCAATATCTAAAAGTACATTCTTTAGTCATCGAGTCTGACCATCAGAGACAGGGCTTGGGAACACTTCTTCTTGCAGCCTTGAAAGAGGTGGCAGTTGAGCTGGATTACAAAGGGATTCGTTTGGAGAGTCCTGATGAGCTGCTTTCCTATTTTGAAATGAACGGTTTTGTTGATGAAGACGCAACTTTGCTCTATGCAACTAGCCAGGGCTATAGTATGATTTGGTTTAATCCCTTTTATCTGGAGGAACAATGAAAATCAGACAAGCAAGATTAGAAGATTTGGATCGGATTGTTGAACTTGAATTTGAAAATTTTTCGGTCGAAGAAGCCATTCCTCCTTCTGTCTTTGAAGCACATTTGAGAGAAATTCAGACCTCTTTTCTGGTTGCTGAAAAAGAAGGAAGAATCATGGGTTATATCGAAGGACCAGTTGGCCTGCACCGCCATCTGCAAGACCAGTCTTTTACAGAAGAAATAAAAGACTATAGTCATGAGCCTGGTGGTTATATCTCTGTGACCTGTCTGTCTATTGCCAAGGAGGCACAGGGACTCGGACTGGGTCAGAAATTGCTGACAGCCTTGAAAGAAGTTGCTCTTGAAGATGAGAGAGATGGCATTAATCTAACCTGTCATGACTATCTCATCGCCTATTATGAAAAACATGGATTTGTCAACGAAGGCCAGTCCCAGTCAACCTTTGCAGGGGAAACATGGTATGATATGGTCTGGGAAATGAAAAAATAAGTTAGGAAAAGTATCATAGATTGCTTTTTTTTGACTTTTAAGATATAATATTATGGATTATCAACAAGGAGGAAAAACTTTTGAGTGAAAAGTCAAGAGAAGAAGAGAAATTAAGCTTTAAAGAGCAGATTCTGAGAGATTTAGAAAAAGTAAAAGGCTATGATGAAGTTCTGAAAGAAGATGAGGCAGTAGTTCGCACTCCTGCAAATGAACCTTCAGCTGAGGAACTCATGGCTGATTCCTTGTCAACGGTAGAGGAGATTATGAGAAAAGCTCCTACCGTGCCTACTCACCCAAGTCAAGGTGTACCAGCTTCTCCAGCAGATGAGATTCAAAGAGAAACTCCTGGTGTTCCAAGTCATCCAAGTCAAGATGTACCTTCTTCTCCAGCGGAAGAAAGTGGATCAAGACCAGGTCCAGGTCCTGTTAGACCTAAGAAACTTGAAAGAGAATACAATGAAACCCCAACAAGGGTAGCTGTTTCCTATACGACGGCAGAGAAAAAAGCAGAACAAGCAGGTCCAGAAACACCTAGGCCTGCTACAGAAACAGTGGATATCATCAGCGATACATCACGTCGTAGCCGTAGAGAAGGAGCAAAACCCGTTAAGCCTAAGAAAGAGAAGAAGTCACATGTGAAAGCTTTTGTGACTTCATTCCTTGTATTCCTTGCCTTGCTCTCAGCAGGTGGTTACTTTGGTTACCAGTACGTGCTAGATTCTTTGTTACCTATCGATGCTAATTCTAAGAAATATGTGACGGTTGGAATTCCAGAAGGTTCAAACGTTCAAGAAATCGGTACGACGCTTGAAAAAGCTGGTTTGGTAAAGCATGGTCTGATTTTTAGTTTTTATGCCAAGTATAAAAATTATACCGACTTGAAAGCAGGTTACTACAATTTGCAAAAGAGTATGAGTACAGAAGACTTACTCAAAGAGTTGCAAAAAGGTGGAACAGATGAACCGCAAGAACCTGTACTTGCGACTTTGACAATTCCAGAAGGTTATACCTTGGATCAGATTGCTCAAGCTGTGGGTCAATTGCAAGGTGACTTCAAAGAGTCTTTGACAGCGGAGACTTTCTTGGCTAAAGTTCAAGATGAGACGTTTATCAGTCAAGCAGTAGCTAAATATCCTACTTTACTGGAAAGTTTGCCTGTAAAAGACAGCGGTGCGCGTTATCGTTTGGAAGGATACCTTTTCCCAGCTACATACTCTATCAAGGAAAGCACAACTATTGAGAGCTTGATTGATGAGATGTTAGCTGCTATGGATAAGAACCTATCTCCTTACTATAGTACTATCAAATCTAAAAACTTGACTGTCAATGAGTTGTTGACCATTGCTTCCTTGGTCGAAAAAGAAGGTGCCAAGACAGAAGATCGTAAGCTCATTGCAGGTGTATTCTACAATCGTTTGAATCGTAATAGGCCACTTCAAAGTAATATTGCAATCTTGTATGCCCAAGGAAAACTGGGGCAAAATATCAGTCTAGCTGAGGATGTTGCGATTGATACCAACATTGATTCACCTTATAATGTTTATAAAAATGTAGGTCTCATGCCTGGTCCAGTCGATAGTCCAAGTCTGGATGCGATTGAGTCAAGCATCAATCAAACTAAGAGCGATAACCTCTACTTTGTAGCAGATGTCACAGAAGGCAAGGTCTACTATGCTAACAATCAAGAAGACCACGACCGCAATGTCGCTGAACATGTCAATAGCAAATTAAACTAAACAAACTAAAATTATGTGATACTTCACATAATTTTCTTTAGAAAATATTATCAGAAGAAAGTTGAGAAAAATGGCAGAAAAAACATATCCTATGACCCTTGAGGAAAAGGAAAAACTTGAAAAAGAATTAGAAGAATTGAAATTGGTTCGTCGACCAGAAGTGGTAGAACGCATTAAGATTGCCCGTTCATACGGTGACCTTTCAGAAAACAGTGAGTACGAAGCAGCTAAGGATGAACAAGCCTTTGTCGAAGGACAAATCTCTAGCTTAGAAACAAAAATCCGCTATGCTGAAATCGTCAATAGCGACGCAGTTGCCCAGGACGAAGTAGCGATTGGTAAAACAGTCATCATCCAAGAAATTGGTGAGGACGAAGAAGAAGTTTATATTATCGTAGGTTCAGCTGGTGCGGATGCCTTTGCAGGTAAGGTTTCAAATGAAAGCCCAATTGGGCAGGCCTTGATTGGCAAGAAAACAGGTGACACAGCAACCATTGAAACACCTGTTGATAGCTATGATGTAAAAATCTTGAAGGTTGAAAAAACAGCCTAAAAACAGAAAAAGGAGTGGCGATGCGCTTCACTCACTCCTTTTTCTGTTTTGCTACTCTTCGAAAATCTCTTCAAACCACGTCAGCGTCGCCTTACCGTATGTATGGTTACTGACTTCGTCAGTTTCATCTACAACCTCAAAACCATGTTTTGAGCTGACTTCGTCAGTTTCATCTACAACCTCAAAACAGTGTTTTGAGCAACCTGCGGCTAGTTTCCTAGTTTGCTCTTTGATTTTTATTGAGTATTATTTGATTTTTATTGAGTATTAGATGTATAGTGCATTGAAGTTAACATAGTACACTTTGATTTCTAAGACATTGTTAGAAATTAGATTAAATTCCTTAATCGATTTGCGCATGTTTTATTTCATTTCACTATACTTTAGATTGGAAAATAAGGAATCACATAAATCTCAAGAAATAGGGAATCTGCTTCGTGTTTATAACCGTTCAAAAAGAGAAGAGACTGAAAGTGAGCCACTTAATCTTTATGTCGAAGATGAAAAGGGCAATCTCCTGGCAGGTTTGATAGCAGAGACTTTTGGAAATTGGCTAGAAATCGAGTATTTGTTTGTAAAAGAGGAACTGCGAGGGCAAGGAATCGGTTCAAAACTATTGCAACAGGCAGAAAGTGAAGCTAAGAATCGAAATTGTTGTTTTGCCTTTGTCAATACTTACCAGTTTCAGGCACCGGACTTTTATCAGAAACATGGCTACAAGGAAGTTTTTTCTTTGCAAGACTATCTCTAAATTAGGCAAAGATATTATTACCAAAAGAATCTGTAAGGTGAGTATGGAGGTGGACTGATATATATGAATAACTATTGATAAATACCAGTTATAACCTAGAAATTGTGTCTTTCTAGACGATATTGAGGACAATATAATCGTAGCCCCAAAATTAGGAATTAAGGCTTATCAGGTTAAGAAAAGAAGTGATGTTGTTGATATTTTAAAACAATTTATTTAAACTAAAAACTCTCTATCTTTTTAAATTGACATTAATCCGAGATTCCCCTCTCGGATTTTGTGTTGCTTTCATTAAATTTACAGGTAAGACTTGCTAGCTTCAGTAAATATACACAAGTTTTTCAGAATAGAGTGAAATCCGAAAGAAAGTGGAAATAATGAAAGCTCTTGTAGGCATAAGAAAACACCTCTGTGCTATACTTGTTGTTCAACCACAAACACAAGAAAGGCACAGAGATGCAAAACTATTATACTACAAAAGGCAAACATTTGACAATCGATAGCCGTTGCTTAATCGAACGATGGAAAAAAGAAGGGAAATCAAATAGAGAAATTGCCTCTCTACTTGGAAAAGCTCCTCAAACTATCCACACTGAAATCAAGCGTGGGACAGTCCGACAATGTCTTGGAAAAGGGCGCTTCAAAGAGGTTTATTCTGCCGACTATGCTCAACAGTCTTATGAAAACAATCGCAAGCGCTCGGTCAAGAAATCAAGCTTGACCAAGGAACTAAAGGAAAAGATTCTCCACTATCATAACCAAAAATTTTCGCTTGAAATGATGGTGATGGCTAAAGGGGTTAACGTGGGAATTTCAACCATTTACTATTGGATTCATCGTGGAAAATTGGGGTTAAGCAAGCAGGATCTGCTTTACCCTAGAAAAGGAAAAGCGCTTAAGAAACAGGCTAGCACCAACTTTAAACCTGCTGGTCAATCCATCGCACAGCGGCCTGAAGCTATCAATCTTCGCTTGGAGAATGGGCATTATGAGATTGATACGGTTCTACTTACGAGATCGAAAAACTACTGCTTGCTTGTCTTGACGGATCGAAAGAGTAGACATCAGATCATCCGATTGATTCCAAATAAAAGTGCTGAGGTGGTCAATCAGGCTCTAAAACTCATCTTAAAACAACACAAGATTCTTTCCATCACGGCAGATAATGGAACGGAATTCAATCGCTTGTCTGATGTATTTTCTGAGGAGCACATTTATTATGCGCACCCCTATGCCTCTTGGGAAAGGGGAACTAATGAGAATCACAACAGGTTCATTCGTAGATGGTTACCTAAGGGAACCAAGAAAATGACTCCCAAAGAAGTCGCATTCATCGAAAAGTGGATTAACAACTATCCTAAAAAATGCTTGGACTACAAGTCACCCAGAGAAGACTTCTGGATGGCTAACTTGAACTTGAAATTTAGCAAAATGGAAATAATTTTTATTAAACGCTTCCAATAGCGGTTAAAAGTTGACAAATTTAAATTTTAGGACTACACTAAGTAAGTAAATTTTATTTTAAAGGAGAATTTGTTATGAATTTAACATTTTTAGGCTTATGTATTGCCTGTATGGGCGTATCTGTCGGTGAAGGTTTATTGATGAATGGACTGTTTAAATCAGTAGCACGCCAACCAGATATGCTTTCTGAGTTTCGTAGTTTGATGTTTTTAGGTGTTGCCTTTATTGAAGGAACTTTCTTTGTAACTCTTGTCTTCTCATTTATTATCAAATAAATACATGGAACGAGAAGAAAAGGGAGGATTTTAGATGGAAGAAAGTATTAATCCAATCATCTCTATTGGTCCTGTTATCTTCAATCTGACTATGTTAGCCATGACTTTGTTGATTGTGGGAGTTATTTTTGTCTTTATTTATTGGGCAAGCCGCAATATGACCTTGAAACCCAAAGGAAAGCAAAATGTACTTGAGTATGTCTATGATTTTGTTATTGGATTTACAGAACCTAACATTGGTTCGCGCTACATGAAAGATTACTCACTCTTTTTCCTTTGTTTATTCCTTTTCATGGTGATTGCCAATAACCTTGGCTTAATGACAAAGCTTCAAACGATCGATGGGACTAACTGGTGGAGTTCGCCAACCGCTAATTTACAGTATGACTTAACCTTATCTTTTCTTGTCATTTTGTTGACACATATAGAAAGCGTTCGTCGTCGTGGATTTAAAAAAAGTATAAAATCTTTTATGAGTCCTGTTTTTGTCATACCGATGAATATCTTGGAAGAATTTACAAACTTCTTATCTTTGGCTTTGCGGATTTTTGGGAATATCTTTGCAGGAGAGGTCATGACGAGTTTGTTACTTCTTCTTTCCCACCAAGCTATTTATTGGTATCCAGTAGCCTTTGGAGCTAATTTGGCTTGGACTGCATTTTCTGTCTTTATTTCCTGCATCCAAGCTTATGTTTTTACTCTTTTGACATCTGTGTATTTAGGGAATAAGATTAATATTGAAGAGGAATAGAAAGGAGTAACTGATGCACGTAACAGTAGGTGAATTAATTGGTAATTTTGTTTTAATTACTGGCTCTTTTATTCTTTTGCTAGTCTTGATTAAAAAATTTGCATGGTCTAATATTACAGGCATTTTCGAAGAAAGAGCTGAAAAAATTGCTTCAGATATTGACAGAGCTGAAGAAGCCCGTCAAAAAGCAGAAGTATTGGCTCAAAAACGCGAAGATGAATTAGCTGGTAGCCGTAAAGAAGCTAAGACAATCATTGAAAATGCAAAGGAAACAGCTGAGCAAAGTAAGGCTAATATCTTAGCAGATGCTAAACTAGAAGCAGGACACTTAAAAGAAAAAGCCAATCAAGAAATTGCTCAAAATAAAGTAGAAGCTTTACAGAGTGTTAAGGGTGAGGTCGCAGATTTGACCATCAGCTTAGCTGGTAAAATCATCTCACAAAACCTTGACAGTCATGCCCATAAAGCACTCATTGATCAGTATATCGATCAGCTAGGAGAAGCTTAATGGACAAGAAAACAGTAAAGGTAATTGAAAAATACAGCATGCCTTTTGTCCAATTGGTACTTGAAAAAGGAGAAGAAGACCGTATCTTTTCAGACTTGACTCAAATCAAGCAAGTTGTTGAAAAAACAGGTCTGCCTTCTTTTTTAAAACAAGTGGCAGTAGACGAGTCGGATAAGGAAAAAACAATTGCTTTTTTCCAAGATTCTGTGTCACCTTTATTACAAAACTTTATCCAGGTTCTGGCCTACAATCACAGAGCAAATCTTTTTTATGATGTGCTTGTAGATTGCTTGAACCGACTTGAAAAAGAAACAAATCGATTTGAAGTGACGATTACGTCTGCTTATCCTCTAACTGATGAACAGAAGACTCGTTTGCTCCCTTTGATTGAGAAAAAAATGTCTCTGAAAGTAAGGAGTGTAAAAGAACAAATCGATGAAAGTCTCATTGGTGGTTTTGTCATTTTTGCCAATCACAAGACAATTGATGTGAGTATTAAACAACAACTTAAAGTTGTTAAAGAAAATTTGAAATAGAAAGTGGTGTTCTTTTGGCAATTAACGCACAAGAAATCAGCGCTTTAATTAAGCAACAAATTGAAAATTTCAAACCCAATTTTGATGTGACTGAAACAGGTGTTGTAACCTATATCGGGGACGGTATCGCGCGTGCTCACGGCCTTGAAAATGCCATGAGTGGAGAGTTGTTGAATTTTGAAAACGGCTCTTATGGTATGGCTCAAAACTTGGAGTCAACAGACGTTGGTATTATCATCCTAGGTGACTTTACAGATATCCGTGAAGGCGATACAATCCGCCGTACAGGAAAAATCATGGAAGTCCCTGTAGGTGAAAGTCTGATTGGTCGTGTTGTGGATCCGCTTGGTCGTCCAGTTGACGGTCTTGGAGAAATCCACACTGATAAAACTCGTCCAGTAGAAGCACCAGCTCCTGGTGTTATGCAACGTAAATCTGTTTCAGAACCATTGCAAACTGGTTTGAAAGCTATTGACGCCCTTGTACCGATTGGTCGTGGTCAACGTGAGTTGATTATCGGTGACCGTCAGACAGGGAAAACAACCATTGCGATTGATACAATCTTGAACCAAAAAGATCAAGATATGATCTGTATCTACGTCGCAATTGGACAAAAAGAATCAACAGTTCGTACGCAAGTAGAAACACTTCGTCAGTACGGTGCCTTGGACTACACAATCGTTGTGACAGCCTCTGCTTCACAACCATCTCCATTGCTCTTCCTAGCTCCTTATGCTGGGGTTGCTATGGCGGAAGAATTTATGTATCAAGGTAAGCATGTTTTGATTGTATACGATGATCTATCAAAACATGCGGTAGCTTATCGTGAACTGTCGCTCTTGCTTCGTCGTCCTCCAGGTCGTGAAGCCTTCCCAGGGGATGTTTTCTATCTCCACAGCCGTTTGCTTGAGCGCTCAGCTAAAGTTTCTGATGAACTTGGTGGTGGATCAATTACAGCCCTACCATTTATCGAGACACAAGCAGGAGATATCTCAGCCTATATCGCAACCAACGTGATTTCTATCACTGATGGACAAATCTTCCTTGGCGATGGCCTTTTCAATGCAGGTATTCGTCCAGCCATCGATGCGGGTTCATCTGTATCTCGTGTAGGTGGTTCTGCACAAATCAAAGCCATGAAGAAGGTTGCTGGTACACTTCGTATCGACCTTGCTTCATACCGTGAGTTGGAAGCCTTTACTAAGTTTGGTTCTGACTTGGACGCAGCAACACAGGCTAAGTTGAACCGTGGACGTCGTACCGTTGAGGTCTTGAAACAACCTGTTCACAAACCATTACCTGTTGAGAAACAAGTAACCATTCTTTATGCTTTGACACATGGTTTCTTGGATACTGTTCCAGTAGATGATATTGTTCGTTTCGAGGAAGAGTTCCATGCCTTCTTTGATGCTCAACATCCAGAGATTTTGGAAACCATTCGTGATACAAAAGACTTGCCAGAAGAAGCAGTCTTGGATGCTGCGATTACAGAGTTTCTCAATCAATCTAGCTTCCAATAAGAATAGAGGTGTCAGATGGCAGTATCTCTAAATGATATTAAAACAAAAATCGCCTCAACAAAAAATACGAGTCAAATCACTAATGCCATGCAAATGGTATCGGCTGCTAAGCTAGGTCGTTCTGAAGAAGCTGCTCGCAACTTCCAAGTTTACGCTCAGAAAGTGCGTAAACTTTTGACAGATATCCTTCATGGTAATGGAGCTGGTGCTTCAACTAATCCGATGTTGATTAGCCGTTCTGTGAAGAAGACAGGCTATATCGTTATCACTTCAGACCGCGGTTTGGTTGGAGGTTATAATTCCTCTATTTTGAAAGCTGTTATGGAGTTGAAAGAAGAGTACCACCCAGACGGTAAAGGTTTTGAAATGATCTGTATCGGTGGGATGGGAGCTGATTTCTTTAAGGCTCGCGGTATTCAACCACTTTATGAATTACGTGGCTTGGCAGACCAACCTAGCTTTGATGAAGTTCGTAAGATTATTTCAAAAACTGTTGAAATGTACCAAAATGAACTCTTTGATGAGCTTTATGTTTGCTACAACCACCATGTCAATACGCTAACCAGTCAAATGCGTGTGGAACAAATGCTTCCGATTGTTGACTTGGATCCAAATGAAGCGGATGAAGAGTACAGCTTGACTTTTGAATTGGAAACCAGCCGAGAAGAAATTCTGGAGCAGTTGTTGCCTCAGTTTGCAGAAAGTATGATTTACGGTGCCATTATCGATGCCAAGACAGCTGAGAATGCTGCGGGTATGACAGCCATGCAAACAGCGACAGATAATGCTAAGAAAGTCATCAATGATTTGACAATTCAGTATAACCGTGCCAGACAGGCGGCGATTACACAAGAAATTACAGAAATCGTAGCAGGTGCTAGTGCCTTAGAATAGGCTCTAGTCCAGCTCGTATGAAAATGAACTTAGGACCTAGTTGAGCTAGGAACCGACAGTATCTTATATAGAATAGGAGAAGGAGATGAGTTCAGGTAAAATTGCTCAGGTTATCGGTCCCGTTGTAGACGTTTTGTTTGCAGCAGGGGAAAAACTTCCTGAGATTAATAATGCACTTGTCGTCTACAAAAATGACGAAAGAAAAACAAAAATCGTCCTTGAAGTAGCCTTGGAGTTAGGAGATGGTATGGTTCGTACTATCGCCATGGAATCAACAGATGGGTTGACTCGTGGAATGGAAGTATTGGACACAGGTCGTCCAATCTCTGTACCAGTAGGTAAAGAAACTTTGGGACGTGTCTTCAACGTTTTGGGAGATACCATTGACTTGGAAGCTCCTTTTACAGAAGACGCAGAGCGTCAGCCAATTCATAAAAAAGCTCCAACTTTTGATGAGTTGTCTACCTCTTCTGAAATCCTTGAAACAGGGATCAAGGTTATTGACCTTCTTGCCCCTTACCTTAAAGGTGGTAAAGTTGGACTTTTCGGTGGTGCCGGAGTTGGTAAAACCGTCTTAATCCAAGAATTGATTCACAACATTGCCCAAGAGCACGGTGGTATTTCAGTATTTGCTGGTGTTGGGGAACGTACTCGTGAGGGGAATGACCTTTACTGGGAAATGAAAGAATCAGGCGTTATCGAGAAAACAGCCATGGTCTTTGGTCAGATGAATGAGCCACCAGGAGCACGTATGCGTGTTGCCCTTACTGGTTTGACAATCGCTGAATACTTCCGTGATGTGGAAGGCCAAGACGTGCTTCTCTTTATCGATAATATCTTCCGTTTCACTCAGGCTGGTTCAGAAGTATCTGCCCTTTTGGGTCGTATGCCATCAGCCGTTGGTTACCAACCAACACTTGCTACGGAAATGGGTCAATTGCAAGAACGTATCACATCAACCAAGAAGGGTTCTGTAACCTCTATCCAGGCTATCTATGTGCCAGCGGATGACTATACTGACCCAGCGCCAGCAACAGCCTTCGCTCACTTGGATTCAACAACAAACTTGGAACGTAAGTTGGTACAATTGGGTATCTACCCAGCCGTTGACCCACTTGCTTCAAGCTCACGTGCCTTGGCACCTGAAATCGTTGGAGAAGAGCACTATGCAGTTGCTGCTGAAGTAAAACGTGTCCTTCAACGTTACCATGAATTGCAAGATATCATTGCTATCCTTGGTATGGATGAGCTTTCTGATGAAGAAAAGACCTTGGTTGCTCGCGCCCGTCGTATCCAGTTCTTCTTGTCACAAAACTTCAACGTCGCAGAACAATTTACTGGTCAGCCAGGTTCTTATGTTCCAGTTGCTGAAACTGTACGTGGCTTTAAGGAAATCCTTGATGGTAAATACGACCACTTGCCAGAAGATGCCTTCCGTGGTGTAGGTTCTATCGAAGATGTGATTGCAAAAGCTGAAAAAATGGGATTTTAAGAGGTGATCTATGGCTCAGTTAACTGTCCAGATCGTGACACCAGATGGCCTCGTCTATGATCACCATGCCAGCTATGTATCGGTTCGAACTCTGGATGGTGAGATGGGGATCTTGCCACGACATGAAAATATGATTGCGGTTTTAGCAGTTGATGAAGTAAAGGTAAAACGTATTGATGACGAAGATCACGTGAACTGGATTGCAGTAAACGGCGGTGTTATTGAAATTGCCAATGATATGATTACAATCGTCGCTGACTCTGCAGAACGTGCTCGTGATATCGATATCAGTCGTGCAGAACGTGCCAAACTTCGTGCAGAACGTGCAATTGAAGAAGCACAAGACAAACACTTGATTGACCAAGAACGTCGTGCGAAGATTGCACTGCAATGTGCCATTAACCGTATCAATGTCGGAAATAGACTATAAGAAAAAAATGAACTTGAAAATTCCAAGTTCATTTTTTATGTTTTCTTAAGGAGCAAAACGGATACAGACTGCTTCGGGAACATGGAAGTCGTTGGAGAGTTCTGCTAGACGACCATTGTCACAATTACGTTTAAAGACAGTTGCATTGTCAGAGTCTTGGTGGACAGCAATGAGAAATTTTTGGTCGGGTGTCAAATCAAAATCACGTGGAGTCTGACCATGTGTTGGAACGATTTCTAATAACTCTAAGCTACCGTCCGCAAGGATGGTATATACTGCGATAGAATTATGACCACGGTTAGAAGCGTAGAGGTATTTACCGTCTGTAGAGAGACGAATAGCAGCGGTTCCATTAAAGCCTTCGTAAGCTTCTGGTAAAGTTGAAATGACCTGCATACGTTCAAATTCGCCAACGCCATCGTAGATTAAAACTTCGATAGTACTATTGAGTTCACAAATGAGATAAGCGATTTTATAGTGGTTATGGAAAATGATATGGCGTGAGCCTGCTCCTGGCTTGCTGTGATAGGTATAGAGCTTAGATAATTTTCCTTCTTGATCGAGGTCATAGGTGATGACTTGGTCAGTTCCCAAGTCGCAGGTCACTAGATAGTGGTCAGGTGTTAAATCTGTATAGTGAACATGGGGGGAAGCTTGATTTTCATGTGGACCTTGGCCACTGTGTTGATCCATATCGCTAAGTAGAAGACTACCATCTTCCTGGCGTTTATAAACAAGGACCTGTCCCTTGTGATAGTTGGCTGCGTAAACCAAATCACGCTTTTCATCGACAGCAACATAACAGTGGGGAGCTCCTTCTTCAACAACATGATTTAACACAGTCCCGTCAGTTTGATAGGCTGCAATTCCCCCCTTATCGTCTTGGCTACCAACAGTGTATAAATGTTGGTGCTGGTCAAAGGCAAGGTAGGTTGGACTTGGCTCAGCTGCAAAAAGTTCTAGATTTGAAAGCTGACCAGTTTCTGTATCAAAGTCTGCCTTGTAAATCCCTTTAGAAGTACGACGTGTATAAGTTCCAAAATAAACAGTTTCTTTCATTACTATACCTCTGTGTAAAGATAAGACTATTATATCACAAAAACAAGCCAATTAAAGACATCCAATTAGATGTAAGCACTTTAAAAAAGAGTTATTTTGTTTCAAAAATGGTATAATGGGAGAACAATAGAAAGGAAGTATTTATGGAGCAAAAAGAGAAACATTTTAGCCTATCTTGGTTTTTCAAGTGGTTTTTGGATAACAAGGCCATTACGGTATTTTTGGTAACCTTATTATTGGGACTCAATCTTTTTATTTTAAGTAAGATTAGTTTTCTATTTTCACCTGTTTTAGACTTTTTAGCAGTTGTGATGTTGCCAGTCATTCTGTCTGGTTTGTTATATTATTTGTTGAATCCTATTGTTGATTGGATGGAAAAACACAAAGTCAATCGCGTCATAGCCATCAGCATTGTCTTTGTCATCATAGCTCTCTTTATCATTTGGGGCTTGGCAGTCGCCATTCCAAATCTGCAACGTCAGGTTTTGACCTTTGCAAGAAACGTTCCTGTTTACTTAGAAGATATAGATAGGATTGTTAATGGATTGGTAGCCCAGCACCTGCCAGATGATTTCAGACCTCAATTAGAGCAAGTTTTGACCAATTTTTCTAGCCAGGCTACAGTTTTGGCAAGTAAGGTTTCATCTCAGGCAGTCAACTGGGTGAGTGCCTTTATTAGCGGGGCTTCTCAAGTGATTGTTGCCTTTATTATCGTTCCTTTCATGCTCTTTTATCTCTTGCGTGATGGGAAAGGCTTGCGTAACTATTTGACCCAATTCATGCCAAGAAAATTGAAAGAACCTGTAGGACAAGTTTTATCAGATGTGAATCAACAGTTGTCCAACTATGTTCGAGGGCAAGTGACAGTAGCTATTATTGTAGCAGTAATGTTTATGATTTTCTTCAAGATTATCGGTCTACGCTATGCGGTTACGCTAGGTGTTACTGCTGGTATTTTAAATTTGGTTCCTTATCTTGGCAGCTTCCTAGCCATGCTTCCTGCCCTAGTATTGGGCTTGATTGCTGGGCCAGTCATGCTTTTGAAAGTAGTGATTGTCTTTATCGTAGAACAAACTATTGAAGGCCGTTTTGTTTCTCCATTGATTTTGGGAAGTCAATTAAACATCCATCCCATTAATGTTCTCTTTGTCTTGCTAACTTCAGGATCCATGTTTGGCATCTGGGGAGTCTTGCTCGGTATTCCGGTTTATGCCTCTGCTAAGGTTGTCATTTCAGCCATTTTCGAATGGTATAAGGTAATCAGTGGCCTATATGAATTAGAGGGTGAGGAAGTCAAGAGTGAACAATAGTCAACAGATGTTACAGGCTTTGGAGGAGCAAGATTTAACTAAGGCTGAGTATTATTTCGCCAAAGCTTTAGAAAATGATTCAAGTGATCTTCTGTATGAGTTGGCAACTTATCTTGAAGGGATTGGTTTCTATCCTCAGGCCAAGGAAATTTACCTGAAAATTGTAGAGGATTTTCCAGAGGTTCATCTTAATCTAGCTGCAATTGCTAGCGAGGATGGTCAAATAGAAGAAGCCTTTACCTATCTTGAGGAAATCCAAGCTGACAGTGACTGGTATGTCTCGTCTTTGGTTTTGAAGGCAGACCTTTACCAGCTGGAAGGTTTGACAGATGTGGCACGTGAGAAATTATTGGAGGCCTTGACCTACTCAGAGGATTCTCTCTTGATGTTGGGTTTGGCAGAGTTGGATAGTGAGTTGGAAAATTACCAAGCGGCTATTCAAGCCTATGCCCAGTTAGATAATCGCTCGATTTATGAGCAAACGGGCATTTCCACCTATCAACGAATTGGCTTTGCCTATGCTCAGTTAGGGAAATTTGAAACGGCTACTGAGTTTTTAGAAAAAGCCCTGGAGTTAGAATACGATGACTTAACAGCTTTTGAGTTGGCCAGTCTTTATTTTGATCAAGAAGAATATCAAAAAGCCACCCTCTACTTTAAGCAGCTTGATACCATTTCTCCTGACTTTGAAGGCTATGAGTATGGGTACAGTCAGGCTTTACATAAGGAACATCAAGTTCAAGAAGCCCTGCGTATCGCTAAGCAAGGATTAGAGAAAAATCCCTTTGAAACTCGCCTCTTGCTGGCTGCTTCACAATTTTCTTATGAATTGCATGATGCTAGTGGTGCAGAAAATTATCTTCTTGCTGCAAAAGAAGACGCTGAGGATACAGAAGAAATCTTGCTTCGTTTAGCCACTATTTATCTGGAGCAGGAGCGTTATGAGGATATTCTAGACTTGCAGAGTGAGGAGCCAGAAAATCTTTTGACCAAGTGGATGATTGCTCGTTCTTATCAAGAAATGGACGATTTGGATACTGCTTATGAGCATTATCAAGAGTTGACAGGAGATTTGAAGGACAATCCAGAATTTCTGGAACACTATATCTATCTCTTGCGTGAATTGGGACATTTTGAAGAAGCAAAAGTCCATGCTCACACTTACTTAAAACTGGTTCCAGATGATGTGCAAATGCAAGAACTGTTTGAGAGATTGTAATAATGTTTAAACATATAGAACTGTAGTTTATCTCTTTTGATAGCTACGGTTTTTATTTGTATATGGTAGAATCTTTTTACAAAAATACTTGGTAATCTTGTTTATTCATGCTATAATAGGAACAATTACTTTTAGGAGGTGCAGTATGTCTTATTTATTTGAGATATTACCGAGTTTACTGAATGGTGCGAGCACGACTGTACAGGTCTTTGCACTGGTCTTGCTATTTTCGATTCCCTTGGGCGTTTTGATTGCCTTTGCCTTGCAAGTCCATTGGAAGCCCCTCCATTATCTGATTAACATTTACATCTGGGTTATGCGAGGAACCCCCTTACTCTTGCAACTGATTTTTATCTATTATGTGCTCCCAAGTATTGGGATTCGTTTAGACCGCCTTCCTGCAGCTATTATTGCCTTTGTTCTCAACTATGCAGCTTACTTTGCAGAAATTTTCCGTGGGGGAATTGACACTATTCCAAGAGGACAGTATGAGGCCGCCAAGGTCTTGAAGTTTAGCCCTTTTGACAGAGTGCGCTATATTATCTTGCCCCAAGTGACCAAGATCGTTCTTCCTAGTGTCTTTAATGAAGTTATGAGTTTGGTCAAGGATACTTCTTTGGTCTATGCTCTCGGAATTTCAGACCTTATCTTGGCTAGTCGAACAGCTGCTAACCGCGATGCTAGTCTAGTTCCTATGTTCTTGGCAGGAGCCATTTATTTGATTTTGATTGGGATTGTGACAATTATTTCCAAAAAAGTTGAGAAGAAGTATAGTTATTATAGATAGGAGGCTGCCATGTTAGAATTACGAAATATCAATAAAGTCTTTGGAGACAAACAAATCCTGTCTAATTTCAGTCTAAGTATTCCTGAAAAGCAAATCCTGGCTATCGTTGGACCTTCTGGTGGAGGTAAGACAACTCTTTTACGTATGCTTGCAGGTCTTGAAACCATTGATTCAGGGCAAATCTTTTATAATGGACAACCTTTAGAGCTGGATGAATTGCAGAAGCGCAATCTACTGGGATTTGTCTTCCAAGATTTTCAACTATTTCCTCATCTATCAGTTCTGGAAAATTTGACTTTATCGCCTGTGAAGACCATGGGAATGAAGCAGGAAGAGGCTGAGAAGAAGGCGAGTGGACTCTTGGAACAGTTAGGACTAGGAGGACACGCAGAGGCCTATCCTTTCTCACTATCTGGTGGGCAAAAGCAGCGGGTGGCTTTGGCGCGTGCTATGATGATTGACCCAGAAATCATTGGCTACGATGAACCAACTTCTGCCCTGGATCCAGAATTACGTTTGGAAGTGGAGAAGCTAATCTTGCAAAATAGGGAACTTGGGATGACCCAGATTGTGGTTACCCATGATTTGCAGTTTGCTGAAAATATCGCAGATGTATTATTGAAAGTAGAACCTAAATAGGAGGAAAAATGGATGAAAAAATGGATGCTTGTATTAGTCAGTCTGATGACTGCTTTGTTCTTAGTAGCTTGTGGGAAAAATGCTAGTGAAACTAGTGGAGATAATTGGTCTAAGTACGAGTCTAACAAGTCTATTACTATTGGATTTGATAGTACTTTTGTTCCAATGGGATTTGCTCAGAAAGATGGTTCTTATGCAGGATTTGATATTGATTTAGCTACAGCTGTTTTTGAAAAATACGGAATCACGGTAAATTGGCAACCGATTGATTGGGATTTGAAAGAAGCTGAATTGACAAAAGGAACGATTGATCTGATTTGGAATGGCTATTCCGCTACAGACGAACGCCGTGAAAAGGTGGCTTTCAGTAACTCATATATGAAGAATGAGCAGGTATTGGTTACGAAGAAATTATCTGGTATCACGACTGCAAAGGATATGACTGGAAAGATATTAGGAGCTCAAGCTGGTTCATCTGGTTATGCGGACTTTGAAGCAAATCCAGAAATTTTGAAGAATATTGTCGCTAATAAGGAAGCGAATCAATACCAAACCTTTAATGAAGCCTTGATTGATTTGAAAAACGATCGAATTGATGGTCTATTGATTGACCGTGTCTATGCAAACTATTATTTAGAAGCAGAAGGTGTTTTAAACGATTATAATGTCTTTACAGTTGGACTAGAAATAGAAGCTTTTGCGGTTGGAGCCCGTAAGGAAGATACAACCTTGGTTAAGAAGATAAATGAAGCTTTTTCTAGTCTTTACAAGGACGGCAAGTTCCAAGAAATCAGCCAAAAATGGTTTGGAGAAGATGTAGCAACCAAAGAAGTAAAAGAAGGACAGTAAGATAAAATAGTGGCTGAGACTACGTTTTGATTAGCAAAACGTAGTTTTTTTGTAATCTAGGAAAACGATAATAGCGATTGAATCTGGATAATTGAATATGGAATAGCCCACTGTGATTTCTAAAACATTGTTAAAAATTGATTTGACTTCCAAAATTAAAATGTTCTGTAATGAAATACTGATGTAACTGTTTTAGGAACAATAAAACGCATAATATCAAGGTTTTTGCACCTTACATTATGCGTTTTTGTGATTTTAAGACTTGTTAGCTGATTTTTTACAATCCTACGAAATCTTTGATTTCTTGTGCTGACATTGAAGAGTCGCAACGGACGTTGATTTGTCCATCTGTAATATGAACAAAACCTGGTACAGTTGGGATTCCATAACGTGAGCGGAATGCTTGCAACTCATTAAGTTGGCTTGGTTCTTCACTATTGATGAAGTAAATGTGAGCTTTGGTTTCAGCTACGACATCTGACAATGTACCTGCAAATTTACGGCAGTAAGGGCAAGTTTTGCGACCGATAAAGAAGGTTGCAGTTTCTTTTTTATCAAGAGCTTCTTGCGCACGCACAACTGTAGTGACTTCAAGGTCTTTGATGTTATCTAAAAATTGTTCCATGAGATTACCTCGCTTTCATTGATAAGTCTAGTATGCCATAAAGTTTCTAAAATTGCTTAGATTTGATACGAAAAAAGATGAGGTTGGTTGGTCTCATCTTTTATAGGTCTTTATTTTACAAATGCATTGATTTCTGCTTCGATGTTAGTAATCTTAGCTTGTGATTCTTCGTTGGTTTCCCCTACAACTGCAATGTAGAACTTGATTTTTGGTTCTGTACCTGAAGGGCGAACGGCAATCCATGAACCGTCAGCAAGTGTGTATTTCAACACATCACTTGGAGGAGTTGTCAAGTTTGTAACAGTACCGTCAGCAACAGTAGCAGTTTGTGCCTTGAAGTCTTCTACGACAGTGATAGCTGTTGCGTTCCATTCTGTTGGAGCATTGTTGCGGAATTTAGCCATAATCGCTTTGATTTGTTCAGCACCATCGACACCTGAAAGAGTAACAGAGATTGTTTTTTCTGCGTAGTAGCCATATTCTTTATAGATTTCTTCGATACCGTCAGCAAGTGTCAAACCACGAGAACGGTAGTAGGCAGCAAGTTCAGCAACGACAAGAACGGCTTGGATGGCATCTTTATCACGTACAAATGGTTTAATCAAGTAACCGAAGCTTTCTTCAAATCCCATCATGTAAGTGTGGTTGTGTTTTTCTTCGAATTCTTGGATTTTTTCAGCGATAAATTTGAAACCTGTCAAGACGTTGAACATAGTTGCGCCGTAGCTTTCAGCAATCTTCGTTACCAAGTCAGTTGAAACGATAGATTTGCAGAGAGCGGCATTTTCAGGAAGAGTTCCAGCGTTTTTGTGAGCTTCCAAGATGTATTTAGCCATGATAGCACCGATTTGGTTACCTGAAAGGTTGAGGTAGCTACCATCTTTTTGAAGAACTTCAACACCAACACGGTCAGCGTCTGGGTCAGTTGCGACAAGAACATCTGCACCAACTTGACGACCAAGTTCTTCAGCAAGGGCAAAGGCTGCTTGGCTTTCTGGGTTTGGAGATGTTACAGTTGAGAAGTCTGGGTCAGCAGTTGCTTGCGCTTCAACAACTTGAACAGAGTCAAATCCTGCTTGGGCAAGAGCACGACGAGTCAACATTTCACCAGTACCATGAAGTGGTGTGTAGACAATCTTCATGTCTTTACCAAATTCTTCAATCAAGGCTGGGTTGATGTTTATGTCCTTAACCTCTTTAAGGTATTCTATGTCAACAGCTTCGCCGATAACTTCAATCAAGCCAGAAGCTTTTTCAGTTTCCACATCAGCAACTTCAACTGCAAATGGGTTTTCGATTGCACGGATATAAGTAGTCAAAGCGTCCGCATCGTGTGGAGGCATTTGTCCACCGTCTTCACCGTAAACCTTGTAACCGTTAAATGGAGCAGGGTTGTGGCTGGCTGTGACCATGATACCTGCGAAACAGTTGAGATGACGAACTGCAAATGATAGTTCTGGAGTCGGACGAAGGCTTTCAAATACGTAAGATTTGATGCCGTGTTTAGCAAGAACTGCCGCAGATTCAAAGGCAAACTCAGGTGAGAAGTGACGGCTATCGTAGGCAATTGCGACACCGCGTTCTTTCTCGTTTCCACCTTTTGACTCAATCAAACGAGCCAATCCTTCAGTAGCTTGGCGAACAACGTAGATGTTGATACGGTTTGTACCAGCACCAACCAAGCCACGCATACCTGCAGTACCAAATTCAAGATTTGTATAGAAGGCATCTTCCTTAGTTTTTTCGTCCATATTTTCCAAATCTTGACGAAGGTAGTCAGGAAGCTCCACAAAATCAACCCATTTCTGGTAATTTTCTTGGTAAGACATTCAAATTCTCCTTTATTTTTAAAACATTTAATCAGTTTGATTATATCATTTTTTTTAGTTTTAGTAAAACCTTATCTGCTTCGAAAATCTCTTCAAACCAGGTCAGATTGAATTTTGGGGTTATATGATGTTGAGGCTAGGAAAAATTCAATTTCAGTAAAAAAAAAGTAAGTTTTCTAATAACAAAACATTGATATAGTTGCTTAGTTTTAAACAAGCATATTATAATAAAGCTATGGCATATAGTACTGATTTTAAACAGCGAGCATTAGATTACATCAAAGAGGGGCACAGCCATGTCGAGGCAGCCAAGTTTTTTGGTGTTGGCGTCAGAACTCTCTTCACGTGGGAAAAGAAAGACGTAAACAAGGACACATAGAGAGGAAAAAGCGAGTCGTCAAAAACCGAAAGATTCCTTTAGAGGAATTGAAAGCCTTTGTAGAGGCTCATCCAGATGCTTTTTTACGGGAAATTGCGGCACATTTTGATTGTGCTCTGCCCTCCGTATGGGCAGCTTTAAAGTAGATTAAGGTCACTTTAAAAAAAGATGACGAGCTTTAAGGAACAAGAGCCAGAGAAAGTCGCTGAGTTTCTTGATATTTTGGATAACCTAAAAGATTTACCAGTCCTATATATTGATGAAACAGGAATCGACCGCTACCTCTATCGTCCTTATGCAGGGGCTCCTAGAGGGGAGAAAGTCTATGAAAAGATTAGCGGACGTCGTTTTGAGCGAACTTCAATTGTTGCAGGACAAGTAGACGGAGAGTTTATAGCTCCCATGATTTACAAGAAAAGCATGACAAGCGATTTCTTTGTGGAGTGGTTCAAAACAGAACTCCTGCCTGCTTTGAAGACACCTCATGTTATTGTCATGGGCAATACTAGTTTTCATCCCAAGAACATTTTGGATGAACTCTGCATCCAAGATAAACACTTTTTCTTACCTCTACCACCTTATTCACCGGATTTGAATCCTATTGAGCAAGCTTGGGCTATCTTGAAAAAGAAAGTGACGGATTTATTAAGGGAAGTTCCAACTATTTTTGAATGTTTGGAATGCTTTTTTAAAACTAGATGACTATAACGGTTCTAAAGGAACCTATCGAGTAGTCATTAAAACTAAGGATACTGCTGGTTAAGAGAAGACGGTATACGATCAAACCATTCACCGTGTAGCCGAAATCGTTCAGAATGAAGACTTGTATAAGAAAGGTTTGAATGTTGAACTTGCGCACCAACAAATTAAGGGATTTTTTGAAGCAGAGTTTAAAAATCGTATTAATGGAGTTCTTAATACTAAAATAAAAAATAGTACATTAAATCGTGTAAATAAAAAAACTATACACCAGAGCAACAAAAACTCCATGATTAATTTGAAGCAGAAGCAACGGAAGATGCTAAAAAACAAGGCGATATTGTGTTGAATGTTGACCAGGATTTCATGAGCATATCTAAGTCTAATAAAAGTGGTTCAGACTGGAAGAAAACTTTCACAGTGAGGACAACCAATAGGCTAGCAAATGACTTGAATAATGTCTTGAAACAGGCTGATAAAGATACTCCTAATACCCCAACTTGGCTAAACTCAGCTGCTTCTAAAGCTAAAGATGATGACAGAGCATATAAACTACTGAAGACTCTTATACCAGGAGAAAATTACCTATCATGTTAAGGATAATCAGCTAGAAGTAGAAACAGATAAATACACATATACTGCCGCTAGAAATGGTAGTAAGGAAGTTGGTATTCAAGAGTCAGATATAGCAGCAACTCTAAGTGCCGATGAATATAATTCTAATCGCCAAACTTTTGAGAGAGAATACAAATACAAAAGCAAATGCCCTTAATAATGGTTGGGCTAGATCTGGTTCTGAAGAGTTCAAAAAGTTCTCCCACTTTGTAGGGGTAGACAAAGGGATTGTGCGAACGAATGTACTGACTGGTAAAAAACTATCTGATAAGATTAGGAAAGAAGTGGGCTCTGGAGATAGCAAACTAGGAAAAGGCGGCTATTTCTCTACTGGGGATGTTCTATTAGGAAAAGATGTTGTTTCTTATACCGTACAAGTATTTTCAGAGAATAATGAAAGAGTAGGAGTAAACACTCAAAGTCACCGTGTTCAGTATAATCTCCCAATTCTAGCTGACTTTTCAGTCATCCAAGATACTGTGGAACCATCACGAACCGTTGTTGAAAAAATCATTCCAAAACTAAATATTCCCGAAGAAGAGAAAGGGAAAATAACCGAAGAAATCAAGAAAAAGAAAAAACCTCAGAATTGGCAGAACCAATCTCAGAAAATGTGAAAGTTCGCTATGTTGATGAACAAGGGCGTTTGCTATCATTGAAAAATGATACTGGAATTGGAGAAAAAGAAAGTGACGGAACCTACATTACCAATAAAAAAACAACTGATTGGTACCAGCTATAATGTCACAGATAAAAAACTCAGTAGCATGACTACTACTGACGGAAAATATTATACTTTTAAAGAAGTAGATACAAATTCTGCAAGTTTAACTGGGAATATTGTAAGCGAAGGTAGAACAGTGACCTTAGTTTATAGAGAAAGCGAAGCGCCAACCACTGTTACAGTAACAGCCAATTACTATAAAGAAGGTAGCCAAGAGAAGTTGGCAGAGTCTGTTATAAAAGCTGATTTAGCGATAGGTTCTGAGTATACCACAGAATCAAAAACTATTGAAGGGAAAACAACAACTGAGGACAAAGAAGACCGAGTTATCACAAGGAAAACAACATACACCTTGGTAGCAACTCCTGCAAATGCGTACCAGAAGACGGTGTAACAGTTGACTATTACTACCGTGAGAATGTTGAGGAAACAGTGGTTCCCAAAACAGCAACCTCTACTGAGACGAAGATTATAACGCGTACCATTCATTACGTTGATAAAGTTACGAACCAAAATGTAAAAGAAGATGTTGTTCAACCTGTAACCTTAAGCCGTACAAAAACTGAGAACAAGGTCACAGGAGTTGTAACCTACGGTGAATGGACAACAGGAAACTGGGACGAGGTTGTATCTGGTAAGATTGACAAGTACAAAGATCCAGATATTCCAACAGTTAAATCACAAGAAGTTACGTCAGACTCTAGTGATAAAGAAATAACGGTAAGGTATGACCGTTTATCAACACTAGAAAAACCAAACCCAGAACTACCAAATCAAGAGACTCCAATACCAGAGCCAACTCCAGAACCAGGTACTCCAAAAACTGAAACTCCAGTGAATCCAGACCCAGAAGTTCCGACTTATGAGACAGGTAAGAGAGAGGAATTGCTAAACACAGGTACAGAAGCTAATGCTACCTTGGCTAGTGCTGGTATCATGACCTTGTTAGCTGGTCTAGGATTAGGATTCTTCAAGAAAAAAGAAGATGAAAAATAATAGATTTTAGAATCTAGGAACAAGGAAAAGCTCACAGATGTGGGCTTTTTTCCTGGTTTTGAGAACGAGGTCTTTCGTGAAGAATAAAAACGCTTATAAATCTGTTGAACTGGGAAACTATGAATCCTATTTTTTTAAAAATATTTCCAGAAATCAGTTGCTAAATAGGGTAAAAATTGATAAAATAGGGAATATCTAAAAAATTTTAAGGAGAATCTAGCAAATGGATTTCACATGGGCACTTAAGTATGCCACTGAATTTTTGGGAACTGCCATTTTGATCATTCTTGGGAATGGTGCAGTTGCCAACGTTGAACTTAAAGGTACGAAAGGTCACCAAAGTGGCTGGATCGTCATCGCTGTTGGTTATGGTATGGGGGTTATGATCCCAGCCTTGATGTTTGGTAACGTATCTGGGAACCACATCAACCCTGCTTTTACTCTAGGGCTTGCAGTTAGCGGTCTTTTCCCTTGGGCACAAGTGGTACCTTACATTATCGCGCAAGTCTTGGGGGCTATCTTTGGTCAAGCCTTAGTTGTGGCAACATACCGTCCATTCTATTTGAAAACTGAAAACCCAAATAACATCTTGGGAACTTTCTCAACTATTTCAAGTATTGACCATGGTACAAAAGAAAGTCGCTATGCAGCAACTGTCAATGGTTTGATTAATGAGTTTGTTGGTTCATTTGTTTTGTTCTTTGCAGCTCTTGGTTTGACTAAAAACTTCTTTGGTGCTGAAGTGCTTCAATACATGAAACAAACGGCAATACAAGCAGGACAAACAGTTGATTTTTCTGACTTGGCTATTAAAGCACAGGTGGCTCCACACACTGCTTCAGGACTTTCTGTGGCTCACTTGGCACTTGGATTCCTCGTTATGGCTTTGGTAACATCACTTGGAGGACCTACAGGACCTGCCTTGAACCCAGCCCGTGACTTGGGACCACGTCTCCTTCATGCTTTCCTTCCAAAATCAGTTCTTGGTGAGCATAAAGGCGATTCAAAATGGTGGTATTCTTGGGTACCAGTAGTAGTACCTATCGCAGCAGCAATTGCGGCAGTAGCTGTATTCAAATTCCTTTATCTCTAAGAAATAGCTCCTTTAACATTTGAGTGAGCACCATCTATAAGTAAGAGAGGATCAGACTGGTTCTCTCTTTTTGATTTTTTAGGGAAATGAAAGAAACTCTAAACAAACTCCTCTCCAGCAGTGGTTTAGAAGTCTCAGTGGGCTATTCCAGCTTCAATGGGCTACTATAGTGGGTTGAAGTTGGAATAGTCCCCCCTTCTTTCTCAAACATTGTGAGGAATTGATTTACCTTCCTCAACAAAATGTTCAGTTTCTATTTCATTTTGCTATAAAATAAGCGATTAGGGGGGCTATTCTTCGACCTACATTGACTCTGCTGAGTCCTATGATTGTTATCGTTTTATCTGCAATTTTATACTCAATGAAAATCAAAGGGCAAACTAAGAAGCTAGCCGCAGGTTGTTCAAAACACAGTTTTGAGGTTGTATAGTAGATTGAAACTAGAATAATACACATCTACTTCTAAAACATTGTTAGAAATCGATTTGACTGTCCTGATCGATTTGCCCTATTCTTGTTTCATTTTACTATATAAACCAGAGACTGTTTACATTTTCAGCAAGTGAGTGGATGGATAATGCTGAAAACTCCTTGAAGGATAAGTCTATTTAGTACTTTCTATTAATTAGTTAAATTTTTACCAAGAATAATTCACAAAAACGTTGTAAAACACTTGCAATTTAGCTGAAATTTGATAAAATAGTAAGGAAAGTTAGACTGTATTGCCTACTGTCTATCTATAAAATATATTTTATTGGAGGCTTTTACTCAAATGGCAAAAGAAAAATACGATCGTAGTAAACCACACGTTAACATTGGTACTATCGGACACGTTGACCACGGTAAAACTACCCTAACTGCAGCTATCACAACTGTTTTGGCACGTCGCTTGCCTTCATCAGTTAACCAACCTAAAGACTATGCGTCTATCGATGCTGCTCCAGAAGAACGCGAACGCGGTATCACTATCAACACTGCGCACGTTGAGTACGAAACTGAAAAACGTCACTACGCTCACATCGACGCTCCAGGACACGCGGACTACGTTAAAAACATGATCACTGGTGCTGCTCAAATGGACGGAGCTATCCTTGTAGTAGCTTCAACTGACGGACCAATGCCACAAACTCGTGAGCACATCCTTCTTTCACGTCAGGTTGGTGTTAAACACCTTATCGTCTTCATGAACAAAGTTGACTTGGTTGACGACGAAGAATTGCTTGAATTGGTTGAAATGGAAATCCGTGACCTATTGTCAGAATACGACTTCCCAGGTGACGATCTTCCAGTTATCCAAGGTTCAGCACTTAAAGCTCTTGAAGGTGACTCTAAATACGAAGACATCGTTATGGAATTGATGAACACAGTTGATGAGTATATCCCAGAACCAGAACGTGACACTGATAAACCATTGCTTCTTCCAGTCGAGGACGTATTCTCAATCACTGGACGTGGTACAGTTGCTTCAGGACGTATCGACCGTGGTATCGTTAAAGTCAACGACGAAATCGAAATCGTTGGTATCAAAGAAGAAACTCAAAAAGCAGTTGTTACTGGTGTTGAAATGTTCCGTAAACAACTTGACGAAGGTCTTGCTGGAGATAACGTAGGTGTCCTTCTTCGTGGTGTTCAACGTGATGAAATCGAACGTGGACAAGTTATCGCTAAACCAGGTTCAATCAACCCACACACTAAATTCAAAGGTGAAGTCTACATCCTTACTAAAGAAGAAGGTGGACGTCACACTCCATTCTTCAACAACTACCGTCCACAATTCTACTTCCGTACTACTGACGTTACAGGTTCAATCGAACTTCCAGCAGGTACTGAAATGGTAATGCCTGGTGATAACGTGACAATCGACGTTGAGTTGATTCACCCAATCGCCGTAGAACAAGGTACTACATTCTCTATCCGTGAGGGTGGACGTACTGTTGGTTCAGGTATGGTTACAGAAATCGAAGCTTAATTCGATTTAGTTCCCAGAAGAACAATTATTTAAGTCAGACACTAAAAGAATCTTGCTTGGCAAGGTTCTTTTTTTAGATATTGAACTAATACTCAATGAAAATCAAAGAGCAAACTATAATATATTGAAACTAGAATAGTACACATCTACTTCTAAAACATTGTTAGAAATCGATTTGATTGTCTTGATTGATTTGTCTTGTTCTTATTTCATTTTGTTATAGAAAGTTAGCTGCAGACTGCTCAAAACACTGTTTTTAGGTTGTAGATAGAACTGACGAAGTCAGTAACATCTATACGACAAGGCGAAGCTGACGCGGTTTGAAGAGATTTTCGAAGAGTATAATACTAGACTAAACTCAAAAAGCATTATACAATAGTAATATGAAATCAATTAAAGAAGAAATCCAAACCATCAAAACACTTTTAAAAGACTCTCGTACAGCTAAATATCATAAACGCCTTCAAATCGTTCTATTTCGTCTGATGGGCAAATCTTATAAAGAGATTATAGAACTTTTAGACTGTAATCAAACAATGATTTGGCGAAATGTAAAAAAATATGAGGAGTTCGGACTCGACTCTCTCCTTCAA
>ERZ1023182.28-NODE-28-length-42662-cov-13.634919_pt1 | contig 42662 bp, 45 predicted proteins | sample MGYA00380437_ERZ1023182 | MGnify/ENA primary metagenome ERZ1023182 (study PRJEB33173, sample SAMEA4830395) | metagenome | study: EMG produced TPA metagenomics assembly of the PRJEB25223 data set...
ATTTAGTTTAATACTCAATGAAAATCAAAGAGCAAACTAGGAAACTAGCCGCAGGCTGTACTTGAGTACGGCAAGGCGACGTTGACGTGGTTTGAAGAGATTTTCGAAGAGTATAAATTCGAAAAAGGTGAGGGACAATGTCCTCGCCTTTTATGTTTTTTAGTTGCTTCCTTTGTGAAAAGAGTTATAATAGACTGTAGAATAAAAGGAGGAATCTATGAACGCGATTCAAGAATCATTTACTGATAAACTATTTGCCAACTATGAAGCAAATGTAAAATACCAAGCGATTGAAAATGCTGCCAGCCACAACGGAATTTTTGCAGCTCTGGAACGTCGCCAAAGCCATGTAGACAACACACCTGTTTTCTCATTGGATTTAACCAAGGACAAGGTCACTAACCAGAAAGCATCTGGTCGTTGCTGGATGTTTGCGGCTCTCAACACCTTCCGCCACAAACTCATCTCGCAATACAAATTGGAGAACTTTGAGTTGTCACAAGCCCACACTTTCTTCTGGGACAAGTATGAGAAATCAAACTGGTTCTTGGAGCAAGTCATTGCGACTTCAGACCAAGAATTGACTAGCCGCAAGGTTAGCTTCTTACTCCAAACACCTCAACAAGATGGCGGTCAATGGGATATGGTCGTTTCCCTCTTTGAAAAATACGGTGTCGTGCCTAAGTCAGTTTATCCTGAGTCTGTTTCATCTAGCAGCAGTCGTGAGCTAAATGCGATCCTTAATAAATTGCTTCGTCAAGATGCTCAAATCTTGCGTGACTTGCTTGTTTCTGGTGCAGATCAAGCGACTGTTCAAGCTAAGAAAGAAGACCTCTTGCAAGAAATCTTTAACTTTCTTGCTATGTCATTAGGACTTCCACCACGCAAGTTTGACTTTGCTTATCGCGATAAAGATAACAACTACAAAAGTGAAAAAGGAATCACACCACAAGAGTTTTACAAGAAATATGTCAATCTTCCTTTAGAAGACTACGTTTCTGTTATCAATGCTCCAACTGCTGATAAACCTTACGGAAAATCTTACACAGTTGAGATGTTGGGGAATGTGGTTGGTAGCCGTGCAGTTCGCTACATCAACGTTCCAATGGAGCGCTTGAAAGAATTGGCGATTGCCCAAATGCAAGCAGGTGAGACTGTTTGGTTTGGTTCTGATGTCGGCCAGCTCAGCAACCGTAAGGCTGGCATCCTTGCGACAGATGTTTATGACTTTGAATCAAGCATGGACATTAAACTTACTCAAGACAAGGCTGGACGTTTGGACTATAGTGAAAGCTTGATGACCCACGCCATGGTCTTGACAGGTGTTGACTTGGACGAAAATGGTAAATCAACCAAGTGGAAGGTTGAAAACTCATGGGGAGACAAGGTCGGTACAGATGGTTACTTTGTTGCCTCAGACGCTTGGATGGACGAATACACATACCAAATCGTTGTTCGTAAGGAATTGCTGACAGCAGAAGAACAAGCTGCCTATGGAGCAGAACCAATCGTACTTGCACCATGGGATCCAATGGGAGCCTTGGCTGAATAAAAGCATAGAAAAAAGGAATCAGATTTTAGAACCTGGTTCCTTTTTAGTTGCTTGATTACATGATGTGAAGAACATGTGCCACAATACCCACTGCGAAGAGGGCAAGGATAATAGTGATTGGAGATACTTTTTTCTTAAGTAAGTACATGCAAAGTAAAGTAAGGAGTAGTCCTGATAATCCAGGAATCAACATATCCAAGTTTTGTTGGAAAGTAGTAACTTTTTCAGGAGTTTGAGACAATCCTTGTCCTACTTGTGCGAATGCTTCTTGGATACCTTTAGACCCTTCTGGCAATTTATCCCAATGGATATAAGCCTTTTCATCTAGTTGAACTTTAGAAACATCGAAAGCAAATTTAATATTTACCCAGCGTTGAACAAGGACAGCAAGAATGAACATCCCAAGGATAGAAGCTCCTTTAGTGATATCTTGAAGGATACCACCAGACATATCTTTAGTGATTTCTGATCCAGCCTTGTATCCAATCTCTTGAACATACCACAAGAATGACATACGAATCAAGTTCCATGCAACAAAGAAGAGGAGTGGCCCCAAGATATTGCCAGTAAGGGCAAGTGAAGCACCGAGAGATCCAAGGATTGGGCGTACTGTAAACCAGAATACTGGGTCACCGATACCAGCAAGAGGTCCCATCATACCGATTTTAACCCCTTGGATAGCAGCGTCATCGATTTCCACACCGTTAGCACGTTCTTCTTCAAGCGCAAGAGTAACCCCCATGACTGGAGCAGCTACGTATGGATGAGTGTTGAAGAACTCAAGGTGACGCTCAAGAGCAGCGATTTGATCTTCTTTTTTAGTATAGAGTTTTTTGATAGCTGGAATGAGTGTATAAGCCCAGCCCAAGTTTTGCATCCGTTCAAAGTTCCAAGACCCTTGTAAGAAGGTTGAACGCCACCAAACTTTTTTACGATCTGATTTAGTTAATTGAAGTTTTTCAGTCATGATGTTTTCAGTCCTTTCTTATCTTAGTAGTCTTCTAGGATATCGCCGATTGGGTCGTTAGAAGTTGCGGCTCCTCCGCCACCATTTCCACCAGTTTTAGAAAGGTGAAGGTAGATAAGAGCGATAGCAACACCGATAGCACCGAATCCGATTAGAGTAATATCTGACACAGCAGCGAGAACGAAACCAAGAGCGAAGAATGGCCATACTTCACGAGTTGCCATCATGTTGATAACCATGGCGTAACCAACGGCAACGACCATACCACCACCGATAGCCATACCATCTTTGAGCCAGTCTGGCATGGCACTAAGGATACTTTGTACAGTTTCAGTTGGTACCATAAGGAGAAGAGCTGCAGGAAGCGCGATACGAAGTCCTTGGAAGAGTAGCGCAATGAAATGCGCACGCTCCACAGCGCCGAAGTCACCTTTTTTAGCGGCAGCATCTGCAGTATGAACCAAACCAACTGAAATTGTACGAACAATCATTGTCAAGAAAAGTCCAGCTACGGCAAGAGGGATAGCAACCGCTTGGGCAACACCGATACCAGTCTTGGTAAAGTCACCACCAAGAACCATGATAATGGCAGCAGCGACAGAAGCAAGTGCAGCATCAGGAGCGATAGCAGCACCGATATTTGACCAACCAAGGGCAATCATTTGAAGCGATCCACCGAGGATAATCCCTGCTTCCAAGTGACCTGTTACAAGCCCAATAAGGGTACAGGCTACAAGTGGTTGGTGAAATTGGAACTGGTCGAGGATGCCTTCAAGACCTGCAAAGAAGGCTACAACGACTACTAAAACCATAGAAATAATAGACATGTTTAAAATCCTTTCATAAATAATGGCTTATTTGACATTGGCTTTGTTAATCAAGTCAAACAAATCTTTTTTAGAATCATTTGGTACTTTACGGACATCAAATTCAACACCCAAGTCACGCATTTTTTCAAATGTAGCAACATCTTCTTTGTCCATAGACAAAACGGTATTGACCAATGTTTTACCTGTTGAGTGAGCCATAGAACCAACGTTAAGAGTCTTGATTGGCACGCCGCCTTCGATGGCACGAAGGGCATCTTGAGGTGTTTCAAACAAGATAAGGGCATGTGTTTCTCCAAAACGTGGGTCTTTTGAAATCTCAATCAGTTTTTGAATTGGAACCACGTTAGCCTTGACATTACCTGGAGCTGCTTGTTTAATCAATTCTTTACGAAGGTCGTCTTTAGCCACGTTATCTGAAGCAACAATGATACGATTTGCTTTTGAATCTGGAGTCCAAGCAGTTGCAACCTGACCGTGAAGTAGACGTGTGTCAAGACGGGCAAGATTGATTTTCAATTTACCGTCTCCGATAACAGTTCCTTCTGGGATAGCAGTTTGGGCAACTGGAGCAGCTGCAGCGCTTGCAACTTCTTCAACTGGATTTAGCTCTTCTGGAAGAGCTTTGATGCCATCTTTGGCTTCTTTAATGATATTAGCAGCGACTTTTTCTACACCTGCAGCAGCGTCCATGAGGCGCTCTGTGTAGGCTTGAATCAACATCGGTAAGTTAAGTCCTGTGATGATGGCAAACTTACGCTCAGGATTTTCTCCCATCACGCGACTAGCTTGGTTAAATGGAGAACCACTCCAAAGGTCAGCCAAAACTAGAACCTCATCTTCTGCGTCAAATGCAGCAACAGCGTTATTAAACTTAGCGTATAGATCATCAGGACCTTCATTTGGCATAAAGGTCACAACTTGAACCTTTTCTTGTTCACCAAAGATCATAGATCCTGACTGATGAATACCCGCAGCAAATTCGCCGTGGCTCGCAATAATGATTCCGATACTCATTATTGTCATTCCTCCTTTTTTGTTTTAGTTTTCATTTAAGAAAACTTTAAGACTGTTTAAGTATAAACCGTTTTCATAAAAAAAGCAACTATTTATCATAAAAAATTAAAAAAATTTTATTTTTGTATGTTGATATGTTGAGTTTTTGAGGAGTAATCTTGAATTCTTATTTAAAAATTTAATATAAAAAAGTTGGAAGAAGTTTCCAACTTTTAAAATAGGTTTCTATTAGATTAGTGGGTGAAGTCGAGTACCATACGTCCTTGGATTTGGCCTTTTTCCATTTCGTCGAAAATGGCAACAGCATCTTCTACTGGACGTTTTTGAACAACTGGGACTACCAGACCTTCTGCACCAAATTGGAAGGCTTCTTCTAAGTCTTTACGAGTTCCGACAAGAGAACCGATGACTTGGATTCCATCGAGGACTGTTTTAACGATGCTGAGTTCCATCATTTCAGAAGGAAGACCAACAGCGACGACGCGACCACCAGCACGAATGGAGTCAACAGCCTGGTTGAAGGCAACTTTAGACACAGCAGTTACGACAGCTGAATGAGCTCCTCCATCAGTTTTTTCTTTAATGAGTCCAGCTACATCTTCAACTTCGAGGCCGTTAATCACAATGTCAGCGCCTACTTCTTTTGCAAGGGCAAGTTTGTCATTGTTGATATCGACTGCGATAACATGAGCATTGAATACTTTTTTAGCGTATTGAACAGCGAGGTTACCAAGTCCACCAGCACCGTAAAGAACAACCCATTGGCCTGGTTCAACTTTTGCTTCTTTGATAGCTTTATAGGTTGTTACTCCAGCACATGTGATAGAAGAAGCTTGGGCTGGATCAAGTCCGTCAGGAACTTTGACAGCATAGTCAGCAGTTACGATACATTGTTCAGCCATACCACCGTCTACTGAGTAGCCAGCATTTTTCACTGTACGGCAAAGGGTTTCGCGACCAGTTGTACAGTATTCGCAAGTGCCACATCCTTCAAAGAACCAAGCAACGCTGACGCGGTCACCGACTTTAAGGCTTTTCACATCTGGAGCAATCTCTTTAACGATACCGATACCTTCGTGCCCAAGAACACGTCCTGGGACTTGACCAAAGTCACCATGAGCAACGTGGAGGTCGGTGTGGCAAACGCCACAGTATTCAACTTCTACAAGTGCTTCCCCAGTTTCAAGTGGACGGAGTACTTTTTCTTCAATAGCAACACCAGTGCTTTCTGGATTTACAACAACAGCTTTCATAGCTATCCTCCTTGATATTGACCGAGAACAGGGACAACGGGACTGGATTGATTTTTTGTCAACAGAGTCGAGTGTGACGAGCTCTCTTGTATTTATATGTGAAGTATATCACAAAAGAAAGCCTTTTCCAAGGTTTTGGAGACAAAAAGTAGAACAATCGATTAACTGGTTGATGAGACTGTGAAAAGAGCACAAAGACCAGCTTGCAAGCTGGTCATACTCTTCGAAAATCTCTTCAAACCACGTCAGCTTCATCTACAACCTCAAAGCAGTGCTTTGAGCAACCTACGGCTAGCTTCCTAGTTTGCTCTTTGATTCTCATTGAGTATCAGTGTAGGCTATAAGAATAAGTCTTGTAGGGTTTTGGCAACCCCATCTTGGTCGTTGGTAAGGGAAATTTGCTCATCTGCATAAGGGAGTAGCTCTGGATTGGCATTTTTCATGGCATAACCTTTCCCAGCAAAAGCGAGCATTTCGGTATCATTGTGTTCATCTCCAAAGGCAATCAAATCTTTTTTGTCACGATTCATTATCTTGAGCAAGTAGTCCAAAGCAAAGGCCTTGTTGACACCTTTTGGGGTACATTCAAGGATATTGAGCGGACCTCCCCAGGTATTGATAGAAAGTTGATGCTGGTAGAAGGCGTTCATGTCTTTTGCCAAGGCATATTTGTCACTGGCTCTGGTCTGCAAGAGGATACAGTTAGGGTCCTTGGTCACCAATTCAGGCTGGAATTGATCTTCAGGCTGGAAAGCTTCTACACCAAATAGTTTGGGATTGGCAATCTCTTCATTGGGATTTGTAATGTAGAATTTTTTACGATATTCTCCAGCGATAAAATCGGCTTGAATGTCCTCTGAACGTTGAACCATATCTAGCAGATATTTTTTGTCTACAGTCAAACACTTTTCAAAATCCCAAACTTGGTCTGGTAAATGAGTAAGGGATCCGTTGAAGTTAATCATAGGAGTGTCTAAGCCCAGTTCACGGTAAAAATCTTTTGACATACGGTAAGGGCGACCTGTCGTAATAATAACCTGATGGCCTTTTTCAGCAACTTTTTTGATGGTTTTTTTGGTAAAGTCAGAAATTTGACTGTCTGAGTTGAGCAGGGTTCCATCCAGGTCAACTGCAATAATTTTTTTCGTCATATGGACCTTTCTAGTGTGTTTTCAGATAAGATGTTTTCTATTATAACAGAAAGCAGGCAGAAAAGCAGATTCCAAACAAAAAATGAAATTGGATTAATTTCTTAAACAAATCAAACAAAGACATTGAAAAAGTGAATGATAAATGATATAATTCTATTATTGTTCGTAAAAATTAAAAGGAGATTGATGATGGACAAATTATTTAAACTAAAAGAGAACGGTACAGACGTTCGTACAGAGGTTCTCGCTGGTTTAACAACTTTCTTTGCAATGAGCTATATTCTCTTTGTAAACCCACAAATACTTTCACAAACAGGAATGCCTGCTCAGGGCGTCTTCCTAGCGACGATTATTGGTGCAGTAGCGGGTACCTTGATGATGGCTTTTTATGCTAACTTACCTTATGCCCAAGCGCCAGGTATGGGACTCAATGCCTTCTTTACCTTTACAGTTGTATTCGGGCTTGGTTATTCTTGGCAAGAAGCCCTAGCTATGGTCTTCATCTGTGGGATTATTTCATTGATTATTACCTTGACAAATGTTCGTAAAATGATCATTGAATCGATTCCCAATGCTCTTCGCTCAGCTATTTCAGCTGGTATCGGTGTCTTCCTTGCCTATGTAGGGATTAAGAATGCTGGACTTTTGAAATTCACGATTGATCCAGGCAACTATACTGTTGTAGGAGAAGGGGCTGACAAAGCTCAAGCAACGATTGCAGCAAACTCTTCAGCAGTTCCAGGATTGGTCAGCTTTAATAATCCAGCTGTTTTAGTGGCTCTTGCAGGACTTGCCATTACTATCTTCTTTGTCATCAAAGGGATTAAAGGGGGAATTATTCTCTCTATCTTGACAACAACTGTTCTTGCTATTGCAGTTGGTTTGGTTGATTTGTCTAGTATCGATTTTGCTAATAACCATGTTGGTGCAGCTTTTGAAGATTTGAAGACAATCTTTGGTGCAGCTCTTGGTTCAGAAGGTTTGGGAGCTTTGGTTTCAGATACAGCTCGCTTGCCTGAAACTCTGATGGCCATTCTTGCCTTCTCATTGACAGATATTTTTGACACAATTGGTACCTTGATCGGTACAGGTGAAAAAGTTGGTATTGTAGCGACAAATGGTGAAAATCACCAATCAGCCAAATTGGATAAGGCTCTTTACTCTGATTTGATTGGAACGACAGTCGGTGCCATTGCAGGTACTTCAAACGTAACGACTTATGTTGAGTCTGCTGCTGGTATCGGTGCAGGTGGACGTACTGGTTTGACAGCCTTGGTTGTAGCTATCTGTTTTGCGATTTCAAGCTTCTTTAGCCCACTTCTAGCGATCGTACCAACAGCGGCTACAGCTCCAATCTTGATTATCGTTGGGATTATGATGCTTGGTAGCTTGAAAAATATCCATTGGGATGATATGTCTGAAGCAGTTCCTGCCTTCTTCACATCTATCTTTATGGGATTCAGCTACTCTATCACTCAAGGGATTGCAGTTGGTTTCTTGACTTACACTTTGACTAAGCTTGTTAAAGGTCAAGTTAAAGATGTTCATGTCATGATTTGGATTTTGGATGCCTTGTTTATCCTTAACTACATCAGCATGGCCTTATAATAGAATGACCCAGGGGGATTTCCCCCCTTTTTTAATACAAAGGAGATAGGTGATGAAAGAGAAAAATATGTGGAAAGAATTGTTGAATCGTGCAGGCTGGATTTTGGTCTTTTTACTTGCCGTCCTTTTATATCAGGTTCCCCTAGTGGTTACCTCTATTTTGACTTTAAAAGAAGTAGCCCTGCTACAGTCAGGGCTGATAGTTACTGGTATTTCTATTGTGGTTCTGGTGCTATTTATTATTGGAGCTCGTAAAACGCAATTGGCAAGTTTTAATTTTTCTTTTTTTAGAACTAAGGATTTGGCACGCTTGGGCTTGAGTTATTTAGTTATTATCGGTTCAAATATACTTGGTTCTATCTTGTTACAACTGTCAAATGAGACGACAACAGCTAACCAGTCTCAGATTAACGATATGGTTCAAAATAGTTCTTTAATTTCCAGTTTCTTCTTGTTGGCCTTGCTTGCTCCAATTTGTGAGGAAATCTTGTGCCGTGGGATTGTTCCTAAAAAGATTTTCCGAGGTAAGGAGAGCTGGGGATTTGTAGTTGGTACGATTGTCTTTGCTTTATTGCATCAACCAAGTAATTTACCTTCTTTATTGATTTATGGAGGTATGTCGATCGTTCTGTCTTGGACGGCTTACAAGACCCAACGTTTGGAAATGTCTATCTTGCTTCACATGATTGTTAATGGGGTTGCTTTCTGTTTGTTGGCTCTTGTGGTGATTATGAGTCGGACATTAGGGATTTCTTTTTAATACTCAATGAAAATCAAAGAGCAAACTAGGAAACTAGCCGCAGGCTGTACTTAAGTACGGCAAGGCGACGTTGACGCGGTTTGAATTTGATTTTCGAAGAGTATAAGATTATTGATACTTGCTTACTTGCTTCTACTGGGAAAAAGATGAATGCAATCGTGTCCATCTTTTTCTTTTTATGGTAAAATAGAGAAATAATATGATGAAAAGCCTTGAGGGAGTGACCGATATGTCAAGTAAAGCCAATCATGCAAAGACAGCTATTTGCGGAATTATCAATGTAACCCCAGATTCCTTTTCGGATGGTGGTCAATTTTTTGCTCTTGAGCAGGCACTCCAGCAGGCTCGTAAATTGATAGCAGAAGGGGCTAGTATGCTAGATATCGGCGGAGAATCGACTCGGCCTCGGCCGGGAAGTAGCTATGTTGAGATAGAAGAGGAAATCCAGCGTGTTGTTCCAGTGATTAAAGCGATTCGCAAGGAAAGTGATGTCCTCATCTCTATTGATACTCGGAAGAGTCAGGTGGCAGAGGCTGCTTTGGCTGCTGGTGCCAATCTAGTCAATGATATCACTGGTCTTATGGGTGATGAGAAAATGGCCCATGTGGTTGCTAAGGCTGGTGCGAAAGTAGTCATTATGTTTAATCCAGTCATGGCGCGACCTCAGCACCCTAGCTCGCTCATCTTCCCTCATTTTGGTTTTGGTCAAACCTTTACAGAAAAAGAGTTAGCTGACTTTGAAAAAATGCCAATTGAAGACTTGATGGAGGCTTTCTTTGACAGAGCCCTATCGAGAGCGGACGAAGCTGGAATCGCACAAGAAAATATCCTGTTGGATCCAGGAATCGGCTTTGGTCTGACCAAGAAAGAAAATTTGCTTCTTTTACGGGATCTGGATAAACTACATCAGAAGGGCTATCCAATCTTTCTTGGAGTGTCGCGTAAGCGGTTTGTCATCAATATCCTTGAAGAAAATGGCTTTGAAGTCAATTCTGAGACAGAACTTGGTTTCCGCAATAGGGACACGGCTTCGGCTCATGTAACCAGTATCGCTGCGAGACAGGGTGTGGAAGTTGTGCGCGTGCATGACGTAGCCAGTCACAAGATGGCAGTTGAAATTGCCTCCGCTATTCGTCTAGCTGATAATGCGGAAAATCTAGATTTAAAACAATACAAATAAGATGAAAGAAATTAAAAACAATCAATGGATTGCCAACTATCGGACGGACCAACCGCATTTTGGCTTGGAACGCATGGTGGAACTGTTAGCTTTGCGCGGAAATCCCCATCTCAAACTCAAGGTCATCCATGTCGGAGGAACCAATGGCAAGGGTTCGACCATTGCTTTTTTGAAAAATATGCTAGAAAAGATGAGGCTGAGAGTTGGTGTTTTCAGCTCGCCCTATCTCATTCATTACACAGACCAGATTAGCATCAATGGGGAATCCATTCCAGAAGATAAACTAGAAGCCCTCATGGCAGACTATCAGTCTTTGCTTGAGGGAGAATCGGCTGCTAATTTGCAGGGGACAACTGAGTTTGAGATAATTACAGCTATAGCCTATGATTACTTTGCCTCAGAGCAAGTAGATGTGGCTATCATGGAAGTGGGCATGGGTGGACTCTTAGATAGTACTAATGTCTGTCAACCAATTTTGACAGGGATTACGACCATTGGACTGGATCATGTAGCCCTACTTGGGGACACCTCGGAGGTCATAGCAGAGCAGAAAGCTGGTATTATCAAACAAGGAATTCCCTTGGTGTCAGGTCGCATTTCTCCAGAAGCGTTGGCTGTGATTGACTCTATTGCAGTAGCTAAAAATGCACCGAGAATTAGATATGATAGAGATTATCAGGTTCGTCATCAAGAGAGTGTGGTAATAGGCGAAATATTTGACTATACCAGTTCTATCAGACAAGGTCGCTTCCAGACTAGCCTGCTTGGTTTGCACCAGATAGAGAATGCAGGGATGGCCATAGCTTTACTTGATACTTTTTGTCAAGAAGATGGTCGAGAGCTAGCAAGCAATGACTTTCTTGGTCAAGCCTTGGAAGAAACAAGTTGGCCAGGGCGTTTGGAAATCGTGTCAAGAGATCCCTTGATGATTTTGGATGGAGCCCACAATCCCCATGCTATCAAGGCTTTATTGGCAACCTTGCAAGAACGCTTTGCGGATTATCATAAGGAAATCCTCTTTACTTGTATCAAAACCAAGGCCTTGGAGGATATGTTGGATTTGCTGGAGGAAATCCCAGATACCGAGCTTACCCTGACACATTTTGACGATAGTCGGGCGACTGATGAAAGCGTGCTGAAAGAGACAGCCAAGTCTAGAAATCTCAGCTACCAAGGTTGGCAGGAATTTCTAGAGCAGAAATTGACAGATAAAAAAGAAGAGAAAAAAACAGTTAGGATTGTCACGGGCTCCTTGTATTTCTTGAGCCAAGTGAGAGCCTATCTGATGGAGAGGAAAAACGAGAATGGATACACAAAAGATTGAAGCAGCTGTAAAAATGATTATTGAGGCTGTCGGAGAGGACGCTAACCGCGAGGGCTTGCAGGAAACACCTGCTCGTGTAGCCCGTATGTATCAAGAGATTTTTTCAGGTCTTGGTCAAACAGCAGAGGAACATTTGTCAAAATCCTTTGAGATTATTGATGATAATATGGTGGTAGAAAAGGATATCTTTTTCCATACCATGTGTGAACACCACTTCTTGCCATTTTATGGTAGAGCGCACATAGCCTACATTCCAGATGGCCGTGTGGCAGGTTTGTCCAAACTTGCCCGTACGGTTGAAGTTTATTCGAAAAAACCACAAATTCAAGAACGTTTGAATATCGAAGTGGCCGATGCCTTGATGGAGTATCTAGGTGCTAAAGGAGCCTTTGTTGTCATTGAAGCAGAACATATGTGTATGAGCATGCGTGGTGTCAGAAAACCAGGCACTGCAACCTTGACGACAGTAGCTCGTGGTCTATTTGAAACAGATAAGGACCTCCGCGACCAAGCTTATCGTTTAATGGGGCTATAAAAAGAATCCGTTTCAAGCGGATTTTTCTAGAAAGGAATCATTATGGATCAACTGCAGATTAAGGATTTGGAAATGTTTGCCTATCATGGTCTTTTTCCTAGTGAGAAAGAATTGGGGCAGAAATTTGTCGTTTCAGCCATCCTATCCTATGATATGACCAAGGCAGCTACAGACTTGGATTTAACAGCCTCTGTCCATTACGGAGAATTGTGTCAGCAGTGGACGACTTGGTTTCAGGAAACGAGTGAAGATTTGATTGAAACGGTAGCCTATAAACTGGTGGAACGTACCTTTGAGTCTTATCCTCTTGTCCAAGAAATGAAGTTGGAACTGAAAAAACCTTGGGCACCGGTGCATTTGTCACTAGATACTTGCTCGGTAACCATTCATCGCCGCAAGCAACGAGCCTTTATCGCCCTAGGAAGCAATATGGGAGATAAACAAGCAAACTTGAAGCAAGCCATTGACAAACTGCGAGCTCGTGGCATCTATATTCTCAAAGAGTCCAGTGTCTTAGCGACGGAGCCTTGGGGTGGAGTGGAGCAGGATAGCTTTGCCAATCAAGTGGTTGAGGTGGAAACCTGGCTACCAGCACAAGACTTGTTAGAAACCTTGTTAGCCATTGAGTCAGAGCTGGGACGGGTGAGAGAAGTGCATTGGGGACCTCGTTTGATTGATTTGGACTTGCTCTTTGTGGAGGACCAGATCCTTTATACAGACGACCTCATATTGCCTCATCCTTACATAGCGGAACGCCTTTTTGTCCTTGAGTCCTTACAGGAAATTGCGCCTCATTTTATCCATCCGATATTAAAACAACCGATCCGTAACTTGTATGATGCTTTGAAAAAATAGAAAAACTCTAGTTTTCAGTTACTTGCAACTGAAGGCTAGAGTTTTTAAAATAGGTCATTTTCTTCTGGGAGGAGGATAGTTTCTCTACCGTCCATGTCTAAAACCAGTACTCTTGGGGGATAACGAGGGTCGAAAGGATGGTTAAAGTCAAAATCAATGGCTGTAGGGAGGTGTTGACTTGAAAAGTGGAAGGTAATCTTTCCTTGGTTATTAAGCAATTGAAACTCGAGTTCTTCTTCCAATTCAAAGACATTTTTTAAGAAATGGTCGATAATATACCAAAAAGAGTCAATGATGTCATCAGGCAAGCTGGTAACAATGCCAAAACTAGCAGACCGCATGTGGGTATTGGTAAAAGCCATATCTCTGTCTCCTTTCTTTTCCCTTATCATACAGCAAATAGGATTAAAAATCAAGAAAAGGTGATTTTTTGAAAAGGATTTTAACTACAGGGAAAAAGAAGGAAAAAAATTCCCAAAAATCTACCGAAGTTAATAGGTAAATTCCCAAATTAACTTGATTATATAACTTTCAGTTACTTTGAGAAGTTACCGAAAAATATTTTTCATATCTATTGACTTTTAGGGGTGAAATTTGGTATGATAGTAGGCGGTATTGTTTACCCCATTTGAAAGGCCCCGGAACCTTCCAAATACTTTTCGATGGGAAGGAACACCCATCACCGTAAACAAAAATCGAACTATATATAGGAGAAATCATGAACAAAACAACATTTATGGCTAAACCAGGCCAAGTTGAACGTAAATGGTACGTAGTTGACGCAACTGATGTACCACTTGGACGTCTTTCTGCAGTAGTTGCTAGCGTACTTCGCGGAAAAAACAAACCAACATTTACACCACACACTGATACAGGTGACTTCGTGATTGTTATCAATGCTGAAAAAGTTAAATTGACTGGTAAAAAAGCAACTGATAAAATCTACTACACTCACTCAAACCACCCAGGTGGATTGAAACAAATCTCTGCAGGTGAACTTCGTTCTAAAAATGCAGTACGTTTGATTGAGAAATCAGTTAAAGGTATGCTTCCACACAATACACTTGGACGCGCTCAAGGTATGAAGTTGAAAGTATTTGTTGGAGCTGAGCACACTCATGCTGCACAACAACCAGAAGTTCTTGACATTTCAGGACTTATCTAAGGAAAGGAACAAATAAAGTATGTCACAAGCACAATATGCAGGTACTGGACGTCGTAAAAACGCTGTTGCACGCGTTCGCCTTGTTCCAGGAACTGGTAAAATCACTGTTAACAAAAAAGATGTTGAAGAGTACATCCCACACGCTGACCTTCGTCTTGTCATCAACCAACCATTCGCAGTTACTTCAACTGTAGGTTCATACGACGTTTTCGTTAACGTTGTAGGTGGTGGATACGCTGGTCAATCAGGAGCTATCCGTCACGGTATCGCTCGTGCCCTTCTTCAAGTAGACCCAGACTTCCGCGATTCATTGAAACGCGCAGGACTTCTTACACGTGACTCACGTAAAGTTGAACGTAAGAAACCAGGTCTTAAGAAAGCTCGTAAAGCATCACAATTTAGTAAACGTTAATTCGAAAGAATTACTATACTTATACAGAGCACCTTTCGGGGTGTTCTTTTTTTATACTTTCTTACTAAATTGGTGCAATTGACACAGTTGTTGCGACTTTAGTCGCTTACAAATGTGGCTGCAACCTGACAAGGTCAGTTGCCTCAAAACGTTAATCAATACAATTATATCAACGTTTCAAAGCACTCAAGAGTTTACCTCATGGGTGCTTTTTTTATGTTTTTTGAAAAAGTTCACCTCAAAGTTTACCTTATTTTCACCTTATTGTTTTAGAGACTGTAAGGCAAATTCACCGACGGCCATAGGGACTACATTAGAAGTATTGACATAAATCTGTGTTGTACCTGTGTCGCTATGTATTAGAGCTTCAGAAATGGCTTCTAAGCTCATTCCTGCTTGTTTAGCGAGCGTTGCTCCGGTATGACGTAGTTTGTGTGGCGTAGCGTGTGTAAGCTCTGGGTGTCGTTTTCTGATAGTTTTCATCTTATTATTGAGATAGTCAGAATGTAAAGGTTTATTGATATTGCCTTTGGTATCTATGTAAGTAAAGATGAATTGTTCTGGATTACTGATGATACCAAACTTTGCCAGTTCATATTTTTGTTGTTTTTTCCATGAAGTCAGAAGTTGAAGTAAGTCATTAGAAATAGAGAAAATGGGAAATGTTTCCACAATAAAACGCATATTATCAGATGGTTAATGCGTTTTATATTTGGGTTTGAGGCTTATAAAATAGGATAAGCGTGCTGAAAACTTAGATATGACAAACAAAATAAAATTTTTAAAAGCTACAGAGAAACATGGTATAATGTATCTAAAGGAGGTAGCATATGTCCTTAGATATAGATAAAGAAAAGATGACAATCATGGGAATAGCTTTTGAAAACCGATCCGTTTTTAAGAGTGTTTGGTATGCTTTAAGTACAAATATGATTGAAGGATGGCGACCTACGGTTAGTGATGTTGAAAAATTACGAGATGAAGCTCTTGCTCTGGGGATGACTTAATGAAGCGCAACTGTTATGAGTCTTATGACTATGTTGATCCGGATAATTTATATACCGATCCGGGTTCTTCAGTTCTAAGAAATAAGCAGGAAGGAAAAAAGCACGCGAGCTTGAATATCGTATGATTGCTAGTAAGAGTTTGAAATTATTTATCAATCCTATCTTAGTTAATAGTTTAAAAGTAGTTTGTTTCACAACTGCATAAGCTTAGAAAAGTTGAAAAGTGATAACTCTTTAATAAACTCTTGGTTTGTTAAAAGATATTTTGTCCACTGCATTTTTTCAATTGACTATTATTTGTCATAGATATAACAGATAGAACATTGCATTCAGAATAATGAAAAACGCATCAAAAATGGTGCGTTCTGTTTTTATGCTACCATAAAAGGAGGAAAACAAATTGAAAATTTTTAAGGGAGAGTTTTATCGAATCTCTGTATTAACAGACAAGCTAGTAAGGTTAGAATACTCTCAAACTGGAAGTTTTGAGGATAGAACGACACAACTTATCTATAATAGAGATTTTGGCCAAGTTTCGTTAGATTATATCGAGACATCAAACGTACTAGATATTATGACGGACTATTTTCATCTGCACTTTAATAAAGGAGAATTTAACGCCGAAAATTTATTTATAGAATTAAAAGGAAATTTTGCCGTATATGGTAGTCGCTGGTATTTTGGTGAATCTATTGAAACGTTAAAAGGAACAGCTCGGACTCTGGATAAGGCAGATGGAGCAATCTCGTTAGAAGATGGAATTATTAGCCGAAATGGTATAGCCTTATTGGATGATTCTCAAGGATTTATTTGGGATGAACAATCTGGTTATATTGAGAGAGAAAATCAAATTGACCTGTATTTCTTTGCCTATGGGCATGATTATAGAGGAGCAATCAGAGACTTTTACCATTTGACTGGTTCAACACCCTTGTTGCCAAGATATGCTTTAGGCAATTGGTGGAGTAGATATTGGCCTTATACGTCGGATGAATACTTGGATTTAATAGACAGATTTGCAACAGAGAAAATTCCATTATCTATCGGTGTGTTAGATATGGATTGGCATATAACTGACATTCCAGCTCGTTTTGGAAGTGGCTGGACAGGATATAGTTGGAATAGAAACTTAATACCAAATCCAGAACAGTTATTGCAACAACTTCATGATAGAAAGTTAAAACTCTCCTTAAATGTCCATCCTGCTGATGGGATACGGGCTTATGAAGAAGCTTATCCTCAAATCGCAAAACGGTTGGGGTTAAATGTAGAACTAGAAGAACCTGCTATTTTTGATTTTTTTAATCCCTCTTTTAGGGAAGCCTACTTTAAAGATGTTCATTATGAGCTAGAAAAGCAGGGAGTAGATTTTTGGTGGATTGACTGGCAACAGGGGACACAAGGCATGCTAGATCCACTTTGGCTTTTAAACCATTATCACTATCAGGATAGTTGTAAAAATGCAGAAGGTGGTTTGATTTTATCAAGATATGCAGGTCCTGGTAGTCACCGCTACCCTGTTGGTTTTTCAGGGGATACTATTATTAGTTGGAATTCCTTAAGATTTCAACCCTATTTTACAGCGACAGCATCTAATATCGGTTATAGTTGGTGGAGTCATGATATCGGTGGACATATGTTGGGGGATTATGACGAAGAGCTACAAACTAGATGGCTACAGTTTGGTGTTTTTAGTCCGATTACTCGATTACATAGTTCTAGAAGTCCTTTTAATAGTAAAGAACCTTGGTTCTTTTCAGAAACAACATCTAAGATTATGAAGAAATACCTTCGTTTGAGACATCAGATGATTCCCTATCTATATACCATGAATGTAAAGACACATGAGGAAGGTGCCCCATTAATCAGTCCAATCTATTATTTCTATCCAGAGAATGATGAGAGCTATAATGTTCCAAACCAATACTTTTTTGGAACAGAACTGATGGTGGCTCCCATTGTAGAAAAGATGGATTTGACATTCCAATCTGCAAAAGTAGATGTATGGTTCCCTGAAGGTGAATGGTATGACTTTTTTTCAGATAAAAAATACACAGGTGGTGTGAAGTTAAGTGTTTATAGGGACATCTCGACTACGCCTGTGTTTGCAAAAAGTGGTGCAATCATTCCCTTGGTTGGTTCTGAGATAGGTATGGGTGTTGATTTACCTGAGGTTGTAGATTGGTATGTATTCCCAGGAAAACAACATTCTTTTGAAATGCTTGAAGATCAAAATGGTCAAAGATATAAAACAAGATTATCAATCGACTGGGAAATGGGGATGGTAGAGTTAACATTACAAGGAGATTCTAGTATCGTTCCAAGTAATAGAAGGCATAGAATTCATTTTAAAGGAACGAATGTGTCTATGATTGAATTGCCAAATAAGAATGATACAGCTAGATTTGAATGGAAAGATAATAAAACAATATCTTTAAATGATGAAGTTTTTAGACTACTAAAGACGGCTTCTCTTCCATATGAATTAAAAGATAGATTGCTAAATCAATTCATCAATGCCAAAAATTCTCATGAGTTAATGAATATCTTGCATCATCAGGATAAGGAATTGAGAGGGCGTTTGTTGGAAATGATATTTACTAGCGAAAACTAATTGAGATAATTAGAAAGTCATTTATTTAGTGTATATGGAGCTTCTGTATGATATTTGTTATCATTGGTCACATTGAAAATGTGAAATAAGCACCTACAACATAGACTTTACAACACTTCATGTTTCATATCATGGGGTGTTTTTCTATTTAAGTCAAAGCCCATCAAAAAATCTCACTATTCATTAGGCTAAAGGAAACCTAATCATAGTGAGATTGTGAATTATAGTAGTTTTTGTATGGACTCTTCAATTTGTTTGGGGTCTGTTTTTGAAGAGAAGCGTTCAAAGACCTGCCCATCTCGACCGATGAGAAACTTAGCGAAATTCCATTCGATTCGTTTTCCTAGTGGGCCAGATTTTTGTTCTTTCAACCAAACATAGAGGGGATCTGCCTCCTTACCGTTGACCTTGATCTTGGCAAAACGTGGGAAGGTGGTTTGATAATGTAGGCTACAGAAGGTGTTGATTTCCTCTGCGCTGCCTGGTGCTTGTCCCATAAACTGATTGCAAGGGAAGTCTAAAATCTCAAAACCTTGTTCTTGATAGCGATCATAGAGTTCTTGAAGTCCTTGGTACTGGGGCGTTAAACCACATCCAGTAGCAGTGTTGACAACCAAGAGAACTTTGCCACGATAGGCATCTAGTGGAGTTTCTTGCTTGTCTTGCTTCAAGACTGAAAAATCGTATAGTGAAGTCATTGATTGCTTTTCTCCTTCTGTTTGGTATTTTTAGGAGTTTTCTCCTCCTGTAGTGATAGAAATCCGTAGGTCAGGGTTGCAAAAATACTACCGATAATCAGGCCATACATCAGGAAAGGAACACTTTTGTCGAATTTCGTGAGTAACTTCACAAAATCTGAAAAGGACATCTGCTGAACGAAGACCTTATGAAAGATGAGTAAGGTAAAGAGGCCAATCTGAAGACCGATAAACACAACCCAGCTTCGAAATTTGATTTGAGCTTTGCTGTAGGTTTTGAGGATGATTTCTGACTTGTCATCTTTTTCCAAGTGGAGTTCTTTGACGACTCTCTGAGTTTTTAAAGTAATGAAAAAGATGAGTCCAGAGTAAACATAGGGCATAGCATAGCGAACCACCTCTATGAAGCGTCCAAATAACAGATAAAACAAGAAGAGAAAGAAGGAAGAATAAACGATTTGAACCATAGAACGGGCACAAGCCTTATAGATAATCTCTTGTCGGCATTCATCAAAAGGGCCTTGGATATGAAAGAGATTTCGAAGTAGGCGAGTGGTGAAGTCTTCTTTTTTCATACTAGTAACCTCCTAAATGAGCAGTTTTACTGACTTTCTTTTACGAATTGATAGAGATAATAAAGATAAGTGATAGAAGAAAGGCTAGCGATAGTCAGCAGTAAATAATATTTCCAACCGCTTGAGATGAGCATCAGTTGTGGAAAAGATAGAATCATAAAGTATAGTGCTAAGTTAAGTGTGCGCGTTTTTGGGGAGTCAATCTTTAGATAAGTCAGTCCTTTGTTAAGTGCTAGAATAAAGACTAGCACGAGGAATGTCTCGTCGATTGGCAAGTTCCCTGAAATGATGATGAAGATGAGCAGAGAACTGAACAAAATATGATAGGTAAGTAAAGTTACTAGTGATTTCATAAGTACCTCCTAATCCTGGTCTTTTTTAGCTCTTGCAATACGAAGTGAGTCAACAGTATGCATCATCACTCCGAAAAAGAAAGCTCCCAGTATAGTTTTAAAAATATGTTTTGTATTTAGAAGAGAACTGATAAAATTTGGATTTTCACTTGTTAGGGTATCAATGAGTGGAATTATAAAAAATATCACTGTTCCATAAATCGAACCTGCTTTCAGACCAGGATGACGTAACTGTTTCTTTTCTTTTTTCATGAGTTTCCTCCTAATCATTATCCTGATCTTTCTTGGCTTTTGCAATGCGACGGGAGATGAGGAACTGTATGCTCGCTCCGAAGAAAATAGAACCGAGAATGCTTGATACACCATTTCTTATAGTGAGAAGAGAATGAAAATAGTCCTGACCTTCACCTATGAGTATACTGAGAAGAGGAGTTATAAAAAACATCCATAGACCAAAGAACAAACCTGCTTTCAGACCAGGGTAATGTAGTTGCTTACTTTCTTTCTCACTTAGCATATCTGGTTCAATAGCTGTAATCCCTGTTTTTTTGGTTTGGGAGAGCACATAGAGAGCAGAAATCATCGAAATGCCGAATACCACAATAGGATAGCCGATAGCGACAATTTGCGGGTATTTATAAGCGAGGACAAAGGGGATGAGATTTCCAAATGTCATCAGATAAAAGAGGATGATAAAGACTTGATTGCCGATACGATCAGCCTCGCGTCGTTTGTGTTCATCAAGTGGTCCTGAAATGCCATAAATGCGTTTGATCAGTTTTTCCGTGAAGGTTTCTTTTTTCATGAGTTTGCTCCTTTTTTAAAAATCTTCCTCCCAAAAGAGACTGTTGAGGTCAGTTTGGAGGCTGCGGGCGAGATTGAGACAGAGTTCCAGGGTTGGATTGTACTTGTCGTTTTCAATCATATTGATAGTCTGTCTTGAGACACCGATATCCTTGGCGAGTTCGAGCTGGGAAATGCCCAGTTCCTTGCGAAATTCTTTCACACGATTCATCTGGTCTCCTTTCTGATTTGTGTCGCATATATTTGACTATATTATATTCTTCTATAGAGCGAATGTCAAGCATATTTGACATATTTCTTAAAGAAATTCTTACTTGTTTTTAGCCTATTTGTCTGACTAGTGCAAGCTGGTCAGATTTGTGGTAAAATAGATGAGATATGACAAAAGAATTTCATCATGTAACGGTCTTACTCCACGAGACGATTGATATGCTCGATGTAAAGCCTGACGGTATCTACGTTGATGCGACTTTGGGTGGAGCAGGCCATAGCGAATATTTATTAAGTAAATTAAGTGAAAAGGGCCATCTCTATGCCTTTGACCAGGACCAGAATGCCATTGACAATGCGCAGGAACGTTTGGCACTCTACATTGAAAAGGGAATGGTGACTTTTATTAAGGATAACTTCCGTCATTTGCAGGCACGTTTGCGCGAAGCTGGTGTTCAGGAAATTGATGGGATTTGTTATGACTTGGGAGTGTCTAGTCCTCAATTGGACCAGCGTGAGCGTGGTTTTTCTTATAAAAAGGATGCGCCACTGGACATGCGGATGAATCAGGATGCTAGCCTGACAGCCTATGAAGTGGTGAACCATTATGACTATCATGACTTGGTTCGTATTTTCTTCAAGTATGGTGAGGATAAATTTTCTAAACATATTGCCCGCAAGATTGAACAAGCGCGTGAAGTCAAGTCAATCGAGACAACGACTGAGTTGGCAGAGATTATCAAGTCGGCCAAACCTGCCAAGGAGCTCAAGAAGAAGGGTCATCCTGCTAAGCAGATTTTCCAGGCTATTCGAATTGAAGTCAATGATGAACTGGGAGCGGCAGATGAGTCCATCCAGCAGGCTATGGAGATGTTGGCTCTGGATGGTAGAATTTCAGTGATTACCTTTCATTCCTTAGAAGATCGCTTGACCAAGCAATTGTTCAAGGAAGCTTCAACAGTTGAAGTTCCAAAAGGCTTACCCTTCATCCCAGATGATCTCAAGCCCAAGATGGAATTGGTATCCCGTAAGCCAATCTTGCCAAGTGCAGAAGAATTAGAAGCCAATAACCGCTCGCACTCAGCCAAGTTGCGCGTGGCCAGAAAAATTCACAAGTAAGAGGAAAAAAGATGGCAGAAAGAATGGAAAAAACAGGTCAAATACTACAGATGCAACTTAAACGGTTTTCGCGTGTGGAAAAAGCTTTTTACTTTTCCATTGCTGTAACCACTCTTATTGTAGCCATTAGTATTATTTTTATGCAGACCAAGCTTTTGCAAGTACAGAATGATTTGACAAAAATCAATGCGCAGATAGAGGAAAAGAAGACCGAATTGGACGATGCCAAGCAAGAGGTCAATGAACTATTACGTGCAGAACGTTTGAAAGAAATTGCCAATTCACACGATTTGCAATTAAACAATGAAAATATTCGAATAGCGGAGTAAGATATGAAGTGGACAAAAAGAGTAATCCGTTATGCGACGAAAAATCGGAAATCGCCGGCTGAAAACAGACGCAGAGTTGGAAAAAGTCTGAGTTTATTATCTGTCTTTGTTTTTGCCGTTTTTTTAGTCAATTTTGCGGTCATTATTGGGACGGGCACTCGCTTTGGAACAGATTTAGCGAAGGAAGCTAAGAAGGTTCATCAAACCACCCGTACAGTTCCTGCCAAACGTGGGACTATTTATGACCGAAATGGAGTCCCGATTGCTGAAGATGCGACATCTTATAATGTCTATGCGGTCATTGATGAGAACTATAAGTCAGCAACGGGTAAGATTCTTTACGTAGAAAAAACACAATTTAACAAGGTTGCAGAGGTCTTTCATAAGTATCTGGACATGGAAGAATCTTATGTAAGAGAGCAACTCTCGCAACCTAATCTCAAGCAAGTTTCCTTTGGAGCAAAGGGCAATGGGATTACCTATGCCAATATGATGTCTATCAAAAAAGAGTTGGAAACTGCAGAGGTCAAGGGGATTGATTTTACAACCAGTCCTAATCGTAGTTACCCAAACGGACAATTTGCTTCTAGTTTTATCGGTCTAGCTCAGCTCCATGAAAATGAAGATGGTAGCAAGAGTTTGCTGGGAACTTCTGGGATGGAGAGTTCCTTGAATAGTATTCTTGCAGGGAAAGACGGTATTATTACCTATGAAAAAGATCGTCTGGGTAATATTGTTCCCGGAACTGAACAAGTTTCTCAGCAAACGGTAGATGGCAAGGATGTTTATACGACTATTTCCAGCACCCTTCAGTCCTTCATGGAAACTCAGATGGATGCCTTTCTAGAAAAAGTAAAAGGTAAGTATATGACCGCGACCTTGGTCAGTGCAAAGACCGGTGAAATCCTCGCTACCACCCAACGACCTACCTTTAATGCAGATACTAAAGAAGGAATCACTGAGGACTTTGTTTGGCGTGATATTCTTTATCAAAGTAACTATGAACCAGGATCAGCCATGAAGGTTATGACGTTAGCTTCTTCTATTGATAATAATACCTTCCCAAGTGGAGAATACTTCAATAGCAGTGAATTCAAAATAGCGGATGCGACGACTCGAGATTGGGATGTTAATGATGGTTTGACTACTGGTGGGATGATGACTTTCTTACAAGGTTTCGCTCACTCCAGTAATGTTGGAATGAGTCTACTTGAACAAAAAATGGGAGATGCTACTTGGTTGGATTATCTAAAACGCTTTAAATTTGGGGTTCCAACTCGCTTTGGCTTGACAGATGAATACGCTGGTCAACTTCCAGCTGATAATATTGTTAGTATTGCTCAAAGCTCATTTGGGCAAGGAATTTCAGTGACACAAACACAAATGCTTCGTGCCTTTACAGCTATTGCTAATGATGGAGTTATGCTGGAGCCAAAATTTATAAGTGCTATTTATGATACTAACAATCAGTCTGTACGTAAGTCACAAAAAGAAATAGTAGGAAATCCTGTTTCCAAAGAGGCAGCAAGCACAACTCGAAATCACATGATCTTAGTTGGGACGGACCCTCTATATGGAACTATGTATAATCACCAAACAGGAAAGCCAATTATAACAGTTCCTGGACAAAATGTAGCAGTTAAATCCGGTACGGCTCAAATCGCTGATGAGAAAAATGGAGGCTACTTGGTTGGTTCTACCAATTATATTTTCTCAGTTGTGACTATGAATCCTGCTGAAAATCCTGATTTTATCTTGTATGTAACGGTACAGCAACCTGAACATTATTCAGGTATCCAGTTGGGAGAATTTGCCAACCCAATCTTGGAGCGGGCTTCAGCTATGAAAGAATCTCTCAATCTTCAATCTCCAGCCAAAAATTTAGATAAAGTTACGACAGAATCTTCTTATGCAATGCCTAGCATCAAGGATATTTCACCTGGTGAGTTGGCGGAAGCCTTACGCCGAAATATTGTGCAACCAATCGTTGTAGGTACTGGAACAAAGATTAAAGAGACTTCTGTAGAAGAAGGGACCAATCTTGCACCAAACCAACAAGTTCTCCTTTTATCGGATAAGGTAGAAGAAATTCCAGACATGTATGGCTGGAAAAAAGAGACTGCCGAGACCTTTGCTAAATGGTTGGATATTGAACTGGAATTTGAAGGTTCAGGTTCCGTTGTTCAGAAGCAAGATGTTCGGACTAATACAGCTATCAAAAACATTAAAAAAATTAAATTAACTTTAGGAGACTAATATGTTTATTTCTATTAGTGCTGGAATTGTGACATTTTTACTAACTTTAGTAGGAATTCCGGCCTTTATCCAATTTTATAGAAAGGCGCAAATTACAGGCCAGCAGATGCATGAGGATGTTAAACAGCACCAGGCAAAAGCTGGGACTCCTACAATGGGGGGACTTGTTTTCCTCATTGCTGCAGTTGTGGTGAGTTTCCTCGTCGCTCTTTTTTCGAAACAATTGACCAATAATGTTGGTATGATTTTGTTTATTTTGGTCTTGTATGGCTTGGTTGGTTTTTTAGATGACTTTCTCAAGGTCTTCCGAAAGATCAATGAGGGGCTAAACCCCAAACAGAAATTGGCTCTTCAGCTGCTAGGTGGCGTCATTTTCTACCTTTTTTATGAGCGTGGGGGCGATATGCTCTCTGTCTTTGGCTACCAAGTGCATTTAGGGATTTTCTATATTATCTTCGCTCTTTTCTGGCTAGTTGGTTTTTCAAACGCAGTCAACTTGACAGATGGTATTGACGGTCTAGCTAGTATTTCCGTTGTGATTAGCTTGTCTGCCTATGGAGTTATTGCCTATGTGCAAGGTCAGATGGATATCCTTCTAGTGATTCTTGCCATGATTGGTGGTTTGCTTGGTTTCTTCGTCTTTAACCATAAGCCTGCTAAAGTCTTTATGGGGGATGTGGGAAGTTTGGCCCTAGGTGGAATGCTGGCAGCTATCTCTATGGCTCTCCACCAAGAATGGACTCTCTTGATTATCGGAATTGTGTATGTTTTTGAAACAACTTCTGTTATGATGCAAGTCAGTTATTTCAAACTGACAGGTGGTAAACGTATTTTCCGTATGACGCCTGTGCATCACCATTTTGAGCTTGGAGGATTGTCTGGTAAAGGAAATCCTTGGAGCGAGTGGAAGGTTGACTTCTTCTTTTGGGGAGTGGGGCTTCTAGCAAGTCTCCTGACCCTAGCAATTTTATATTTGATGTAAGAATGGCACCCTGATGTTTCAGGGTGTTTTTGCTGTTTAAAAAATATTGGTCAATTAAAGTCAAATCCCTTGACCTTTTTTGACTAATGTAGTATATTATGAACGTAAGGTAAATGAAAGCCTTACTCGAACACTTATACTCAATGAAAATCAACGAGCAAACTAGGAAGCTAGACGCAGGTTGCTCAAAGCACAGTTTAGAGGTTGTGGATAAGACTGACGAAATCAGCTCAAAACACGGTTTTGAGGTTGTAGATAAGGAGAAGCCGATGTGGTTTGAAGAGATTTTCGAAGAGTATAAAAAATATTGGTCAATCAAAGTCAAATCTCTTGACCTTTTCTGACTAATGTAGTATATTATGAACGTAAGGTAAATAAAAGCCTTACTAGAACACTTATGCTCAATGAAAATCAAGAACAAACTAGGAAGCTAGCCGCAGGATGCTCAAAGCACAGCTTAGAGGTTGTAGATAAGGCGAAGCTGATGTGGTTTGCAGAGATTTTCGAAGAGTTTAAAAAAATATTGGTCAGTCAAAGTCAAATCCCTTGACCTTTTCTGACCAATGTAGTATATTATGAACGTAAGGTAAATGAAAAACTTACTAGAACGCTTATTTAAAGTAAAGTAGAAAGAGGTGTGTCTATGTTTAATTTAGAAATCTTCAGAAGTAAAGATAGTCTACTCCTGCTTGAAAAAGAAAAACCAGAAATAGTACCTAGAGTAGCGATTTAGCTAGTCTAAATTTTTTAAAACAAAGGTCAAAGATAGTCAATATCAGTAATTATAACTAAGTAAACAAAAAGAGGTAAAGAATATGAACAACAATTTTAATAATTTTAACAACATGGATGATTTATTTAACCAATTGATGGGTGGTATGCGAGGATACAGTTCTGAAAATCGCCGTTACTTGATTAATGGACGTGAAGTCACACCTGAGGAATTTGCTCACTATCGTGCAACTGGTCAATTGCCAGGAAATGCAGAAACTGATGGACAAATGCCAAAACATACGTCAGGTATGAAACAGGACGGTGTCCTTGCTAAACTAGGTCGAAACTTAACAGCAGAAGCGCGTGAGGGCAAGTTGGATCCTGTTATCGGACGAAACAAGGAAATTCAAGAAACGTCTGAAATTCTTTCACGCCGTACCAAGAACAATCCTGTTTTGGTCGGAGATGCAGGTGTTGGTAAGACAGCAGTTGTTGAAGGGCTAGCACAAGCGATTGTGAACGGAGATGTCCCAGCCGCTATTAAGAACAAGGAAATTATTTCAATTGACATCTCAGGTCTTGAGGCTGGTACTCAATACCGTGGTAGCTTTGAAGAAAACGTGCAAAACTTAGTCAATGAAGTGAAAGAAGCAGGGAATATTATTCTCTTCTTTGATGAAATTCACCAAATCCTCGGTGCTGGTAGCACTGGTGGAGACAGTGGTTCTAAGGGGCTTGCGGATATTCTCAAGCCAGCCCTCTCTCGTGGGGAATTGACCGTTATTGGAGCGACAACTCAAGACGAATACCGTAACACCATCTTGAAGAATGCAGCTCTTGCTCGTCGTTTCAACGAAGTCAAGGTCAATGCTCCTTCAGCAGAGGATACTTTTAAAATCCTTCAAGGAATTCGTGATCTCTATCAACAACACCACAATGTCATCTTACCAGATGAAGTCTTGAAAGCAGCAGTGGATTATTCTGTACAATACATTCCTCAACGTAGCTTGCCAGATAAGGCTATTGACCTTGTCGATGTAACGGCAGCTCACTTGGCAGCTCAGCATCCTGTAACAGATGTGCATGCTGTTGAACGTGAAATTGAGGTAGAAAAAGACAAGCAAGAAAAAGCTGTTGAGGCAGAAGATTTTGAAGCAGCTCTAAACTATAAAACACGCATCGCAGAATTGGAAAAGAAAATCGAAAACCATACAGAAGATATGAAAGTAACTGCAAGTGTCAACGATGTGGCTGAATCTGTGGAACGAATAACAGGTATCCCAGTATCGCAAATGGGAGCTTCAGATATCGAACGTTTGAAAGATATGGCTCATCGCTTGCAAGACAAGGTGATTGGTCAAGATAAGGCCGTAGAAGCTGTTGCTCGTGCTATCCGTCGTAACCGTGCTGGTTTTGATGAAGGTAACCGTCCAATCGGTAGCTTCCTCTTTGTAGGTCCTACTGGTGTTGGTAAGACTGAGTTGGCTAAACAATTGGCTCTAGATATGTTCGGAACGAAAGATGCTATCATCCGTTTAGACATGTCAGAATACAGCGACCGCACAGCCGTATCTAAATTGATTGGTACAACTGCAGGTTATGTTGGTTACGATGACAACAACAATACCTTGACAGAACGCGTCCGTCGCAATCCATACTCAATCGTCCTTCTCGACGAAATTGAAAAGGCTGACCCTCAAGTCATCACCCTTCTCCTTCAAGTTTTGGATGATGGTCGTTTGACAGATGGTCAAGGAAATACAGTAAACTTCAAGAACACTGTCATTATTGCGACCTCAAATGCTGGATTTGGCTATGAAGCCAACTTGACAGAAGATGCGGATAAACCAGAATTGATGGACCGTTTGAAACCCTTCTTCCGTCCAGAATTCCTCAACCGCTTTAATGCAGTCATCGAGTTCTCACAATTGACTAAGGAAGACCTTTCTAAGATTGTAGATTTGATGTTGGCTGAAGTTAACCAAACCTTGGCTAAGAAAGACATTGACTTGGTAGTCAGTCAAGCGGCTAAAGATTATATCACAGAAGAAGGTTACGACGAAGTCATGGGGGTTCGTCCTCTCCGTCGCGTGGTTGAACAAGAAATTCGTGATAAGGTGACAGACTTCCACTTGGATCATTTAGATGCTAAACATCTGGAAGCAGATATGAAAGATGGCGTTTTGGTTATTCGTGAGAAAGCCTAAGACAGAATTTTGAGGATAAAAAAGAAGGAGCCAGCTGAAAAAACTGGTTCCTTTTGAGGTACGACGGGCATGTCGTATAGTAGAAGTGTACTATTCTAGTTTCAATCCACTATAGTAGCTCAGAAGTCGGTACTTAAACGTGCTATATCAAAACCAGTCCTTGAAAAACGTGGACTGGTTTCGTGTTTGGATTATTACCTTGAACGACATGCGTTAAAAGTTAGTTGAACCGCCGTATGCCGAACAGCACGTACGGTGGTGTGAGAGGGGCTAGAGATTATCCCCTACTCGATTGTCTATAGCTATAGGGGTAAAGTTATTAGAGAGGTTGCTAGTTTATAGAGACATCTTGATTTGTAAAAAGTTAAATTTTAGACAATTATCCCCTTTAAAAAATCTATTAAACCATAGCTAGTTGAAGTAAATTTTTATAGAACATAATTTCAGATTATAATCATTTTTTTTAAAAGAAATGTGTTGTTTTCTCTTCATGAATAATACGTTGTGACTTTTTTGATAAAAAGCTTGACAAACAAAAAGAAAACGTTTACAATAATACTGTAAGAAATAATAAGGAGGATAATGAAATGGATAAACAGAGAGATTTAGATATTTCTTTTCTTGATGACTTTGAATTTGAAGTCATCGAGCTTGATGACGTCTCTGTGCTTCCTGAAACTGCTGCTTCAAGTGGTAGTTCTGGGAACAACGTTCATTCAACATGCGGTTCTTGCTCATGTTGTTCATCATGTTGCACATAGTTAGTCGGTATATTTTAGACGGTTAGCTTTAGTCTGCCTGCTAAGTTTAAAGGTATTAGCAGGCTTTTCTATTATTAAAACTATGGATAATAATATTTTTTTTAAATTAGAGAATTCAGGATTAGTAAGTGTCTTTGTAAATAATATCCCTATTGAAAAGTGTACGTATTATAAAGTTTTAAGTATAGCTCGGAGATTATATGGGGACATTATTATAAAATATCCGAAAAGTTATTCTATAATAAGGGATAATCTAAGCTTTTTCCTGTTTAATGATTTTTTTTTAAAATTCCGTAAACATATTATTTGGGAACCGTATGAACATAATTTTGATATTGATTTTTCAGTATTTAAAAATGGTTTTTTGTGTTTTTATACAGGGATATATCCAATAGAAAAGAAATACAGTGGTGTAATTCATTTATCAATTGATAACTTTACAAATATAGATTTAGACTATCTGCTTTTAAATAGTAATGTAAACAGTTCTTTTATTACTGATAATACTTCAACTTTTTGTAACTTTGGGTTAGTTAATGTAGTGCAATTAACTGACCAGATACAAATTTGGGATAAATCGAGTAGCATTAAAATTGATTCTTTTCCTATCAGTTATCATAACTTTAAAAACTACAAGAATACAGATGTTAAAGTATATGATGGGAGAGAAGTCTTAGTTGATTTATCTACTTTTCAAGAAAGATATGAATTTCTAGAAATGCTTTTTCAGTTTTATTTAACTGGGGAAACACTCGTGAAATTTATTATTCCATATTATAAAAATGAGAATTTTATTGTAGTAAATAATGAATCTTTCATTGATATCGCACGTTTGTCAATTTCTAGCACAAAAGATTTGATTAATTGGGATTTTTTTAATTATTTAAATTATAGAAAACAAGCTAGTAGATTCGCTTTCAAAAATGGTGATTTGGACAATTGCATGTTTCAATTTGAAGATTTTAATCAATTGAACGATGATGAGAATGAAAATGAACTTATTAACGGAAATAAACATATACTAGATAGTTGGAAAATAAAAAATCTATTAAAAAGTTTGGTGATATCACTTCTAATAAAAAAAGAAATTTCAATAATGGATAAAGTATATGTTGAACCCAAAAATTTTACTGAACAATATTATCGGAGATATATAGTATTTTATATAAATCAAGTTAGATACGTAGTAGACAGAGTTAACTTAAAATATTATATTTCCTCAAAGTAAATTAATTTAGAGGAGGGGTCTATGTCGCAAATTTTTTCATCGGTTGAAAGAGAAAGATATAATAAGCTGCTAGTTATTGATGGTCACGATGGGTGTTACGTCTATTCCAAAGATAAGAAGTATTTAGATTCAATTAGCTGCCTTTGGAACAAAAATTTAGGGTACAATGATGAAGAAATCACTGAAGCACTAACAAACCAAATTAAAGTGTGTGGATCATTGAATCCATGGATATCTACCACTGAAATAAATAAGAGCTATGCAGAAGCCCTTTTGAGATTTGCTGAATATTTGGATGGTAATGTATATTTTTCTTTATCTGGTTCTGAAAGCATCGAGGTTGCTATCAAGGCTACTCGAAAATATCATAATTTAAATGCAAATGATGAGAAAAAATTGATTGTTTCATTTGATAAAAGCTATCATGGAGGAACGATAGGTGCTTGGAGTATATCTGGGACGCAACGCCGATTATTTGAACCGTACTCTCCATTAATGGGAGGACATGTTTTTATTCCTTTTATACATGATAAAGTAACTTTAGAATTCTTCAGAGAATATGTCAAGCAATATCATAAAAAAACGGCAGCAATTATTATTGAACCTATAATTTGTTATGGTGGAGGTTTTGAAATTCCTAAGTGGGTGATGGAAGAAATTGTGAGTATTTGTAAAGATTATGAAATTCAAATTATTTTTGATGAGGTATCAACTGGATTTTATAGAACTGGTGAAAAGTTTGCATATATTGATTTAGGTGTTAGACCGGATATAATTTGTTTATCAAAAGGTATAAACAATGGTATATTACCATTTGGTGTTACAATCTTTAAAAATAACGTTTTTGAAAAACTATCTACTACGGATACCTTTGAACACTTTTCTACACAGAATTTTAATCCGATATTAACAGCGAGTGCTATGTATATTCTAACAAAATATAAAGAGAAAGACTACAAGAAGAAAGTTCTAAAATTATCAACCCTGTTTAAACAAGAAATCGAAATGCATTTAGCTCCGTATCTTAGTAGATTTTTTATTAAGGGATTGTTTATAACTTTGGAATTCCATAATATAGAAAATCATGAGGTATTGATGTGCTTTTTTGAAGAACTGTTATGTAATGGATTAATTACATATGTATATAGCAATGATACTAATTATGGAATTACACTTGTCCCTATGTTTATTACGGAAACTGATGAAGTTACTGCAATAGTAAATATAATAAAGAAAACATATGAGGAGATGTTTAAAATATGAAATTTGTATTAGTCACTGGGGCATGTAGCGAAATTGGGAAAAAAACAATTTTTGATTTAATAAAGGAGAATTATTTTGTAGTTGCTTCTGATTTACCTGCTCGAGAGGAAGAATTTTATAATATATTTCGAAATCGAACAAACATTGATTTTTTTGGAATAGATATACGCAATAGGTCTACTATAAAAAATATTATAAGTAAATTCTTTGAAAAATATAAAATTGAATCTTGTGTATTTATAATTGGTAAGAATTTACTAGTACCCTTTTTTCAGTGGGACTATAATAAATTGTGTGATGTTTTTGAATTAAATTTCATATATGTTTCACTATTTATAAAGGATATTGCAGAAGAATTTGTCAGGAGGAGAACAGAGGGGAGTTTTGTTGTAATTTCTTCTCAGCACGGAATAGTTGCAAATACTCAAAGGTTGCCTTATTGTGTCAGTAAGTCTATGCTGAGTCAGCTATGTAGATGTTTAGCTTTGGAATTATCTCTATTTAATATTAGAGTAAATTCAATCTCCCCAACATTCATTGAGACAAAAGATAACTGTGAACTATTAAACAGTTCGTATATGCTATTAGATGCAAAAGAGAAAATACCGCTGCAGCGTTACGCCTCTCCCAAAGATATCTCAGGTGCTATTTTATTTTTAATAAGCAGTAGGGCAAAAATGATAACTGGACATGATTTAGTTATTGATGGTGGATGGACAATTCAGTAAAAATTGGAGATAAAAATGATTGAATTAAAAAATATTAAAATTGCTTATGGGGTAGATACTATTTTGGAGAATATTAATCTTAGAATCAATGAAGGCGAAAAAATAGCAATTATAGGAAAAAATGGATGTGGAAAGACCTCTTTACTAAATGCTATATTAAAATTAAAAAGTCCTAAAGTTGGAGAAATAAAATATTCTCTAAATGATGGACAATTCTATAGAAACTTTGGAGTACAGCTCCAGGATGCTAGTTTTGATGAAAGGTTAACAATAAGAGATTATTGTGATTTAATGGAGAGTATTTATAACATAAAAGGCAAAGCTGATTTTTATTTAGAACTGTTTGAATTAAAACAGTTGATTCGAAAAAAAATTGCCAATCTATCTGGAGGTGAGCGACAGAAGTTAAATATTGTGTTTTCATTGTTCCATGATCCGCATATACTTATTTTTGATGAAATAACGACAGGTCTGGACTCACTTAGTCGGTCTAAAATAAGAAATTATATAAAGAAATTTTCAGAAGAGCGTACACTTATTATTGTGAGTCATTATATGGAAGAAATCGAGAAACTCTGCGATAGGGTTGTGCTTATCAATAATAGAAAAATTGAAATTGATAAAAAAATATCAGCAGTTATAGAGGAATATGGAAGTGTTAGTAAAATGTACGAAGTAGTGCTAGGAGGAACTTTTAATGAATAAATTCTTTGGATTGTTTAGAGTTGAATTTTTGAAGTTAATGAGAACACCAGTAATTTTATTTTTTGGCTTCATTGCTCCTCAGTTTTTTTTATGGATGCAGTCGACAAATTTTTCTGAAATTACTTTGGAGGGGAAAAAAGTTGCAACGGTTGACTATAGTTTCCCAATGTATGTTTTTTTGACAATATTAGTTATTGGAGTTGGGAATGTTGGGGTTGGGATGTCATATAATAGATTAATCCGATTTTTTAAGCGCTTAAAATTATCTGGAGTATCAACCTTTGATTTTATTATTGCAAATTTTTTGTTGCAACTGTTTGTTGTTACTATCTCGGTAGTTTCTCTTCTTTTAACAGCAATTTATATACTTGATATGAATTTAAATGGAAAAGCAATTTTTTCAATGATAGGAGTTTTCTTTGTGGTATGGTGTATGGTTTACTTGCTAGGAATGATATTTGCAAATTTGACAAAAGATGCTAAAACGTCCCAATCAGTTGCACTTGTTTCATATTTCTTTTTGATTTTTATAAGTGGTGCAACATACCCAGTGGAACTTATGCCTGAAATTTTACAAAAGATAAGTAAAGTATTGCCTACTTATCCTGCTCTAAGTTTATTGAAAGATACTTGGATAAATGGAAATGCTTCGGCTGCGGATTTTGCTGTGGTGCTAACATTTACAGTAGTATTCTTATTTATCGCTATAAAAATTTTTAAATATGACTAAAAATACTATTCAAATAGTCTAGTAGCAGTCATGAAGTATGAAATTTGAATAATCTTTATTAGGTTGAGCTTTTCAATTTATATTTTGTGTAGGAGGCTTCTAGCTCCTAAATGATAGGTATTAGGGGGGGTTATGAAAGAATTTCCAATAACCATAATGAGAAAAAATCCTTTACGTCCCAATTGGTTATTTCAATTATCTTCGGATAAACTACAGTCTTTATATATACTACGAAAGTTAGAACAAAAAGAGTTTGATCACTTGAAAGAACTTTTGTTGGAAAAATTAGAACAAGAGATTACAACTATTTCAGGGAAAAACAGAAGTGATTTAGTCGGAATTAAAAGAAAAATTTTTAACGACAGTATTTCGAAGATACCTTTAGAAGAATTAAGTTTTGATTTAAAGGAAAGGGTAGTTAGGCTAAAGGATTGTAAGAAAAAACTGGATTATATAAAATTAGAGATTGAGCAAGTAATCGAAAATGAATATCTAAAAGAGAGAGAAATTATTTACAAAGTTAGTAAAAATCCGAATATTCGAAATGGGATATGCTTTCTATCTTCAAGTGCATATAGTCGATACAGACGGTATATTAGTCAATTACCTATTGTACACAACAAAAAAAATCGAAATTTTGATTATTATTTATTAAAAATATTGTGTCGGGCAACATTGAAATTAAGTCCCTTCAGCACTTTGACTAGTAGTGAAATATTATGTCATTCTTCCTTAAAGGGGATTAAACAGAAAAAGAATTCGGTTCAAATTAATTATAAATTGTTGTTAGAAGTCTTTGAAAAATTAAAGTATTTCAATGATTTCCTAATGACACTGCATTTCTATATGAATGATACTGTGACCTTTAGTGGAAATCAAGTAGTGTACACTGCTTCAAAAAGCAGAAATGACTCATCAAAGGTATTTGAAACTCTTGATACTTTTTATAAATTTCCTAAAACGAAATTTTTAGAAGATTTATATTATAAAATAGGTTCAGTAGAAAAAATATCATACAAGAATTTATTGAGTTTTATAGCAGATTATTATCCTAGTAAAGAATCACAGATAATACGGTCTTTATTAGAAAATAAAATGTTACTTTCTGTTGAGTATCTGTCTGAATCCTCTCATATTTTAGAGGATTTGCTAAAATGGATTTCTGATAAAAATAGTAAGAACCCTATAGTAAATAAAGTGTCTTTGCTACTTTTAGAATCAAAGCGTCTATTAGAAATAATAAATTATAATTTTTACATTCTGAAGTTCAGATTCAATCACTCAAAGACTGTTTTCGGCAAATATGTGAACTATTAAATATTAACAATGTTAGTAGTGATAATTTTATTTATCAAGACATTGTAGAGTTGAGGCAAATTGAAAAAGAAAGTTTAAAAGTTGATAATAAGTCAATAAGAAAGCTATTAATTCTAACGAGATTATTTGATAGTAATTTGTTTTTTCAGCTACTATTCGGACAATGTTATTATAATAAACACAGGAGAGAACACCAGAAGGTAGGGACATCAGAAGAAATAGTTCAGGATATAGTTAACATAATCATCAAAGAAGCTCCTAGACTCGCTAATGTTAATTTGGAAACATATTATCCAGATGAATATATGTCAAATACATTGAAGCAATTACTACTTTTTAGAGAGGAGTTCATAAAAAATATTTTGAATGGGGTTGATGTGGATGAAACAGTAGTAATAGAAAATGATTTTGTAGAAGAGTTGGAGAACTTTTTAAAAGAGAATGATTTGCTAGATTTTTCAAATAGCATATTTTTTCAGTTATCTGGAGATAAAGTAATAGTGAATAATATTTATCCAGGATATTTAGCATATTTTAATAGGTTCCTTACATTTTATCCGAAAATATTCGCTATTAAAGAAGTTGGAGAATATATTGACTTTTTAAATTTTGAAAAGAGAATTGCGGATATGTTTTATTGTTGGGGATTTAATGCAAATTCTAGAGTGTTGACAGCTGAAAAAATAATTGAAATCCCAAATCACCAAATCAATGCTAAGTACATAAAAAAAGTTATAAAAATGAGTGAACTCTTGTTTGGTGTTGATAGTAATAACAGAATTCGGTTGCTTAACAATAGAAGGGAATTGATAAAAACTATTTTCCAAGGTTCTGTAATTAAGTCAGCAATTCCTGCTCTAGCTGCTACTTTGGATACAATCAGTAACAGTGGATCATTTCAAATTTCTTTATCAAAGCAGATAATTAATAATTTAGTATTAAGTGGTAAAGATAAAGTTACAATTCCTAGGATAGAGTTAGATAATGTTGTTCTTTCAAGACAGAAGATTATTGTATCAGTTTCGTATATAAATGATTTTTTGGATTTGAGATTTCCAGATAAAATAGAATACATTTTAAATTTTTTAGAAGGATCTGGTTTCAATACTAAAGTAATGGTCTACTTTGGGAAAATTGTAGAAGAAGATAAGAACTATTTTGTTAATCTTGAAAAACCTCAGTATTTTGATTTTACCAGTATACTTTTCAATAAGTTATTCTTTAAAGAATTAAACAAGTTTGATTACATGGTTATTGAAGAACTCATTCCAAATCTTGATGAAGATGTAATGATGACAGAGTATATAAAAGAGTATACTGAATAGGAGCAATCTATTATGATTTTAAGTAAAGTACGTTGTTACATATATAATTCTAAAATTAGAGGTAAAGTTCTGTATGAATTATATGAATTTATAAATGAAAATAAGCAATTGATGGACGCAATTAATTCAATTAAAGTTGACAGTAGTAATGGTTTTAGTATTCAAATATTACATTTAGGAGAACAGCAAACAACTGTCTTATTAACAGATTTTTTTACTAAAACTTTAGACTTGTTTAAGGAATTTAGGGTTACAAATAAGAGTACTCTTGAGCAGGTGAAAAATCAAATTAGCATACTAAATTCTTCTGGTCCAAAAATGGATTTAACGAATATAAAAACAGATTACTCAATAGTGGAAGAAAAATTAGATTGGCAAAGTAAATTATCTAAAATTTATCCGAATGTTGAATTTATAAAAATTGAAAAATTAAAATTGATTTTGTTGTGTAAATATAGAAATCAAATTATTGACTTAGAGGATGATAAAAAAAGATTGTTACTATTGAAATTATTATATTTGACTTCAAAGCAATTTTGCTATGATGAATTTAAAGGAGCGAAATTTGGATGTATGTCATTTTTTTCACATTATCAAGGTTATATGAGCAGATTAGATTCACTCGACTCAGATAAATTTGTTTCGGTTAAACAGAGGATTGTTTCCTCTATTTCTAAATTAGTTGAGCAATATTCAGATCATATTATAAATCTGGATAGAACTTTAGTTGATTCTCTAAGTGATACCCTTGAGAATCAGCTATTTGATGATTGGGATTATATATTAAGCGAAATAACTACATATAGCGAATTATTAGCAAAATCAGGATTGTTATATAATTCGCTAGACTATAAGATTGATAATGTAAAAAAAAGAAGTGGCCAAGCTAAGTGACTTTCACCAATCTTTATTTAAAATTGAAGGATTTTCAGATTTTTTTGATAGTTGGCAATTTCAAAGATATAGGTCTCTCGTGAACCAAGTTTATGAAATTTTTTCAATGTTACAAGTAAGTAGTGTAGAAAGAACTGTGTTGTGCGGAGCTCTAAGTACTATTGTCTTTAGTAAGTCAAATTTTAACTATCAAGCTTTTTTTGAGTATCTAAAAGATACGTAGAATTCGATTTTAAAGGAGGCTGAAATATATGGATTATGTAGATGTAATATTGGATGAGTATGGGAGTGTTTTTCTGATAAAGGATCACATAAAACTAAAAATTAATAATCTAGAACTATATCGGTATTTTAGTAGCTTTGGAATGAGTCATCTTCAATTTAGAAAAGAAGAGCTTCCAGGAAAATTAAAGCAGTTTGATTTTGAAAAAAATAAAAGTGACAGTTATTTTTCTAAGAAAAGTAGTCTGATTGATTTTATTAAGAGAAATTATTTTTATGATATTAAGTTATATTCTGATAATCCGAAAAATCCGATAGAGTCTTGGAAAAATAAGACAGAAAAAATTAAGATTGCTAAAAGTACAGAAATTCTTTGGAGTGAAGTAGCAAATTTTTCGTCAATTTCTAAATCTCCTTACTATTGCTTGTTATATAATTTAAAGAATACTGAAAATTACATATTGATAATCAGTAAGACATATTTTTCAGCCATCCAAAAAATGGTTTCGTATAATCTAAATAATTATTTTGAATTAGAAGATGTTTGTTGTAAAAGCATAGTGAGCAAGCGAGAATTGATAGAAAATTCAATTAATATTAACAAAAGCAAAATGAAACTGCTAAATGTTTGCGAAGGTAGTAAAGGTTACACAAGAAGAGTATTTAAGTACAATAATATTTTTGTGGGACAATTGGAATTTCACTCTAACATAATCTTTTCAGAAATTGCTTTAAATGAATTAAGTATTGTTAAGCTTTTAGATTCTGTTGAAAGTGTTTTATCTGAGCAACTATTTGGAAAATTAAATTGGGATAATTTATTTGTTGTTTTATCAGATGATTTTAATGATTATCTGGATATAAATGAATCTCAAAAATACTACTCAAATGGTTCTTTGAGAGGACTGGAGCTTGGAATCTTTATGGGAGGGGTTTAAAATGAGAATAATTGAAATTGTTGATGTTGAGGACCAACTTTTACAACTTTTAAGTACACATACCAATATTGATATTAGAGCACAAGAGTTATCAACACTTGACCCAGATTCAAAAGTTGATTTGATCATATACTTGAAATCTCGACGTGATATTGAAAACATAAATAATATTATTATTAAATCACCTAACAGGAATATCATTGTTATAATAAGTGCTTTTGATATTATATATGCATTGTATTTTCCAAAATCAACATTTAGACCTTGTTTGAACTGTCTATTATTAAAACTTAAAGATAACAACCCTGAGCATAATCTATTATTATTCCTGAAATACGGAACATTACCTAGTAAACATTTTAATCTTGATAATAGGTTAAAATCAAATTTAATACTATTTAATGAGAAGTTAGACCCTAAGGTAGAGGAGTATAGTATTGAGGGGGTAAATACTACAAATTTTACTTTCCATTTTAGTTGTAGCTGTGAAAATAGTGGTTACGATATGTCGGAAAGAATGGCAGATATTCTACTTGGTGGAGGAAAAAAATTATCTCCTAAAAATTATCGTTTAAAAAAGAGTGAGCATCTATTCGATTTTACTAGATATCTAGATAGAAATTTTGGATTTTTTCATCATTCATATGATGAAAAAATCTCCGAATATGCGCCTCTCCATGCAGTAGAGATTAATGTTGATGCTGGTTACGAGTCAGGCTGGGGAAGGACTTTTATGACAGAGGCTGCAACAAAATCTGCTTTTTTAGAGTCATTAGAGAGATACTGCAACTCTAGAAATAGACGCTATAAAAAATTAATTAGAGGGTGTTTTTCTGATTTATCTAAAAAGTACAATACATTAAATCCTGTTGATTTTTGTCTTTCTAATAAAGAATATAGAGATAGTTCCTATAAATTTCATGATTTTGATTCTGAGAAAAATTATGATTGGATATTTGGTAAAAATATAACTACCGGAAAAATTTGCTTATTGCCCTCGCAACTAGTATTTTATAAAGACTTTAGTAAAAGCGAAGAAAATGAAAGGTTTGTTTATGAAACATCAAATGGATGTGCTTTGGGGAGTAGTATTGAGGAAGCTATTTTTTATGGGATTTTAGAGATTATTGAAAGAGATAATTTTTTACTTACATGGTATTTAAAAGAAGAAGTAAAACAATTATCATGGGAATCTTTACCATCTCGCCTACGTATTATTAATGAAAGACTAAAAGAAGATAACTGTGAGCTCAAACTTTTTAATATAACTAAAGAAGTGGGCATACCAGTAATTTGGGCATTGTATATAAATCATAATGAAAATGCTAGTATTCGAAGTTTTTCAGCTGCAGGCTGTCATATTAATCCTTTAAGTGCAATTGAATCAGCAATTTTTGAAGTAATAACTTCTGTGCCAACTTTTGAAAGATTAATTGAAGTTAGAAATAAAGAGTCATTTATTGAGGAAATTCAGAATAATTTTTCTTTAATACGAGATATTGACGATCATATATTGTATCATGCTCATGCGGATTATAAAAATAAAATGCCCTTTTTATTTAAAAATAATTATAGTGAATATCAAAATGAATTTGATGAGAATAGAATTTTTAATACTTATTCACATGCAACGCTTACATCAGATTTACAGGCACTAATAAAAATTATTGAAAAAAAATTTGGAGATATATATGTAGTGAATATAAGTGATAAAGTTTCCGAAAAATTTGGACTTTATTGTGTTAAAGTGTTGATTCCTGGACTTCTTAATATGTCATTTGGACATTCAAATCGGCGTGTAAATATAGAGAGGATAAAAAATTATGTAGATTATAGAGGGGGAAATGTAAATAGTATTACATTGAATTCCATAAACCATCTTCCCCATCCATTTCCATAAGATTATATATAAAGGAATAATAAATGAAAAGAGATTGGAAATCAAAGCATTTATTTTATCATGATGTTCAACAATTTGATAAATTGGTAATCTATTTATCAAAATTTATGGATAAATTAGTTAATCAGAATCAGATTGAAAAATATTTCTATATTCGTTATTGGGAAGGGGGGCCTCATATTCGATTAAGATATTTGGTGAGGGATACACAAAATTTTGAAACAATTGATAGTATGATAAATAAGTATGCTTATAAATTTTGGGAAAATAATCCTCCAATGAAGTTATTAAATAAGACCGATTATAAGAAAATTTATAATGAGAGTATTGATAACAACGGAAAGATGGATAGAAAATTGAGGAAAAATGCGACTATTGAAAACATTGCCTATATACCGGAAATAGAGAGATATGGCGGGGAAGAAGCTCTGATAGTAAGCGAAGATCTATTTTGTATCTGTAGTCAGGTTTCAACTGCGTTACTTAATGTGGTAGATAACTATTATTACGAAAAAAAATTCTTGTGTAAAATTCTATTGACTTTCTATATTATTTTTGTATTTCATAACGAATGTAATTTAACAAGTGAAGAAATTTTAAAGATGGATTCCTATGCTATTAATTTCTGGGAGAGTAAAGGGGTCGGTATTGACAAAAAAATCTTGGAATTTATTCAAAAAAATATTACAGTTATTAAAAATAAAAATTTTTTGAATAAAGATTTTGATATTTATGTTAAAAAGATTCATAATTTATTCTTTGTCATTTCTACTTTAGTTTCAAAAGAGCAATACATGGGGATAGTTTCTTCCCAAATACATATGTTCGCAAATAGGATGGGAATTTCTCCCACCATTGAAGTTACCATGCTAGATTTTTTTCTGAGGGAGGATTCTGATTAATATGGAAAAATATTTTTTTGATATTTCTATTTTTGAAAAAATAAAAAAAGTATTATCATACCAATCTAAATATTGGGAAATATCGAAGCCTAGGGATAAGTACAGTTTCAAAAGTCAAAATAGAATATCTGGCTCTAATAGCATTAAATTTAAAGATTTTGAGTTAGATTATGAACTGGAGTCACTTGGTAAAATACTTTTAAAAAGGAGATCGTTTTTACTAAATGAATTTGATAAGAATGTGAGTTTTGACAAACTGATTTACTTGTTGAAAACTGTATTCTCTCCTACAAATTGCAAGTTTGTATTTGGAGAAGAGGTTCCTTTATTTAGCTATCCTACATCAGGTGCGTTAAATTCAATTACTCCTTTTGTTTATATTGATAATATGGATGAAGTAAAGAATGGTATATATGAAGTAAAGTATGACGGACTTGAATTTAAAAAAAGTATGAATATTATAGACTTAGAAACATTTACCCCAATAACAAGTAAAAACAGTGACGTACAAAATAATTCATTTAAAAAGGTAAATATGATAATTATGTTATGTTCGAATTATGAAAATATTTTCAATAAATATGGATTATTAGCTTATCGACTTTTGCATTTAGAGGCTGGTCATATTGCACAAAATATCCAGCTTGTTTCTACTGCGCTAGGAATAAAAAGTTTACCGATGGGAGGTTGGTTTGATGATAAAATAGAAACTTTTATTAATGAAATTAGTGATAAAAAAAATATTTATCTCTATGCAATTGCAGTTGGATAAATTTAAGGAGGAAGTGTAGATGAACGCAGAGGATAAATTTCGCGAACTAGAAAATGAAAATAAACTTCTAAAACTTCATAACAAGGAGCTTGAGAATGAAATTCAAAATGGATGGAAATTTTGGATATGGGTAGCTGTCCCTATTTTAGGTTTGATATATGCTATTATTCAAAAAATTTTTTAATTATGCTAGTTTGTCAGGTTGAGTAGTTTTTGTTCAAAATTTAATAAACTTTTTTCAATGAAGATTATCTAAAGATTGCTTCTCAGATGAGAATGGCTTCTCTATCTTATATAAATTATCTTCATAGAGTGTCCTGTTATTCATGTTATCACAGAATAGATAGTTTTTTTGAATCAATAGAAAAATCAGCCTGAATCATTTAGGCTGATTTTAAGTACGACGGGCATGTCGTGCATCTGAGGTGTAAGTCCTCCGTGGGCACCTGCTACCGGTGAACCCAATAGCGATTCCCAAGCCTGACTATCGTGAGGTAGCGGAT
>ERZ1023182.31-NODE-31-length-38227-cov-13.743817_pt1 | contig 38227 bp, 38 predicted proteins | sample MGYA00380437_ERZ1023182 | MGnify/ENA primary metagenome ERZ1023182 (study PRJEB33173, sample SAMEA4830395) | metagenome | study: EMG produced TPA metagenomics assembly of the PRJEB25223 data set...
GGAAAAATCTTGGCTGACAGTGGTTATCAAGGGCCCATGAAGATATATCCTCAAGTACAAACTCCACGTAAATCCAGCAAACTCAAGCCGCTAACAGTTGAAGATAAAGCCTGTAACCATGCGCTATCCAAGGAGAGAAGCAAGGTTGAGAACATCTTTGCCAAAGTAAAAACGTTTAAAATGTTTTCAACAACCTATCGAAATCATCGTAAACGCTTCGGATTACGAATGAATTTGATTGCTGGTATTACCAATCATGAACTAGGATTCTAGTTTTGCAGGAAGTCTACGGTAGAAAATTTGGAAAATGTTGCAGGTAAACGAGTGATAGTTAAATCAACAGCGAGAAATTCTAATGATTCTATTGTTGAATTTTATTTAAATAACACTAAAAAGCAACAATTACTGCTGTAAACGGAACTGCTAGTTGGACACCGGATGAAGCATTACAAGCTGGAGATAAAATAACTACTAGAAACATAGCTAGAGACAGAGAATATATACCAGCTACTTATGGTGGAAATATTAATGTAGAAAGATCTACATCAGACATGAGTGATGCGGTAACAATACCAACTCCAACAACTCCAACATTAGATAAAGATGGGGCGAAAAATGAAGTAGAACAAGCATTTTCAACGAAAACTTCTAATATAGATAAGGATAATTCTTTAACTAATGAAAAAAATAGAAGTGAAAGGATTAGCGAAAACAGTAAAAGATAAAGCTATTCAAAATATAGAAAACGCTCAAGATGAAACAACGTTGAACACAGCGAAGAATAATGGAATTACTAACATAGGAAAAGTCACGTTACCAAGAACTACTAAGAAAGCTGAAGCAAAAGAAGCCATCAATGCGGCAGCAGAGGCTAAGAAAACAGAAATTTCGAATCGTTTTGATTTGACAATTGAGGATAAGTCAAGAGCATTGCAACAGGTAGATCAAGAGGCGAACGATGCTAAGATTGCGGTGGACAAGGGCGTAACAAATAAGGATGTAGAACAGGCAAAAGTGGTAAGAATCGATGCTATCAATAACATCAATCCACAACCAACTTCACGTCCACTTTCTACGCCTCAACCGCAACCTTCTACCCCTACTCAGCCAGACCAAGGAGACACAGAGACACCAACAACTCCATCTAGTCCAAGTGCTCAACCGTCTCAATTATAATAAAATGAAACAGACATAGGACAAAATAATCAGGATAATCAAATAAATTTCTAGCAATGTTTTAGAAGTCAATATGTACTATTCTAGTTTCAATATACCATAACTGCTCCTAGTCAACCTGCAAATCCTGTCCCAGCTCCAAGCTCAGCTCCGACTCAAGATCCTAGAGTGGTAGCAAGCGCTTCGGCTAGCTCAACGAGCACGCAAGCTCCAGCTCAAGAGCAAGTTGACAAGTTCTGAACTTCGTGCCTTGACAGAGTAAGGTCTGCATACTGCAGTAGAGTCTGTGAAGGCTGCCTTGAACTCTCTCAAAGATGTGCCAGCAAATGCTAGCGACAGCAAGCCTGCACAGGACAAGAAGGATGCCAAACAAGGAACGGAAGATAGTAAGGATTCAGCTAAGATGACTGAAACAACCTCAGTTCCACCAGGAGTGATTGTGGTCAGTCTACTTGTCCTCCTAGGCGTGATTGCCTTCTGGTTGGTTCGCCGTAAGAAAGAGTCAGAAATCCAGCAATTAAGTACGGAATTGACCAAGATTCTCGGACAACTAGATGCAGAAAAAGCGGATAAAAAAGTCCTTGCCAAAGCCCAAAACCTTCTCCAAGAAACCCTTGATTTCGTAAAAGAAGAAAATGGCTCAGCAGAGACAGAAGCTAAACTAGTAGAGGAGCTTAAATCAATCCTTGCTAAACTCAAGTAAAATGTGATTTCTGAAACGTCAGACCTAAAAGACATTTCCGTTCACAAAAGCAGCGACGAGTAATCCTTGTCGTTGCTTTTTGGCTATTTTTGGGGATAAGATCCGCCTTGACTAGCAAAAGAAAAGATTGGTCCAATAGTGTTCAAGACGAATTTGCGTAGCAGAAAGCTTACAAATAAAATTGAATATAGTAAAATAGGATTAGAATGATTAAGAAAGTTGGTTCTTTATTGGAAACGATAGTATTTTCAATCTCTGTTTTTCTAGCAGGTGTTTTATCCTTTTTTTCTCCTTGTATTTTTCCTCTTCTGCCAGTCTATGCTGGGATTTTATTGGATGATCAAGAAAGTGCAAAAAGCTTTTCTTTGTTTGGGAGAAAGGTTCTCTGGTCAGGCTTGATTCGAACACTTTGCTTTATCGCAGGTATCTCTCTCATTTTCTTTATTCTAGGCTTTGGTGCTGGTTACTTTGGTCATGTTCTCTATGCAAATTGGTTTCGATATGTCATGGGAGTTATTATTATCATTTTGGGTCTTCACCAGATGGAAATTTTTCATTTGAAGAAATTAGAAGTTCAAAAAAGTTTTACCTTTAAAAAATCAGATTCTAATCGTTATTGGTCAGTTTTTTTACTTGGTATTACCTTTAGCTTTGGTTGGACGCCTTGTATTGGTCCGGTTTTAAGTTCTGTCTTAGCACTTGCGGCTTCTGGAGGCAATGGCGCCTGGCAAGGAGCTATCTATACTCTTATTTACACTCTGGGCATGGCCATTCCTTTCTTGGTCTTGGCTCTAGCTTCAGGCATAGTGATGCCTTATTTTAGTAAACTCAAGCGTCATATGATGCTACTGAAGAAAATTGGTGGTTTCCTCATTATTTTAATGGGAATTTTGTTACTATTAGGACAAGTCAATGTTCTAGCAGGAATTTTTGAATAAAGGAGAACAAATGAAAAAAGTAATGTTTGCTGGTTTAAGCCTCTTGTCATTAGTTGTACTGATGGCCTGTGGTGAAGAAGAGGCTAAAAAGACTCAAGCACCAGAACAATCCCCAAAACAACAGCAACAAACGCCTGTACAACAAATTGCTGTTGGAAAAGAAGCTCCAGACTTCACATTGCAATCCATGGATGGCAAAGAAGTGAAGTTATCTGATTTTAAGGGTAAAAAAGTCTACTTGAAGTTTTGGGCTTCATGGTGTGGTCCATGTAAGAAAAGTATGCCTGAGTTGATGGAATTAGCTGCAAAACCAGATCGCGATTTTGAAATTCTTACTGTCATTGCACCAGGAATTCAAGGTGAAAAAACTGTCGAACAATTCCCACAATGGTTCCAAGATCAAGGTTATAAGGATATCCCAGTTCTTTATGATACCAAAGCAACAACCTTCCAAGCTTATCAAATTCGAAGCATTCCTACAGAATACCTGATTGATAGTCAAGAAAAGATTGGAAAGATTCAATTTGGTGTTATCAGCAACGCGGATGCAGAAGCAGCATTTAAAGAAATGAACTAGAATCGATAAAATCTGATTACAAGATGTAGTCAGATTTTGGTAATTTCTAAAACTAACTTCCAGTTTCCCACAACCTAGCTTTTAGTATGAGAAAAACGCGTGACATCAGTGGAAATCTGTCTTAGACTAACTTCCACTGGTTTTCTTTTTCTTGATATATAAGGGTTCAAAAGCGAAAAGACTCAGAAAAAGTGCACGACAAATAGCCCTAAAACAGAGTCGTCTTAGAGTAACTTCCAGTTTTGAGAGAGAGATGGAAGTTACTTTGAGAAGTTACGGTAGTCAGATTTTTTTAGAAAAACATTTTATAAATATTCACATATCTCCTATATTTATGGTAAAATAGAATCATCATTTTATTTTGGAGGTCAAAGATGAATATATTTAGAACAAAGAATGTAAGTTTGGATAAAACTGAGATGCACAGGCATTTGAAGTTATGGGATTTGATTTTGCTGGGTATCGGAGCCATGGTAGGGACAGGTGTCTTTACAATCACAGGTACTGCAGCCGCAACTCTAGCAGGTCCAGCCCTAGTGATTTCAATCGTTATTTCTGCCTTATGTGTGGGATTATCAGCACTATTTTTTGCAGAATTTGCCTCGCGAGTACCCGCTACAGGTGGTGCCTACAGTTATCTCTATGCTATTTTAGGAGAATTTCCAGCTTGGTTGGCTGGCTGGTTAACCATGATGGAGTTCATGACAGCCATATCAGGTGTGGCTTCGGGTTGGGCAGCTTATTTTAAAGGCTTGCTCTCTCAATACGGGATAGCCCTTCCTCAGGCTTTAAATGGTACCTTTAATCCTCAGGCAGGAACATTTGTTGATTTATTGCCTATTCTTGTCTTGGCATTAGTGACATCGCTTGTTTTACTCAATGCTAAAGCAGCCTTACGCTTTAATTCAATTTTGGTCATTCTGAAATTCTCGGTTTTAGCTCTCTTTGTTTTAGTAGGAATTTGGCATATCAAACTTGATAATTGGAGTAATTTTGCTCCTTATGGTTTTGGACAAATCTATGGTGCTAGTACTGGTATTATGGCTGGTGCGTCCTTGATGTTCTTTGGATTTTTAGGCTTCGAATCCATCTCTATGGCTGTAGATGAAGTCAAGACTCCTCAAAAGAATATTCCTAGAGGGATTGTCTTATCACTTTCTATCGTAACCATTCTCTATGCCTTGGTGACGCTTGTCTTGACTGGTGTGGTTCACTATAGTCAACTAAATGTCGATGATGCCGTTGCCTTTGCTCTTCGTAGCGTTGGGATTAGTTGGGCAGCTAACTATGTGTCATTAGTGGCTATCTTGACCTTGATTACAGTTTGTATTTCGATGACCTATGCACTATCGCGTATGATTTACAGTTTAGCGCGTGACGGGTTAATGCCTGCTGCCTTTAAAGAATTAACAAAAACAAGCAAGGTACCAAAAAATGCTACTATCTTGACAGGTCTAGCTTCAGCAGTAGCAGCAGGAATGTTTCCATTAGCTAGTATTGCAGCCTTCTTAAATACTTGTACCTTAGCCTACTTGATCATGCTGGCTTATGGTCTGATTCGCTTACGGAAAGAAAAAGGAATGCCCAAAGCTGGGGAATTTAAAACACCATTGGTACCTCTGTTACCCATTTTATCAATCATCATTTGTCTATCCTTCATGTTGCAGTATAATATGGAAACCTGGATTGCTTTCCTCGTTGCTTTGTTGATAGGAAGTCTTATTTACTTTACTTATGGCTATAAGCATTCAACCATAGAAGAATAAAGTGGAAGTCTGTTGAGTTGTTGAAACTCAGCAGATTTTTATATGTGAAAGAAATTTCAATTTTTTTCTAAAAATATCTTGACAGATTAAATTTTTAGGAGTAGAATATTTACTAGTTAATTAAATGGTTAAGGAGTTGTTCATGAAGAAACAAAATTTATTTTTAGTCTTGTTAAGTATCTTTCTTGTATGCTTGGGAGCTTGTGGTCAAAAAGAAAGTCAGACTGGGAAAGGGATGAAAATTGTGACCAGTTTTTATCCTATCTATGCCATGGTCAAGGAGGTTTCTGGTGACTTGAATGATGTTCGGATGATTCAGTCGAGTAGTGGGATTCACTCCTTTGAACCTTCGGCAAATGACATCGCGGCCATCTATGATGCAGATGTCTTTGTTTACCATTCTCATACGCTAGAATCTTGGGCAGGAAGTTTAGATCCCAATCTAAAAAAATCTAAAGTGAAGGTCTTAGAGGCTTCAGAGGGAATGACTTTAGACCGCGTCCCAGGGCTAGAAGATGTAGAAGCAGGGGATGGAGTTGATGAAAAAACGCTCTATGACCCTCACACTTGGCTAGATCCTGAAAAAGCTGGCGAAGAAGCTCAGATTATCGCTGATAAACTTTCAGAGGTGGATAGTGAGCATAAAGAAACTTACCAGAAAAATGCGCAAGCCTTTATCAAAAAAGCTCAGGAATTGACTAAGAAATTCCAGTCTAAATTTGAAAAAGCGACTCAGAAAACATTTGTAACACAACATACAGCCTTTTCTTATTTAGCTAAGAGATTTGGACTCAATCAACTTGGTATTGCAGGTATCTCTCCTGAACAAGAACCAAGTCCACGACAACTAACAGAAATTCAGGAATTTGTTAAGACCTATAAGGTTAAAACGATTTTTACAGAAAGTAACGCTTCTTCAAAAGTAGCTGAAACTCTTGTCAAATCAACAGGTGTGGGTCTTAAAACTCTGAATCCTTTAGAGTCAGACCCACAAAATGACAAGACCTATTTAGAAAATCTTGAAGAAAATATGAGTATTCTAGCAGAAGAATTAAAGTGAGGAAAGAATGAAAATCAATAAAAAATATCTAGCAGGTTCAGTGGCAGTCCTTGCCCTAAGTGTTTGTTCCTATGAACTTGGTCGTCACCAAGCTGGTCAGGCTAAGAAAGAGTCTAATCGAGTTGCTTATATAGATGGTGATCAGGCTGGTCAAAAGGCAGAAAATTTGACACCAGATGAAGTCAGTAAGAAAGAGGGGATCAACGCAGAACAAATTGTTATCAAGATTACGGCTCAAGGTTATGTGACCTCACATGGAGACCATTATCATTACTATAATGGCAAGGTTCCTTATGATGCCATCATCAGTGAAGAACTTCTCATGAAAGATCCGAATTATCAGTTGAAGGATTCAGACATTGTCAATGAAATCAAGGGTGGCTATGTGATTAAGGTAGACGGAAAATACTATGTTTACCTTAAAGATGCGGCCCATGCGGATAATATTCGGACAAAAGAAGAGATTAAACGTCAGAAACAGGAACATAGTAGTAATCACGGTGTCGATTCTAACGATAAGGCAGTAGTTGCTGCCAGAGCTCAAGGACGTTATACAACGGATGATGGGTATATCTTCAATGCATCTGATATCATTGAGGACACGGGTGATGCTTATATTGTCCCTCACGGCAATCACTTCCACTATATTCCTAAGAGTGATTTGTCTGCCAGTGAATTAGCTGCTGCCCAAGCCTATTGGAATGGGAAGCAGGGATCTCGTCCTTCTTCAAGTTCTAGTCATAATGCAAATCCAGCTCAACCAAGATTGTCAGAGAACCACAATCTGACTGTCACTCCAACTTATCATCAAAATCAAGGGGAAAACATTTCAAGCCTTTTACGTGAATTGTATGCTAAACCCTTATCAGAACGCCATGTAGAATCTGATGGCCTAGTATTTGATCCGGCACAAATAACATATCGTACAGCCAATGGTGTTGCTGTACCGCACGGAGACCATTATCACTTTATCCCTTATTCACAAATGTCACCTTTGGAAGAAAAATTGGCTCGTATGATAGCTATCAAGGGACAAAATGGTGCAGTCTTGCCAGGAATGCATTATTTGAAACCAGCACCAAAACCGCAAGTTCAACCATCAACTGAGAAAAAACAAACTGATTTTGCAGTAGAACAGGTTGTTAGAAAAGTTGGAGAAGGCTATGTTGTGGAAATTGCTGGTGTCAGTCACTATGTTTTTGCTAAAGACTTGGCTAAGGATAAGATTGATGCTATTGAAAATCACTTGTCTAAGAAAACTCAAGAGACACATGCTCTAGTTGCTAAAAAAGAAAGTGTCGCTTCTCGTGACCGAGAATTTTATGATAAAGCTTACAATCTGTTAACCCAGGCTCATAAAGCCTTGTCTGAAAATAAGGGGCGTACTTCTGATTTCCATGCCTTAGACAAATTAGCAGAACGCTTGAATAATGAATCTTCTAATAAAGTAAAATTGGTAGATGATTTATTGACATTCCTAGCACCAATTACTCATCCAGAGCGACTTGGCAAACCAAATGCTCAGATTGCTTATACAGACGATGAAATTAAATTAGCGAAATTAGCAGGTAAATATACAACAGAGGATGGCTATATCTTTGATGAGCATGATATTGAAAGTGATGAAGGAAATGCCTACGTCACTCCACACTTGAACCATAGCCACTGGATTAAAAAAGACAGCTTATCTGAAGCTGAAAGAGCAGCAGCTCAGGCTTATGCTAAAGAAAAAGGCTTACAAGCTCCAAATTCTACTGAAGCAACAGAAGCAAAAACAGAGGCAACAGGGACAGAAGCTATCTATAACCGCGTAAAAGCTGAGAAAAAGGTACCATTAGAAAAAATACCGAATCATTTACAGTATACTGTAGCTGTACAAAATGGTCACTTTATAATTCCTCACTTTGATCACTATCATAACCTTAAGTTTGCATGGTTTGATGAAGGGCTTTACTCAGCTCCTGAAGGGTATACTTTAGAAGATTTATTTGCGACAGTGAAATACTATGTTGAACATCCTGACCAACGTCCTCACTCAGATAATGGTTGGGGTAACGCTAGCGACCATGTTCGTAAGCATCAGGCAGACCAAGACAGTAAACCTGATGAAAATAAGGAACATGAGGAAGTAAGTGAGCCAACTCGCTCTGAATCTGATGAAGAAGAGAATCACGCAGGTTTAAATCCTTCAGCAGATAATCTTTATAAACCAAGCACTGATACGGAAGAGACAGAGGAAGAAGCTGAAGATACTACAGAAGAAGCTGAAGTTCCTCAAGTAGAGCGTTCTATTATTGAAGTTAAGATAACAGAGGCGGAGGCTTTACTTGCGAAAGTAACAGATTCTCGTATTCAACAAAATGCTATGGAGACATTGGCTGGTCTACAAAGCAGTCTTCTTCTCGGAACGAAAGACAATAACACTATTTTAGCAGAAGTAGATAGTCTCTTGGCTTTGTTAAAAGAAAGTAAACCGACTCCTATACAGTAGTAAAATGAATGGAGCATATTTTATGGAGAAGTAACCTTTCGTGTTGCTTCTCTTTTTTAGAAAAACGTAACAGAAACTTGACAAAAGTAATTTTAAATAGTAAACCATTTACTGGTTAAATAACCGATTTAGAAAACTATTTAATCAAGTAAAAGAAGTTGAGAAAAAGCTTCATCATTTATTGAAATGAGGGATTTATGAAAATCAATAAAAAATATCTAGCAGGTTCAGTGGCAGTCCTTGCCCTAAGTGTTTGTTCCTATGAACTTGGTCGTCACCAAGCTGGTCAGGCTAAGAAAGAGTCTAATCGAGTTGCTTATATAGATGGTGATCAGGCTGGTCAAAAGGCAGAAAATTTGACACCAGATGAAGTCAGTAAGAAAGAGGGGATCAACGCAGAACAAATTGTTATCAAGATTACGGCTCAAGGTTATGTGACCTCACATGGAGACCATTATCATTACTATAATGGCAAGGTTCCTTATGATGCCATCATCAGTGAAGAACTTCTCATGAAAGATCCGAATTATCAGTTGAAGGATTCAGACATTGTCAATGAAATCAAGGGTGGCTATGTGATTAAGGTAGACGGAAAATACTATGTTTACCTTAAAGATGCGGCCCATGCGGATAATATTCGGACAAAAGAAGAGATTAAACGTCAGAAACAGGAACATAGTAGTAATCACGGTGTCGATTCTAACGATAAGGCAGTAGTTGCTGCCAGAGCTCAAGGACGTTATACAACGGATGATGGGTATATCTTCAATGCATCTGATATCATTGAGGACACGGGTGATGCTTATATTGTCCCTCACGGCAATCACTTCCACTATATTCCTAAGTCGAATCAAATTGGACAACCGACTCTTCCAAATAATGGTCTAACAACACCTTCGCCATCTCTTCCAGTCAATCCTGATGTTTCACATGAGGAACATGAAGAAGATGGGCACGGCTTTGATGCTAATCGTATTATTGCTGAAGATGAATCAGGATTTATCATGAGTCACGGTAATCATAATCATTACTTCTTCAAGAAGGACTTGACAGCTGATCAAATTAAGGCTGCGCAGGATCACTTGAAAGGTGGAATGCTTGCTACACCAACTCCAGCCTATGATGATCACGACCACCATCACGGTGAGGGACATGATTCCAGCTTTGATGCTAATCGTATTATCGCTGAAGATGAATCAGGATTTATCATGAGTCACGGTAATCATAATCATTACTTCTTCAAGAAGGACTTGACAGCTGATCAAATTAAGGCTGCTCAAAAACATTTAGAGGAAGTTAAAACTAGTCATAATGGATTAGATTCTTTGCAATCTCATGAACAGGATTATTCAGGTAATGCCAAAGAAATGAAAGATTTAGATAAAAAAATCGAAGAAAAAATTGCTGGCATTATGAAACAATATGGTGTCAAACGTGAAAGTATTGTCGTGAATAAAGAAAAAAATGCGATTATTTATCCGCATGGAGATCACCATCATGCAGATCCGATTGATGAACATAAACCGGTTGGAATTGGTCATTCTCACAGTAACTATGAACTGTTTAAACCCGAAGAAGGAGTTGCTAAAAAAGAAGGGAATAAAGTTTATACTGGAGAAGAATTAACGAATGTTGTTAATTTGTTAAAAAACAGTACGTTTAATAATCAAAACTTTACTCTAGCCAATGGTCAAAAACGCGTTTCTTTTAGTTTTCCTCCTGAATTGGAGAAAAAATTAGGTATCAATATGCTAGTAAAATTAATAACACCAGATGGAAAAGTATTGGAGAAAGTATCTGGTAAAGTATTTGGAGAAGGAGTAGGGAATATTGCAAACTTTGAATTAGATCAACCTTATTTACCAGGACAAACATTTAAGTATACTATCGCTTCAAAAGATTATCCAAAAGTAAGTTATGATGGTACATTTACAGTTCCAACCTCTTTAGCTTACAAAATGGCCAGTCAAACGATTTTCTATCCTTTCCATGCAGGGGATACTTATTTAAGAGTGAACCCTCAATTTACAGTGCCTAAAGGAACTGATGCTTTAGTCAGAGTGTTTGATGAATTTCATGGAAATGCTTATTTAGAAAATAACTATAAAGTTGGTGGAATCAATTTACCGATTCCGAAATTAAACCAAGGAACAACCAAACGGCCGGAAATAAAATTCCTGTAACCTTCATGGCAAATGCTTATTTGGACAATCAATCAACTTATATTGTGGAAGTACCTATCTTGGAAAAAGAAAATCAAACTGATAAACCAAGTATTCTACCACAATTTAAAAGGAATAAAGCACAAGAAAACTCAAAACTTGATGAAAAGGTAGAAGAACCAAAGACTAGTGAGAAGGTAGAAAAAGAAAAACTTACTGAAACTAGGAATAGTACTAGTAATTCAACGTTAGAGGAAGCTCCAGCAGTAGATCCTGTACAAGAAAAAGTAGAAAAATTTACAGCTAGTTACGGATTAGGCTTAGATAGTGTTATATTCAATATGGATGGAACGATTGAATTAAGATTGCCAAGTGGAGAAGTGATAAAAAAGAATTTATCTGATCTCATAGCGTAAGGAATAGCAGTAGAAAAAGTCTGAATCAAAAATGAAGTTCTTTCAAAAGTTAGAAATAAAACTCTGACTTTGGGAGAATTTCATTTTATTATTAATATATAAAATTTCTTGACATACAACTTAAAAAGAGGTGGAATATTTACTAGTTAATTAATTGGTTAATTAATTTATTTAATCATTTAATAATGAAGACATCATATAAATAATTATAGAAATGAGGTAATTATGAAATTTAAAAAGAAATATATAGCAGCTGGATCTGTTGTTATCCTTTCCTTAAGTCTGTGTGTTTATGCTCTGAACCAACATAGCTAACAGGCCAATACAGATAAAAATCGTGTTTCATATGTAAACAGTAATAAAGACACTAAGAAGACTGAAAATTTGACTCCAGACTAGGTTAGTCAAAAAGAAGGAATTCAAGCAAAACAAATTGTTATTAAGATTACAGATCAAGGTTATGTAACTTCTCATGGCGATCATTATCACTACTATAATGGTAAAGTTCCTTTTGATGCGCTCTTTAGTGAAGAGCTATTAATGAAAGCCCCCAACTATCAGCCGAAAGATCAAGATATCGTCAGTTAGGTTAAGGGAGGATATATTATTAAGGTAGATGGAAAGTATTATGTTTACCTTAAAGATCAAGCTCATGCAGAAAATGTACGAACAAAAGATGAAATCAATCGCCAAAAACAAGAACATGGTAAAGACGATAAAGGAGCTAGTGCAGAAGTATCTGTAGCAAAATTACAGGGACGTTATACTACCGATGATGGTTATATATAGTGAGTTGAATTTAGAATAGCACATCATAGTTTCTAAATCATTGTTAGAAATTACTTTAAAATCCCCTTATCAATTTGCTCATATTCTATTTCAACCTACTATAGTACCACATGGTGGTCACTATCATTTCATTCCTGAGAGTGACTTGTCGGCAGGTGAATTAGCAGCCACATATGTCTTTAACCCTAATGATATTGTCAGAGATACAGGTGATGCTTATATAGTAAGACATGGGGATCACTATCACTATATTCCTAAGTCATCTCTCTTAACAATCCCCCATCACACTCTAACACGGAAGAGGTAGGAAGTTCTTCTAGTTCTATATTAAGTAATCCGTCACTACATGTCCACCATGAGGAAGAAGATGGTCATGGTTTTGATGCCAATCGAATTATAAGTGAAGATTCAGAAGGTTTTGTGATTCCTCATGGCGACCACAATCACTACATCAAGGTTCAAACTAAGGGATATGAAGCGGCTTTGAAAAACAAGATTCCATCCCTGCAATCCAACTATCAACCTGGAACTTTTGATGAGAAGGCAGTCTTGGCAAAAGTAGATCAACTTCTAGCTGATAGCAGAAGCATCTACAAAGACAAGCCTATCGAACAAAGACAGATTGAGTTAGCTTTAGGTCAGTTTACTGAAAGTTTGAAAAAAATAAAAGTTAGTTGATTGATTACTTCTCTAAATTTTGGGCACACTAAAAAGAGGTCTTGACACCTAAACTTTAAAATTAAAGCATATTGAATCCGTGCTGCTGTGCGAAGCGAATAGCGTCTTGGACGAACATTGTCTTATCTGGATTTCTTATTTCTGTAAGGCCTTGTAATCTTGGATTATAACTCTCCTGTTTTAGGAGTACATGGTAGATGGCAACCAATAATCTGCGACAGATAGCAAGGAAGAAGTAGAAAGTCTTTTGAGCAAGGCAAATCAACTCTTGGAACAAATCCATGAAGAAGGAATCAGAAAATCCTTGGCAGAAGAAGTAGAAAATCTAAAAGCTGCCACAAACAAGGCTGATGCAGACTTGGATGAAGTAAACAGTCAGGTAAAAGATGTCTTGACTCGTATCGCTAGCGCCCTTCAACAAGAAAAGGAAAATGCTGAGCAAGATCCTCAGACACTTGTACTCTATCAAAAACTCTACGATATTCTCATGTCGCTTCACTCTTATTTAGAAAGTAATAATGGATCTGATGCGGACTTTGATAAGGTGGATGCATTATTAGATCAACTTTCTGCTAAGAGTAAAGACAAAACAGCTTTACTTGAATCGACAAAAGCTATTCTAGTTTTGAATCATCAAATCCAGTCAAAAGCTAGCGCAAGTGAAGAAACAAGTCCAGCAAGAAATGCTGAAGCAAATGGTGATAACACCAGTGCTGAGAACCAACCAAACGCAACTGCAGAATCTAACATTGAAACTGGTAGCGACGAAAACAAACCAAGCAATACAAGAGATTCTAAACCTGCTGAATCAACTTCAGAAAATGAAACAACAGAATCTTCTACAACTACTGGAAATCAAGAAAAACCAGTAGAATAAAAAGAAAGGCGAAGTAGCTGAGCCACCTCGTCTTTTTAGCCTTTATAAGCTACGATGCCAATGATGGTATCAACTGCACGTTCCATAGTCTGAAGGCTAACGTATTCAAAACGTCCGTGCATATTTTCGCCACCTGCAAAGATATTCGGAGTTGGGATTCCCATAAAGGAAATCTTAGAGCCGTCTGTTCCACCCCGGATTGGTTCGATAATAGGCGTGATACCTAGATCTTCCATAACGGCTTTAGCAATGGTAATTGGAGTCATATCTTTTTCAATGACTTCTTTCATATTGTAGTACTGGTCTGTCAAGTTGAGAGTGACACGGTCGCTCCCAAGTTCTTCATTCATCTTATCAGCGATAGATTGCATGGATGCTTTACGCGCTTCAAAGGCATCTTTTTCAAAATCACGAATGATGTAGCTTGCACGCGCCTCCTCAACACTACCTGTCACATCCATTAGATGGTAAAAACCTTGGTAACCTTCAGTTAACTCAGGTCGGTCATTTTCTGGAAGTTGATTATGAAAATCAATTGCTAGCTGAAGGGCATTGACCATCTGCCCTTTGGCAGTACCAGGGTGGACATTACGGCCTTGGAAATGCAATTCAGCACCAGCGGCTGAGAAAGTCTCGTACTGAAGTTCACCTAGTGGACCACCATCAACAGTGTAGGCAAAATCCACATCAAAATCTTCTGCATCAAATTTATTGGTACCAACACCGATTTCTTCATCTGGACCAAAACCAACACGAATCTCACAGTGCTTAATTTCAGGATGAGCAGTTAGATATTCAATGGCTGTCATAATTTCAGCAATTCCTGACTTGTCATCAGCACCTAGCAAGGTTGTTCCATCTGTTGTGATGAGCGTTTGTCCTGGATATTTTTCAAGACTCTTGAAGTCGGCTGGATCGAGTTTGAAACCAGAATTCCCTAGTTCAATCACACCACCATCGTAGTTTTCAATTACCTGTGGATTGACTCCTTCAGCATTAAAATCAGCAGTATCCATGTGCGATATAAAACCAATCTTACGTGTTAAAGACGGATCGTTGGCTGGCAAGGTTCCAATAGCAAAACCATTCGGTAGATAGTAAACATTTTGCAGTCCAACACGTTTCATTTCAGGAATTAGGACATTTGTTGCGAAGTCAACCTGACTCTGTGTACTTGGAGTAGTAGTAGAGTGTTCATCAGAGCGCGTGTTGACCTTAACGTAGGTTAAGAAGCGGTCCAAGAGATTTGGATAAGTCATAAAAAAACTCCTTTTGAATTTATTTTTTCCATTGTATCATAGAAAGAAGAGAAAAACAAAAGACAGAAGATTGAGAATGTCCCTATGTTAGCGTTTACTTATCGATGAATTAATGATAAAATAAACTTGATAAAAACATCACAAGGAAGCAGTCATGAAAAAAGCAATTTTAATGATGACCTTCGGTTCACCAGAAGAGATTACCTTTGAAGGTGTAGCTGATTTTTTCACAAATATTCGTCGTGGGGTGAGACCCCAAGACCACGAGATTCAGACTCTCTATGATAATTATGTACGAATTGGAGGCACGCCTCTGCAAAAAATTACCCGTCAAGAGGTTGCCTTGGTAGAAGATAGGCTGGGGAATGAATACAGTGTCTACTTTGCTAATAAGTTTTCCAGTCCCTTTATTCCAGATGTGATCGGTCAAATGGAAGCAGACGGAATTGAACAGTGTATTTGCTTGATTTTGGAGCCCCATTATTCTTTCTACTCTGTCATGGGCTATGAAAAATTTTTAGAAAGCAAACAAATTCAATTTTTGGTCATTAAGGACTGGTATCAGGAAGAAGCGCTCTTAAACTATTGGGCAGATGAAATTGCTAAGATTTTAGAAGAAGAAGTAAAGCAAGACAGCTTTAAAGTCATCTTTTCAGCCCATAGTGTGCCTATTTTTGCCTTGGACTTTGGTGATCCTTATATAGACCAAATTTTCGAAAATAGCAAGCTAGTCGCTGAAAAACTGGGCTTGAGTTCAGAACAATATACCAACACTTGGCAGAGTGAGAGTGATATTGGTATTCCATGGATTAAACCAGATGTTTTGGAGTATCTCAGAGAACAGACAGAACATCCAGACCATTATATTTTTGTACCTATTAGTTTCATCAGTGAGCATATTGAGGTCTTGTTTGACAATGATGTGGAATGTTATGACTTATGTCAGGAATTTGGGGTAAACTACCATCGTCCACCAATGCCAAATACAGATTCTCGTTTGATTGATGCTTTGGTCAATACAATTAGAGTCAATGAAAATCAAGAGTTTAAGGAATTTCTCCCAGAAGAAGAGACCTTTGATGAGTTAGTTCCTTCAGACGAGACGAAAAACATTTTGGCTGAATCTGAAGATTTACAAATGCCAGAATTTGTGAAAAAACTGATTGAGAAAAAAGGGCGGGAGAATGTTAAGATGCCTTATCTTATCAAAAAAATGCTTGAAAAAGCAGGCAAGTTACCCAAAGAGTAAAGAAAAAAGGATTTAGCTTTGCGCTAGATCCTTTTAATCGATTATTTTTTCTCAAGGAGAGCTTTTATTTCTTGAAGGACTTCCAATTCGGTTGGTTTTTTTTCGGCAGTTTTTTCTTCCTTTATGCCAGTCAGTTTCTGTGCTTTTTCAATGCCCTTGATAATAAAGAAGAGGGCGGTACCCACAAAGATAAAATTGATAATAGCACTTAAGAAGTTACCATAGCCGACTCCATGCCAAGAAAGTTGAGCGATACGTTCAACTTTAGCAGCTTTCAAAGCGGGATTTAAAATAAGAGGAGTGATAATGTCGTTTACAAGTGAAGTAACGATAGCACCAAAAGCAGAGGCAATTACAACACCGACAGCAAGGTCAATAACATTTCCTCGAAGCAAGAACGATTTTAGATTTTTTAACATACTGTTTTCCTTTCAATGTTTCGTGTTTCATTGTATCCTAAATCATTATAGAAGGCAATTAAAAGGCTCATAAATGGAGCATTATTTTCTAAAAATATAGATCTTGCTCAAGATATAATTGATGATAATAATGAGTATTTGTGCAATTATTGTTTCAATAGCATTTATCTTATCAATGTTTTCAGTTACGAATTGCCCTATGATGTGAGGAAATTGGGTTACAAAGAGAAAAGTTAAAAACAAGTCTAACAGAAAAGTAGAAAGGCGAGCAAGAGAAAATTTCACTAAACGGATAAGTCTATTTTTCTTTTTTTGCTTAAATACAATCGTATCATTTGTGATAAAGGCAAATAGGATACCGATAATATTTGCTAGGGCAGTAGCCAGGAGTTCCTGATGACTTAGTTGATAAATGACTAGTCGTGAGAGAATCGAAACTAGAGTTGTCGCAAGGCCAAAAAAGAGATAGGCTAAGATTTCATTGTTAAAAAATTTTTGAATAGGAATTTTCATGTGTTAAGTATAGCATAAAGCAGGCTATTGTGCTATACTAGTAGGGTTGAATAAAGCAACCCTTGGTGCTTAGCTTCTTTCACCAAGCATATTACACGCGGGCAACCGCCAAAGGAGAAAAGATGAAAAAATTAACTATTCGTGATGTTGCAGATATTGCAATCGTCGCTGCTATCTACGTCGTTTTGACTGTCACACCGCCTCTAAATGCCATCAGCTATGGTGCTTATCAGTTTCGTATTTCAGAAATGATGAACTTTATGGCTTTTTACAATCCTAAGTACATCATCGGAGTTACCATCGGTTGTATGATTGCTAATTTCTTTAGCTTCGGACTGCTAGATGTCTTTGTTGGTGGTGGTTCAACCTTAGTATTCCTCAGTTTAGGTGTTTGGCTTTTTGCAAAATATAGCAAGGATTACCTCTTTAACGGATTGATTCGAAAAGATCATTTCTTCTTTTCAATCCTCTTTTCAATTTCCATGTTTACTATCGCTGCAGAGTTAAATATTGTAGCAGAATTACCATTCTTCCTTACTTGGTTTACAACAGGAATCGGTGAATTTGCTTCATTGATTATTGGAGCGATTATTATTGGTAAAATTGGTCGTCGAATTGATTTAAGTAAATAGAAGAAGATAAGCTAGGTAGTTCTTACCTGGCTTTTTCCTATGGAAAATTTCTAAGGAAACTTGACAAGTTTTTCTGAATATAGTATACTTCTTAAGTAAGCTGATTTAGCTCAGTTGGCAGAGCGCATCCATGGTAAGGATGAGGTCGCCGGTTCAATCCCGGCAATTAGCATTAAATAGACAGAAAAGCCCTTGATTTACAAGGGTTTTTGTTATGTCTGCCCCCAATTTTTCCAATATATTTCTTATGCACCTGTGTAAATAAAACTAATACTCAATGAAAATCAAAGAGTAAACTAGGAAACTAGCCGCAGGTTGCTCAAAGCACTGCTTTGAGGTTGTAGATAGAACTGACGAAGTCAGCTTAAAACATGTTTTTGAGGTTGTAGATGAAACTGACGAAGTCAGTAACCATACATACGGCAAGGCGACGCTGACGAAGTTTGAAGAGATTTTCGAAGAGTATAAAGAGTTTCGTCTGTTGACAAAAGTCATTCTCTTTAGTAGAATAGTAGATGCGATGAGTCGATAGGTAGTCTTCGGGCTACTATTGAGCATAAGGAGGTCATAACGCAGGAGCGGACCTTGATGAGTTGTGTGAACCTGCTCATCACATGAAGATGCCTCTTAATCCCTAGTCTAGCGACTGGGATTTTTATTTTCCAAAAAATGATGAAAAAGCTTTGCAATTCATGGAAAAAGTAGTATAATACTTCTATTATAGAAATTTTTAGAAAATTCCGAAAGAGGTTATTTATGGGATATACAGTTGCTGTAGTCGGCGCGACAGGTGCTGTCGGTGCTCAGATGATAAAAATGTTGGAAGAATCAACACTTCCAATCGATAAAATCCGTTACCTTGCTTCTGCACGTTCAGCAGGTAAGTCATTGAAATTTAAAGATCAAGATATTACGATTGAAGAAACGACTGAAACAGCTTTTGAAGGAGTTGATATTGCTCTCTTTTCAGCAGGTGGTTCGACATCAGCTAAGTATGCACCATACGCAGTAAAAGCTGGCGTGGTAGTAGTGGATAATACATCTTATTTCCGTCAAAATCCAGATGTTCCTTTGGTTGTTCCAGAGGTCAATGCTCATGCACTTGATGCCCACAACGGAATCATTGCCTGCCCTAACTGTTCAACAATCCAAATGATGGTGGCTCTTGAACCGGTTCGCCAAAAATGGGGCTTGGACCGTATCATTGTTTCAACTTATCAAGCCGTTTCAGGTGCTGGTATGGGAGCAATTCTTGAGACACAACGTGAACTTCGTGAGGTCTTGAATGATGGAGTGAAACCACGTGATTTGCATGCGGAAATCTTACCTTCAGGCGGTGACAAGAAACATTATCCTATCGCCTTCAATGCTCTTCCACAAATCGATGTCTTCACTGACAATGATTACACTTACGAAGAGATGAAGATGACCAAGGAAACTAAGAAAATTATGGAAGATGATAGCATTGCAGTATCTGCAACATGTGTGCGTATTCCAGTCTTGTCAGCTCACTCTGAGTCTGTTTATATCGAAACAAAAGAAGTGGCTCCAATCGAAGAAGTAAAAGCAGCTATCGCAGCCTTCCCAGGTGCTGTTCTTGAAGATGATGTAGCTCATCAAATCTATCCTCAAGCCATCAATGCAGTTGGTTCGCGTGATACCTTTGTTGGTCGTATCCGTAAAGACTTGGATGCAGAAAAAGGAATTCACATGTGGGTTGTTTCAGATAACCTTCTCAAAGGTGCTGCTTGGAACTCAGTTCAGATTGCTGAAACTCTTCATGAACGTGGATTGGTTCGTCCAACAGCCGAATTGAAATTTGAATTAAAATAGTCATATCGTTTAGGAGTTCAGATGAACTCCTTCTTTGAAATAGAGAGGTGTTTTCGTGTCTTATCAAGATTTAAAAGAATGTAAAATCATTACAGCCTTTATTACCCCCTTCCATGAGGATGGTTCCATTAACTTTGATGCTATTCCAGCCTTGATTGAGCATTTATTGGCCCATCATACGGATGGAATTCTTCTCGCAGGAACGACTGCTGAGAGTCCAACTTTGACCCACGATGAGGAGTTGGAGTTGTTTGCGGCTGTACAAAAGGTTGTCAATGGACGCGTTCCTTTGATTGCGGGTGTAGGTACTAATGATACGCGTGACTCTATTGAGTTTGTCAAAGAAGTAGCGGAATTTGGTGGTTTCGCAGCTGGGCTTGCTATTGTTCCTTACTACAACAAACCTTCTCAAGAAGGGATGTATCAGCACTTTAAGGCTATTGCAGATGCTTCTGACCTACCAATTATTATCTATAACATTCCAGGGCGTGTAGTTGTCGAATTGACTCCAGAAACCATGCTTCGTTTGGCTGACCATCCAAATATTATCGGTGTCAAAGAATGTACTAGCTTGGCTAATATGGCTTACTTGATTGAGCACAAGCCTGAAGAGTTCTTGATTTATACAGGTGAGGATGGAGATGCTTTCCATGCCATGAACCTTGGGGCGGATGGGGTTATTTCTGTTGCCTCTCATACAAATGGGGATGAAATGCACGAGATGTTTACTGCCATTGCAGAAAGCGATATGAAGAAAGCCGCAGCAATTCAGCGTAAATTCATTCCTAAGGTTAATGCTCTCTTCTCTTATCCAAGTCCTGCTCCAGTTAAGGCAATTCTTAACTATATGGGATTTGAAGCTGGACCCACTCGTCTACCTCTTGTTCCAGCACCAGAAGAAGATGCCAAACGCATTATCAAGGTTGTCGTAGATGGCGACTACGAAGCAACTAAGGCAACTGTAACAGGGGTCTTAAGACCAGATTACTAATAAAGACAATAAAATCCATGACCGAATGAAGGATCATGGATTTTTCTTATTTTCCTAAACAGAATTGGCTAAAGAGTTGGGTGATGAGTTCATCTGGAGCAGCATCTCCAGTGATTTCTCCTAGAATTTCCCAAGTACGGGTCAAGTCAACTTGAAGCAAGTCAACTGGCATCCCTAGTTCAAGACCTTGATTAACGGCTTGTAGGCTTTCAACTGCTTTTTCAATCAGGGAAATGTGACGGGCGTTTGACAAGTAGGTAGCATCTTGCTCGACCAAGCCAGCATTTTCAAAGAAGAGGTTGTTGATTCGCTCTTCAATCTTGTCGATGTTTTGGTTTTTAAGGACTGAAATACGGATAACGTCTTCAGGTAGTTTCGAAGTTTCAATCGTTTCTGGCAGGTCGGTTTTATTAAGTAGAATAATGCGATTGGTATCTTGGCTAATTTCAAGAAGTTGTCTGTCTTGCGCAGTCAGTGGTTCACTGGCATTTAGCACTAGTAGAACCAAGTCGGCTTCCTTGAGGGCTTTTTTCGAACGCTCAACACCGATTTGTTCCACTATGTCATCTGTTTCACGAATACCGGCTGTATCAATCAATTTGAGAGGTACACCATTGATGTTGACGTACTCTTCGATGACATCTCGTGTTGTCCCAGCGATATCTGTTACGATAGCCTTGTCCTCACGCAAGAGGTTGTTGAGAAGGCTGGATTTCCCAACGTTGGGACGTCCGATGATAGCTGTTGAAATTCCTTCACGAAGGATTTTGCCGCGACGGGCTGTTCTAAGAAGATTGGTTAGCAATTGCTCAAACTCCATAGTCTTCTCACGGACAACGGCAGTAGTAGCTTCCTCAACATCATCATATTCAGGATAGTCGATATTGACCTCAACTTGGGCAAGTGTATTGAGGATTTCTTGACGGGTATTGTTAATGAGGTCAGAAAGGGAGCCGTCTAATTGTTTGACCGCAATGTTCATGGCCTTGTCAGTCTTGGCACGGATGATATCCATCACAGCCTCTGCCTGTGTCAAGTCTACGCGACCGTTTAAAAAAGCACGTTTGGTAAATTCACCAGGTTCTGCCAACCGAGCCCCTTCACGAATAGCTAGCTGGAGAATTTCATTGGTCACCGCAATCCCACCGTGGGTGTTAATCTCGATAATATCCTCACGAGTGAAGGTCTTTGGAGACTTCATAGCCCCAACCATAACCTCGTCCATGACTTTACCAGTCAGAGGATCAATAATGTGACCGTAGTTGAGAGTGTGGCTGGCAACCTTGTTCAAGTCTTTTCCTTTAAAAATCTTTTGCGCAATAGCAAAACTGTCTGTTCCGCTCAGGCGGACAATACCAATAGCCCCTTCACCTAGTGGAGTAGAGATAGCAGCGATGGTATCAAATTCACGTGTAATCATAATGTTTCCTTTAATTAATAGCTCTTTTCTTGGAAATTCTCCAAGTTTCTTTTTAAATTGTAACAAATTTAGGATATTTCTTCAATGAATGCTACTTGGAGATTGAAAAAGCCTAAGCAATTCTGCTTAAGCTAGCTTATTTAGTACGCATTTCCCCTTGTGGGAAGTAAGTTCCTTCTGGCATGTCGTTGATGATGACATGGACAGCAGATTGAGGGGCTCCAGTGTTGCGGACAACTGCTTCCGTTACTTCCTTAGCAAGAGCTTTCTTTTGCTCGAGCGTGCGTCCTTCAAATAAATCGATGCGTACAAATGGCATAATAGCTTCCTCCACTAGTTTTGATTTCTTCCATTTTACCACATTTTGCCGTTTAAAGCTTAAGAAAATTATGATATACTAGAATGTAGCAAAAATTTAGAAATGGACGTGAAGCAAGAAACATGGCACAGTTGTACTATCGTTATGGGACCATGAACTCTGGTAAAACGATTGAGATTCTCAAAGTGGCCTATAACTACGAGGAGCAAGGAAAAGGTGTTGTGATTATGACCTCGGCTCTGGATACGCGTGACGGTGTTGGCTATGTGTCGAGTCGAATTGGCATGAAACGCCCTGCCCTTGCGATTGAGGAAACAACGGATATCTTTGGCTATATCCGAGACCTACCAGAAAAACCTTACTGTGTTTTGGTCGATGAAGCCCAGTTTCTCAAACGCCACCATGTTTATGACCTAGCTCGTGTTGTAGACGAGTTAGACATACCCGTCATGGCTTTTGGCTTGAAAAATGACTTTCGCAATGAATTGTTCGAAGGTTCCAAATATCTCTTGCTTTTAGCAGACAAGATTGACGAAATCAAGACCATCTGTCAGTATTGCAAGAAAAAGGCGACCATGGTGTTGCGAACACAGGATGGACTGCCCGTTTACGATGGAGAACAGATCCAGATTGGTGGTAATGAAACCTATATCTCGGTTTGTCGTAAACATTATTTTGCCCCTGAAATCAATAAGGAGAATGAAGAAAAATGAACATCTATGATCAACTACAAGCTGTAGAAGACCGTTATGAAGAACTAGGAGAATTGCTGAGTGACCCTGATGTCGTTTCAGACACCAAGCGTTTTATGGAGCTTTCAAAAGAAGAAGCTTCCAATCGTGACACCGTAATAGCCTACCGTGAGTATAAACAAGTCCTTCAAAATATCGTCGATGCCGAAGAGATGATTAAGGAATCAGGCGGAGATGCGGACTTGGAAGAAATGGCCAAGCAAGAACTCAAAGATGCCAAGGCTGAAAAAGAAGAATATGAAGAAAAACTGAAAATTTTGCTCCTTCCAAAGGATCCAAACGATGACAAGAATATCATCCTTGAAATCCGTGGAGCAGCTGGTGGAGACGAAGCGGCACTTTTCGCTGGAGATTTGCTAACTATGTACCAAAAGTATGCGGAAGCCCAAGGTTGGCGCTTTGAAGTCATGGAAGCCTCTATGAATGGTGTCGGTGGTTTTAAAGAAGTGGTTGCTATGGTTTCAGGTCAGTCTGTATACTCTAAGCTTAAGTATGAATCAGGTGCCCACCGTGTGCAGCGTGTCCCCGTGACAGAAAGCCAAGGTCGTGTTCATACCTCAACTGCCACAGTTCTTGTCATGCCTGAAGTCGAAGAAGTAGAATACGATATCGATCCAAAAGATCTTCGTGTTGATATTTACCACGCATCAGGTGCTGGTGGTCAGAACGTCAATAAGGTTGCGACTGCCGTGCGTATCGTTCACTTGCCAACCAATATCAAGGTTGAGATGCAAGAAGAACGTACCCAGCAGAAAAACCGTGAGAAGGCCATGAAAATCATCCGTGCCCGTGTTGCTGACCACTTTGCTCAGATTGCTCAAGATGAGCAGGACGCTGAGCGTAAGTCGACAATCGGTACTGGTGACCGTTCAGAACGAATCCGAACTTATAACTTCCCACAAAACCGTGTCACAGACCACCGTATCGGCTTGACCCTCCAAAAACTAGATACGATTTTGTCTGGTAAATTGGACGAAGTTGTGGGTGCCTTGGTGCTTTATGACCAAACACAAAAACTAGAAGAATTAAACAAATAATGAAATTAGCTCAATTATTTTCAAATTTTGAAGAAGAGTTGATAAGACAAGGAGAGGAAGCGGAAAGCCTCTCTTTTGTCTATCGTAGTCTGAAAAATCTATCTTTTACAGACTTTATTTTTGCCCTCCAGCAGGAGGTGACAACAGAGGAAGAAAAACAATTTGTAGAAGATATTTACCAGCAACTAGCAACTCACAAGCCAGCTCAGTACATCATTGGACAGGCAGATTTTTATGGAATGCATTTAAAGGTGGATGAACGGGTTTTGATTCCTCGTCCAGAAACAGAGGAGTTAGTGGAGCTTATTCTAACTGAAAATCTTGAGGAAAATCTTCAGGTCCTAGATATCGGGACTGGAAGTGGCGCCATAGCTCTAGCATTAGCAAAAAACAGACCAGCTTGGTCAGTAACAGCAGCAGATATTTCCCAAGACGCCTTAGAGCTTGCATCAGAAAATGCTAAAAATCAAAATCTTCAAATATTTTTTAAAAAATCTGACTGTTTTACAGAAATTTCTGAAAAATATGATATAATTGTTTCCAATCCACCCTATATCTCTCGTGAAGGTGAGTCAGAGGTAGGCTTGAATGTCTTGTATTCGGAGCCTCATCTAGCTCTCTTTGCAGACGAGGATGGCCTAGCTATTTACCGTAGAATTGCGGAAGATGCAAAAGACTATCTCAAAGATGGTGGTAAGATTTACCTTGAAATTGGATACAGGCAAGGTCAAAGTGTTCCTGCGCTTTTTAAGAAACATCTTCCTGAAAAAAGAGTTCGAACACTCAAGGACCAATTTGGTCAAGATAGGATGGTCGTGGTTGATGATGGACAGGATTAGACAAGAGTTGGAAAATGGTGGAGCTGTCGTTCTACCTACAGAGACGGTTTACGGTCTTTTTGCTAAGGCCTTAGATGAAAAAGCAGTTGACCATGTTTACCAACTCAAACGTCGTCCCAGAGATAAGGCACTCAATCTCAATATCGCCTCTTTCGAGGACATCTTGCACTTTTCAAAGAATCAGCCAGCTTATCTACAAAAACTTGTAGAGACCTTTTTGCCAGGTCCCTTGACCATTATTCTCGAAGCCAATGACCGAGTTCCCTATTGGGTAAATTCTGACCTTGCAACTATTGGATTTCGGATACCCAGTCACCCTATCACACTGGATTTGATTCGAGAGACAGGTCCCTTGATTGGGCCGTCTGCTAATATCTCAGGTCAGGCAAGTGGGGTAACCTTTAATCAAATTCTAGAGGATTTTGACCAAGAAGTTCTGGGTCTCGAAGACGATATTTTTCTAACTGGACAGGATTCAACTATTTTGGATTTGTCTGGAGACAAGGTGAAAATCTTACGCCAAGGCGCCATTAAGCGAGAAGATATTCTTACTCAGTTGCCAGAGATTTCTTTTGAGGAGGCTTGAAATGCTAAGAGATTTGCAAGAAACAGATGTGAAAGCGATATGTGACATCAACCAAGAGGCTTTGGGTTATACTTTTAGTCCAGAGGAAACGGCTAGCCAACTAGCTAGACTGTCTCAGGATTCCCATCATTTCCTACTTGGCTATGAGGATGCAGCTAATCATGTCTTACTTGGATATGTCCACGCTGAAGTTTACGAATCACTCTATTCCAAAGCAGGATTTAATATCTTAGCTTTAGCAGTTTCACCTCAAGCGCAAGGTCAAGGTATCGGTAAAAGTTTACTACAAGGGTTGGAACAAGAAGCCAAAAGATGTGGTTATGGGTTTATCCGCTTAAATTCTGCCAATCATCGTCTGGGTGCTCATGCATTTTATGAAAAAGTTGGCTATACTTGTGATAAAATGCAGAAACGGTTTATTCGCATCTTTTAGTTTGATTTTCTTATTGTAAAATCAAACTAATGGACTAGTCACACAATAAAGGAGAAGACCTATGATTTTTGACAAAGATGATTTTAAAGCATATGATGCTGATCTCTGGAATGCTATTGCCAAAGAAGAAGAACGCCAACAAAATAATATCGAGTTGATTGCTTCGGAAAACGTAGTTTCCAAGGCTGTTATGGCAGCTCAAGGGTCTATCTTGACAAACAAATATGCCGAGGGTTACCCAGGACGCCGTTATTATGGTGGAACTGATGTAGTAGATGTGGTAGAATCTCTAGCCATTGAACGCGCAAAAGAAATTTTCGGTGCTAAATTTGCCAATGTCCAACCTCACTCAGGAAGTCAGGCCAACTGTGCGGCTTACATGGCATTGATTGAGCCAGGTGATACGGTTATGGGGATGGATTTAGCAGCAGGTGGACACTTGACCCACGGAGCTCCTGTTAGCTTCTCTGGTCAAACCTACAACTTTGTTTCTTATAGTGTGGATCCTGAAACAGAACTCTTGGACTTTGATGCTATCTTGAAACAAGCCCAAGAAGTAAAACCAAAACTGATTGTAGCAGGTGCTTCAGCCTATTCTCAAATTATTGACTTTTCAAAATTCCGTGAAATTGCAGATGCTGTTGGGGCTAAGCTTATGGTTGATATGGCCCACATCGCTGGCTTGGTTGCAGCTGGTCTTCACCCAAGCCCAGTGCCATACGCTCATATCACTACAACAACGACCCACAAAACCCTTCGTGGTCCTCGTGGTGGTTTGATTTTGACCAATGATGAGGATTTAGCTAAGAAAATCAATTCAGCTATTTTCCCTGGTATTCAGGGTGGTCCTTTGGAGCATGTTGTGGCTGCTAAGGCAGTTTCCTTCAAAGAAGTTTTGGATCCAGCTTTCAAGGAATATGCTGCCAATGTTATCAAGAACAGCAAGGCTATGGCAGATGTCTTCTTGCAAGACCCTGATTTCCGTATTATTTCAGGTGGAACTGAAAACCACCTCTTCCTTGTTGATGTGACTAAGGTTGTAGAAAACGGAAAAGTTGCTCAAAACTTGCTGGATGAAGTCAATATTACCCTAAATAAAAATTCAATCCCTTACGAAACCTTGTCACCATTCAAGACAAGTGGGATTCGTATCGGAGCAGCAGCCATTACTGCACGTGGATTTGGTGAAGAAGAAAGTCGCAAAGTGGCTGAACTCATCATTAAAACCCTTAAAAATGCAGAAAATGAGGCTGTCTTAGAAGAAGTGAGAAGTGAAGTTAAAGAATTGACAGATGCCTTCCTACTATACGAGGACTAAAATTTTTATGGACATTTATATTAAGAAAGCCATTATCCATCAGTTTAGCCCAGATGATACCGAGCTGTTTCTAGCGGATAAATTTCTCAATATCACTCCAAAAATCGAAGAATACCTACGTAAAAAAATTGAACGTGTGTATTCAGATGAAGCCAAGACTGGGATTTTCGAAGAAGAAAATCCCTTCTTCAATCACATTACAGACGATTTGTTGGAGACATCAGTAATACTGGCTAATCTCTGGAAAGAGGAGTTCAGTATTTCTGAAAATCTAAAAACTAATGACTTGATTTTTGTGCAATTTTCTAAAGAAGGTGTAGAACATTTCGCTTTCTTGCGAATTGCCCTGCGTGAGACCTTGACCCACCTCGGTGGAGAAGTTGATAATCCAATCAAGCTGACTCAGAATAACCTGCCTGGATTTGGAACGGGTGCTGACGAGGCCTTGGTGGTCAATCTTCAGAGTTGCAAGTACCATCTGATTGAAAAACGAATCAAGTACAACGGGACTTTTTTGAACTATTTTTCAGAAAATCTCCTAGCTGTTGCCCCTAAAATTTCACCCAAGAAATCTATCAAAGAACTGGAAAAAACGGCCCAGAGAATTGCTGAAATTTTTAACACAGATGATTTTCAATTTCAATCCAAGGTAAAATCAGCGATTTTTAACAACTTAGAAGAAAGCAATGAATTGTCACCTGAAAAATTGGCCAACGACCTTTTTGACAATAATCTGACGGCTCGTTTGAGCTTTATTGATCAAGTCAAGGAAGCTGTACCAGAGCCTGTTCAATTTGATGAAATTGATGCCAGTCGCCAATTAAAGAAATTTGAAAACCAAAAACTCTCCTTGTCAAATGGAATTGAGCTCATCGTTCCCAATAACGTCTATCAAGACGCCGAGTCTGTTGAGTTTATCCAAAACGACAATGGAACCTACTCTATCTTAATCAAAAATATCGAGGATATCCAAAGTAAATAATGTTTAAACGAATTCGAAGAGTGCTTGTACTAGCAGTCTTCCTTTTTGCTGGCTATAAAGCTTACCGCGTTCACCAGGATGTCAAGCAAGTCATGACCTATCAACCCATGGTGCGAGAAATCTTGAGTGAAAAAGACACCCCAGCAAACGAAGAGCTTGTGCTTGCTATGATTTATACTGAAACAAAAGGAAAAGAAGGCGATGTTATGCAGTCTAGTGAGTCTGCAAGTGGTTCAACCAACACCATCAATGATAATGCCTCTAGCATTCGGCAAGGCATTCAAACTCTGACAGGCAATCTCTATCTGGCGCAGAAGAAGGGGGTAGATATCTGGACAGCTGTTCAAGCCTATAATTTTGGACCTGCCTATATCGATTTTATCGCCCAAAATGGCAAGGAAAATACCCTGGCTCTAGCCAAACAGTACTCTCGTGAGACTGTTGCCCCCTTGCTTGGTAATACGACTGGAAAGACTTATAGTTATATTCACCCCATTTCCATTTTTCACGGTGCTGAACTCTATGTAAATGGAGGAAACTATTATTATTCTAGACAGGTACGACTTAACCTTTACATCATCAAATGTTTCACTCTCTTTTCAACATCTGGCTAGACCAGGTGTTTTTGTTATAAGTTTTCTTTAAGATAGATATATTACTCTAAAGAAGTAAAGGAGGAAATTCCCTATGAGAAAGAAACTCTTTCTGACTAGCGCTGCGATCTTGTGGGCAGTAACAGCTATGAATAGCGTCCATGCAGCAACAGATGTTCAAAAAGTTATCGATGAAACCTATGTCCAACCTGAATATGTCCTAGGTTCTTCCCTATCTGAAGACCAAAAAAATCAAACTCTTAAAAAACTGGGTTACAATGCCTCAACAGATACCAAAGAACTCAAGACCATGACACCTGATGTTTATTCTAAAATCATGAATGTGGCCAATGACTCTAGCTTACAGTTGTATTCATCAGCCAAGATTCAAAAGCTAGGTGACAAATCGCCACTTGAGGTCAAGATTGAAACACCAGAAAATATCACTAAGGTGACTCAGGATATGTACCGAAACGCAGCAGTAACGCTGGGTATGGAACATGCCCAAATCACTGTAGCAGCCCCTATTCCGGTTACAGGAGAAAGTGCCTTAGCAGGGATTTACTATTCGCTAGAGGCTAATGGAGCCAAGGTGCCACAAGCTAATAAAGATTTGGCTCAAGAAGAGTTGAAGGCTTTGTCAGATATCAATGCTGAAAACAAGGACAAATCAGGCTATGATGCTAATAAATTAAACGTTGCCCTAGCTGATATCAAGTCAGGACTCGCCAAAGCTAAAGAAAGCAAGGGAAATCTGACAGAAGAAGATATCCGCAAGATTGTTGAAGATACCTTAAAAAATTACAAACTTGATCAGGTCATAACAGGAAACCAGATCAATATCATCATCAATTTTGCCTTGAATCTCTCAAAGAGTGATATCCTCAGCAATGCAGATTTCACTAAAACCCTAAATGACCTTAAACAAAGCATCGTATCACAAGCTGGCGACAGTTTTAAAAATATCAACCTTAACTTTGATGCGGATAAGGCGCTAGAGGACGGTGGTAACTTCTTAAGCTCCCTCTGGCAAGCCCTTGTCACCTTCTTCAAGAGTTTTGGTTCTTAAGAAATTTCATGGTATAATGGATGGTAACCGTAACGTTGCCGTCTTTTTTGTCGGCCAATAGAAAGAGAAAAGAATGTTAAAGAAAAATGATATTGTAGAAGTTGAAATTGTTGACTTGACCCATGAAGGGGCAGGAGTTGCCAAGGTAGATGGTTTGGTCTTTTTTGTAGAGAATGCTTTACCGAGTGAAAAAATTCTCATGCGTGTCCTCAAGGTCAATAAAAAGATTGGCTTTGGAAAAGTTGAAAAATACCTTGTCCAGTCACCACACCGTAATCAAGATCTAGATTTGGCTTACCTGCGTTCAGGAATCGCGGATTTAGGACACCTTTCTTATCCAGAACAGCTCAAGTTTAAAACCAAGCAAGTCAAGGACAGTCTCTACAAGATTGCTGGAATTGCAGATGTAGAAGTTGCTGAAACGCTTGGTATGGAACATCCAGTCAAGTATCGCAATAAGGCGCAGGTGCCCGTTCGTCGAGTGAATGGTGTCTTGGAAACAGGATTTTTCCGTAAGAATTCGCACAACCTCATGCCCCTTGAAGATTTCTTTATCCAGGATCCTGTCATTGACCAAGTCGTAGTAGCTCTTCGAGACCTGCTCCGTCGTTTTGATTTAAAACCTTATGACGAAAAGGAACAGTCTGGATTGATTCGGAATCTTGTGGTGCGTCGTGGTCACTATTCAGGACAAATCATGGTCGTTTTGGTGACAACTCGTCCAAAAGTTTTTCGTGTTGACCAATTGATTGAACAAGTTATCAAGCAGTTCCCAGAGATTGTGTCTGTCATGCAAAATATCAACGACCAGAATACCAATGCGATTTTTGGTAAGGAGTGGCGCACTCTTTATGGTCAAGACTATATTACGGACCAGATGTTGGGAAATGACTTCCAAATCGCTGGCCCAGCCTTTTACCAAGTCAATACTGAAATGGCGGAGAAACTCTATCAAACAGCCATTGACTTTGCAGAGTTAAAAAAAGATGACGTGGTTATTGATGCTTATTCTGGTATTGGAACCATTGGTTTATCAGTCGCCAAGCATGTCAAAGAAGTCTACGGTGTTGAACTGATTCCAGAAGCGGTTGAGAATAGTAAAAAAAATGCTCAGCTGAACAATATTTCAAATGCCCACTATGTCTGTGACACAGCTGAAAATGCTATGAAGAATTGGCTTAAAGATGGGATTCAACCAACCGTTATCTTGGTTGATCCTCCACGCAAGGGCTTGACAGAAAGCTTTATCAAAGCAAGCGCCCAAACAGGAGCCGATCGCATCGCCTATATCTCCTGCAATGTCGCAACCATGGCGCGTGATATCAAACTCTACCAAGAATTGGGATATGAGTTAAAGAAAGTCCAGCCGGTGGATTTGTTTCCTCAAACGCATCACGTTGAATGTGTGAGTTTGTTAGAGAAACGCAATTAATCCTCAAAAGGTTCCCCGAACCTTTTGAGTCCCACTGAGGCATCACGCTGAGGCGGTATCACTGCTTGTACGAGTTGAAGCATCAGCGAAGTAAAAGTAGATGTTCAGCCAATGCGACGAGGTGAGACCGAAGGTCGATAAGGTGTGTTCTGGGTATAGGACTCGTAAAGTAAGTAGGAAATATGATGAGATGATACAGAGAGCCTGAATTGGTCAGGTGACGTGCTTATTTACATTAGCCTGATAATGAAAATGGAGAGATTATCGATGGTTATATTGGAATTGTACCAAAATGATTATTCTAAAGATTTAGTAGCATTTAATTCCATAGAAGATGGGAAAGCCTTTGTAGCTCAAATCCCGGGATACACTCTGGAAACAGAAGATGGTTTTGAAGTGGAGTATTTTAATCCTAAAAACATACCGGATTATATGGAAATTATTTTTAACGGAAATATTGTTCCTTTATCTAAATTTATGTTCGATCCTGAGGAAAATGTAAACATTATTTGGAAAGAGATTTCAAATTTATCCCTCAAAAATGATAGAGTGATCGAAGGATATTCAAAAATTGATGCATATGTCGTTAACAACCATGAAGTTAAAGCCTATGTCGAAACAAGAGAAACGAACTATCGTAAAGCAAAAGACTTCTTAGAAAGCTGCGGATATGAAATCGACAGAAGCTTTTTCGGAAGTGAAGACGGTGAAGCGATTCTTTACAGAAAAAAAGGGATCGAAGTTTGGCATTTCTTGTGTCACTTAGACCCAATGTTTGTAGAGATTGAAGATGTAGAAGGATATGTTAAAGAAGAAGTTGGAGAGATTCAATAGTCAACCAAAGTTCCTTGTGAGTATATACCTTTGCTAGTAAAAGAGTCAAAACGTTATAACGAAGGGGGTAAGAAAACCCTTGAGTGTAAGTCTTTTTCTTGTTTAGAGGGAAAGTATTAGAGTGGCCGCTCATAATTTATACTAGATTTGATAACTGATTTGAGACAGATTTTATTTCTATAAATATTGTGAAAATTTTTTAATACCAAAGATTTAAAGTTACTGTGTTAAAAATCCTCTCCACTTTTAAACTAATGTATTATAAAAGCCAGTTGACACTAGTGATATAGGAGTGATGAAATGGTTGTTTATATTAGACAAAGTAAATTACCAAGTGAGGTTTCAATTAATAAATACAATGCTCAAGTAGGTGCCTACTTACAAGGAGAAGAAGTTATTTTATATCAATCTTTTTCTGAAATAAAAGAGTTAACAAGTGAAGATATAGTTGTAGATTATATAATGGAGATTAGAGCATTACTAAAAATGATGGGCTTAAACGTTCCGGTTTATGATTATCCTATTGAGCTTAAAGAGTTTTATGGTCGAAAGATTTATGCTGGTATTTTAGGAGAGATTGTGAATATACCTGATAATTGGGGAAAATTTATTAAGCCTAAAGCTGGTTCAAAAGTCTTTACTGGAAGAGTTGTTAATGGAACCCATGATTTAATAGGTATTGGTCTACCTTTCGACTATCCTATATGGATTAGTGAGGTTGTAGAATTCATAGCTGAATGGCGTTGTTTTGTGTTAGATGGTCGCGTATTAGATGTTCGACCCTATACAGGTGATTATCATGCACAATTTGATGCAAGTGTAATTGATGAAGCGATATCATGTTGGAAAGATGCGCCAATAGCTTATGAACTAGATATCGGTGTTACTCGCGATGGCAGAACACTTGTTGTTGAAGTAAATGATGGTTATGCATTGGGAAATTGTGGCCTATCTCCTTTAAAATCAATCAATTTTCATAGAGCTAGGTGGAAAGAAATGGTAAAACCCTATTTTGAAAAAAATGAAATTTTTAAAATCCAACAGGATGTTATTTTCTAAAATAAATATGGTAGATAACCAATATAAAAAGCATCAAAATGAACAAGGAGGAATCTGATGCTTGGAGCAATTACTGGAGATATTGTCGGTTCTGTTTACGAATGGAACAATATCAAAACAAAGGACTTTCCTTTATTTCGGAAGGACTGCTTTTTTACAGATGACACGGTTATGACCTGTGCTGTTGCAGAAGCAATTATGAATGGTGGACAAAAAGACGACTTCATTGACGCGATGAAGAAATATGGCAGAATGTATCCGAATGCTGATTACGGTGCTCGGTTTAATGCATGGCTAAACAGCGATAACCGTGAGCCTTATAATAGCTTTGGGAATGGATCAGCTATGCGTATTTCTCCATGTGCTTTGATCATGGACTGTGGTTTTTATGCGAAAACTGGTATATGGCCATCATCTAGAGGACTTACGAGTCTTTCTGCAGAGGTAACTCATAATCATCCAGAAGGTGTCAAAGGCGCTATGGCTACAGCTGATGCTATCTTTCTATGTCGTTTTTACTTTGGTGGTTATTGTAGAGAGTACGAGCAATCAATTAACGACAATCCTACAGAGTGTAAAAGACGAATTAAGGATTATATAGAAAAAGAATACGATTACAATCTATCTCAAACTTTAGATGAAATCCGTCCTAACTATCGTTTTAACGAAACATGTCAGGAAACTGTCCCTCAAGCCATTATCGCCTTTCTTGAAAGTAGAGACTTCGAAGATGCGATAAGAAATGCCATCTCACTTGGTGGCGACAGTGATACTCTCGCAGCAATCACTTGTAGCATAGCAGAGGCAGCTTACGGTATTCCTGATTGGATCAAGGATAAGGCCTATTCTTACTTGGATGAACCCTTAAAGGATGTAGTTAGGCGATGGGAAAATAGAATAAAAGCGTATTAATCTCCAGTATGTCAGATTTCTCTTTTCTGTATTTTCATTGTATAATAGGATTACATTTACTTGCATACGACGAAATGTAAACATTTCTGTTTAAAATTAAGGATAAAATCAATGAAAAAAGCAATGGTAATTATCAACCCTACTTCTGTGGCAAGAAGGCTTTGGATTACAAAGAAAAGCTGGAGAATAAAGCAAAAGAATACTTTGAATATGTTGAAACCAAAATTACCGAAAAAGCGCTGGATGCAACACATTTTGCTGAAGAAGCTTCTCGTGAGCAGTATGATGCAGTGGTTGTGTTTGGTGGAGATGGAACTGTCAATGAAGTCATTTCAGGTATTGATGAGAGAGACTACATTCCTAAGTTAGGGATTATCCCAGGCGGTACGGGTAACCTCATTACAAAACTTTTGGAAATCAATCAAGACATCGATGGCGCAATTGACGAACTGGATTTTGATTTAACCAATAAGATTGATATCGGTAAAGCAAATGACAACTATTTTGGTTATAACTTTAGTATCGGTTCTCTGCCTGAGGCGATTCACAATGTTGAAATAGAGGACAAAACAAAATTCGGTATTTTAACCTATGCTGTAAATACCATGAAGTCTGTCATGACAGATCAGGTCTTTAACATTAAGGTTGAGACAGAAAATGGAAATTATGTTGGTGAAGCTAGCCATGTTTTGGTCCTTTTGACAAATTACTTCGCTGATAAGAAAATCTTTGAAGAAAACAAGGACGGCTATGCCAACATTTTGATTCTGAAAGATGCCTCTATATTCTCCAAATTATCCGTCATTCCTGATTTATTAAAAGGGGATGTTGTCGCAAATGATAATATCGAGTATATCAAAGCGCGTAATATTAAAATCTCTTCAGATAGTGAATTGGAGTCAGATGTTGACGGAGATAAATCAGATAACCTACCTGTAGAAATCAAAGTCCTAGCTCAGCGAGTAGAAGTATTTTCAAAACCGAAAGAGGATTAGTATATAGAGAAAGCCTTTTTTAAGGCTTTTTGTATACTTTAAAAGATAGTTCCTTTAACAACGGACATTCCTTGCAAATAGTTTACAAAAATAGTATACTGGATTCATTGAGTTTGAAAACGTTTGCGTAAAATTTGAATGAATACTTTAGGAGACAAATTGATGGAATTGAGTGCTATTTACCATAGGCCTGAGTCGGAGTATGCCTATCTTTATAAGGATAAGAAACTCCATATTCGAATTCGAACTAAGAAAGGGGACATTGAAAGCATCAACTTGCACTATGGGGACCCTTTTATCTTTATGGAGGAGTTTTATCAGGATACAAAAGAAATGGTCAAGATAACTTCTGGTACCTTATTTGACCATTGGCAGGTTGAAGTGTCAGTTGACTTTGCACGTATCCAGTATCTCTTTGAGCTCAGAGATACAGAAGGTCAAAATATTTTGTATGGCGATAAAGGGTGTGTGGAAAATTCTCTAGAAAATCTTCATGCAATTGGGAATGGATTTAAGTTGCCTTATCTTCATGAGATTGATGCCTGCAAGGTTCCTGACTGGGTTTCAAATACGGTATGGTATCAGATATTTCCTGAAAGATTTGCCAATGGCAATGCTCTATTAAACCCAGAAGGGACTTTAGACTGGGATTCATCTGTCACACCTAAGAGCGATGATTTCTTTGGTGGTGATTTACAGGGGATTATTGATCATATGGATTACTTGCAAGACTTGGGTATTACTGGACTATATCTTTGTCCCATCTTTGAATCTACAAGCAATCACAAGTACAATACGACAGATTACTTTGAAATTGACCGTCATTTTGGAGACAAGGAGACCTTTCGGGAACTGGTGGATCAAGCGCATCATCGTGGCATGAAAGTCATGCTGGATGCGGTATTTAATCATATTGGTTCGCAATCTCTTCAATGGAAAAATGTCGTCAAAAATGGTGAACAGTCTGCTTATAAGGATTGGTTCCATATTCAACAATTCCCAGTGACAACTGAAAAGCTAGTTAATAAGAGAGACTTACCCTATCATGTTTTTGGTTTCGAGGACTATATGCCTAAGCTAAATACAGCCAATCCAGAGGTCAAGAATTATCTTTTAAAGGTTGCGACTTATTGGATTGAAGAGTTTAATATCGATGCTTGGCGTTTGGATGTGGCTAATGAGATTGACCATCAGTTCTGGAAGGATTTTCGTAAGGCAGTTTTAGCTAAAAATCCTGATCTTTATATCCTAGGAGAAGTCTGGCATACATCTCAGCCTTGGCTAAATGGAGATGAGTTCCATGCCGTCATGAATTATCCTTTATCTGATAGTATCAAGGACTATTTCTTACGAGGAATTAAGAAGACAGACCAGTTCATCGATGAAATCAATGGAGAGTCTATGTATTACAAGCAGCAGATTTCAGAGGTCATGTTTAATCTCTTGGATTCACATGATACAGAGCGAATCCTGTGGACGGCCAATGAAGATGTTCAACTGGTTAAATCAGCCTTAGCCTTTCTCTTTTTACAAAAAGGAACACCGTGCATTTATTACGGAACCGAGCTAGCCTTGACTGGAGGACCAGATCCAGATTGCCGTCGTTGTATGCCTTGGGAACGTGTATCAAGTGACAATGATATGCTGAACTTTATGAAGAGGCTAATTAAGATTCGGAAATACGCGTCAGTAATCATTTCGCATGGCAAGTATAGCCTTCAAGAAATCAAATCTGATCTAGTAGCTCTGGAATGGAAATACGAAGGACGGATCCTCAAAGCAATATTCAACCAATCAACAGAAGATTATCTTTTAGAGAAAGAAGCAGTAGCACTAGCAAGCAATTGCCAAGAATTGGAGAATCAGCTTGTCATCTCTCCAGATGGATTTGTGATTTTCTAAAAACTAGTTGATGAAGATTATGGTACATTTCATATCTTATATAGTATAATAAGGCTAGTTACTAAACTTGTAAAGGAGAACTTAAATGAATTGTAGAGGACATGAAACAAGACAAAGAATTGTTAGAGATTTTGAAGTTTAGCCTAAAGCACATATTAAGCTGTTAGCAAATCAACAAAAACATAGTGATGCAGGAGCAACTATTGAAGATGAATATTATGTATTTATCGCTGAGAGTAAAATTGATGGCAAGAAGGAAGTTATTCAGTGTTGCATGGGTGCGGCAAGGGATTTTTTAGAACTAATTAATTACAAAGGGCTACCTCTTTTTAATCCGCTTGTAGGTGATTCTCATGTAAATAATAGACAAGAATATGACAATACAGGGAGTGGAAATTTACAACCTGAAAAGTGGAATGAAACTGCAAAGCAGCTTTATAATGCTATAATGTGGTTGATTATTTTATGGAATGCTAAGCCGGATACACCTTTATTTAATTTTAAAGACGAAGTAATTAAGTATAAAACATATGAGCCTTTTGAAAGCAGTATAAAAAGAGTAAATACTACTATAAAGAATGGTAGTAAAGGGAAAACTCTGACTGAGATGATTAATGGCTACAGAGCGGATAACGATATTAGAGATGAAATTTGTAACTTTAATATTCTGAAAAATAAAATTCGTGATATGAAAGACCAACAAGGAAATACAATGGAATCTTACTTTTAGTTATTGTTGAATTTTGGGTATTCTATAAAATATCCTAATTGAGATTTAAATAGTAGACTATACAATATAGTTAAAATATCAGTAAAAACAACACTTTATTGAGGTATTGGATACGCTTTGCTAATAGCCTAATAATCACATGTGGAGTGTTGCTACAACGAAAAAGGTGATAATCCTTGATTTCAAGCTATTTTATAAGCATTTTGTCTTTGTAGATAAAGACAATTTTGACAATAAAAATCCTAAAAGGTGAATCGTTATAGATGTATTTGTAGATATCGTTTGCGCATCGAAAAAATTAATACAAGAATAAATATTTATGGCTCTTTAGGTGACTTTTATAGAAGTAAAGTTTAGGATAGACAAACAAGAAATAACGCACCATTTTTGGTGCGTTATGCTTTTTTATGCTATAATGGATTTATAAAAATAAAGGAGTTTGCTATGATTGGAAAGAACATAAAATCCTTACGTAAAACACATGAC
>ERZ1023182.32-NODE-32-length-36502-cov-14.050237_pt1 | contig 36502 bp, 35 predicted proteins | sample MGYA00380437_ERZ1023182 | MGnify/ENA primary metagenome ERZ1023182 (study PRJEB33173, sample SAMEA4830395) | metagenome | study: EMG produced TPA metagenomics assembly of the PRJEB25223 data set...
GAACGGCACGTACGGTGGTGTGAGAGGGGCTAGAGATTATCCCCTACTCGATTTTTCAATTTGATTAAAGTTCGATATCACCAAACAAATCAGCCATTGAAAATCCTGTTTGTGTTTCTGGAAGTTCGAAATCACGCTTTTCTTGACGTCTTGGACGACGTGGACGAGCAGCACGTTTTTCTTCTTTTTGTCCTTCTTCTTGGGCTGGACGTTCTTCAAGAGCTTTAATAGAAAGTGACACGCGTTCTGCATCTGCGTTAACTTCAAGAACTTTAACTTGAACTTCTTGACCAACTTTAAGAGCTTCTTTTGGATTTTCAATCCGTTTGTGTGAAATTTGTGATACGTGAACAAGCCCATCGATACCTGGCAATACTTCAACAAATGCACCGAAGTCAGTCAAACGTTTAACTGTTCCTTCTACTACATCACCTTTAGCCAATTTTTGCTCAACGCCATCCCATGGTCCTGGTACTGTTGCTTTAAGTGAAAGTGATACACGTCCTTCTTCTTCGTTAAGATCAAGGATTTTCACTTCAATTTCTTCACCAACAGTTACAACTGATTTTGGTGATACGTTACGTTCATGTGACAATTCAGTCAAGTGAACCAATCCGTCAACACCACCAAGGTCGATGAAAGCGCCGAAGCTTGTGATACGAGCAACTTTACCAGTTACAACATCACCAACAGCCAATTTACTGAATACTTCAGCGCGAGCTGCTGCAGTAGCTGCTTCAACAACTTCACGACGTGAAAGGATGAAGCGGTTTTCTTTAGCGTTAACTTCTTTGATTTTAGTATCAAATTCTTGACCTACAAAACGCTCAGCGTTACGTACGAAACGAGTATCCAACATTGAAGCTGGGATAAATCCACGAACACCTTCAAATTCTACTGAAAGTCCACCTTTAACGGCACGCGTTCCTTTAACAGTAACAACTTCTTCTTCGCGACCAACAAGTTTGTCCCATGCTTTGCGAGCTTCAAGGCGTTTTTTAGATACAAGGTATGTAACTGTATCAGTATCTTTACCAACTACTTGACGAAGTACAAGAACATCCAATACTTCTCCTACTTTAACAAAGTCATTGATATCTGCATCACGATCGTTTGTCAATTCGCGAAGAGTCAAGACACCTTCAACACCAGTTCCAGAGATTGCAACGTTAGCTTGAGTCGCATCAACTGTCAATACTTCAGCACTAACAACATCACCAGTCTCAACTTGACTAACGCTATTTAGCAAATCTTCAAATTCGTTCATCTAAAAAATCCTCCAACAATCAAGTTTTTCTTAAACTTGACATACTTATAATTTTTTTCCTAAGCACCCGCAAGGACATGTTCATATCATTCACGTCTTTCAATTATAAAAATAAAATACCCTAAGATATTTTGCTTTTTATCTTGATTATTACCTAAGAACTGGGGTAGCTGGATTCGAACCAACGCATGAGGGAGTCAAAGTCCCTTGCCTTACCGCTTGGCTATACCCCATTAATGAAATGGAGAGAGAGGGATTCGAACCCCCGAACCCGAAGGAGCGGATTTACAGTCCGCCGCGTTTAGCCTCTTCGCTATCTCTCCTACAATCAACATGGACTATTATATCATGAAAATTTCAAAAAAACAAGACTTATTTTGCTAAATTATAATTTTCAATCAAAATTTCCACAGCTTTTTCCAATTTTTTATAAAAACTATCGACATTCCCATTCTTTATAATGGCAAATTGTCCGTCTAATTCGGCAATTTCTCCGATAACTTTTTTACCGATAGTCAATGTATAACCTTCAAAACTGTCTTTACCAACATTAACTTTGGCATCCGCTACTTGAATTTCGATTTTTTTATCTTTCTTGCTCATTTCATACCTCTCTTCACTTTTTCTATTTTACAAGAAAATCCTAAAACTAGCAAGAAAAAACTCTATATCAGGCTTCTCTGATATAGAGTTTTATGTAAACAACCTCAATCGATTTAGCATAGCTAATAGTTAGTAAACAAGCATAATTGACTATCCTTTTTAGGTTATCAGTGAGTCTCACCGCCTACTAACTGCAAATCCTTATCTTTGTAGTCTACAATAGCTTCAATAGCTACCTCTATGCCTCTTACAATATCACATAGACTCATTCCTGCAGTATTCGGCTTATTTACTACTTGTTCCATCATATATGGAATATGCATGAAACCTGCTCTCATATTAGGGAATTTTTTATCCACTAAATAAAGAGCTTGGTACATCAAATGATTGCAAACAAAGGTTCCTGCACTATTGGATACAACTGCCGGAAGTCCTTGTTTTTTGATAGCTTGTACCATCGCTTTGATAGGTAAACTACTAAAATAGGCCGATGCTCCATCAATACGAATCGGTGTATCAATTGGTTGATTGCCTTCGTTATCAGGTATGCGAGCATCATCTTGATTAATAGCCACTCGTTCAGGTGTTAAGCCGATCCTGCCGCCTGCTTGTCCAATACAAAGTACAACATCTGGTTGATATCGTAATATTTCTGCCTCTAAAACTTCTGACGACTTATAAAAAACCGTTGGAATTTCTACCCAGCGAACTTCAGCCCCATTAATCTCAGATGGTAATAATTTTACAGCCTCCAAAGCTGGATTAATCTTTTCACCTCCAAAAGGATTAAAACCTGTAACCAATATTTTCATTTTATTTTCCTTTACTAAAATGCGAGAAAGTACATTAAGAATATGTGAATAACAATCATTACTAGAGCAACACCTGCTTGAGCCTTTATAACGCCATTCTGATCTTTCATATCCATCAATGCTGCTGGTAGAGCGTTAAAATTAGCAGCCATTGGGGTCAATAAGGTCCCACAATAACCTGCTGTCATGGCAAGAGCACCAGCCACAATTGGATTAGCTCCTAGAGCAAATACAAAGGGAACTCCAACACCTGCTGTAATAACGGTGAATGCTGCAAAAGCATTTCCCATAATCATTGTGAATAGAACCATTCCAAGAACATAGGCCAAAACTCCTATAAAGCGACTATCTGAAGGAACAATACCGCTAATCAGATGAGAGATAACATCACCAACACCTGCTACAGTAAAAATAGCCCCCAAAGCCCCTAATAATTGAGGAACAATCCCACTTGTTGAAACTTGCTGAGTCATTCGATTATTTTCTGATAACAGACTCTTAGGGTGACTATTGGTAATCACAAGAACAGAAATTGTAGCAAACAAGGCGGCAAGGCTAATCGAAATCTTGCTAAATTCTGGAATCATTTGCGCTAAGACCAACGCAAGTATTGCCATCAGCATAACTGGAATAAAAATTTTATTTTTCAACCTGTTAGATTCAATATTGGCTTTCATTTCATCTAAGGATGGCAAGGTTCCGATACGGACTTGCTTAAACAATGTTAACAGCGATAATAGGATTACAATAATACCAATACTCATATTTGGCATATAGGAACCACCTATAAACGTAATAGACAATAGAGTCCAAAATGCAGATGTCCCAAGTCGAACTGGGTTTGTTTTATCTTTATAACTACAATAGGCTGTATGGAGAAATTGACAACCAATCACAATATAGGTCAACTCTAATAGTTGCTTTGCCAACTCTGTCATTTTTGTTCTCCTCCCCTAGTCTTTTTTGATATCAATTTTTTATCAAATAAATAATTGTAAATCCCTACTACAATAAGTGTTATAACAGCAACAATAATAGATGTAGAAGCAATCCCTGCATAATTGCTTTCATAGCCTAACTGATCTAATGTTCCCCCTATCAAGAGGACTCCCCCAGCACCTACAAACGTATTTTGAGCAAAGAAATTTCCAAAATTTTCATTCGCAGCCGCACGCGCTTTTATTGTCTCATCTTCAACCTCTGTTAACTTTCTACCTAATTGAGACTCTGCAGCTGCTTCTCCCATAGGTTGAACCAAAGGTCTGACAAACTGAGGGTGTCCTCCTAGACGAATTGAAAAGAAACCAGCTAACTCTCGAATAAAGAAATAAACTGTATAGAAGTTTCCAACTGTCAGACCTTTAATCTTTCGAATCAAATCGATTGATCGTTGCTTGAGTCCAAAGGTTTCTGACAGCCCCACAAGAGGCAAGGTAACCATAAAAATCGTGAGCACTCGCTGATTGCTAAATTCTTTTCCCAAAATCTCCAAAAATTCAACGAGAGAAACACCTGAAACTAAAGCTGTAACCAAACCAGCTAAGACTACTGTTGCAATTGTATCAAATTTTAAAATAAAACCCACAACAATGATTGCTATTCCTATTAATCTAATCCACTCCATATCAAACTCCTTTATATTCAAAATGACAGTATTTTTAAAATTTTATCAAGATCAATACCATTCCTTATTTAATGTGTTTTTCTAGTTCTTTTTGGTATTTGCTATTGGATTCCAATTTTTCTTTTTGCCATTTTTTAAAAACCTCGTTATATTCTTTTGTTGTAACAATATCTTTTTGCAATTTCATTCCTTTAAAGATATATGGATCCCCCTTAATACCAACTTGTGAGTATGGTTTTGAGAATGGTACTACGTTACTTACAACTGGAGAACCACCAGATGAAGCTGTTGGCATCAATAATGAACTATCTGTCGACCAAGCTTGAGCTTTGGCATATTTTTCATATCTCTTCTCTAGGTCAGTGGTCTCAGAAACAGCATCTTCTAACAATTTCTTATATTTATCCAAACCAAGTTTCGCTACAACATCCTTATCTTTTCCTTTCGTAATACCAAGGTGTTTCATGGCAGAACCAGATTTTGGATCCATAATATTCAAGTAAGACGCTGGTTCTTGATAGCTTGGAGCCCATCCTGTACTGTTCAAATCATAGTCTTTTTGAGAAGGAGCAACATTGCCGTATTTATCATTTTCCATCAAACCATCAATAACATTTCCAATAACGTCTGTCGTCGATGTTCGAGTCGCTATACTGTAGCCCAATGATGCTGGATCTACTGCATGTTGTCGGTGCATCTGCTTCTTTATCAGTTTTTCCACAAGCCACTAAAATAGCTGACGTGCTCAGGACCACTCCTGCTGTTAAGAGCCACTTTTTCTATTTCATAAAAAATCTCCTTTGGTTTATTTTAATCTACTTTTACAATCCAACCTTCTGGCGCTTCAATATCGCCAAACTGAATACCCGTCAATTCATTATATAATTTACGCGTCACAGGACCTACTTCTGTTTCACTATAGAATACATGGAAATCATCACCATGTTGAATACCTCCAATTGGAGAAATAACCGCTGCTGTACCACAGGCACCTGCCTCTACAAAACGGTCAAGATTATCAATTGGAACATCACCCTCAATAGGAGTTAATCCCAAGCGATGTTCTGCCAAATAAAGCAAGGAATACTTGGTAATAGATGGCAAGATAGATGGACTCAATGGTGTTACAAATTCATTATCAGCTGTAATTCCAAAGAAGTTAGCTGATCCGACTTCTTCAATCTTTGTATGAGTTGATGGGTCCAGATAGATAACATCTGAGAAATGACGTGACTTGGCCATTTTTCCTGGTAAGAGACTTGCAGCATAGTTTCCACCAACCTTAGCCGCACCTGTACCATTTGGTGCTGCACGGTCGTATTCATCCTGAATCAAGAAGTCGGTTGGGACCAAACCACCCTTAAAGTAATTTCCAACTGGCATAGCAAAGATGGTGAAAATATACTCCTCTGCTGGTTTTACCCCGATAATATCTCCGATACCAATCAAAAGAGGGCGAAGATAGAGGGTTCCACCTGTTCCGTATGGTGGTACATATTCTTCATTCGCACGAATAACTGCTTTACAAGCTTCTACAAACATGTCTGTCGGAACTTGTGGCATCAAGAGACGGTCACATGTACGTTGCAGGCGTTTGGCATTTTCGTCAGGACGGAACAGTTGAACACTGCCATCCTTAGTACGATAAGCTTTCAAACCTTCAAATGCTTGTTGACCATAGTGAAGACTTGGAGAAGACTCTGAAATATGCAAAGTTGCATCCTCTGTAAGTTCTCCTTGATTCCATTGTCCATTTTTAAACTGAGCAAGATAGCGATAAGGTAATTTCATATAGGAAAAACCGAGGTTTTCCCAATCAATCGTTACTGTCATATTCCACTCCTTATTCTAAAAACCTATTTCTTATATTCTACACTATTTTTCTAAAATAGCAAGTCTATTTTGTAATTTTCAGAAAATTTCTCCAATAAAAAGAACCAGCTCTTAGAACTGATTCTTCATTTCACTTATTTAGCTTCAGTAAATACTTCTTTAAGATAAGCGTCAAAAACTTCTTCATCTGAAATCGTGTCAGAAATGAAGCTTCCGTTGCTAGTCCTTTCTGACAGGTTCAAGTCTTGCAATCGGTTTTCATAGATTGTTCCTTTGTTGGATTGAACAAGCAGAGTTTGGTCGTTCACATCCACTTCTGTACTGAAGAAATCACCTACAAATCCTTGCTCTGCAACTGAACCAGCCAAGAAGACACGATGCGGTTTGTTTTTCAACTCACGCAAGACTTGTAATCCTCGTTTGGCACGGCTGGTTGCTAGAATTTCCTCAATGGAAACACGTTTCAAGCTTCCACGCTGGGTTAAGAGATAGAAAGACGGAGTGTTACAGATAAAGGCAGATTGGATAATATCATCTTCTTTCAAATTCATAGCCTTGACACCTGCAGCCTTGGCACCGACAACTGGAACCTCTTCGATATTGAAACGCAGGGCATAACCATTTTGACTAACCAAGACAACATCATCTAGTTTAATCGGAGCCACTGCTACAATCTGATCTGTATCGTCTTTGAGCTTAGCATACTTGACAGACTTAGATCTATAGGTCCGCCATGGAGTGAATTCTTTTCGCTCTACCCGTTTGATTTGACCAAGGCGAGTCGCTGCAAAGTAGGTTGTCGCATCGTCAAACTGATCCAGTACTTCCACATAAAGGATTTCTTCATTCGTTTCAAAGTTTGTGATGGTTTGGCTCAGATGCTCTCCGATGTCCTTCCAACGAATATCTGCCAACTCATGGATTGGTCTGTAGATGACATTTCCAAGACTTGTGAACATCAAGAGGTGCTGGGTTGTCTTGGCAGATTGAACAAAAGTCAAACGGTCATCATCACGCTTGCCAATTTCTTCCAAGGTGGAAGCCGCAAAGGAACGTGGACTGGTACGCTTGATGTAACCTGCCTTGGTCACGCTGACGTAGGTATCTTCCTCAGCGATAAGACTAGCTGTATCAATCTCAATTGCTTTCGCAGTGTCTTCTAAAGAACTCAAACGAGGAGTTGCAAATTTCTTCTTGACCTCACGAAGTTCTTTCTTCATGAGATTGTACATAGTCCTTTCATCACCGATAATAGCCGCCAGCATAGCAATCTTCTCACGAAGCTCTGCTTCTTCTTCCTGCAAGACAACCACATCGGTATTGGTCAAACGGTACAGTTGCAAAGTTACGATAGCCTCAGCCTGTTCTTCCGTAAAATCATAGCTAACTTTGAGGTTTTCCTTGGCGTCCGCCTTATTCTCAGAAGCACGGATAAGAGCAATGACTTCATCCAAAATCGAAATCACACGAATCAAACCTTCGACGATATGGAGACGTTTCTCAGCCTTTTCTTTGTCAAAGCGTGAACGCGCCAAAATCACTTCTCGACGGTGAGCGATGTAGCTAGACAGGATTGGAACAATCCCAACCTGACGAGGTGTGAAATTGTCAATCGCCACCATATTAAAGTTGTAGTTGATTTGTAGGTCGGTGTACTTAAATAAGTAGTTGAGAACAAGCTCAGTATTAGCGTCTTTCTTAAGTTCGATAGCGATACGAAGACCATCACGGTCAGACTCATCACGAACCTCAGCAATCCCAGCTACCTTGTTATTAACACGAACATCATCGATTTTCTTGACTAGATTGGCCTTATTGATTTCATAAGGAATCTCAGTAATAACGATTTGTTCCTTACCACCTTTTAGATTTTCAATTTCAGTCTTGGAACGAACAACCACGCGCCCTTTCCCAGTTTCATAAGCTTTCTTGATTTCATCACGACCCTGAATAATAGCCCCTGTAGGGAAGTCTGGTCCAGGCAAGAATTCCATGAGTTTATCAATCTTTGCAGTTGGGTGGTCAATCATGTAAACTGCAGCATCTATGACCTCAGCTAAATTATGGGGAGGAATGTCTGTGGCATAACCAGCCGAAATCCCAGTCGAACCATTGACCAAGAGGTTTGGAAAGGCTGCTGGCAAGACCGTTGGTTCTTTCTCCGTATCGTCAAAGTTCCATGCAAAAGGAACTGTCTTTTTCTCGATATCCTGAAGAAGGTAGCCTGCAATTTCAGACAAACGTGCCTCAGTATAACGCATAGCCGCAGGAGGATCTCCGTCCATAGAACCGTTATTACCGTGCATTTCAACTAGAATCTCACGATTTTTCCAGTTCTGTGACATACGAACCATGGCATCATAGATAGAAGAATCCCCGTGTGGGTGGAAATTCCCCATGATGTTCCCGACTGACTTGGCCGACTTACGGTAGCTCTTATCAAAAGTATTGCTATCCTTATTCATAGAATAAAGAATACGGCGCTGAACCGGCTTCAACCCATCACGAATATCTGGCAAAGCCCGGTCTTGAATAATGTACTTGGAGTAGCGACCAAAGCGCTCTCCCATGATGTCCTCCAGGGACATGTTTTGAATGTTAGACATAAGATACAAAGCCCATAAAATACCAAGTGAAAATAGAAAATTCTTGAAGTAAGCAAACTCACAAGAGAATTTATCTTTTTCACACAGTATCTAGGGCGTGTTCAACTCCTTTCAAAGAATGTAGAGTAGGTTTTTATGCAGTAAAAGATATTTTACGGGAATTCCTCCCGTGTTCAGTTACGATAAGTAACCAAACTATCCTGTTTGTATTTTTCAATATGAAAATCTGGTTTTCCAAAATTAGTCTTAGTTTATGTCTTAGCCGCTCCCTTAAGCGCCTCTTTGAGATAAGCACTCATAGCAGATTCTTCATTAATAATCCTGCAATTTTTTCAAACCAAGATTTTCAAACTGCTTTTTCACATAGTCATTCACATCCGACTCTAATTTCCAGTTTACTAACATATTATTTTCTTTCATTAAAACACTGTCGCTTCTTCTAGCGTAAACTTGACATTATCTTCAATCCATTTACGGCGTGGTTCTACCTTATCTCCCATGAGAACATTGACGCGGCGTTCGGCGCGCGCTAAATCTTCAATTGTGACACGGATGAGGGTACGTGTTTCTGGGTTCATGGTTGTTTCCCAGAGCTGGTCCGCATTCATCTCACCAAGTCCTTTGTATCGTTGGAGGGTAGCGCCTTTACCGAACTGTTTACGGAGTTCTTCTAGTTCTCCGTCCGTCCAAGCGTAGGCCACTTCTTCTTTCTTGCCTTTACCTTTGGACATCTTGTAAAGAGGTGGGAGGGCAATATAGACATGACCTGCCTCGACTAGCGGACGCATGTAACGGTAGAAAAATGTCAAGAGCAAGGTCTGGATATGGGCACCGTCGGTATCCGCATCGGTCATGATAATGATCTTATCATAGTTGGCATCTTCAATAGAGAAGTCTGCTCCAACACCCGCACCAATGGTATAAATCATGGTATTGATCTCTTCATTTTTGAGGATATCCACCATCTTGGCCTTGGCTGTATTGATAACCTTACCACGAAGAGGTAGAATAGCCTGGAACTTGCGGTCACGACCTTGTTTGGCAGAACCACCGGCAGAGTCCCCCTCAACTAGATAGAGTTCATTCTTAGCAGGATTCTTAGATTGGGCTGGGGTCAATTTCCCAGACAACAAGCCCTTATCTTTCTTGTTTTTCTTCCCATTTCGGCTCTCATCACGCGCCTTACGTGCTGCTTCACGAGCATCACGGGCCTTGATAGCCTTGCGGATAAGGTTAGAAGCTAATTCCCCATTTTCCATAAGGAAAAAGGTCAACTTATCAGCCACTATTCCATCCACAACTGGGCGAGCTAGTGGGCTTCCTAGTTTATCCTTGGTCTGTCCTTCAAACTGCAAGTGTTCTTCAGGAACTAAGATAGAAAGAACGGCCGCTAGTCCCTCACGATAGTCTGAACCTTCAAGGTTTTTATCTTTTTCCTTGAGAAGACCTGTTTTACGTGCATAGTCATTCATGACCTTGGTAATGGCAGACTTGAGTCCTGTCTCGTGCGTTCCACCGTCCTTGGTGCGAACGTTATTGACAAAGGATAGAATGTTATCTGAGAATCCGTCATTGTACTGGAGGGCTACTTCCACTTGAAAACCATTGTCTTCCCCTTCAAAGTAAAGAACTGGCGTCAAGATTTCCTTATCTTCGTTGAGATAAGAAACAAAATCTTGTACTCCATTCTCATAGTGAAACTCAATCGCTTCATCTGTTCGCTTGTCCGTTAAAGACAAGGTCACATTTTTCAAGAGAAAGGCTGATTCATTAAGGCGCTCTGAAATGGTATTGTACTTGAAATCTGTCGTAGAAAAGATAGTCGCGTCAGGCATAAAAGTAACTTTGGTGCCCGTTTTAGACTTGGGTGCTGTACCGATTTTCTTCAAAGTCGTGACAGGTTTTCCACCATTTTCAAAACGTTGCTTGTAAACTGCGCCATCACGGGTAATTTCAACTTCTAACCAGCTAGAAAGGGCGTTAACAACGGAAGAACCCACTCCGTGAAGTCCACCTGATGTCTTATAGCCACCTTGACCGAATTTCCCTCCGGCATGAAGAATGGTAAAGATAACCTCAACAGTTGGAATTCCCATAGCGTGCATACCTGTCGGCATCCCACGTCCATGGTCTTGAACCGTTAGACTACCGTCTTTATTGATAGTTACATCGATACGATCACCAAACCCAGACAAGGCTTCATCGACTGCATTATCAACGATTTCCCAAACTAGGTGATGAAGACCAGCGCCATCGGTCGATCCAATATACATCCCTGGACGTTTTCGGACCGCATCCAACCCTTCTAGCACCTGAATAGCATCATCATTATAATTGTTAATATTGATTTCCTTTTTTGACACAAGGAACCTCCTATTCGTTCATCTTTACTATTCTACAAGTTTTCCAAGGATTTTGCAAAATTTTTCTTTCTCCGATGTGACAATTTCAGCAGAGATTCTCTGCTTTTCTTTCCCAATTCATGATATAATAGGAGTATGATTACAATAGTTTTATTAATCCTAGCCTATCTGCTGGGTTCGATTCCGTCTGGTCTCTGGATTGGACAAGTATTCTTTCAAATCAATCTACGCGAGCATGGTTCTGGTAACACTGGAACGACCAATACCTTTCGCATTTTAGGCAAGAAAGCTGGTATGGCAACCTTTGTCATTGACTTTTTCAAAGGAACTCTAGCAACGCTTCTTCCAATTATTTTTCATCTACAAGGCGTTTCTCCTCTCATCTTTGGACTTTTGGCTGTTATCGGCCATACCTTCCCTATCTTTGCAGGATTTAAAGGTGGTAAGGCTGTCGCAACCAGTGCTGGAGTGATTTTCGGATTTGCGCCTATCTTCTGTCTCTACCTTGCGATTATCTTCTTTGGAGCTCTCTATCTTGGCAGTATGATTTCACTGTCTAGTGTCACAGCATCGATCGCGGCTGTTATCGGGGTTCTGCTCTTTCCACTTTTTGGTTTTATCCTGAGTAACTATGACTCTCTATTCATCGCTATTATCTTAGCACTTGCTAGTTTGATTATCATTCGTCATAAGGACAATATAGCTCGTATCAAAAATAAAACTGAAAATTTGGTCCCTTGGGGATTGAACCTAACCCATCAAGATCCTAAAAAATAAAACGCCAGTTCTGTACTGACGTTTTTTGTATGCTTATTTTGATTTGATGTAGTTGATACCATCTGCTTTTGGTGCGACTGCTTTTCCAAAGAAGGCTGCTAAGACAAGAATTGTCAAAACATAAGGTGCAATTTGAAGATAAACCGCTGGCACTCCTTGTAGGAACGGCAATTGAGAACCGATAACAGCCAAACTTTGTGAAAGTCCAAAGAAGAGACTAGAAAGCATAGCACCGATTGGATTCCATTTCCCAAAGATCATCGCAGCAAGGGCGATAAATCCAGGTCCAACAATAGTTGTCACTGAGAAGTTAACTGAGATTGATTGCGCATAAATCGCTCCGCCAATTCCACCTAGAAAACCTGAAATAATAACCCCTAAATATCTCATCTTGTAGACGTTGATTCCCAAGGTATCCGCTGCTTGAGGATGTTCACCGACAGAGCGGAGACGAAGACCAAATTGAGTCTTAAAGAGAATAAACCAAGCAAGGAATGAGAAGGCAATCGCCAGATAACCAAGTAGACTAGTTGACTTGAAGAAGATATCACCAATCACTGGGATATTTGCCAAGACTGGGAAATCAAAGCGTCCAAAAGTTTGACTTAGGTTGTCGGTTTGTCCTTTGTTATAAAGAACTTTAACTAAGAAAACAGCCAAGGCAGGCGCCATCAAGTTCAATACCGTACCGCTGACAACATGGTCTGCACGGAAATGAACCGTCGCTGCTGCGTGGATGATAGAGAAAACACTACCAACCAATCCTGCTACAAGCAAGGATAGCCATGGAGTTGCTGCTCCAAATTGTTCTGCAAATTCAAGGTTAAAGACAACTCCAGAAAAGGCACCCATAACCATAATTCCTTCAAGGCCAACGTTTACCACACCACCACGTTCAGAGAAAACACCACCGATACTTGTAAAGATGAGAGGTGCTGAGTAAATCAGCATAGAAGACACCAAGAGGGGGAGCAAGGTTATAATAGACATCTTTACTTACCTCCTTTAACTTGTTTTTTCGGTTTGACAAAGCGTTCGATAAGGTAATGAACACTGACAAAGAAGATAATAGACGCTGTTACAATGCTGACAAGCTCAGATGGTACCTGCGCCGCATTCATACCAGGAGCCCCAACTTGGAGAACGCCAAATAGGAAGGCTGCAAAGAGTATACCAATTGGTGAGTTGGCCGCAAGCAAACTAACCGCCATTCCGTTAAATCCGATAGCTAATGACGAACCTTGAACATAGACGTTCTGGAAGGTTCCCAAACCTTCAACAGCTCCACCAAGACCTGCCAAGGCACCTGAAATAATCATAGATAGGATAATAGTCCGCTTGGCAGAAATACCAGCATATTCTGAAGCATGTGGATTAAGACCAACTGCACGGATTTCAAAACCAAGAGTTGTTTTCTTGAGCATGAACCAAATAACTGCAACGGCAATGATGGCAAAGAAAATACCAATATTCATCCGTGAGTTACCAGTCAACTCAGCCAACCAAGGTGTCTGATAGGTTGCATTAGCCCCAACACGAATGGTCGAATCTGTACTTTGCATGAAGTCTTTAGGGAAAGCATGGATAAAGGCATTCCCTACATACAAGACAATGTAGTTCATCATGATGGTTACAATAACCTCTGACGTCCCTAGATAGGCCCTAAGAATACCTGGAATCGCTCCGACAATCCCACCAGCAATCAAGGCAATCACGATGGTTGCTAGAATCATCAAGGGACGGGGCATATCTGGATGCGACAGGGCAAACCAACCACTGAGAATCCAACCTGCCAAAGCCTGACCAGGAAGTCCGACGTTAAAGAAACCAGCTCGACTGGCAACCGCAAAACCAAGACCAATCAAGACCAGAGGACCCATAGCACGGAAGATTTCTCCAATCCCACGCAGACTGCCAAAGGCTGTATAGAACAATTCTTCGTAGCCCCAAATAGCATCATAACCGAAGATCCACATGACAATGGCTCCGAGTAAAATTCCTAGGAATACAGAAATCAAGGGAACCGAAATTTGTTGTAATTTTTTAGACATCACTCTTCTCCTTTCCCAAGTTTCCACCAGCCATCAAGACACCAAGTCCTTGTTTATTGGTTGTTTCTGGTGATACAATACCTTGAATCTTACCATCGTGGATAACGGCAATACGGTCTGAGACGTTTAAAATCTCATCCAATTCAAAGCTGACAACAAGGACAGCCTTGCCATTATCACGCTCTTCAATCAAGCGTTTGTGGATATACTCAATGGCACCGACATCCAACCCACGAGTTGGCTGGCTAACGATAAGGAGATCAGGATCTCGATCAATTTCACGAGCAATAATTGCTTTTTGTTGATTTCCTCCTGAGAGTGCAGCTGCAGGAACTAATTCACTGGCAGCGCGAACATCAAACTCTTCCATCAGCTTTTTAGCATAAGAAGTAATATTTGAATAATTCAAAATTCCATTTTTACTATGTGGTTCTTTATAGTAGGTTTGAAGGGCAATATTTTCAGATATCATCATTTCCAAAATCAAGCCATCACGGTGACGGTCTTCTGGAACGTGCCCAACACTTAGTTCTGTAATCTGACGTGGGTGCAAGCCTACAATTGAATCTCCTTTTAGCTCAATGCTACCAGATTCAACCTTACGAAGACCTGTAATGGCTTGAATCAGTTCAGACTGACCATTTCCATCAATCCCCGCAATACCAACAATCTCTCCAGCACGAACATCCAAGGACAGATTTTTAACAGCTGGAACACCACGGTTTTCATTGACCACCAAATCTTTGATAGACAAAACCACTTCTTTTGGTTTAGAGGCTTGCTTCTCTGTTTTAAAGGAAACAGAACGTCCTACCATCATTTCCGCCAAATCAGCATTGGTAGCCCCTGCAATTTCAACGGTTTCAATTGATTTCCCACGACGGATAACTGTAACACGGTCAGAAACTGCGCGAATTTCATCCAATTTGTGGGTAATCAAGATAATTGATTTTCCTTCTTTGACAAGATTTTTCATAATAGCCATCAACTCATCAATTTCTGATGGAGTCAAAACAGCCGTTGGTTCGTCAAAGATAAGGATATCAGCCCCCCGATAAAGTGTTTTTAAAATTTCTACACGTTGTTGGGCTCCAACTGAGATATCTGCTACCTTGGCAGAAGGGTCAACAGCTAAGCCATAACGTTCAGAAAGAGCCTTGATTTCTTTGCTAGCTCCAGCGATATCTAGCACACCATTTTTAGTCAATTCACTACCTAAAATGATGTTTTCAGCCACTGTGAAGGCTTCAACCAACATAAAGTGCTGGTGAACCATCCCGATTCCCAAGCTAGCTGCTTTAGATGGGGAGTCGAGATTGACAACTTGACCGTTGACCGCGATTTCACCACTAGTTGGTTCAAGAAGGCCTGCTAACATGTTCATTAGCGTGGACTTACCAGCCCCATTTTCTCCTAAAAGTGCATGAATTTCACCTTTTCGTAGGTGCAAGTTGATTTTGTCGTTGGCAACAAATCCACCAAACACCTTGGTAATATCACGCATCTCAATGACATTTTCGTGTGCCATGTGCTCTTCCTTTCAGAGTCTTATTTTATTTCAATAAAACTTGCTAGTTTGTCTAGTAGCAAGCTTTACTGAGACAAAATGACTTTGTCTCAACTCTTAAAAAAGCGGCCCTTGGCCGCTTCCTAAGAAATGACTTCCATCCATTATTTTTCAGGAACTTTTACGCTTCCATCAAGGATTTTAGCTTTTGCATCTTCGACAGCTTTTTTACCTTCTTCTGAAAGGTTTGTTACTGCCAAGTCAACCCCTTTATCCTTCAATGAGTAAACGATCACTTGACCGCCAGGGAATTCTCCTTTTTCTGCCTTGTTAGAAATATCTTTTACAGTTGTACCAACTTGTTTCAAAGTAGATACAAGAACAAAGTTTGATTCTTTGCCATCTTTAGAAGTGTATTTACCTTCTGATTCTTGGTCACGATCAACACCGATAACCCAAACTTTTTCATTTTCAGGACGGCTTTCGTTGAGAGATTTTGCCTCTGCAAAGACACCTGCACCTGTACCACCAGCTACTTGGTAAACAATATCTGCACCGGCTGCGTATTGTGCGGCTGCAATTGTTTTACCTTTAGCCGCATCACCAAATGAACCAGCGTAGTCAACTTGGACTTTGATAGATGGGTCTACTGACGCAACACCAGCCTTGAATCCTGCTTCAAAACGAGAGATAACTTCAGATTCGATACCACCTACAAAACCAACTTGTTTTGTCTTAGTTGTTTTTGCTGCAGCCACACCTGCAAGGTAACCTGACTCATTATCAGCGAAAGTTACGCTAGCAACATTATTCTTTTGGTCTTTAATCACATCATCAATCAAGACATAGTTCAAGTCAGTGTGTTCTTTAGCTGCTTCTTCAACTGCATTGTGAAGGGCAAAACCAACACCGAAGATTAGGTTGTAACTTCCAGCCGCTTGTTGCAAGTTGTTAGCGTAGTCAGCTTCACTTGTTGATTGAAAGTAAGTGAAACCTTTATCTTTTGAAAGATTGTGTTCTTTACCCCAAGCCTGCAAACCTTCCCAAGCTGATTGGTTGAATGATTTGTCATCAACACCACCAGTATCAGTGACGATTGCTGCTTTTGTCTTCACATCAGAAGATGAAGCTGCCTTACGAGAAGAGCGGTTACCACATGCAGCAAGTCCAACTGCTGCCACTGCAACTAGGCCAAGACCTAGCCATTGTTTCTTGTTCATTACTGAACCTCCTAAATAAGATGTGCAACGATGTTGCAAGTATGGATTGATTGGTCACAAAGACCCTTGCCACTCAAAGAGCGACTCAGACTAATTTAAGTCTGTAAAAGAATATGGAAGTAACTCCCCGACCGTCATCTCGACCGTCGATTTATCTTTTGCGACTAAGGTCACTTTTAAATCTTGTTCAAAAAATTCGACCATTACTTGGCGACAAGCACCACATGGTGAGATTGGTTTTTCAGTTTGACCATAGACAATCAGCTCTGAAAATTCTCTTTGCCCTTCAGCTACAGCCTTAAAAATGGCTGTTCTCTCACCGCAATTGGTCAAAGGATAGCTAGCATTTTCGATATTCACTCCCGTGTAAACACTTCCGTCTTTTGCCACTAAAACTGCTCCGATAGGAAAGTGAGAATAGGGAACATAGGCATGTTTGCTGGTTTCAATTGCCAGTTCAATCAACTCAGTAGTCGCCATCTGCCAATTCTCCTTTTAAAATGGCTACCCCAGCTGACGTTCCGATACGGGTCGCACCTGCTTCGACAAAGGCAAGAGCATCTGCATAAGAACGAGCTCCACCGGCGGCCTTGACACCCATATCAGGTCCAACTGTTTCACGCATTAATCTAACATCTGCTATCGTAGCACCACCAGTTGAAAAGCCAGTAGATGTTTTGACAAAGTCAGATCCTGCTTTTTGGGCTAATTGGCAAGCCAAAACTTTTTCTTGGTCTGTCAGAAGGCAAGCTTCAATAATAACTTTCACTAACTTGTCCCCACTTGCTTCCACTACTGCACGAATATCCGACTCAACCAAGGCTAAATGGCCTGATTTGAGAGCCCCAACATTGATTACCATGTCAATCTCATCAGCCCCATTTTGGATAGCTTCTTTTGTTTCAAAAGCTTTCACAGTTGAAGTTGTTGCTCCCAAGGGGAAACCTACTACTGTGCAAACCTTAACATCTGTGCCTTCAAGCCCTTTTTTAGCATGTTCAACCCAGGTCGGATTAACGCAAACACTGGCAAAGCCATACTCTCTAGCCTCAGACAACAAACTATCAATTTGTTTTTTCTTTGCATCTTGTTTTAAAAGCGTATGATCTATATATTTATTTAATTTCATTTCGGTTTTCCCTCCATTTAGGAGATGATTCCTACAATTTCACGGATTTTTTTCACTTCATCACTTATTTTAACATATTTTTGAAAATCTGTAACTAGCTGAGGAGGAATTTTCCCATTTGTGTATACTTTTGCAACAATTTCTCCCTTTTGAACGGAGTCTCCAACCTTCTTTTCAAAAACAATTCCTGTTTCATAGTCCAAGTCATCAGATTTGACTACACGGCCCGCACCCAGTCTCATAGCATAAAGACCAAATTCCATAGCTGGAAGAGCTGAAATGACACCCGTTTCCTGAGCAGGGATTTCCACCACATGAGCTACATTTACAGGACGATAGAGGTCTTCCAAGTCTCCACCTTGGGCTTGGACCATCTCCTCAAACTTAGCCAGTGCTTGACCATTTTCAAGATGTTGGCGAACTTCTTCAACTGTCTTGTTTACATTTGCCAAACCAAGCATAATTTGAGCCAATTCACAGATGAAGTGGGTAATATCCTGACGGCCTTGCCCTTGTAAAATCTCCAATGCTTCAAGAATCTCCAGACGATTTCCAATCGCTCGTCCCAAGGGCTGACTCATATCGGTAATCACTGCTACCGTCTTTCGACCAACTGCCTTACCAAGTTCCACCATGGTTTGAGCCAGTTCACGCGCCTCATCAACCGCCTTCATGAAGGCACCCTCACCGACAGTCACGTCTAGCAAAATAGCATCCGCCCCTGCCGCGATTTTCTTGCTCATCACCGAACTCGCAATCAAAGGAATCGTGTCGACAGTTGCGGTCACATCACGAAGGGCATAGAGAAGCTTATCTGCTTTGACCAGCTGGTCTGATTGCCCAATGACAGATACTCCAATATCCTGAACCTGACGAATAAAATCCTCTTGACTACGTTCTACTTGATAGCCCTTAATGGACTCCAATTTATCAATTGTTCCGCCTGTATGGCCAAGACCACGACCACTCATTTTTGCTACAGGCACACCGAAGCTAGCAACAAGAGGAGCTAAAATCAAGGTTACCTTATCGCCGACACCACCAGTAGAATGCTTGTCAACTTTCACACCATCAATGGCTGACAGGTCAAACTCTTGCCCAGTCTTAACCATATTCATCGTTAAATCAGAAATTTCACGAGTCGTCATTCCTTTAAAATAAACAGCCATAGCAAAGGCAGACATCTGATAATCAGGAACAATTCCTGACACATAGCCTTCTACCAGCCATTCAATTTCACTTGAAGTCAGTTCTTGACCGTCTCGTTTTTTTTGGATTAAATCAACTGCTATCATTCTTTCACACTTCTAAGGATATAGTATCCTTTGTCTTTTTTAAGGATTTCACAATTACCAAACACATCCTCCATCTTGGACTTAGCACTTGGAGCCCCTTGTTTTTTCTGGATGACGATTGTCAAATCCCCACCAGTTTCCAAGAAATCTTTACTTTTCTCAATGATTTCATGAACGACTTGCTTGCCCGCACGGATAGGAGGATTGGAAATGACATGATCAAAATGTCCTTCAACTTGTTCATAGATGTTGGACTGGAAAATCGTCGCTTTTGCATTATTTTTTTCAGCATTTCTCCGAGCTAAATCCAAGGCACGATTGTTGATATCAACCATAGTCGCCTGAACTCCATAAGCCTTAGCTAAGGACAAACCCAAAGGTCCGTAACCACAGCCTACATCAAGGACAGTTTCTCCTTGGTTGACCTCAAGACACTTGAGCAAGAGTTGACTTCCAAAATCAACCATTTTCTTGCTAAAAACACCCGCATCTGTCAAAAAAGTCATTTTTTCTCCCAACAAGTCCACTCTCAACTCATGAATGTCGTGAGCAGCATCAGGATTTTCTGCATAGTACATTTTATTCATAACCCTATTCTATCACATTTTGGATCGAATTGTAAATCGTTTACATATCCAGAATGAGACAAAAAGATTGAAGGAAGTTGCGTTACAATAACTCCTCTTCAATCTCTTTCAACTTTTATAAGCAACTTGTATTTCATCTAGGACTGCAGCTATCATTGTCATGATAAACCACATAACACAAAGTTTATTGTCTATCATCAGGCGCATTTTGATTACTATTGCTTAACCTTCAAATGCTTAATCATCAACAAAATTCCTAACAAAATGTTTAGATAAAAGCCCAACTGATACGTTTGTGTCAGGATTTCCAAACTTGTCCAAAGTCGTATCAAATCTTCTGGTGACATGTGGAAGAAATAACCCTCTGTCGCAATCCATAGGACTAAAAAGCAATAACTACCAGCAGCAATCCATTTCGCCCATCGTTTTTTAGTAAGAAAGCAATTAAGAACGAACAGATAAAGACAGCTGTTACAATAGCATGTTCCATCAAAAAAGTAAAACCGTAATAGGTTTCCACAAAGCATCTACCATTATCTGCATTGGTTCCTTTTATAAAAGGTAAAGCAAAACTTAAAATAAAACAGAGTTCCAATATGTAACGTTTTAAGATTTTCATAGTACACCTCCTATAAGTTGTGAACTAAAAAGCCTCCTTTATAAGCTTATAAATCAGTAGAATCTATCTCCTATTTCATCAATAAATTGATCACTTATACTATATATCATTGACTTACCACATTCAAGAAACCGCTTTATTTTTTTAGCTTTTTATGGTATGATAGACAAAATATCTAGGGGAAAACAAATGACCAACGAATTTTTACATTTTGAAAAAATCAGCCGCCAGACTTGGCAATCTTTACATCGCAAGACAACACCTCCTTTGACAGAAGAAGAATTGGAATCTATCAAGAGTTTTAATGACCAAATCAGTCTCCAAGACGTTACAGATATCTATCTCCCCTTGGCTCATCTGATTCAGATTTACAAGCGAACTAAGGAAGATTTAGCCTTTTCAAAAGGAATTTTCCTCCAACGTGAAAGTAAATCTCAACCTTTTATTATTGGGGTTTCTGGGAGTGTTGCCGTTGGAAAATCCACAACCAGTCGCCTACTTCAAATCCTACTGTCCCGTACGTTTACAGATGCTACGGTTGAGTTGGTTACAACTGATGGTTTTCTCTATCCCAATCAAACCTTGATTGAGCAGGGGAGTTTAAATCGTAAAGGATTTCCTGAAAGCTATGATATGGAAGCTCTTCTCAACTTCTTGGACCGCATCAAAAATGGACAAGATGTAGATATTCCTGTCTATTCTCATGAAGTTTACGACATCGTACCCGAAAAGAAACAAAGTGTCAAAGCTGCTGATTTTGTAATTGTTGAGGGAATTAATGTCTTTCAAAATCCACAAAACGATCGTCTCTATATCACTGACTTCTTTGACTTTTCCATCTATGTAGATGCTGGAGTGGATGATATTGAAAGTTGGTATCTGGACCGTTTCTTGAAAATGCTGAGCCTAGCCCAAAACGACCCTGATAGCTACTATTATCGTTTTACTCAGATGCCGATTGGGGAAGTGGAGTCCTTTGCCCATCAGGTCTGGAGCAGTATCAACCTCACAAATCTGCAAAATTATATTGAACCAACCAGAAATCGTGCAGAAGTGATTCTTCATAAAAGCAAGAACCATGAAATCGATGAAATTTACTTAAAAAAGTAATTTTCCCTTGTCAAAACGTAAGTTTTCATATATAATGGTATAGTTAGTAAATATGGAGGTAAGAACATTGGCAAACATTAAATCAGCTATCAAACGCGCTGAATTGAACGTTAAACAAAACGAAAAGAACTCAGCTCAAAAATCAGCTATGCGTACTGCTATAAAAGCTTTCGAAGCAAACCCATCTGAAGAACTTTTCCGTGCTGCTAGCTCAGCTATAGATAAAGCAGAAACTAAAGGTTTGATTCACAAAAACAAAGCAAGCCGCGATAAAGCTCGTCTTTCAGCTAAACTTGCTAAATAAGAAACAGTCCATAGAGGCTGTTTTTTTGTCTCCAAATAGGAAAAGGTAGAAAATGAAAATCGCAATTATCGGATATTCTGGTTCTGGTAAGTCAACTCTAGCAGAAAAGTTATCTAACTACTACTCCATTCCAAAACTGCACATGGACACACTCCAATTTCAACCTGGTTGGCAAGACAGTGACTGCGAATGGATGTTAACCGAGATAAAAAACTTTCTCACCAAGCATAAAGCTTGGGTCATCGATGGTAATTATTCTTGGTGCTACTACCAAGAACGAATGCAAGAAGCTGACCAAATCATCTTTCTCAATTTTTCGCCATTGACCTGTCTCTTTAGAGCCTTTAAGCGTTATCTTAAATACCGTGGAAAAGTCAGAGAAAGTATGGCGGCAGATTGCCCTGAACGCTTTGAGTGGGAGTTTATCAGATGGATTCTTTGGGATGGGCGTAGCAAAACTCAAAAAGAAAATTACCAAAAACTTTGCCAAGAATATTCACATAAAGTCACTATTCTTCGAAATCAGAGAGAGCTAGATCAATTTCTGGATAAGAAAAGGAAGTCCTACAATTCATAAAGGGCTTCCTTTTTGGCTATAATTATTCTGCAATCAAGGTTTCCAAACCAACCTTCATCATATCAGTGAAGGTATTTTGACGTTCTTCTGCAGTTGTGTCTTCGTCTGGATTGACCAAGCTATCAGAGATGGTCATGATAGCTAGCGCATCAACATGGTATTGGGCAGCAAGATAGTAAAGAGCTGCTGCTTCCATTTCCACAGCCTTGACTCCCCATTTACCAAGCTCGATATTCTTTTCAAAGTAATTTGAGTAAAAGACATCAGATGACAAAACGTTCCCAACGTGAGTAGTCATACCAAGTTTTTTGGCGATATGGTAGGCTTTATCAAGCAAATCAAAGCTAGCAATTTGTGGAAAATCGTACTGTGGCCAGTCATTACGAACGATGTTTGAGTTGGTTGCAGCCGCCTGCGCCAAAACTAATTCACGAACATGAACCTCTTCATTCAAAGAACCTGCAGTTCCCACACGAATCAATTTCTTCACACCGTAGTCTACGATTAACTCACGCGCATAAATCGAAATAGATGGCATTCCCATCCCAGTTCCCATGACAGATACACGGTGACCCTTGTAAGTACCAGTGTAACCAAACATGTTACGCACTTCGTTAAAACAAACAGCATCACCAAGGAAATTCTCCGCAATAAACTTAGCACGAAGAGGATCCCCAGGAAGAAGAATTTTATCAGCAATTTCACCCTGCTGAGCAGCAATATGGATAGACATAATTTATGATACAAAGAGCGAGAAGAAAACGACTGAAAATTAGGAACCTGACGAGAAATCCTGATTTTTCAGTCAGATTATCTATTTTCCGAGTTTTCCGCTCGTGTTCAAATCAAAACACACGCTCTACCTTTCTTTATTTTATATTTTATATTGAGAAAGATACCAAACCCGTCAAAAAGCGAAGGGAAAATAGGAGTTGGGCGCAGTGAGCGATGCTCGCTAGACCAACTATCTTTTTCCCACTGCTTTTAGGGTGGGGTCAATTCCTTTCTTTCTTAATTTTGATTTAGAGGAGAGTCGCCCGTATTCAGTTTAGCGAATACAGTTTACCCATCCTTTCGTTTTTGTTTTTAGAAAAGTTTTCTACTCGTGTTCAAATTAGAACACGCACTCTACCTTTCTGTTTATACTCTTCGAAAATCTCTTCAAACCACGTCAACGTCGCCTTGGATTATATATGTGACTGACTTCGTCAGTCTTATCTACAACCTCAAAGCAGTGCTTTGAGCAACCTGCGGCTAGTTTCCTAGTTTGCTCTTTGATTTTCATTGAGTATTAATTTTGTTCTTTCATAGAGAGCTACCTGAGTTCTATTCAAGCTCAGGTAGTACTTTCTTATAAACTAGACAAACTAACTGTCATTCTACCATCAGATTACAAGACATCATCGTCACTCACCTTGGAATTCAATGTCGTACCCCAATGGGTAATTTTACGGTGGGGTTGAGCTAAAATTGGTCTGTTTTCATAGATTGTTTGCCATCTATTCCATAGTAGGCCCGTCTTTTTCTCAATCTTAACTCGCAGATTTCTCATATTTTCTTTGATTGGGAGGTTGAGGACAAAACCTGCAGTCTGGTTGCGACCGTTTCCTTCCCAAGAATGACTACGAACAACTTGGTTTCCATCTTTATCTACTGGAACTTCTTCCCAAGTTATGGAGTAGCGGGCAATGTAAGCTCCACTGTGTTGAATTGTCAATGTTTTATCTTTCACAGGAGTCTGACTGATTGGTTGAACTGGCTTAGAAACTTGTGTCGCCGTTTCAGCATTCGTAGCTATAAAGCGGAAAACTTCAACTTCTGCAAGACTGAGGGCATTATAGCCTTCTAGCTCAATCCGAACATAGCGCGCTTTTTTATGGTTAATCGTAATTTGTGCTGACACATCTTTAGGAGATATTATACGTTTTCACTCAATTTCTTTACCAGAACTGTCTAAAAGAATGACATCAAAGTTTGCCAATCTATCCTGGGCAGTGTCTGTTCGGTTGTAAATATTGATTTGGCGAATGGTTTCTTCTTTAGCCAAATCTACTTGCCACCAAGGCTTAGATTGGAAGTTTGTATGAGTGACAGAATTGTGACCATAGTTACCATCGACTTTGCCATCCACAGCTCTTCTAGCATCTCCTCCGAAAGCTGTCGAACTTTGAGTAACCTGTTTTCCTAAGGCAATATTTTCCATTGGTTCAGCGCTTGGTTGACTAGAAGATCGAGGCAGAGCCTGTTTCTTAAAGAATCGCACTTTATCCAATTTCGGATCACGATAACCATGTTTATCCAAGGTAGCTTGTTTACCAATATTAAAGTTAGGAATATCATTCATTGGACTTTCAAAATAGCCACGAGAACGGTGTTTAAAGCGTGAATTACCTGTAAATGTAACAATATCACGATTATTATGAATCAAGGGAGTCACAACATTGTCATTATCAACCACATAATGCTTAATTTTTCCACTAACAGCTAATTTACGACTTTCCAAACCAACATCCCAGAAACCATTCTTAGCATTCCAAATAGTTCTGGAAGTAATCACTTTAGGAGCACTGAAAGTTGTCACTTTCCTCAATACATGGTTATAAAAATCAGGATATTTTTGGTAAGCTTCAACCTCTGCAATCTGAGCTAGGTAGCATCCAAGAGAATGACCTGTCATATACAACTTAGTAATACTTATATCCTTGGCTAATTCCCCAACAACCTTGCGGATATCATCCGCTTGAGCTAGTTTATTTCCACCTAATAAAACCAAATCTGCACTCAAGTCCTTGGCGTCATTAACTCGCGTTCCACGAATAGCCAACATGTGCACCGTTCCATCTTTGAGATAAGGAAGGTCGCTCTTGGTCTCAAATAAGAAAGCATCCAAGCCACTATCTGTATAGTAGGCTTTTTTCATCTTCTAGAAAGGAGCCAATTCATTGTGCATGAGTTTGTGTTCTTGACGGTCAAGATAGAGACTAGGGAAAAGATTCTTATGATCTAAAATTTTCTCAATATAATCATCGTCTCGATAAGCTAACTCCATAAAGAGAAGAGAATCACGGTCTGTGACATACCATTCTTTCTTATTATCATCTTCCCCATCTGCCAAACCATCCCCATCACTGTCTGCTAGCAAGGGATGACTGTTATATCCTAGATAATCCTTACCATCTTTGTTTTTGATGCCATCCTGGTCATCATCCCCTTCCAAATCAAGAGCTTTTTCACCATAGAAAGATTCATCAATCAAATCATTTTCTAAATGCAATTCCCCTTTGGAAATCTTCACCAAATCTTCTGCAGTTAGAGAACGAGTATTTGTTGGTTTTTCTGTCACAGCTTCTTCTTTAGTTTCTTCTACAGGAGCAAGAATAGGTGAGTCTTGAGCTGGCTCTGTTATCTCTACTTTTGACTCTTCCCTTTTGTTTTCAAGAACTTCACTTGCTTCCGGAAGCGTTTGAGGAGCTAGTCTTGGCTCCTCTCTAAGAGGAGTTTCTAGTTTTGGAGCATCATTTTCTGACTCTTTCAATTCCTCCTTAGAATCTAGCACACCTATTACCACTTCAGATGTTACATCTAACTTTACTTCATTGGCTGAAATTCCAGCTGGAGCTAGAAATCAAAGCCGACTACAACAGATACAACTCCGATACTTAATTTTTTATGCCAAAGCGCATAATTCGTTGACCAATTTTCATTATTTCTTATCTTTCTTTTCGTTTATTTACAAGCAGACTCAAGCGAAATCTCATTGTGCTATATATGATAAGAATGAGAAATTCAGAAAGTCAATTCATTCTCATCTCTCCTTATCATACTAGTCTGCTTGGCTAGGAAGCTAATGCTAGTATCCTAGAATCTTGTCTTTCACAATGCTGGCTATCAGATCAGACATACCTATTCTTCCGCTTCTTTCAGTTATAAGAGCAGGAAGAAGCTCATAGTATTCCTCTGTTTCTTCTTTAATCCGGATAGGCAGTCAATCCTGAAAAAACAGAGGCACTCCCCCTTTTAAATCTTTTTTCTTACAATTCAGCAAGAATCGCTTTAAGCAAGCCTTTGAAATCACCTTTAACACGTTCAGTCACTTCTACAACTTCTTCGTGATTGAGTTCTTCTTGGAAACCAGCCGCAAAGTTAGTGATACATGAAATTCCCAGAACTTTCAAGCCAGAGTGGGCTGCCACGATAACTTCAGGAACCGTAGACATACCAACTGCATCTGCTCCCAGTGTCTTATAGGAACGAATTTCTGCTGGTGTTTCATAAGTCGGACCAGTAACTCCGATATAGACACCTTCATCAAGCTTGATATTAAGTTTTTTAGCCACTTCATGGGCAGTGGCACGGTATTCTGGTGTGTAGGCCCTAGACATATCTGGGAAACGTGGGCCAAAGTCATCCAAGTTTTCACCCATCAATGGATTTTGCCCCGTCATGTTGATATGGTCTGAGATAGCCATCAAGGTACCAGGACCAAATCCGATACCGCCAGCTGCATTGGTTACAATAACACCTTCACATCCAAGAACTTTCATCACACGAACTGGGAAAGTCACCACTTCCAGAGGATTCCCTTCATAGAAATGGAAACGACCTTGAAGAGCCAAGACCTTGCGACCTGCCAGTTCACCATATACCAATTTACCAGCATGACCGACTACTGTTGAACGGCCCCAGTTTGGAATCTCAGCATAGTCTACTACAACTGGATTTTCGATTTCTTCTGCCAATTCTCCAAGTCCTGACCCAAGGATTAGACCGAACTCAGGGGCTGCAATTCCCTTTTCTTTCAGGAAAGTAGCAGTTTCATGGATTTTGTTTAAAAATGTCATTGTGTGTCTCCTTTATTATTTTTTTAGCATTTGACCAATTTTGTCAAAGGTTTTAGCATTACGAATAGTAATGTGGCGGTATAAAGGCACCTTCAGCAAGTACTTATGATAGGCAGTCTTAGAATAGGATTCTTCAGAAAATTTCCCCCAGAAAATCCCAAGTTTTCCAAAATAAAGCACTTCATCTTTCAGATCTAAATTTTCAACTGTCGCGATGACTTGGTCCACATCCAAACCCTCAGTGTAAAAGAGAAAATCTTTTCGTGCCAAGTCTCTGCTCCACCAAGCTGGTAGATTTTCAAGTTCCGCCTCAAAGTCCTCTAGACTCAGTAAAGAAAAGCTCTGAATAAATGGATAATGGACTGCAAAGAAAGTCTCTAGCTTTTCAACCAATTGGGCTTTGGAATCTATCGAAGTAAAGAAAATATTGCCACTGTTGATGTAGCTCTCAACCTTTTCCAGTCCTAAGTTTGTCAATTCTTGACGAAGCTCCGCCATGACGACCTTATTCTTACCACCAACATTGATACCTCTCACCAGCAAAGCATAGCGCGTCATCTTATACCAATTTATCTAAGAAACTTTCCCCAATCATAGCAGTTTCCACACCAAAGTTATCGGCAACAGTCGCTGAAATATCTGCAAAATGTCCTACTGGAATGAGACCATTTCCTTTAAAGGCAGGGCTATAGGCCAACAATGGAATATATTCCCGAGTGTGATCCGTTCCTGCATACGTTGGGTCATTTCCATGGTCCGCAGTAATCAAGAGAAGGTCATTCTCTCTCATAGCTGCGATAATTTCAGGTAAGCGTTCATCAAACTCATGCAAGCAATCACGGTAACCGTGAGCATTACGACGATGGCCGTAAAGGGCATCAAAGTCAACTAGGTTTGTGAATGAGAATCCTTTTTCAAACTCAGCAAGTCCCATAGTCTTCAATAGTGTATCAATTCCATGACTATTTGACTTGTTGTGACCCATGTCATGGTTGATACCAGCACCGTTAAAGATATCGTTGATTTTACCCACAGCATAAGTATCGATACCAGCCTCATTCAATTTATCCAAAACAGTTGGGGAAAATGGAGATACAGCCAAGTCACGACGGTTTGCCGTACGAGTGAAGTTACCTGGTTCACCTACATAAGGGCGAGCAATGATGCGACCAAGAAGGGCAGGACGCTCAAGGGTAATCGAACGAGCGTATTCACAGATACGGTACAATTCATCCAAAGGAATAATGTCTTCGTGGGCAGCAATCTGCAAAACAGGGTCAGCTGAAGTATAGATAATCAACTCTCCAGTTTCCATCTGACGTGGTCCAAAATCATCGATAACAGCCGTTCCTGAATAAGGTTTGTTGGCTTCACGAATAACCTTGCGTCCTGAGAATTCTTCGATTTTTGTCAGGATTTCTTCTGGGAATCCGTTCCAGAAAGTATCGAAAGGCTGAGTAATGTTGAGTCCCATGATTTCCCAATGTCCAGTCATAGTATCCTTACCAAGAGATACTTCCTCTAATTTTGTTGCATATCCAGTTGGATTGCTTTCAGCTGCTACAGTCTTAAGAGGAGTTTCACGAGGAATATTTCCAAGACCTATTTTAGCCATGTTTGGGACATTCAAACCAACTGTTTTTGAAATGTGTCCCAGTGTGTCAGAAGCTCCATCTGGAACCCCTGCATTGACAAAGTTATTAGCATCTGGTGCTGCACCGATTCCTACAGAATCCAGTACCACCAAATGAATACGATTAAATTTAGACATCTTATGCCCCTTCTATTTTCCTTTTTTTGAAGTTGAAATCTGAACTCCATCTCGTCCAGCAACGATTACCTTATCCACCATTTGATTGAATAAACCATGCTCCACAACACCAACGACATGGTCCAATTCTTGTCCAAAAGCAATTGGATTTTCAATGACATCCAAGGCGAGGTCAATGATAAAATTCTGCATATCCGTCACAAAACGTTGGCCGTCTTTTTCACGGAAACTTGGTTTGTAGCCAGCTCGTTCAAAATGACGAAAGACCTGCTCTGCACCATACTGAACCACTTCTACTGGCAATTTAAAAGCACCTAGTTTTTCGACCAGCTTGCTTTCATCCACCACCCAAATGTATTCTTTTGATGGTGTTGCGACCACCTTTTCCATGAGAAGGGCACCACCACCGCCTTTAATTCCATTAAACTGACTATCCACTTCATCCGCGCCATCAACCGTCACATCGACAAAGTCTACTTGGTCAATAGACTTGAGCGGGATATTAAGGCCTTCTGCCTGTTTAGTGGTCACACTAGAAGTTGTTACAGCTGTAATCTGCAATCCTTCTTCCTTGATACGACGACCGATTTCTTCGACAAAATAATAGGCAGTCGAGCCTGTTCCAAGTCCAACGACCATTCCATCGCTCACGAACTCAGCAGCCTTGATACCTGCCATTTTCTTCAGATTTTCCACCGATTTACCTCCATCATTCTCAGTTCTTATTTTACTATGAAACCGCTTTTTATTCAAGTAAAAACATCAAATCTACATTTTTCATCAATCTTTCTTTAAAAATATGCATTTTATTTTTACCAAACGAATAAAAATGAGTTTATCTTTTATGTATTTGATTTGTTCATCTCTTTCCAGTTACAAAAACAAACTCTTAACTTTGATACGTCTAGTTTAGCCTTAAAGCAGGCGCATTTCAAGAATCATAAATTAAGAGAAGGAAGTAGATTTATCTGTCTATTTTAAACAAGTTTATCTTTGCTTACCCTCTCTTGTTGACAAATAATTTTCATTATTTTGGGAAGATACCTGCTGATTTCCGTCGGTAAGACCACATAATTTTCTTGAGATAGTTCTTGAGCTATGGCTGAATGAAGATGGGTCGCTACTGCCACACGCTCGTAGAGACTGGCCTGTCGGAATTGGCCTACAAATCCTGCGATCATCCCAGCCAGAGTATCTCCCATTCCCCCAGTCGCCTGATAAGGACCACCAACCTGTAACTGGTAATAATCAGATTGGCCAACTTCCCAAATACGAGTAGCTGGGCCTTTCTCCACCAAAATTGTTCCTTGAGGGAAAGAAGGCAGAACACTAGCCGTTGCATCTTCCTTTTGCTTTTCAATCGTAATTCCAGATAATTTTTCCCATTCTTTTTGGTGAGGAGTTAGGATAAGCTGGCTTGAGGGAAATGACAAACTTGTCCTAGCAAGAATGGTCAAGGCACCTCCGTCTACAATCAAAATCTGATTTTGGCTTAAATTAACAAAGACCTGTTTTACTAGATTTTCTCCAGAAGCATCGTCTCGTAAACCAGGCCCCAGCAAGACAACTTCTGCCTTCTCCAATTGCTCTTTTAACAATTGCTGGTCTTGAAGAGAAAAGGCCATAGGCTCAGGTAAATGGCTGTGCAGAGCCGGGATATTTTCCCTGTCCGTTCCAACGGTCACCAATCCTGCACCGCTTTTTACAGCTGCTAAAGCAGCCATGATGATGGCACCTCCATAAGGATAAGTACCACCAAGCAGCAGCAGACGACCATAATCTCCTTTATGACTTGAACGAGAACGTTCAATAATAACTTTTTCTAGTAAGGTTTGATTAATCACTTTCATCCTTTTTTCCTCTCACTTTTATTATACAACAAAAAGGAGGCGCAGACCTCCTTTTGTAATCTTATATCTAAAATTTAATATTCATTTCTGCCATTTTAGATATAGCTATAGAAAATACACTCTATTAATCGAATGTTTCTCTTATTTTCTATCCAATGTCCAAAGTGCCGCCTGATAAGTTTGCTCCATCAGCATAGTAATGGTCATAGGACCTACACCTCCAGGAACTGGCGTAATATGGCTAGCAAGTGGGGCAACCGCCTCATAATCCACATCCCCACAGAGCTTACCATTTTCATCGCGGTTCATTCCAACGTCAATGACTACCGCACCTGGTTTCACAAAGTCAGCAGTCACAAACTTAGCACGACCAATTGCAACCACAAGAATATCTGCCTTAGCAGCCACCTTGGCAAGATTATGAGTCCGTGAGTGAGTCAAGGTTACTGTCGCATTTTTGGCCAAAAGAAGCTGGGCCATGGGCTTTCCAACGATATTGGAGCGACCGATGACGACCGCATTTTTACCTTCCAAGTCAATCCCATATTCATGAAACATTTCCATAATTCCTGCAGGTGTTGATGGAATCATGACTGGATGACCAGACCAGAGACGCCCCATGTTTAGGGGATGGAAACCATCCACATCCTTTTCTGGGTCAATAGCCAATAGAACCGCTTCTTCATCAATGTGTTTTGGTAATGGCAACTGGACCAAAATCCCATGCCAAGCAGGATCCTGATTATATTTAGCAATCAGGTCTAACAATTCCTCTTGCGTAATGGTCTCTGGAACTCGCACTACTTCGCTACGGAAACCAGCTGCAAGAGCTGACCTCTCCTTGTTGCGAACGTAGACTTGGCTGGCTGGATTGTCCCCAACCAAAATCACTACCAAACCAGGCACTAGACCTGTTTCTTCCTTTAATTTTTCAGTCTTTTCAGCCAACTGCCCCTGCAATTTGGCCGCTAAAGCTTTTCCATCAATAATCTGTGTCATATCACTTCTCTTTTCTTTCAAATATCTTCCATTATACCAAAAACTGCCAGCACCCTCTAACACTTCTTTCCTAGGCAATCCTATAGTTTCAAACTATAAGAAAAAGCTCTGGTTGAGCTTTTCACTAATCTTGTCTTGAAATTTTAAAATAGATTATAAAACCTTACTCAAGAAGTCTTTAGTCCGTTGTTCTTGGGTTTGTTCAAAAATCTGTTCTGGTGTTCCGTCTTCAACAACCACACCGTCTGCCATAAAGATGACACGATCTGCCACCTCACGGGCAAATCCCATCTCATGTGTTACGATAACCATGGTCATTCCTGACTTGGCTAGATCTTGCATAACAGCCAGAACTTCTCCAACCATCTCAGGATCTAGTGCTGAAGTTGGCTCGTCAAAGAGCAAAACATCAGGTTCCATGGCCAACCCACGCGCAATGGCAATCCGTTGTTGCTGGCCACCTGACAAACTCTGTGGATAAGCATCTGCCTTATCTGGCAAACCAACTTTTTCCAAAAGCTCTTGGGCTCTCTTCTCAGCAACAGCCTTGCTCTCACCTTTGGTCTTGATAGGTGACAAGGTGATATTTTCCATCACAGTCATATTAGGAAAGAGGTTAAATTGTTGGAAAACCATGCCCATCTTCTCACGCATGGCAAAGAGGTCATTCTTCTTGTCCGTAATATCGACTCCCTCAAAGATAACCTTACCCTTGGTCGCTTCTTCCAACAAATTCATAGAGCGAAGCAAGGTAGATTTCCCGCTCCCTGAAGGACCGATGATAACGACAACTTCTCCTCTTTTAATCTCGAGGTTGATGCCCTTCAATACTTCATTCTTTCCAAATGATTTATGTAAATTTTCAATTTTTATCAAGGTTTCTGTCATTATTTCTTATCTCCTTGTCCCATACGTTTTTCAAAAGCTTTCAAGGCTACTGTCAAAATAGAAGTCATAATCAAGTAATAAAAAGCTGCAAATAAAAGTGGTGTTAAAGGTAGATAGGTTGTTGTAGAAACTGTTGTAGCCCCGTTCCACAACTCCATAACACCGATAGCTGATAAGAGGGAGCTGTCCTTGATAATGGTGATAAATTCGTTCCCCAAAGCTGGCAAGATATTTTTGATAGCTTGTGGTAAAATTACATAGCGCATAGCATTTTTAGGACGAATCCCTAAAGAATAAGCCGCCTCTAACTGCCCCTTAGGAACTGCATTGATTCCGGCACGAACAGTCTCAGAAACATAAGCACCACTGTTCATAGAGATAATCAAAATCCCTGGAATCAGACGAGAAAGATCAACACCTAAAATTCCAACCTGAATAGTCGGAGCATTGATATGCATAAGAGCAAAGGCAATCATAATTTGAACCATCATCGGTGTCCCACGGAAAATCCAAACGTACAAGTTGGCCAACCAAACAAGCGGTTTAAACTTTGAACGTTGCCCAAAAGCCAAGACAACACCCAAAATAGTTCCCAAAAAGATAACACAGATAGAAATAAGAATCGTCACAACAGCCCCATAGTTAAAATAAGGTAAATACTTAGGTAAAAAAGAAAAATTCATAGTCACACTGCTTTCTAAAATAGAATACTGTATGATTATAACATGTTTTGAATTAAAATTCAAATCTTTTATCCAATTTATTTAAAAATCTTTAAACTAGCAGAATTAGCAAGAAATCTTAGTTTTTTCTAGTCAAATTGGCCTCCTTTATGGTAAAATAGTAACGATAAGAAATGAAGGAGAATCAAAATGGAATCACATTTGGTTAGAATCATCAACCGCCTTGAAGCAATGGCAAACGATGGCGGAAATTTAAAACGTAATTTTGAACGCGAAGGAGTTGTTGTTGCAGAAGTTGCGTACAGCCACGACGAAGAAAACGGCCCAATCTTTACCCTTCGTGACGTAGAAGATCGCGAAACGTATACGTTTGATAGCATTGACTTAATCGCAATGGAAATTTACGAACTTCTCTACTAATCTAAAACAAGCTGGGATTGTCCCTGCATGTCTAAGTAAAATCCTTTTTGTCTCACAAATAGGATTTTTTTATAGTCCAAATTCACAAAAATTTTCATTGTAACAACTTCTCAAAGCTTCAATCTTTTTACTTGCTTTACACCCCAATCCTGTTATAATGAGAGTATAGAATTTGACTATTTTTGACCTTTAAACAAGTCAGGCTAAAGAAAGAAATGAGGTAGATGTATGCTTTGTCAAAACTGTAAAATTAACGACTCAACAATTCATCTTTACACCAATCTCAATGGAAAACAAAAACAAATTGACCTCTGTCAAAACTGCTATAAGATTATCAAAACAGATCCTAACAATAGCCTCTTCAAAGGTATGACGGATCTGAACAATCGTGACTTCGATCCCTTTGGTGATTTCTTCAATGATCTAAACAATTTCAGACCTTCTAGCAATACTCCTCCTATTCCCCCAACCCAATCAGGTGGAGGTTACGGTGGAAACGGCGGTTATGGTTTCCAAAATCGTGGATCTGCTCAAACTCCGCCACCTAGCCAAGAAAAAGGCCTGCTGGAAGAATTTGGTATTAATGTAACTGAAATTGCCCGTCGTGGAGACATTGACCCCGTTATTGGGCGCGACGATGAGATTATCCGTGTCATCGAGATTCTCAATCGTAGAACCAAGAATAATCCTGTCCTTATCGGTGAACCTGGTGTCGGAAAAACGGCCGTTGTCGAAGGTCTAGCTCAGAAAATTGTCGATGGCGATGTGCCACATAAACTCCAAGGTAAACAAGTCATCCGTCTGGATGTGGTTAGCTTAGTTCAAGGAACGGGGATTCGAGGACAATTTGAAGAACGCATGCAAAAACTCATGGAAGAAATTCGCAAACGTGAAGACATCATCCTCTTTATCGATGAAATCCATGAAATTGTTGGTGCTGGTTCTGCGAGTGATGGTAATATGGACGCAGGAAATATCCTCAAGCCAGCCCTTGCTCGTGGAGAACTGCAACTAGTCGGTGCTACTACCCTCAATGAATACCGTATCATTGAAAAGGATGCTGCCCTCGAGCGTCGTATGCAGCCTGTTAAAGTCGATGAACCAACGGTGGACGAAACAATCACTATTCTCAGAGGGATTCAAAAGAAATACGAAGATTACCACCACGTTCAATATACCGATGCTGCGATTGAAGCAGCTGCAACTCTTTCCAATCGCTACATCCAAGATCGCTTCTTGCCTGACAAGGCCATTGACCTCCTAGATGAAGCTGGTTCTAAGATGAACTTGACCTTGAATTTTGTGGATCCTAAAGTAATTGATCAGCGCTTGATTGAGGCTGAAAATCTCAAGTCTCAAGCTACACGAGAAGAAGATTTTGAGAAGGCGGCCTACTTCCGCGACCAGATTGCCAAGTATAAGGAAATGCAAAAGAAAAAGATCACAGACCAGGATACTCCTATCATCAGCGAGAAAACTATTGAGCACATTATCGAGCAGAAAACCAATATCCCTATTGGTGATTTGAAAGAGAAAGAACAATCTCAACTCATCCATCTAGCCGAAGATCTCAAGTCTCATGTTATTGGCCAAGATGATGCAGTCGATAAGATTGCCAAGGCTATTCGCCGTAATCGTGTCGGACTTGGTACCCCTAACCGCCCAATCGGAAGCTTCCTCTTCGTTGGGCCAACTGGTGTCGGTAAGACAGAACTTTCCAAACAACTGGCTATCGAACTTTTTGGTTCTGCTGATAGTATGATTCGCTTTGATATGAGTGAATACATGGAAAAACATAGTGTGGCTAAGTTGGTCGGCGCTCCTCCAGGTTATGTTGGCTATGATGAGGCTGGTCAATTAACTGAAAAAGTTCGCCACAATCCATATTCTCTCATCCTTCTCGATGAAGTGGAAAAAGCTCACCCAGATGTTATGCACATGTTTCTTCAAGTCTTGGACGATGGTCGTTTGACAGACGGGCAAGGACGCACCGTTAGCTTCAAGGATGCCATCATTATCATGACCTCAAATGCAGGTACAGGAAAGACCGAAGCTAGCGTTGGATTTGGTGCTGCTAGAGAAGGACGTACCAATTCTGTCCTCGGTGAACTCGGTAACTTCTTTAGCCCAGAGTTTATGAACCGTTTTGATGGCATTATCGAATTTAAGGCTCTCAGCAAGGATAACCTCCTTCAGATTGTCGAGCTCATGCTAGCAGATATTAACAAGCGCCTCTCTAGCAACAACATTCGTTTGGATGTAACTGACAAGGTCAAGGAAAAGTTGGTTGACCTAGGTTATGATCCAAAAATGGGAGCACGCCCACTTCGTCGGACTATTCAAGACTATATTGAGGACACAATCACTGACTACTACCTTGAAAATCCAAGCGAAAAAGATCTCAAAGCAGTTATGACTAGCAAGGGAAACATTCAGATTAAATCTGCCAAAAAAGCTGAAGTTAAAAGTTCTGAAAAAGAAAAATAAATCCTATAGAAAAGGAGTAGAAAATGAAATTTTTCTGCTTCTTTTTTACTAAAATAACTGTAATTTCTTGACAGCTTACCCTTTGTCCATTATGATATATAGTAGACTGAATCTGAAATAGTACGAAACAATTGCTAAAACATTTATAGAAATTAATTTTACTTTCCCAATCGATTTGTTCTCATCTTATTTCAATCTGCTATAGTCAATTGAAACAAGAGCAGGACAAAAGAGCCTCGTAAAAGGTATTGCAACTTGGTAATACCTTTTTGAGGTGCT
>ERZ1023182.33-NODE-33-length-35844-cov-13.659812_pt1 | contig 35844 bp, 40 predicted proteins | sample MGYA00380437_ERZ1023182 | MGnify/ENA primary metagenome ERZ1023182 (study PRJEB33173, sample SAMEA4830395) | metagenome | study: EMG produced TPA metagenomics assembly of the PRJEB25223 data set...
CTAGACGGATTGTTTTGACAATTCTAATCTTTTAGACTTTGCATAATAACTGTTAAACAGTTGAAAATTAACCCAGTTTTAACAAGTAGTCAAAATACCAGATAAAGGAAAAAAGTCTTTAAAATCTTAAAAACGCATAGTATCAGGTATTGAACAATCTTGATATTATGCGTTTTATTGTGGGAAGATTTACTTCATTTTCTCTTGGAATTGAGTTTTCTCCTACTTCAAAACTAGATGATTTGCTATTTAAAATAACGTTCCTTATGATTTTGGCAACCTGGATTAAAGCGAGAAAAACAAAAGGGGCAACTTAAACTTTCTTTATATTGCTTATATGTTAGTAGTTTTAGACAAACACCACATAAAATAGGCTTATCCTGTATCAAAGATAAGGGATACGGCTCAAAAGGGTGATTTTCTAATGAATCATGACACCGATAACAAGCATAATACTTTTTACAATCATAGCATTGTAAAGCAATAATATCCAGCTTGCTATGGTAATGAATGCATCTTGTTTGCTTATCCACTAAGAAACCCTGTGCCTCTATCATTTCCTTTTCCTTTCTTAAGCTCGAACTGTGACGCTGGTTCCATCTTCCTTATAAAAATTGATGAGTCCTTCTTTTAATGCACGAACCATGTCTCCAGCTTGAACGGGTTGTGGGACTTTAATAGTCAATAGTTCCATTGGATTTGGAGCGCGGTCGATTTTATTGCCTTTGGCATCATGCAAATCTTCAATATAGGTTTCAAAATGACGGAAACCTGGACCATAAAACTCAACTTGGTCCCCTTCGTTAATGACGTTCCGTTGACGAATGGTTGCTGTTTGTGTCGCATCATCATAAGAAACCACTTCAGCGACAAACTTGTACTCAGGAATTTTACGACGAGCACCAAACAACTGCTCATTTTCAGATGGTGTACCATAGTAAAATCCTGTAACCAGTTCACGTTGGGCAACCTTCCACATCTCGTCCACCAAGTCTTGTTTGATAGCTTCAAACTTTTCAGAACTTTCAAGATAGGCATCCACAGCCGCCTTGTAGCAGTTGGTTACTGTTGATACGTAGTGAATAGACTTCATACGTCCTTCGATTTTTAGACTGTCCACACCATTTTCAATCATATCTGGAATGTGGTCAATCATAGACATGTCAACGGCTAACATTGAAAATTCTTCTGGAATCTCACCCTGCAAACTCTTACGTTCTTTCCCAAATGGCATATCGTAAAGGTCGTATTTCCAACGGCATGACTGAGAACATCCACCACGGTTGGCATCACGCATACTCATGTGGTTTGAAAGAGTACAACGTCCAGAGTATGAAATACACATAGCTCCATGGACAAAGGCTTCAATTTCAACATCTGTACGTTTGCGGATTTCAGCTAATTCTTCCATTGAAACCTCACGCGCTAAAACGACACGAGTCAAGCCTAGCTCTTTCCAGAACTCAAGGGTTTCATAGTTAGTGGCACTGGCTTGGGTAGAAAGGTGGATTTCAAGGCCTGGTGCTTCAGTAGCTGCAATCATAATCAAGGCTGGGTCAGATACGATAACTGCTGCAATCCCGATATCACGCAGTTTACGGAACCACTCACCAGCACCAGCTTCATTTCCTTCGTGCATAACCATATTAGCCGCTACATAGACCTTGGCACCATACTTGGCCGCAAACTGCACGCCTTCTTCCATCTGTTCGAAAGTAAAGTTTCCCGCACGGCTACGAAGACCATAGGCCTGACCACCGATAAAGACAGCATCTGCTCCATACTGAACAGCTACCTTTAGCTTCTCTAAAGTCCCTGCAGGTGATAAAACCTCAGGACGTTTTAATGTTTTTGTCATAATTTCTCCTATTTGCAATATAAAAGTTTGACATTTTTCCTTCTCATTTTATAGTAAATAAAGGATAAAATCAAGCCTAGACGGATTGTTTTGACAATTCTAATCTTTTAGACTTTGCATAATAACTGTTAAACAGTCGAAAATTATCCCAGTTTTAACAAGTAGTCAAAAAGTCTAGAAAAGTAAAAACCAGTATCCAAAGATACTGACTCGTAAAAATACATAAATTAGTCCTTAGATGACTACTCCCACTCTATTGCTCCTATAATGGAAAAGGATTGATACAGTCTAGAATATCGCTTTTTTATTTATTATTCTGATATAAAACTGTTAGAATTGATTTTTTGTTTTATACCCAAATATGAATAGAGACATAGCTAATAAGTTGAATAACATATTTGGAAAAATGAGAAATAGCAATATTACTAGAATTTTTAGAAACAATCAATATTTAAAAAGAAAAAAGCTCAAAGAATTTATTAAACCATGTTATAATAGATATAGCTATAATTTTATTTATAACAAGAGGATAGAAATGACCGAATTAGAAAGAAAAAATCGAAAAATTAGCTAAGAAATACTCTGATAACTTAAACATCAAAGTTCAAGAGAGAGTTCGTGAAATGGCAAATGATAATAAGAGCCATTATTTGATATACAGAGTTTTAGGTATTTCATTTGAAGAAGGAGAAAATATCGATTTGTATCAAAATAAAGGTCGTTTTTTATACAAATATGCTGGTTCATTTTTAGAAGAAGCTGCAGTACTATGCTTTAACGAAAAATTTGGTACAGAAAATACTTAAAAAGTTAACATTCCTAATTCTGAAAGTACAAAACCTAAGACTTTTGAAATTGATTGTTTAGTCGGAGAAAAACACGCATACGAAATAAAATGGTGGGATGCAACTACAGATGGAGACCATATAACTAAAGAACACACTAGAATAAAAGTTATTCATAACAAAGGATATATACCAATTCGGTTAATGTTCTACTATCCAAATAGAACTCAAGCTATAAAAATTCAGCAAACTTTAGAAACATTGTATAACGGTATTGGAGGGAAATATTATTATGGAGATTCTGCCTGGGAACATTTAAGAGCAGTGACCGGTATTGATTTACTTAGTATTCTAACAGATATTGCAAATAAAAAAACAGGGGTAAAATCAAAATGACAGTATTAAAAGGAGATAACTTAGAAATATTAAAAACTATTGAATCCTCAAGTATTGATTTAATCTATATGGACCCTCCTTTCTTTACACAGAAAACCCAAAAATTATCTAATAACAAAAATATTATGTATTCATTCGAAGATACGTGGACTTCGATTGAGGATTACAAAGAATTTTTGTCTGTAAGATTAGAAGAATGCAAAAGAGTGCTAAAAAATAGTGGCAGTATTTTCGTTCATTGTGATAAAATTGCAAATCATCATATTAGATTAATTTTAGATAATATCTTTGGAGCAGATATGTTTCAAAGCGAAATTATATGAAACTATAAACGGTGGTCTAATTCAAAAAAGGGATTATTGAACAATCATCAAAACATTTACTTTTATTCAAAGTCAAAAGATTTTAAATTTAATACAATTTTTACAGAGTATTCTTCTACTACAAATATCGACCAAATACTAGTAGAACGAAAACGAAATGGAAACTCTAAAACTATATATAAAGTTGATAATAATGGTAACTATATTCTAGCAAAAGAGAAAAATGGAGTTCCCCTTTCAGATGTTTGGAATATACCATTTCTTAATCCAAAAGCTAAAGAAAGAGTAGGTTATCCTACACAAAAACCTATTCTGTTATTAGAACAAATTATAAAGATTGCTACTGATAAAAATGATATAGTTTTAGACCCGTTCTGTGGAAGTGGAACTACTTTAGTAGCCTCCAAGATTTTGAATAGAAATTATATGGGGATTGATTTATCTGAGGAAGCTATCAATATAACTCAGCAACGTCTGGAAAATGTTATAAAAACAAGTTCAAATTTATTGAATAAAGGAATCGAAGCATATAGAACCAAAACTGAGGAAGAGGAAAACATTCTTAAATTATTACAGGCAAAAATTGTTCAAAGAAATAAAGGAATTGATGGTTTTTTACCTAAACATTTTCAAAAAAAACCGATACCTATAAAAATTCAAAAAAATAATGAATGTCTGAATGAGAGTATCCCTTTATTACAGAATGCTATAAACTCCAAAAAACTTGATTTTGGAGTAGTTATAAAAACTCATTCAGATAATTTATTATTTGATTTTGATACGATTCCTGAAAATATAATAGTAGTTGACCATTTTGAACTTACAATCGAAAAATGGTTAAGTAAAAGTCAACAGTTACTATAGTTTGCAAATTATTTACAGAAAGAACAAAAAATGCTCTGAAACACTGATTTCAAGGCATTTTTTGTTAGTTTAAAATTACTCCCACTCAACTGTTGCAGGTGGTTTACTTGTAATATCGTAGACGATACGGTTAACATGATCCACTTCATTTACGATACGTACAGAGATTTTTTGAAGGACTTCCCAAGGAATTTTGGCAAAGTCAGCTGTCATACCATCGATAGAAGTGATAGCACGGATTGCAATCGTGTAGTCATACGTACGACCGTCACCCATAACACCAACTGAACGAACGCCTGTGTTAACAGTGAAGTATTGCCAGATATCACGGTCAAGACCTGCTTTAGCGATTTCTTCACGAAGAATAGCGTCTGATTCACGAACGGTTTCAAGTTTTTCTTCAGTTATTTCACCCATGACACGGATAGCAAGTCCTGGTCCTGGGAATGGTTGGCGCCATACGATATGGTCTGGCATACCAAGCTCTGTACCAAGGGCACGAACTTCGTCTTTATAAAGAGTATTGAGTGGTTCAATCAATTCAAACTGCATGTCTTCTGGAAGACCACCCACGTTGTGGTGTGACTTGATAGTTTGAGCTGTATCCGTACCAGACTCGATCACGTCGGTATATAAGGTACCTTGAGCAAGGAATTTCACATCTTTGAGCTTGCTTGCTTCGTCATCAAATACATAGACAAACTCGTTACCGATAATTTTACGTTTTTGTTCAGGGTCAGAAACACCTGCAAGTTTATCAAGGAAACGCTTAGCTGCATCTGCTTTGACGATATTCAAACCAAACTTACCACCAAGCATGTCCATAACTTGGTCTGCTTCCCCTTTACGAAGAAGACCGTGGTCAACGAAGATACAGATTAATTGATCTCCAATTGCTTTTTGGAGAAGAACTCCAACAACTGAGGAGTCAACACCGCCTGATAGACCAAGAAGGACACGTTTATCACCGACGGTTTCACGAATTTTTTGGATCTGCATATCGATGAAGTTATCCATTGACCAGTCGCCTTTAGCTTTACAGATGTTAAGGGCAAAGTTACGAAGAATATCATTTCCGTATACAGAATGACGAACTTCTGGATGGAATTGGATACCGTAAATATGTTTATCAGGGTTTTCAATGGCTGCGTATGGGCAGTCAGCGGATGTACCTGTACGAACAAAGTCAGAAGGAATTTCAGTAACTGCATCACCATGGCTCATCAATACAGTTTGTTCATCAGGTGTTGATTCAAAAAGAGCTGATGGTGTATGTGTTAGGGTTGATTGACCGTATTCACGATTTCCAGCATCACCTGCAGGAACAACTTTTCCTCCAAGCTTATGGGTCAATAACTGCATACCGTAACAAATTCCCAAAATAGGAATTCCGAGTTCGAAGATTTCTGGGTCAATATCAAATGAACCATCTTCATATACAGAATTTGGACCACCTGAAAGGATGATTCCTACAGGATTGATTTCACGAACTTCAGCAGCTGAAATTTTATGGCTTTTTAGTTCTGAAAAAACACCAATCTCACGGATACGGCGTGAAATCAGCTGGTTGTACTGGCTACCATAGTCCAATACGATGATTTTTTCTACATCTTGCAAATCAGTTGAAATGTTGCTCATCTTTTTCCTTTCTCAAAAGAAATATCTTTTCTCAATATTCTATCACAAATAAGGGCGAATTACCAACTAAACAAGGCGAAGTTTGACTTTTTCTAGTTTATTGGGGTACAATAGAGAAAAGATAGAAATGAAGTGAAAAATATGCTACCTGCTTATATGAAAATCCATGATCAGATAAAAAAGGATATTGACGAGCACCGTTGGGCTATTGGTGAGAGGCTTCCCAGTGAAAGAGATTTAGCTGAGCAGTTTGCGGTCAGTCGCATGACCCTCCGCCAAGCCGTATCTCTATTAGTCGAAGAAGGCGTCTTAGAGCGCCGTGTAGGAAGCGGCACCTTTGTTTCCAGTACTCGAGTACAAGAAAAGATGCGAGGGACAACCAGTTTTACTGAAATTGTCAAATCCCAAGGTAAAGTTCCCTCTAGCCAGCTCATTTCCTACAAAAAAACCATTCCCAATGAGCAAGAAGTTACCAAGCTAGGAATTTTTCCAACGGACAATATTATCCGAATGGAGCGGGTCCGCTATGCCGACCAAGTTCCCCTAGTTTATGAAGTTGCTTCTATTCCTGAAAAATTCATTAAGGACTTTAAAAAAGAAGAAATCACCAGTCATTTCTTCCAAACCTTGCAAAAACATGGCTATCGTATCGGCAAATCTCAACAGACCATCTATGCTCGCCTTGCTAAAGAAAAGATTGCCCACTATTTGGAAGTTGAAAAAGGACATGCTATTCTTGGATTGACTCAGGTTTCCTACCTAGAAGATGGTACTGCTTTTGAATACGTAAAAAGTCAATATGTAGGCGAACGCTTTGAATTTTATCTTGAAAATAATTAGATTACCACGCAAAAACTCTCTGTCACGGACAAAGAGTCTTTTTTATTTTTCTAAGAATAAATCTTTCAAAGAAATCAAAGTTACAGCAAACAATATCATTGCCATACCAAGAAAATCAATGGGATAAAATTGTTCATTCATTATTAAGAAGGCAAAGAAAACCGCCGATATTGGCTCAATTGAAGCCAACAAGCTTGACTTGACCGGTCCTATCAGACTGGCTCCTTTAAGGAAAGCTGTATAGGCAAAGACAGTCCCGATAAGGATAATGCCTGCAAACGCAAGGAGAAAATCAAGACTAGTTGGGATATCGGCCTGTAGAACCCCTGTAAAAGGAAGGGCGACCAAACCTGCTATGACCATTCCCACACCAATGACCAAGCTGCTCCCCCACTTTTTAATCAAGGCTATGGGTAAAATGATATACAGAGCATAAGTCAAGGCAGAAAAGAGACCCCAGAACAGGCCAGCAGGTGTCATGGATAACTGGTCCAACTGCCCATGTGTTGCGATCAGGAAGGTTCCTCCGATGGTGAATATGATGGAAACTATCTCTCCCAGTGTCGGTGCCACCCTATCCTTGATACAGCTATAAATTAAAATTCCGACAGGACAAACATACTGAAGCACCGTCGCTGTTCCCGCATTGGTCTCCTGAATAGCAGACAGATAGGCGAATTGGTTGAGAAAAAGACCAATCAGAGCAAAAATAAGAAGAGACAGCAAACTCTTTCTATCCTTTAAAAAGACCAGTATTTTATCCTTTGCAGTAGCATAAGCCAAGAGCATGAGAATTCCACCAGCGATTAAAAGACGCAAGTTGGTTAAGACCAGAGCCGAAATTCCGTGTGCCATCAGGTATTGGCCACTCGTTCCTGACAACCCCCAAGCAATACCAGCCACAACTGTTAGTAAAGTCCCTTTTAAACTATTTGACATGTCTCTCCTTACTCTTCTTTGCGAATCAAGTTCATCACTTGATTGCGGTCTAATATCCATTGAGCTCTCTCGTCCTTTTCATAGGTACGATTCGATAGGAAAATAGTGGCTTCTTGCTTCTGACGATTCCACATGATAAAGGTACCTGTATAGCCCGTATGGTCTAGCCAATCTCCTTCCAAATTCCATGCTAAAGAACGTTCCTTGTCATCCAAAGGAGAAAAATTTTGATTTAAGTCTCTTGCAAAATCATCTGCTAAATAGTGTTCTAAAAAGATTTGTAAATCCTTTATAGTCGAAAATAAACCAGCACTTCCAGCATGTCTACTCAGGAGACGAGCCTTGGGATCATGCACTATGCCTGCCTCTACACCTCTAACTGTTGGAACAGCAAGCTCAACTGGCCCAAACTTAGTTTCCGTCATTTCCCAAGGTTTCCAGACTTGATCCTTTAAAATCACATCCAAATCTTGATTAAAAATTCTTTCCAAAATAAAGCCCAACAGCAAAAAATGGACATCCGAATAAAGAAAGGCTGGCTGACTTCGTCTGTTGAGATGAAACATCGCTTCCTTTAATTCAGGGGCTGTTAAAAGATCACGATTAGGAATAAAAGGATCAAGGTCTGTTGCATGAGTCAAGAGCTGGCGAATAGTGATGTCTGGATAATCACTCTCAGGTAAAAAATCTATTACCAGTCTATCAATATCTAATTGACCTATTTCCCACAAGAAGGTACAAACTGTGCCAACCCCAACAACCTTGCTGACACTAGCTAGATCATAAACTAGTCCTGCCTCAGTCTGCAAGCCATGCTCTGGGTCACTCTGGCCTAAATAGAACTCTGTCCATTGATTGTCCTTAAAATACGCAAAAGAGGCTCCGGGATAAATTCCTGCCTCGATTTGTTCTTCTATTTTTTTAATAATCTTGGTCCACTTCATACTTCTTCAAACCACAATTCAACATTATTTCTATCTTTACAAAGGAAGAATTTTTCAGACTTAGGAATAAAATATTCAGTAGACTCAAACTTCTGGCGAAGACTTGCTATGTCTAATTCATTGACCAAGAACTTGAGCATAGATAAGTCCCAGGTAACCGTATTGTCCACAGTCAAATCCTGCCCCTGAGCTGGAATAAAATCAAGGGATGCCCCAATTTCAGATGATTCCAAGAAACTTTCGATATCAGTTGGGAGATGTAATGCCATAGAAATCTCAAATTTACTTAAAGAAATTGATGCCAAATCTGTTTGAAATTCAGGCTTTTCTCCTACTTCTACTAGACTTGCTCTGTCATCTTCCGCATGAATCAAAATCAAATCATCTTCTGGTGAGAAAATTTCAAAAGCGTAGCCATTTTGACCTTTATATAATCGATGAATCGAATCTGTTTTAGATAAGATTCCTTCAATTTCTAAGGGATTTTCCACCTTGACAATCAATCTAGCTAGTTTTTTTCTTCCCTCTACCTTACGAGTACGCATACTGGGAGCTTCTTCTAAAACCAGCTTTTCAAGACCCGTTTGGTCACCTAGTGACAGAAAGGCCGATTCTTCTAACAAGGCCTTCATTCCAAGGGTTTCAATATAAAATGTTTCATTTAATTTTCTATTATTAGCTTTTAAAGTAGGAATAATCCGTACAATCTGATTTACATTCATAAATTCCTCCGTCACTTTTTATTTTAAAGGATTTTAGAATTTTTTACAAGATATTATGCTCAAATTTCACATTATTTAGCTATTTAGTAAAGATAGTCTTTCAAGGCTTTTGACAAAGCCTGATAACCAGCAATACTGAGGTGCAGTCCATCAGTTGTATATTCTTTTTTGAGTTGGCCTGCTTGGTCTGTCAAACAATCAAATACTGGCACAAATTCCACCTGCATATAGGCAGATGCAAGATCTTGATAGGCTTGATTCCAGTTCTGAATTTTTTCATTCGAGCGGATATAGACTGCCTGCTGGTACTCCTCTCCCTCATTGACAGGTAAAATGGAAAGCAATTTAATCTCTGTCAATGGATAATCGCGAGCAACGGATTGAATGATAGCTTCGAGATTATTGAGAGCCTCATTCACAGGAACATCCTTTCCGATATCATTTGTCCCAATCAGAAGAAAAATTTTATCTACTGCTCCACCATATAGATGAGCATCAAGGTTCTCTAGTAACAGTCCTGTCTGATAGCCACGAATTCCTCGATTGACAATCATTTTTGAAGTCCCAAATAGCTCCTGTAGAGGATAATACTCGACAATGGAATCCCCAATAAAAAGAATGTTTGGTTCTACAACAGAAATGTGATTTAGGTGACGATACTTGGTTTGAATTTTTTCTTGTTCCTTTAGGAGCCAATTTTCTAATAACTGTACTGCCACTTCATTCTCCTTTTTCTAGCCAGTTTTCCAAGACTTGATAAACTCCTCCTTGGCTATTGGCTGGTGCTAGAGCAGTCGCCACAGCTTTGGCTTTCTCATCAGCATTTTCCATCGCATAGGCAATTCCAGCCATTTCAAGCATTTCAACATCATTTTCACTATCACCAAAAGCCATGATTTCTTGGGATTTCAAGTCCCAGCGCTTGAGTAATTCCTCCAAGCCCCATGCTTTATGAATCCCAGCTTGGAGGATATCAATGCAACCATAGCCACTGGATACAGCTCGGACACGGCCATCAAAGAGAGCATTGATTTCTTCCAAAACCGAACTCAAACGTTCCTCACCAACAACCATGCTCATCTTGAGCACACCACCAAAGAGGTCAGATGTTAATTCATCCACAAATTGCATCCGTTGGTAGAATTTTTCAATCATTTCTGGAGTCATAAAACTTTCAAGATCTGTAAAAATCGTACCTTCCTTGACAAAATCACCCTTCATCCCCGTTACAACAAACTGGTCCTGACACGATCGACCCTTGAAATGAGCCAAAGCCTTGTTGACAATGGCGTCATCCCATGTCTGAGCCTGAATCAATTCATTGTTTTCAAAAATACGAGCGCCATTAGCAACAACCAGAACCACTCGATCCACCAAGGGACTCAGTAGTTGTCTCATGCGGTGAATTTCATTGCCCGTCGCAATGACAAAACGAATGCCCCTTTGATCCAACTGATCTAAAATCTTTTCCAATCGTGGGAGATCAAGCTGACCTCTAGCATCCAGCAAGGTCCCATCCATATCTGTCGCAATTACCTTAATCATCATTTACTTTCCTCTGGATTCAAGCTAATACCACTTCAATCCCACATGTTCATTCATTTCTTTATAGGCTGTATCAATTCGTTCCTTAGTCGCTTCATCTAACTGGTCACGATGACTGCCACCCTCTATAAAATCTTCCAAAATATAAGTTTGATAATGATACAAGGGATATCCTTCTGGTGAAAAGGTTCCCTTTGGTGTTCGATTGACCCAAGTAGGATGATCTTTAGCTGTTCCGATAGTTGTTTTTCCATCATTCTTCTTGATGGTGACATCCATGAGAACACCACGTTCAGTCCACTTAGCATTCTCTTCATCTCCCATAGATTCAATTCGTTGATTGGAAATGAAGTTCCCCATTAAATAGATAATGAGTTTCTTATCTCCATCTTTTTCAACCGTTTCAGATGGTTCAACAACGTGAGGATGCCCTCCAAAGATAATATCCGCTCCCCAATCGATCATCTTGTGATAAAGAGCTTTTTGTTCTTCAGTTGGTTCCAATCGATACTCAACACCCATCTGAGGCATGATAATGGTGATATCTGCTTCCTTCTCTGCCCGTTCAACTTCAGCCTTCATCTTATCTTCGTTTAAATCTAAAAGATAACGATTATAGTCTTCCTGAGAAATATACTGCTCAATTCCATTGAAACCATAGGAATAGGCTGACAATGCAACCTTGATACCATTCACTTCCTTAATGACCAGCGGAACCTGATCACGTGGTTCGTGCGTATAAACTCCGATTGGAGTGATTCCAGCTTTCTCAATAATATCGGCCGTTGAAATAACTCCCTCAATTTGCGAATCCAAAATATGATTATGAGCTAAATCCAGCACATGATAACCTGCCTCCTTAATAGCATCCATAACTTCAGCAGGAGCATTAAAGAGAGGATAACCCGCTAAATAATGATCCTTATTAATGGTTTCTTCAAAATCACCAATAGCTAAATCTGCTTGCTTGAACCAAGGAGTCACATACTCAAAATTTTCATGAAAGTCATTTCATGAAAGTCATAGGTACCGTCTTCTTTTTTAGCTGAAAAGAAAAGTCCATCGTGGTAGAGCAAATCCCCGTGGGCCATAATTCTGGCAGTTTTTTCCTCTTCCTACTCCTGAGACTTTTGCTTAGTTCCCTCTTGAGAAATAGTATCTCGTTTTTGACTAGTCAAGAGATTCCTTGGAAGCTTTCAAACAACAAGACCAAGCCCATTGATAAACCAACTGCTAACAAGAGTATCGCCACAAATCCCTTATTGCTCCACTTGCGATAACTCCTAAAAAGTTTACCAAGCCCTTCATAAAACGAAAAGCTAAACCACCCTGATTTCGATTTTGTCTTCTTTGCATCTTCATTCTCCCTACTTTCTTATGCAAGCCTTTTCTTTTTATTATATCACAGATAAGTATTTCTTTCACAATTGAATTGAACTTCCTATCTATTTTCTATAAATCCTAAATGCCATAATGCTTTCAATCCTTGTCATTTTATGATATCATATAGAGGTAATGAATGGAAATGAACTAATCCACAGTGGCTTATTCCAAGTATACCACTTGGGCTTTGGCAGTAGCTAACTGCACTAAACATAATATAAGGAGAGAAAATGTCTGCAATAGAACGTATTACAAAAGCTGCTCACTTAATTGATATGAACGATATTATCCGCGAGGGAAATCCTACTCTACGCGCGATTGCTGAGGAAGTCACTTTCCCCCTATCTGACCAGGAAATCATCCTTGGCGAAAAGATGATGCAATTCCTGAAACATTCCCAAGATCCTGTCATGGCTGAAAAGATGGGACTCCGAGGTGGTGTTGGACTTGCTGCTCCCCAGTTGGACATCTCAAAACGCATTATCGCTGTTTTGGTACCTAATATTGTTGAAGAAGGCGAAACTCCACAGGAAGCCTACGATTTGGAAGCCATTATGTACAATCCAAAAATCGTCTCTCACTCTGTTCAAGACGCTGCTCTTGGCGAAGGAGAAGGTTGCCTGTCTGTAGACCGCAACTTGCCTGGCTATGTTGTTCGCCATGCTCGAGTTACTGTTGACTACTTTGACAAGGATGGAGAAAAACGCCGCATCAAACTCAAAGGCTACAACTCCATCGTTGTTCAGCATGAAATTGACCACATCAACGGTATCATGTTTTACGATCGTATCAATGAAAAAGACCCATTTGCAGTTAAAGATGGTTTACTGATTCTAGAATAAAGAAAATCCCGTTGCAGTTCAAAGACGGGGTTTTGTGTTATAATAGAGGCATGAAAACAAATGATATTGTCTATGGCGTCCACGCCGTTACCGAAGCCCTCCTTGCAAATACAGGAAACAAACTCTACCTCCAAGAAGATCTCCGAGGTAAGAATCTTGAGAAAGTCAAGGAACTAGCTACAGAAAAGAAGGTGTCCATTTCTTGGACATCAAAAAAATCTCTCTCTGAGATGACTGAAGGTGCTGTTCATCAAGGTTTTGTTCTACGAGTGTCTGAATTTGCCTATAGCGAGCTAGATTGCATCCTTGCAAAAACACGCCAAGAAGAAAATCCACTTCTATTGATTCTGGATGGCTTAACTGACCCTCACAACCTAGGCTCCATCCTGAGAACAGCCGATGCGACCAATGTTTCAGGTGTCATCATTCCCAAACACCGTGCTGTCGGAGTTACTCCTGTCGTTGCCAAAACAGCCACAGGTGCTATTGAACACGTTCCAATTGCCCGAGTGACCAACCTCAGTCAAACCTTAGATAAACTCAAGGATGAAGGCTTCTGGACCTTTGGAACGGATATGAACGGTACTCCTTGCCACAAGTGGAATACAAAAGGGAAAATCGCCCTCATCATTGGAAATGAAGGAAAAGGTATCTCTAGCAACATAAAAAAACAGGTCGATGAGATGATTACCATTCCGATGAATGGACATGTTCAAAGCCTCAATGCCAGTGTTGCTGCGGCAATTCTCATGTACGAAGTTTTCCGAAATAGACTATAAAAAAGTTTCCAGTCATCTGATTGGAAACTTTTTTATGATTAACTATGTTCTGTAATGAATTTATAGGCTTCTTGACCAGCGATAGCTCCATCTCCAACCGCTGTTGTTACTTGGCGAAGGTCTTTCAAGCGAACATCTCCAACTGCAAAGATACCGTCGACTGCAGTTTTCATGTGGTTATCCGTCACAATCCATCCTGCCTGATCTTGGATATTCAATTCTTTAACAAAATCGCTAAGAGGGTCCAATCCAACATAGATAAAGACACCACCGAAGGCTTGTTCTGTCACTTGACCTGTTTTCACATTTTCAAATACGACTGATTCTACTCGGTTTTCACCCTTGATTTCCCTTACTACAGAATCCCAGATAAAGCTGATTTTTTCATTCGCAAAGGCGCGATCTTGTAAAACCTTTTGGGCACGAAGTTGGTCACGACGGTGAACAATGGTAACAGTCTTAGCAAAACGAGTCAAGAAGAGTGCTTCTTCAACAGCTGAATCTCCACCACCAACTACCAATAAATCTTGGTCACGGAAGAAAGCACCATCACACACAGCACAGTAAGAAACACCACGACTGTTCAGTTCTTCTTCTCCAGGCACTCCCAAAGGACGGTGTTTAGAACCAGTTGCTACGATAACGGTACGTGTTTCATATGTTTGGTCATCAGTCATCACTTTCTTAAAATCACCATGGTCTTCGACATTTTCAACATAACCATAAATGTGCTCAACACCAAGATTTTCAAGTGGTTCAAACATCTTTTCAGCCAATTCAGGTCCACTAATATTAGCGTATCCTGGGTAATTTTCGATATCAGATGTATTATTCATCTGACCACCTGGCAGACCACCTTCAATCAAGGCTACTTTCAGATTGCTTCGAGCAGCATACAAGGCTGCAGTCATACCCGCAGGTCCAGCACCGATAATAATAGTATCGTACATATAGTTTCCTTCTTTCTTGTTGTAACTATCTTTATTCTAACTCTTTCTTGTCAATCACGCAAGGATTATGCCTTGAAAACAAGAATTAAACTCATAACCGCAAAGGATAATACTGGAACAACCAAGACCCCAATCATAATCATATCATAGAGATGGGCTTGGCGAGCCTTGGCTGTCTTATCAACTCCCGACATGGCTCTCAGACCAATCCAAATCCCTAAAAAAATCAGAACAAGGATGGTGGTCAAGATCAAACTCTCGAAATATAAAGAAAATAGTTGCAGTAGCATGATTTCTCTCATTTCTATCTTTTTTAAAGAATAAACTCAGCTAGTCCAACTAACTGAGTTTTCCTTTATCTATTATATCAAATATAAGTCCGTTTGTAACTAGCGAAGAATTCTTTTGTCCGCTCTTCTTTAGGGGTGTGGATAATCTCATCCGGAGTTCCAGACTCGATGATTTTCCCCTTATCTAAGAAGAGAATCTTATCCGCAACTTGGGCTACAAAGGACATGTCATGACTAACCAAAATCATGGTCTGACCTGACTTAGCAGCATCTGCAATAGACTTTTCTACTTCACCGACCAATTCTGGGTCAAGGGCTGAAGTTGGTTCGTCTAAGAGCAAAACATCTGGTTTCATAGCAAGCGCACGCGCTAGGGCAACCCGTTGCTTCTGTCCACCTGATAAATGGCGAGGATAATGGTTTTCACGGTCCGAAAGTCCAACCTTAGCCAACTCTTCCTTGGCAATCTTAGTCGCTTCTTGGTCAGATAATTTCTTGACAACAACCAAGCCTTCTTTCACATTATCAAGTGCTGTTCGGCGTTCAAACAAATTAAACTGTTGGAAAACCATAGACAACTTACGGCGTAGGGCAAGGATTTCTTCTTGAGTGATTTTAGAAAAATCAACTGAAAAACCATCAATCTGAATAGAGCCACTGTCAGGTGTTTCAAGATAATTGAGACTGCGAAGAAAGGTTGATTTTCCAGCTCCTGAAGAACCAATCAAGGCTACAACTTCCCCTTTTTGAATATCCAAGTCCAGATGATCCAAGACAGTCTGTCCTGAAAAGGATTTGCTTAAATTCGAAATCTTAATCATTAACGAAGGTCTCCTTTCACATCTGTTTGCACTGTATCAGGTGCAGAAATAGCCATTTTTCTCTCGATGAAACGACCGAGGCTTTCAATTCCGATATTGACTACCCAATAAACAAGGGCAACGGAGATGAAGCGTTCAAAATAGCGATAATCAGCTCCACCTAGAATCTGAGCTTGGGCAAAGACTTCCACAACACCCGCACTAAAAGCTAGAGATGTTCCCTTGGTCAAACCGATGAGGGAATTAATCAAGGTTGGAGTAGCTACCACCGCTGCATTAGGAATAATCACTCGTCGATAAACTTGCGCTCGGGTCATACCCAGACTGCGTGCCGCCTCAATCTCACCAGGATTAACTGAAAGAATGGCTGCACGAATGGTTTCACTAGCATAAGCTGCCTCATTAAAGGCAAAGGCGACAATCGCAAAAGCTGCAGCTGGAATCGCATTGATATTGAGACCAGTTCCCCATTGCTGATTGAGGGCTTTCAAAGCCAAAGGGATTCCGTAGTAGGTCAACATGAGTTGCACCAAAATCGGTGTCCCTTTTAAGAAACTAACAAAGAAGGCCTGCAAGGGATATAAAATCTTGACACGATTGATCTTCACAATGGCAAAAAGAAGCGCCAAAACCAAGCCAAAAAGGGCACCACCAATTGTCAACATAATTGTTGTTGGAAGTTGTTGGACAATTCTAGGGATTCCATCAAAGACCGAACGTAGGCTAAACAGCTTGCCATCCGGAATCAATTGCATCAAGTTTTGGTACCAATCTGATGCTAAAATCGTTGTAACATTCATAAAAACATCCTCTTCTGATAATGATTCATTCTACCATGCTTCTGCCGTCAATGAAATTATTTGCTACGGTCAGATACAGACTTTGTCTACCTACTAGTTTATCATACTTTGAAACAGGGAAGTTATATATTTTATCTATCAAAGAGATAGATAAAAACTATTTCAGTCCCAGTTCTTCATAAGATTTTCGATAACCGATTTGCTTAACAGTTCCATTTTCTACTAAAATGGGCCGTTTTAACAACATACCGTCACTTGCTAGCAACTCAGCCGCTTCTTGGTTTGACAAACTTCCTACCTTATCTTTTAGCCCTAATTCACGGTATTTGATACCACTGGTGTTGAAAAATTGCTTCAATTCAAATCCTGAGGTTTCTAGCCAATTCAAAATGACTTCTTGGCTAGGTGTTTCTTCCACGATATGGACGGCTTTATAGTCCACACCTAATTGATTTAATTCTTGTTTTGCTTTTTTACAAGTTGAACATTTGGGGTATTCGATAAATTCTAACATGTGCTTCTCCTTCTATTGTTTCTATCTTTAAAATCTACTCCTTCATGCTCCAAGAGCCAAGCTTTCTTTTCCACTCCTGCAGCATAACCTGTCAGACGCTTGCCTGCTCCCAACACACGATGACAAGGTACTAGGATAGACCAAGGATTGCGTCCCACTGCTCCACCAATTGCTTGAGCAGAAGCCACTTGCAGGTCTTGAGCAATTTGTCCATAGGTCACTGTCTGACCATAAGGAATGCCCTGTAAATAGTCCCAAACTCTCTTTTCAAAATTCGTTCCGATTGGCGCCAAGAGCAAGTTGGATAAATCCTGAGGCTCGCCTTTAAAGTAATCATCTAAGCAAGCAATAACTGGGTCTAAAATAGGATGACTAACAACTTCTTCTATCGTTTCATCTCCTAGTCCCCTCTCAAAATGCTTCTGCTCCTGAACCCAAATTCCATACAAATAATGGTCATCAGCTACAAGTGATAGAATACCAATTGGTGAGGAGTAGAGTATTTTTACATACTTCTTTTGCATTATTTCTTTAATTTTTGATAGGCCAAGCGTTCGCCATCTACTGGCACCTTACCAACTTGTTTAAAACCAAGTTTTTCAAAAATATGTTGCATAACCTTGTTTTCAGCATGCGTATCTGAGCGAAAATCAAGATAATCAAAACCTTCAATCAAGCCCTCTAAGAAGGTTTGAGCAACTCCTTTTCCCTGCACATCTGTTGCCACAGCAATACGGTGAAAGACTAGATACTCTGACTCTCCAGCTTGCCAGTTTCCCTCATAAATAGCTTCATAGGCCTCCTCTGGACTCTTGGTCACAGCAGCATAGGCTAGCAGTTCTCCCTCTTCCAAGGCTACGTAGGCTTGCCCTTAGATGATATCATCGATAATAACATCTGCATTTGGATAGCCATTTTGCCACTGGTCACTACCAGCATCTGCTAAACATTTTTTGGCATCCTCCATCACCTGCATGATGGCATCTACTTCATTTGGAAAAGCTAAACGAATTTCCATCTTTTTTCCTCATTTCTGACTAGTTTCTCCCATCATAGCATAATTTAAGTATTTCTACAAGCAGTTAAAACTTGACTTTGTGTTTTTGTTATTTTATAATCTAGTTATCAAAACTATATAAAAAGGAGTTGAAAATGAAAACTACCTTTTCCTACCCAAAATGGGCAGAAATTCCAAACATTGACCTCTATCTGGACCAGGTTTTGCTCTATGTCAATCAGGTCTGCGCCCCTATCTCTCCTAATAAAGACAAGGGCCTAACAGCATCTATGGTCAACAATTATGTGAAAAATGGTTACCTGACAAAGCCTGACAAAAAAAAATACCAACGCCAACAGATTGCCCGTTTGATTGCTATCACAACCCTCAAGTCTGTATTTTCTATTCAAGAAATAGCCCAGACACTTAATACTCTACAAATTCAAGCAAGTTCAGACCAACTCTACGATGCTTTTGTTGACTACATGAACCAAGGAATTGACCCAGCTAACCCTATTATCCAAACCAGCTGCCAAACCGTTAAACTCTATCATCAAACTCTAGACTTAATCGTTCATACTCAAGAGGAGGTAATCCAATGAACACTAGTCTTAAACTCAGCAAACAACTCAGTTTTGGAGAGGAGATTGCTAATAGCGTGACCCATGCTGTGGGTGCAGTCATCATGCTTATCTTGCTGCCTATTTCATCCATCTATAGTTATGAAGCACACGGATTTTTATCCTCTATCGGCGTTTCCATTTTCGTCATCAGTCTCTTTCTCATGTTCCTATCATCCACCATTTATCACTCTATGGCCTATGGTTCGACCCACAAATATGTTTTGCGAATCATTGACCATTCTATGATTTACGTTGCCATTGCCGGCTCATACACGCCCGTTGTCTTGACCTTGATGAATAACTGGTTTGGCTATCTGATTATTGTCATCCAATGGGGAACGACCATCTTTGGTATTCTCTATAAAATCTTTGCTAAAAAGGTCAATGAGAAATTTAGCCTTGCTCTTTACCTGATTATGGGCTGGTTGGTTTTGGCTATCATTCCTGCCATTATCAGTCAAACGACACCCGTTTTCTGGAGTCTCATGGTAACTGGCGGACTCTGTTATACAGTTGGAGCTGGATTTTATGCCAAGAAAAAACCTTATTTCCACATGATTTGGCATCTCTTTATCCTAGCTGCGTCCGCACTCCAATACATCGCTATTGTTTATTACATGTAAAAAAGTTGAGAAGTTCAATCTCAACTTTTTTCTTTACACATATTGATAAAGTACTGGTGCAAGCGCACATCATCAGTCAATTCTGGATGAAAAGAACTTACCAACATATTTTTTTCTTGGGCTGCAACAATTTGATTGTTCACTGTTGCTAAAATTTCTACACCCTCACCAACACTACTGATAATCGGACCACGGATAAAGGTCATTGGAATCTTGCCAACTCCCTTACATTCTGCTTCCGTGTAGAAACTTCCTAATTGGCGCCCATAAGCATTACGCTCGACCACCATATCCATAGTTCCTAGATGACTCTCTTTCTGAGAAGTGATTTCCTTAGCCAGCAAAATTAAGCCCGCACAGGTCCCAAACACTGGTAAGCCAGATAGAATGGCTTCTCGGATGGGAAGTAGCATGTTCTGGTCACGTAAGAGCTTGCCCATGGTTGTAGACTCACCACCAGGCAAAATCAAACCCGACAAGTCACTCTGATCTTGCTGAAAATCATCTAGATTTCTGAGTTCTACACTCTCGACACCTAATTGATCTAGCACTTTTGCATGTTCTGCAAAGGCCCCTTGCAAGGCCAATATTCCGATTTTCATCTATTTTCCTCGTTCAGCCATGAGAATTTGGATTTCATTTTCATTAATACCAACCATGGCTTCTCCTAAATCTTCAGAGATTTGAGCTAGGATTTGAGGATTACGGAAGTTAGTCACAGCCTTAACAATGGCACTCGCTCGTTTAACAGGATCTCCTGACTTGAAAATACCTGAACCGACAAAGACCCCCTCTGCCCCTAATTGCATCATTAACGCAGCATCTGCTGGCGTTGCAACACCTCCAGCAGCGAAATTTACAACTGGCAATTTTCCATGTTCATGAACATATTGGACCAATTCTACAGGGACTTGCAAATCCTTGGCAGCAACATAAAGCTCGTCCTCACGTAAGTTTTGAATGCGGCGAATTTCCTGATTCATCATACGCATATGACGAACAGCTTGGACGATATCCCCTGTCCCTGGTTCTCCTTTGGTACGAATCATGGAAGCACCTTCAGCGATACGACGCAAGGCTTCACCCAAATCCTTAGCACCACAGACAAAAGGAACTTGGAATTCTTTCTTGTCCACATGGAAACGGTCATCAGCTGGAGATAGAACTTCACTCTCGTCGATATAATCAATTTCAATAGCCTCTAAAATCTGAGCTTCAACAAAATGCCCGATTCTGACCTTAGCCATTACTGGAATACTAACCGCTTCTTGGATTTCCTTAATCATCTTTGGGTCGCTCATGCGGGAAACTCCTCCAGCTGCACGAATATCAGCCGGAATTCGTTCCAAGGCCATCACAGCTGCCGCACCAGCAGCTTCTGCGATACGAGCCTGTTCAGGATTCTGCACATCCATAATAACACCACCCTTGAGCATCTGTGCCAAGTTTTTATTTAGTTCATAACGATTTTCAGTCATTTTTTTTATCCTCATCATTTGTATTGGTAGCTACCTTTTCATTTTAAGTCAGAACAGAATGAAGCACAAGATAAAAAAACTATAATTGTATGGGGACAGATTAGCTAAAAACTATCTGACCTTAACTTAAGGCCAGATAGCTCATTCATTTTTATTTTTCAGCCGTAAGGGCAGCCATTGTGATGTAGTTGTATGGTTTGTTGAAGTGTGGCAAGAAGAAGAGGTCTGTCAATGCCAATTTATCAATTGTCACATGCTCTTGGATAGCAAGTGAGAACATGTGGATTCCCATGCTAATTGCAATATCATGTGAAACCATTTGGGCACCAAGAATTTCACGGCTATCTTTGTCAAAGACAATCTTAATTGCTACTTCATGGTTGTCATGTTTCATGAATTCTGGTTTTTGAAGATCGTTAAAGCCTGTTTCAGTTGCGTTGTAACCAGCAGCTTTCGCTTTTTCAAGAGTCAAACCAGTTGAAACCATGTGAAGACCGTAGATTGAGATACCATTTGAACCTTGAACACCGATTCCTTCCAATTCATGTCCACAAGCGTTGTAGGCACCAACGATACCAGTGCGAACAGCATTTGAAGCAAGAGCGATATAGCTTGTATCTTTACGAGCATTGTCATAAACAGTCGCACAGTCACCAACAGCGTAAACGCCTGGGATAGATGTTTCTTGTTTCTTGTCTACAAGGAAGGCACCGTTGCGGAAGAGTTCGATCTTACCATCTGCAAGGGCTGTGTTTGGACGGAAACCAACTGCAAGGATAACCATATCCACGTCAAAGCTTTCTTTGTCAGTAATCAAGCGTTCAACTTTACCGTCACCTTCGATTGCTTTAACAGTTTGACCTAGAGCCAAGCGGATGTTGTGATCTTCCAAGTTCTTCGCCATCATTTGTGTGAAGTCTTTGTCATAGTAACCGTTCAAGACAGTATCAACGATATCAACAAGGACAACTTCTTTTCCAAGACGTTCAAAGGCTTCAGCAAGTTCAACACCGATGTAACCACCACCAACAACGGCGATACGGTCGAGGTGTTGGCTCTTGTCAGAAAGTTTATTGATAACTTCTTCAGCATTTTGGTACAATTTCACGAATTGTACGTTTTCAAGAGTTGCTTTAAATTCGCGGTTTCCTTTAACAATTTCAACACCTTCGATTGGTGGCAAGATTGGTGTAGAACCTGTAGCGAAAATCAATTTCTCGTATGATTCTTTGTGCTCTTTTCCTTCAACTTCTGCTGTAACCACTTTGTTATCATAGTCGATTGAAAGAACTGGTGAATTCATATAAACCTTAGCACCTTTAGCTTCTAATTTGTCTTTATCAGAATAGAACAAGCCTTCAGCACCGTCAATTTGTTCACCAATCCAAAGAGCCATTCCACATCCTAGGAAAGAGATGTTAGAGTTTTGGTCAAATACAACAATTTCGTTCTCATTTCCAAAATTATCCAACATGGTATTGATACATGCTGTACCAGCGTGGTTAGCACCGACTACAACGATTTTACTCATAAAAAATTTCCTGCCTTCATTCTAAATTTACCTTACTAGTATACCATTTACCGTTAGCGTTTACAAGGGGGGTACTATTATTTCAGCATTTTTTATCAAAAATAATTCCCCATTTATCCCGTTTTCAAGCCTCATGAATTTTATGAGCATATTTCTTGACTTTTTCCAAATTTTGTTTGTGAAAATTCTAACTTTATGGTATTCTAATAACATGAAAATAAAATGTAAGGGCTTCAATTTAGATAATTATTTGATATTACAACTTATTTTCTATAAGAGAAAGGAGTTGGTATCTTGACTCTTCGTTCACATTCTGAACGGCTAATGGGGACTACTATCACTATTTCATTAGTGGATGAGCAAGCCGATATCTTTCTCCAAAAATCCTTTGACTTGCTCAAAGAGCTTGAATACCGCTTCAACGCCAATAGTCAAGAATCTGAGTTGATGGAAATCAATTATCAAGCAGGAATAGCCCCCGTCACGGTTCATCCAGACCTGTTTGAGCTGATTTCACTTGGGTTAGAGCATAGCTTAGCGCTCTCTAGCCACCTCAATATCAGCATTGGTCCCTTAATTCAAACCTGGCGTATCGGTTTTTCAGATGCCAAGGTCGCCCAGCCTCAAGAAATTGAATCGGTGCTGCCTCTAATCAATCCTCATGGTATCGAGTTAGATTCTTCTACTTCTACTGTGTTTTTAAAACAGAAAGGAATGAAGATCGATCTAGGTTGTTTAGCCAAAGGATACAGTGCGGATAAGGTTGCCCAATTTCTTAGGAAAGAGGGGGTGACTTCTGCCTTGATCAATCTGGGAGGGAATATCCTGACCATTGGAAAAAATCAGGCAAGAGGGGATAACCCATGGCAAATCGGGATTCAAGACCCAGTCAATCCTAGGGGAAATCATTTAATGACCATCCCTGTTGTCAATAAATCTGTCGTGACTTCAGGCATTTATGAACGTCACCTGACCGTCGATGGACAAGATTACCATCACATTTTTGACAGTCAAACAGGATATCCTGTTGAAACGGAACTAGCGAGTCTAACAATCATCTCTGATAAATCAGTCGATGGCGAAATCTGGACGACTCGACTCTTTGGAGAAAGACCTGCTTCTATCCTCTGGCAAGTCGAAAGTTTGGAGGGCATCGAAGTCATCCTCATCGATAAAGAAGGCCACCTAAGCTGTTCTTCAGGAATTCCTACTCTATAGAGACAACTGTTTCAATGGAATTTTAAAATTGTATTATGTAAAAAGAGAAAGGAAATCTCATGTTAAAACTTATTGCTATTGTTGGAACAAATTCAAAACGTTCTACAAACCGTCAATTGCTTCAATACATGCAAAAACACTTTGCTGACAAAGCTGAAATTGAACTTGTTGAAATCAAGACCATTCCTGTCTTCAACAAACCAGCTGACAAGCAAGTACCTGCTGAAATATTGGAAATTGCTGCTAAAATCGAAGAGGCAGATGGCGTTATTATCGGTACTCCTGAGTATGATCACTCTATTCCAGCTGTTTTGATGAGCGCTCTTGCTTGGTTGTCTTATGGTATTTACCCACTTTTGAACAAACCAATCATGATTACAGGTGCTTCTTACGGTACGCTTGGTTCATCTCGTGCCCAATTGCAACTTCGTCAAATCTTGAATGCTCCTGAAATCAAGGCAAATGTTCTTCCAGATGAATTCTTGCTCTCACACTCTCTTCAAGCATTTAACCCAAGTGGCGACTTGGTTGACCTTGATGTTATCAAGAAATTGGATTCCATCTTTGATGACTTCCGTATCTTTGTAAAAATCACAGAAAAATTACGTAATGCACAAGAATTACTTCGCAAAGATGCTGAAGACTTTGACTGGGAAAATTTGTAAGATAGGAGACCAAAAAGAATGAAATTTGTTGGACTTGTTGGATCAAACTACGATCAATCATATAACCGTAAGCTCTTGGAATTTATCCGTCGCTACTTCAAACTCAAATTTGAATTAGAAGTTCTTGAAATTGACGAAGTTCCAATGTTTAACCAAGATGAAAAATGGGATGAAAGTTTCCAATTACGTTATTTATATAACAAAATTACTCGTGCAGATGGTGTTATCATTGCTACTCCTGAGCATAACCACACTATCTCAGCTTCACTCAAATCTGTACTTGAATGGCTTTCATACGAAGTTCATCCATTTGAAAACAAGCCTGTTATGATTGTGGGTGCATCATACTATGACCAAGGAACATCACGTGCTCAAGTTCACCTTCGTAAAATCCTTGATGCTCCAGGTGTTAATGCCTACACGCTTCCAGGTAACGAATTCCTTCTTGGTAAAGCTAAGGAAGCTTTTGATAACAACGGAAATATCACCAACGAAGGCACTGTTAAATTCCTTGAAACTTGCTTAGATAACTTTGTTAAATACGTAGGAGTCGTTTCGAAATTGAAAAAACCAAAACCAATCGAATCAGAAGACTTGGATTGTGGAAAACCAATCGCTACAACCATCACAGAAGTTGACCCTGACGATCCAGAATGGGTAGAAAAAGTTGCAGCAATCACTGGTGCTGTTTCTGGTGATACCTATGTCAAATTGGACCACGGTATCCTAACAGTTAACCAAATTGATATGTTCTTGAAAGCTATGCCATTTGAATTGACATACGCTGACGACAACAACCAATTCCTCTACTACAACAACGCTCACCAAGATCCAGACACTATGTTCGCTAAACGTGTACCACCTCAATCAGGTAGCCGTATGTCGACTGTTCATGGTTCTCTTCCACCAGCACGTATGAAGAACGTAGAGTGGGTTATCGGAACACTTCGCAACGGAAACCAAGAATACGTCCGTACGATCGTTCCAGGTTCTCCTGCAGGTGTTATCAACACTCACAACTACCAAGCAATGTACTATCCTGATGGATCATACGCTGGTATCAATGAAATCGTCTTTAACTTCCAACCATGGCTTGACTGGTACCTAAAAGAGACTGGTCAACGTTTGGTGGGTGGTAGCGGACCATTTGCTCCTGCTGCCGGAGGTCATGGAGACGCCGATGCTACTTCTGGCGCTTCTGATTCAGGGGATGCTGGAGGCCACGGTGGTGACGCAGACGCTACAGCCGGTGCAAGTTACTAATGATAGTTTTTAGGAACCATGATGGTTCCTTTTTTAGCGAAAAAAGACTAGCAAACACAAACTGCTAGTCTTTTTGTTATCGTTTCATCTATCTTTGTTAAAAGAAAGAGTACATATTATGAATTTGGGTCATCAAGACTACGGCCATGTAATCCTTTTTCACGTTGTACTTGGCGTAGTTTTTCTGGTGTAACATCGTTTCCTTCTTCGTCCACAATTTTGATTCCTTCAATATGGTGACGAACAGCGCGGCGATAACCTTCGATGTACTCCTCACGTAGTTTGGCTTGTTCCACTTTTTCTTCTGATGTTAAGCCTTCTGTTTTTTTCTTTTTAGCAAGCTCATTGATACGAGCAATTTTTTTCGGATCCATTTCTTCTCCTTTGTAATAAGATAAAGTCCGTTTATCAAATTTTATTTAGTGTTAATTTGGTTAAAACAAGCAAACTTAGCTGCTTTCTTGGTTAGTTGTGACAAGATTGCCAAACGATTTTGACGGACAGCCTGATCTTCAGCCATTACCATAGTATTTTCAAAGAAAGCATCAATGACTGGGCTAAGCGCAAAGAGTTGTTTCAATTGCTGACTTGCAGGTCCTGATAAAACGAGTGTTTCTACTGCTTCTGCCAAAGCTTTTTCTTGGTCATTCTCAAATAGTGCTGAATCAACTGTAGCAACCCCTTCTGCCTTCTCAGCCAGGTTAAAGGCACGAGAAAGTGATTCAACAGATGGTTTAAAATCTTCTTCCTTGCTTACTTCTACGAGAGCACTTGCTGCTTCCAACATATCTGCCACAACAAAGTTTGAACCTGCAAGAACTGCTTCCTTGATATCTTTTGGAGTAGAGCCCATCATCTTATCAACACGAGCCTTGATAAAGTCCATAACCTCTGCTTTATTTTCATAAGTCAAACTGTCAAATTTCAATGCATAAAGGCTATCAATCAGCTCATCCATAGCAATGTGCCAACCAAAGGCATCCAAGATACGAACCACACCTTGAGTTGCACGACGAAGGGCATAAGGGTCATTAGAACCTGATGGAATCAATCCTACTGAGAAGAAACTCAAAATCGTATCCAATTTGTCTGCAATGGCTAGAACTGCACCGACCTTGCTCTCTGGAAGTTCTCCTTCAGCTGATGTAGGCATGTAGTGTTCACGAATAGCAGCTGCCACCGCTGGAGTTTCACCAGCAAGAAGGGTGTATTTTTCACCCATAATTCCTTGGAGTTCGTCAAATTCACCAACCATACCTGTCAACAAGTCAAACTTGTAAATGGCTGCTGCACGAGCAAGGTCAACTGTTTCATCCACTGACAAACCAGCTTTTTCTGCCAAAAGTACAGTGATTTGACCCGTACGAATCATGTGTTCACGAAGGGAACCAATCTTCTCATGGAAGGTAACATTGTTTAATTTTTCAACAAGATCTGAAATCACCAATTTTTGGTCTTCACGCCAGAAGAATTCTCCGTCTTCCAAGCGGGCTACCAAGACTTTTTCATTTCCTTTGATGACATTTTTCAAACGCTCTGCGTTTCCGTTACGAACAGAAATGAAGTTTGGCAAGAGTTTTCCATCTTGATCACGAACAACAAAGTAACGCTGGTGTTCCTTCATAGAAGTCACCAAGACTTCTTCTGGAACTTCAAGGTATTTAGCATCAAAACTTCCCATGAAGGCAGTTGGGTATTCAACCAAATTCAAGACTTCATTCAGCAAATCCGCATCAATTTCGATACGTACACCATGTTTTGCCTCAATTTCCTTGATTTGGTCAACAATCATTTGCTCACGTTCACATGGATCTGCGATTACAAACTGCTTACGAAGGTCTTCTTCATAGCTCAATGCTGACTGAATCTTGGTTTCTTGTCCCAAAAAACGATGGCCACGACTCACACGACTTCCCTTGATATCAAGGAAATCCAAGTCAAACTCTTGCTCATCCAAGAGAACAGTTAAAGTGTGAACAGGGCGGATGTATTCAAAGCTATTTCCAGCCCAGTGCATGCTGACAGGGAAAGTCAATGACTTCAAGACATCCACAAGGCCTGGAACAATGGCTTCAACTGCTTGACCAATTTCTTCCTTAGTGACATAGACATATTCTTCACCCTTGATTTCACGGAATTCGATATCTTCAACAGTCAAACCTTTCCCACGGACAAATCCTTGAGCTGCTTTGGTGAAGTTTCCATCACTATCTAAGGCAATTTTCTTTGCTGGACCCTTGAAATCTTCTGTTAAATCAGACTGTTTGTCTGCAAGACCAGTTACACGAACAGCCAAACGACGTGGTGTTGAGAAAGTTTGAATGGCTTCAAAAGACAGGCGTTTTCCCTTGAGGAAGGCTGCCATTTTTTCGCCTAGTTGTTTTTCACTTGGCGTAACAACATAGGCTGGTAATTCTTCAAGACCGAGTTCTACTAATAAGTTTTTTGTCATGTTTTTTCCTTTACATTTTCTTCAATCTTTTTTGATATGCACCTTAGGTACTGGGGACGTCGCTAACTAACTTTGTGAGTCTGTATGGAAATCCAATGCTAAATTGATCAAGATTTCCATACAGACTCACAAAGTTAGTTAGCTGACTGATTTTTGAACCTAAGGTTTCAAAAATCCCCACATAACAGTACAGCGGTGCATATCCCTCTAGCAAGTCTTCGACTTGCTTCTAACGATTTTAGAGCACAGTATTACTCACTATTCTGCGTCTTCTGCTAAAAGTTTAACTCGTGTTTCTTCATCCAAAAGTGGGTAACCTAGGCGTTTGCGTTCTGCAACAAAGGTTTTGGCTACGACACGGGCCAAGTTACGGATACGAGCGATATAGCCTGCACGCTCTGTTACAGATACGGCACCACGCGCGTCAAGCAGATTAAAGGTATGTGAACATTTGAGAACATAGTCATAGGCAGGGTGTACCAAGCCTTCTTCTAATGCACGACCAGCTTCTTTTTCAAACTTATCAAAGTTTTCAAGCAACATTTCTTGGTCCGAAATTTCAAATGAATATTTTGAGTGCTCATACTCAGGCTGGATAAAGATTTCTCCGTATTTTACACCATCAGCCCACTCGATATCATAGACAGAGTCTACTTCTTGAATGTAAGAAGCCAAGCGCTCCAAACCATAGGTAACTTCCGCAGTCACAGGGCCAGTTGCCAATCCACCGACTTGTTGGAAATAAGTGAACTGAGTGATTTCCATTCCGTCAAGCCAAACTTCCCAACCAAGACCAGCTGAACCAGTTGATGGGTTTTCCCAGTTGTCCTCAACAAAACGAATATCGTGCTCCAAAGGATTGATTCCCAATTTTTCCAAAGACTCAAGGTAAAGTTCTTGGATATTTGATGGAGAAGGCTTCATGACCACCTGGAATTGGTGGTGTTGGTAGAGACGGTTAGGGTTTTCCCCATAACGACCGTCAGCAGGACGACGTGATGGCTCTACATAAGCTGCATTCCATGGCTCAGGTCCGATAGCACGAAGGAAAGTGTAAGGACTCATTGTTCCCGCACCTTTTTCATTATCATAAGCCTGCATAAGCATACAACCTTGGTCATTCCAAAACTGTTGCAAAGTAAGGATGATTTCCTGGAAAGTCAATTTCTTAGACATTGTTTACTCCTTTTTATATAAATTACTTGCGACATGAGTCTGCCTCGTCGATTATACGAGGCAAGACGAGTTAGTACTGCGTCTAGCTCAGGCACTCTAGTGCTGAGCGTGGGGCAGTCCGACTGTAAGGAGGTTTCTGCCACTGATGCAGTGAAATGTTAATTTCTTAGACATTGCTTACTCCTTTAGTTTTTATATTTCTTTTTCAATTAATTTCTGCTGAACAAACCAATTTAACAAGGGAAGAGTTTTATCTGTATTTGCCCATAGATGATAAGAATCTAAGACCGCTTGTACACTACCTAAATTTTCTACCAACTTATCTACTGTCAAAAAGCTGCGCCAGTATTCATAAAAAATACTTGCATAGTTCTTATCATAAGTCGAAGAACCAAAATCATTCAATGAATGCCAACCATACTTCTTCTGAAAAAGTTCTACTAGAGATTGATTACAAATTTTTTCCGCTTGAAATTCCTCTTCTGTCAAGAAATACTTGCGACTAATATATTCAACCATCCCCTCTTCGAACCAGATATAAGAGTCAGAACCATCAAAATCATCTAAAAAATGCTCCGACCAATGAGCTAACTCATGTCCTACAATATGTAAGAGGAAATTTTCAGATAAAGAATGATAGTGACTTTCTATTGCTTGAGTTTGCTCAGAACACTCGTAGTCCATCAACTGATACAAATACAACTCTTTCCAAACAGCTAAATCAGGCGTCATAACCACTCGTCTATTATTTGTATAGGTTGGAACAGCACTTTCCCTAATAATCTGTGTAGCAGCATTAAAATCTGACCAAATAACGGGTTGCGGTAAATCACAGACTGCAAGTTCATTCTTTAAAAAAGATTGATAATCTTTCAACTTTTCAGTATTTCTTACTACAAAATCACGAAATGTAGCTAGTTGACTATCGTCTTTTACAAGATAAAGGTTGTCCACGGCTCTCCTTTCTTTCACACAATAGACTGAATAAGCAAAAGAACCACATCTGACAATCCTAGGTTGATTTAACCTAGGGGCGTCAGAAACGCGGTTCCACCCTAATTTATTACTTCATTGTTTTTGAAAATACTACAGAAAGCGCCAGCTCATTATTTTGCCCTACTTGGCTCCCACTGTCCCAAGCTCGCTTGAAGAACGCCATAAGACTTTCTTTCCTGCTGACTATTATATCAAAAATTAGAATAATGTACAATTCTTTTTATGATTTTCTAGAAATCCACATCATCAACTCGTGGAGCCCCCGACTGAACAGCAGTCGTTTTTAAGGTTTCTCTCTCCTCATGACTCAGTTCAATTCCAAAACAATCAAGATTAGCTTGAATACGAGAGGTTGTGACAGATTTTGGAAGTGGTAAAAATCCTTCTGCCAAGCTCCAGGCCAAGGCTATCTGAGCAACCGATTTTCCGTGATTTGCTGCTATTTCTTGGACTTGCTTGCTATCAAACAGTTCTCCTTGTCCAAAAGGCCCCCAAGCTTCCAATAAAATTCCCTTTTCACGACAGTAAGCTACGACTTCCTCTTGATACACACCTGGCGCCAAGCGAACTTGATTGACCGCAGGAACGATAGTTGCAGTTTCAAGCAAGGCATCCAAATGATGGGGAAGAAAATTGCTAACGCCGATAGCACGGATTTTCCCTTCTTGATAGAGGTCTTCCATCGCTCTCCAAACTTCCGCATTGCGAGTTTTCCATGCGTCATTTTCTCTGAGCGGTTTTGGGTTCGGCCAATGAATCAAATACAAATCCAAATAATCCAAGCCCAGTTTTTCTATAGATTTTTCCAAAGCTTGACGAGTTTGCTCATAGGTTTGCTGACTATTCCAAAGCTTGGTAGTTACGAACATTTCTTCACGTGGAACTCCGCTATCTTTGATTGCTTGACCAACACTTTCTTCATTCTGATAAATCGCCGCCGTATCAATATGACGATAACCAGCCTTCAAGGCTTCTAACACTGCACGATAGGCTTCTTCTCCATCCTTAGCCTTAAAAGTTCCAAATCCCAATACTGGAATTTCTACTCCATTATTTAATTGATAGGTATTCATATGCTTCTCCTTCTATTTTCTTTATCATTTATAGCATAATTTTTTTGCTAATTAGTACTATCTTCTGTAAAAAATAAGTCTATCACATATCTGACAGACCTATTTTTTCTTGCTTATTCATCACGACTATAGTACAGCTCATGAGCTTTTAGGCGAGTATTGAGCATCTCTGGTATGGTCACAAAGGTATAACCTTGATTTTTCAAATACTCAATGACCCTTGGCAAGGCATTGACTGTCGGACTGTGAATATCATGCATCAAAACGATAGATCCGTTAGCTACTTGATGCTGAATTTCTGTCAAAATAGATGCTTCATTTTTACTCTTCCAGTCCAGACTATCCACATCCCACATGATAAAGCTCAAATCCAAGCTATTGCGAATATCATCTGTAATAGCACCATAAGGTGGACGCATGAGTTTAGAACTAGAACCCAGCACTTTAGTTAGCACATCCTCAGTATCAGTAATCTGCTTTTTAGCTTCATCAAGAGAGAGTTGCGAGAGAATCGGATGGCTCCAACTATGGTTTCCAACAACATGACCTTCAGATTTTATCCTCTTCACCAAGTCCTCATTCCCAGAAACATTTTTCCCAAGCACAAAGAAAGTCGCTTTAATACCATATTTAGCTAGGGTCTCTAATACCTGCGGGGTCGTTGCTGGATTTGGACCATCATCAAAGGTTAGAGCGACAACTTTTTGATATTTCTTATCAAAGTAAGATTGGTACAAGGCCGCATCTTTTTCGAGTAAGTACGAAGATTGGATAACATCAAAGAAAGCAGATACTGGCAAGGCTATCTCTTCTAAATTTTCAACCACAGGACTTGGATAAAGGATAATCTGACTATCCTTGTAATCAAAATTCCATGCAGACAAGTCTTGGTCATAGAAGTTTTTTACAATCTGCTCACTCTGGTCTTGCTCTATTTTTTTATCCTCTATGAAGGAGGTCAACTCTTTTATCAGCTGTTCCTTAGCCTTACTAGCATCTGAAAACAGTTGGTCAAGTGTAAAAGGTTGCCCATCTTCTGTTAAGTGAACCTTTCCTAGACTGGTCTTTTCAGTCTCTTCAACCTTAAAAGCAACTAAATCATAGATTTGTTTGGTCACATTACGATTAACGACTCCCTTTAAACCTGACTCTTCTTGCTCTGTATAGTAGAAAACAAGATTGTCCTTACTTTCTAGTTTGTCCTTAACATCTTGATTTATCAACTCCCTAACAGAGGAAATCACTTTCTCCCCTTGGAGAGGATAATAGGCAATCACTTCGGCTTGCCCCTGACGAAAATGCTCCTTCTGATTTCCCTCACTCAATTGATCATCTTTCTCTTTTTTGAGCGATTCAATCTTTTGCTCAAAACTTTTTTGCTGGTAGATCTTAAAAGCAATAAATCCGCCTAATAGGCAAATAGAAATTGCTAAAATACCAATCAAAGCCAATAATACATGTCTCGTTTTCCCGTGTCTGCCACGTCCTAGTCTACTTTTATTCATATTTATATCATAACAAATTTGAGCAATAATTTCAATGATACAATTTGGCAATCCACAATTCCTCTAGCAAGCCAAAGCATCTTACATCAACTCCAACATCCGTATCTGTAGAGATTATGTAGTTTTCTATCTATGGAATTTCTAGTAGATTGAAGCTAGAATAGTAGACCTATACTTCTAAAACATTGTTAGAAATCGATTTGATTGTCCTGATCGATTTGTCCTGTTCTCATTTCATTTTACTATAAAACTATGAAAAGCTAGGTCATCTGAGAAGTAATTACTATCGACAATTGCGATAGCGTATACTGGTGCGATTTGTTTGTAGCTCTGGTGGGTATCACCTTCACGTTGGCGAATTTTTTCTAGGTTTTGATTAACCTGACTGCGCAGATAAGCCCATAGGCGATTGATGAAAAAATTCTGATGATGAACCTGAATTTCGATGATAACTTAGATTCCATTATCTAACTCCGCCAAGACGTCTATACTAGTATAGAAATCCTGCGCTGAGTAGGGCATGGAAGGCAAGACGTGAATGTTACTTCCCTCCAAAATCGTCACATTTTTTGCTGGCAAGTCCAGCATATCGCGGATAAATTGACAAATCATTAGTTGGGCTGATACCCGGATGTCTGAGAATCCTCCTTTTCCTCCTTCTATTATAGCACATTTTTAAATCTAGGTTTGCTAGATTCTATGCTTCTATCTATTTATTCGGAAAAGAAAGCTTTTCTTCAGAAGAAAGCTAGTAGCTTATTTGAAATTTTCTCCTCTCTGTTGGATAGTCCCGTCTATCTATGTTATAATGAAAGAAGGATTTAAAATCGGAAAAGGAGTATTTATGCTAAAATTAGGTGTCATCGGAACTGGCCCTATCAGCCATCATTTCATAGAAGCAGCCCATACCAGTGGAGAATACCAACTGGTCACAATCTATTCTAGAAAACTAGAAACTGCAGCAACCTTTGCTTCTCGCTATCAGAATATCCAACTATTCGATCAATTAGAAGTCTTCTTCAAATCTTCTTTTGATTTAGTTTATATCGCCAGTCCAAACTCCTTACATTTTGCTCAGGCAAAAGCTGCCTTGTCTGCTGGTAAACATGTTATTATTGAAAAGCCAGCTGTCACTCAACCACAAGAATGGTTTGATTTGATTCAAACAGCTGAAAAAAATAACTGTCTTATCTTTGAAGCAGCTCGTAATTATCACGAGAAAGCCTTTACTACTATCAAAAACTTTTTAGCAGATAAGCAAGTGTTAGGAGCAGATTTCAACTATGCCAAATACTCTTCCAAGATGCCTGACTTGTTGGCTGGACAAACACCAAATGTCTTTTCAGACCGTTTTGCTGGTGGAGCCCTCATGGATTTGGGGATTTATCCCCTCTATGCTGCTGTTCGTCTTTTTGGAAAAGCTAATGACGCGACTTACCATGCTCAACAGCTTGACAATAGCATTGACCTAAATGGAGATGGTATCCTCTTCTACCCAGACTATCAAGTTCACATCAAGGCTGGAAAAAACATCACTTCCAATCTTCCTTGCGAGATTTATACAACAGATGGAACCTTGACTCTCAACACGATTGAGCATATTCGCTCAGCTATTTTTACCGACCACCAAGAGAAGCAAGTCCAGCTTCCTATCCAACAGGCTCCTCATACGATGACTGAGGAAGTCGCTGCATTTTCACACATGATCCAGCAACCAGATCTGAATCTCTACCAAACTTGGCTGGATGATGCAGGCTCTGTTCATGAGCTACTATATACCATGCGCCAGACTGCTGGCATTAGATTTGAGGCAGAAAAATGAAAACCAAACTACCGACTGAATGGCAAGAACTGAGTGACCAACTCGGTTTCCAAGAATTCACCCCCATTCAAACTCAACTATTTGAGCCCCTTCTTGCTGGAGAAAACCTCCTAGGAGTGAGCCAAACCGGAACTGGTAAGACCCTAGCGTATCTCCTACCAAGTCTTCTCAGACTACAAAAGAAAAAAGCCCAACAACTCTTGATTCTAGCACCAAATACGGAACTTGCTGGACAGATTTTTGATGTATGTAAAACGTGGGCAGAAGCTATCGGATTGACTGCTCAACTCTTCCTTTCAGGTTCAAGTCAGAAACGACAAATTGAACGCCTTAAAAAGGGGTCAGAAATTCTGATTGGAACTCCTGGCCGTATCTTTGAACTCATTAAACTTAAAAAAATCAAGATGATGAATGTGGAAACCATCATCCTGGATGAATTTGACCAATTACTAGATGATTCTCAGATTCACTTTGTAGAGAAAATCACTCACTACGCACCTCGTGACCACCAACTGGTCTACATGAGTGCCACGACCAAGTTTGACCAAGAAAAGATTGTGCCGAATACACGCACTATTGATCTCTCTGATCAAAAATTGAACAATATCCAGCATTTCTACATGCAGGTAGACCAACGTCATCGAGTGGATATGCTACGAAAACTGGCTCATGTAGAGGATTTCCGTGGTCTAGTCTTCTTCAATAGCCTGTCAGACCTTGGGAATGCCGAGGAAAAACTACAGTATCGTGATATATTGGCTGTTTCCCTCGCTAGTGATGTTAATGTTAAATTTAGAAAAATCATCTTAGAAAAGTTTAAAGATAACCAACTAACCCTGCTTCTTGCAACTGACCTTTTGGCTCGTGGAATTGATATCTATAGCCTAGAATGTGTCGTAAACTTTGATATTCCTAGAGATAGCGAAACCTACACACACCGTGCTGGCCGTACTGGTCGTATGGGCAAGGAAGGTTATGTTATCACTCTCGTCACTCATCCAGAAGAAATCAAAAAACTTAAAAAGTTTGCAAGTATCCGAGAAATTGTCCTAAAAAACCAAGAACTCTATATCAAATAAAGCCCCATTGCTCTATACACATCCAGTGTATGGAGCTTTTTTATAAGCAATTCAATTTTATACTCATCTGCTTTCACAAAGCATTCTAGTCCATCTCCGATTAACGATGG